>ENA-ORXC01002416-ORXC01002416.1-marine-metagenome-genome-assembly--contig:-NODE-2416-length-10217-cov-61.723471_pt1 | contig 10217 bp, 6 predicted proteins | sample MGYA00237865_ERZ511478 | MGnify/ENA metagenome assembly ERZ511478 | reverse complement strand
GCAAGTTGAAAATTGAAGTTTAAAGCAGGATTCAATTCCATTGAATTTTTAAAAGCTTTAATCGCTAAGTCCAGCAGGCTGTATTTTTGAAATTGAAGACCTAAGGCATAACCGTAATTAGGGTTTTTAGGGATAACATCTAACGCCTTTTCATAATACGTTTGTGCCATCTGTTCATTATCCTGTAACTTGTAGTTATAACCTAGATCAATCAATAATGTGGGATACGGATTTCGGTCTTTCAAACGCTGATTTAAAAAATCTTCAGCATCTTGGTAACGTTCTAATTGCTGATAGCAGGCAACTAAATCTTGAACGTATTCCGTTCTTCTAGGGCTTTTTTCTACTAATTTTTCATAAAAAACTACTGCTTTTTCAAAATCACCATCAGCAAAATATTGCTTCGCCAAGAAATCATCCTGGGCAAAGCCGAATGTTGACAGAGCTAAAAATGTAATTATGAAAAAGATTAAGCGCATAATCAAAGATACATAGAATGCAGTAAGTTGTTGTTAAGTAGATGCTAACAAGCACTTGATATTATGCGGTTATAGTATTTATTTCTAGTTAGTAAATCTTGTAGTCACTATCTCATTAATGAGATACTACTTTGAGACCTATAATAGAACCAATTAATGTTGTTATAAAAAGTATGCGTAAGAAAGTAGCTGGTTCTTTAAATACGAATATACCAACGAGTACTGTGCCTACGGCGCCAATACCTGTCCACACGGCATATGCGGTACCAATGGGTAATGTTTGTGTCGCTTTCACTAATAGTATCATACTTATGGCAAGAGCAACTAAAAAACCAACATACCATAAATACATTTCATTGCCAGTGGATTCTTTGGCTTTGCCTAAACAGAAGGCAAAAGCTACCTCAAAAAGACCGGCGATTATTAACAGTGCCCAATTCATAATACAAATACTTAATTATATTAAAGGTCGATAATCTCTACTACCTATTCATTGTAATGTAGGTATTTTTTAAGTGTAGTGTCTTCGCAGATAAACGAAAGGTCTTCATTGTAAATAGCTTGGTAATCAGCATAGACTTGATTGCAGTTGCTTTCGTTATAATGAATTATTATTACAAGTTTTTCGTCATCTAAAAAGCTTTGTGCTCCAGAGGTGTCCCACCAATTTTTCTCATCATTGTATGATTCATATGTTACCCCATCAAAATCTTCGGCATTTTCAACGAAGTTCTTTGCCATACATTTCATGCCTTTTTCATGTACATAATTACAAAGCTCTTGATAGTAGGCAATACCATCTTCTTTCGATACTTGAATGCCATAAGTTTCTCGCGTATCATCATATAAAGCCCAGTCCATATTATCGAATTCCACCCAATCAAAACCTAAATCGGCAATTTTATCAATTCTAGCTTTCATAACATCGATTATTCCGGTAGTGGTGGTATTTACAAAATATTCACCTGGCCACTCTGCCCATTGTTCGGTAGTTAAAAAAGGTTGAAGCTGATTGAAATCATCTCTCCAATCTTCACCTGTTCCAATGCTTATATATGCTGCCAATTGATTTCCATTTGCTTTTATTTCAGCAATGGATTCCGCAAGATCATCTTCAAACGGATCAACCAATACGTAAGCATTAGTTGCATTTAAAGCAATGTACGCAACTTGATCTACCTCAAAATTTTCAATATATGCGTGGTTGTAAACTGGTATAGCGTTGAAATTTTCATTTTCTTCCGTTACCTCTTCCGTTACCTCTTCCGTTACCTCTTCCGTTACCTCTTCCGTTACCTCTTCCGTTACCTCTTCGGTATTAATATTGTCATCTTGGTTACTGCAAGCAAGAAAGACCGATAACATTAAAAGTAAGATGAGGTTTTTCATAATAAGTATTTAAGGTAAAATTTAAGACAGATAAAAGACTGTCTGTTTATATACGCCTGAGAATAGGAATTAGCCTATTCCAACCTTAATATGAAAAATGATGTTATTTTATTTCGGGTGATTTTCTGTGTTTGGTGCCCTGTTCATAAGAATAGGTAAGGCCTATTAAAACAGGCTCATCATACATTCTGCCTAAAAATTGAAGTCCCGCAGGTAGATTTTTACTTGTATAACCCATAGGAACGGTAAAAGCTGGCTGTCCTGTATGCGGACTAATAATTTGACTATTATCTCCATTGTATTCTTCTTGGAATTGATCAATTGGTGCTGGCGGGTTGTTCCATGATGGATAGACTATAGCATCTAGTTGTAAAGAGTCCATCATATTTTCAATAGCTTCTCTAAAAGCAACCCTGCGTATATCTGTGTAGGTATCTAAACAGGGAATATCTGAATCTTCCCATCTTCCATTGTGGGCGGCATTTCTAATTAATCTTTCTCGCGCAAAATCAGACTTGCTTCCTACTTTAATAATATCTTCAATGGTTTTTAGTGAATCATTTTTAACGTAATCTGATAAAAAAGTCTCGACATCTGTTCTAAATGTTGCACACCATTGGTTCTGTCTTAAGTTTTGAAAATCAGGTACGATTACCGAATCGATGACCGAAGCTCCCAAAGAGTCTAACTGTACAAGTGCATTATTAAATAATTGATTTATTTCAGGGTGCGGATTGTCATCACTTAAGGCTCTTAGAACACCTATTCTAGAACCTTTTAGGGCATCTTTTTTAAGAAATTGTGTGTAATCTGTTGGTGTCTTCCCTTCTGAATATGTTGTAAGTGGGTCTTTAGGGTCTATACCAGCAATAACTTCTAAAACTTTAGTTGCATCTTCAACAGAACGGCACATAGGGCCGACTACATCATTTCTCAAATAAAGCGGAACAATTGCGCTTCTACTTACTAACCCTAGGCTGGTTCTAAACCCTACTAGGGCATTATGAGAAGAAGGTCCTCTAATGGAATTACCGGTATCTGTTCCTAGTCCTATAGTTCCAAAATTAGCTGCTATCGAAGCACCGGTACCACCACTGGATCCAGCAGGTACATAATTGGTGTTATATGGATTTCTAGTTGTACCAGCTGTTGAACTTTCACTATGCAAAGGGCTAAATGCCCATTCGGCCATGTTAGATTTAGCAATGATTATAGCGCCAGCTTCAACAAGTTTTTTAATAATAAATGCATCTTCTTCAGGTATATAATTTTGCAGTGCTAGTGAACCGGCAGTAGTAGGTAAACCTTCTGTATTGATATTATCTTTAACAATTAACGGTATGCCGTGTAAAGGACGCAAAATGCCTGTTCGCTGGTATTCTTCATCAAGTTCTTTTGCTATTTTTAGCGCTTGGGGGTTGACCACAGTAATTGCGTTCAAAGTGCTATCAAAATTTTCAATTCTTTCAAGATAGGTACTCACTAGCTGTTCACTGTTGAAGGTTTTATCTTGATATGACTTATGTATATCGGAAATGGTTAATTCTTCAATATTTATCTCTTTTTCTTTTATACTTTTTTCATTAGAGCAGCCAAGAAAAATTATACTAATAAGTAATAAACAGCAATTGAATTTAAAATTCATAATGAAGAAGGTTTTAAAATTTTGTCAATTTATGTTTCTAATGAAAATTGAACCTTCTACTAAAATAGTGAATATAGATGTGGTTAGACGGTAGCATTAGTAATGAAAAGTTGATTTTATCATTTCCATATTTTTATGTATATTTTTTTAATATAAAACGCCGTACAACAGAGGTTGTACGGCGTTTTATTCAATACTATATATTAGAAAAATCTCTCCGTTACTAAAAAGCAACACTTTTAGAAATTAATCAATCATATCAAAACCACAATAAGGTACTAATACATCCGGTATTTTAATGCCGTCTGCAGTTTGATAATTCTCTAGAATCCCCGCCAAAACACGTGGTAAGGCTAAAGAGCTACCATTTAAAGTATGAGCTAGTTGATTTTTTCCGTTTTCATCCTTAAAACGTAGTTTTAATCTATTGGCCTGGTATGTTTCAAAGTTAGAAACAGAGCTAATTTCTAACCATCTATCTTGTGCAGTTGAGAACACTTCAAAGTCAAACGTAAGTGCAGCTGTAAAACCTAAATCACCACCACATAGTCTTAGAATTCGGTATGGTAATTTTAATTCTCGTAGAATGTTCTTTACGTGATCAACCATATCATCTAAGGCATCGTATGATTTAGTAGGGTGTTCTACACGTACAATTTCTACTTTATCGAATTGGTGTAGACGATTTAAACCACGCACATGTGCGCCATAACTACCTGCTTCTCTTCTAAAACATGGGGTATACCCCGTGTAGGTAATAGGGAAATCACTTTCCTTTACAATGACGTCTCTAAATATGTTAGTTACAGGAACCTCTGCCGTTGGTATCAAATAAAGGTCGTCTGCAGCTACATGGTACATTTGACCTTCCTTGTCTGGCAATTGACCTGTGCCATAACCAGATAGTTCGTTTACCAAATGTGGCACCTGTATTTCAGTATAACCTGCTTCGGTATTTTTATCTAAGAAATAAGCGATTAAAGCGCGTTGCAAACGAGCACCTTTGCCTTTGTAAACCGGAAAACCGGCTCCAGCGATTTTAACACCTAATTCAAAATCTATGATATCATATTTTTTCGCCAGCTCCCAATGCGGTAGGGCATCTTCAACTAATTTAGGAACATCACCTTCGCTGAATATTTCTTCATTATCTTCTTCAGTTGAACCTTTTTTTACAGAAGCATGAGGTGCATTCGGTAATTGGTAAAGAAGTGTTTGTAACTCTTCTTCAGCTAAGTTTAAATCTTCAGCTAATTGTTTAGATTCTTCTTTTAGCTTTACCGTTTGTTCTTTTAATAAATTTGCTTCTTGAGTTTTTCCTGTTTTGTACAACACACCAATTTCTTTGGAAATTTTATTCGATTCCGCCAAAACGTTGTCCAAACTTGTTTGGGCAGCACGTCTGTTTTCATCTAATTGAAGCACTTTTTCAATTAAGGGTTGTGCATCAATATTTCTTTTTCCAAGGGCAAGGATAATATCTTCTTGATTATCTCTTATGGTCTGTATTTGTAACATTATTGAATTGTATTTGACTGCAAATTTACGTTAATCTTATATTTATAGCAGGTACTTTTACGGACTAAACCTGTATTAAACTACTTTTTGGACTTTCCGAAGTTAGAGGGGAGAATCCAGTTATGATGTTTTGTTTGGTACCATGTCTCTGCCGCCAAATCAGTTTTAGCGTCTATAAAGGGGACATATGGTTTGCGATTGATACTGATTTTAGAGTTTTCTAGATATACCGAAACGTTTCTATCTTCTTGTTCAAACTCCTTTTTTAAGTATTGGGCAAACTGCCAAGCAAAATCCGGGTAGGCAAATATTTTGCGTTCTTGACCTCTAGATACATAATCTTTAGGTTTTATGATGAACTCTTCTTTAGTGTCATTGTCAACTACTTTAAATCTGCCTTTACCCTGTCTGCTACGTAGCATCATTCGCCAGCTCATTCTATGACCTTCTTCGCTCCACAGCACGTCATCTTTAATTGCATGGTGTCTTACAGGTAATACTAATTGAATTATGAAGTAGATAGTTGCTATTACTAGAATTGTGTTGCTGTAATTTGGTGTTGTAGAATAGGATGATACAAATGCCGGTTTCGTCTTGAAGAAAATCTTACGAATGGTTTCTGGCTCAAAAAAGAAAACACTGAAGGCAATGGATAAATAAGGGAATATGCCAATTTGAAATATGATGGAATTGAATAGATGAAAGAAAAGTGAGATGAAGAAAGCCGCTTTCCTTGTTGGTTTCCATAGTAGGGCGGGTACAATGAGTAAATCAAACAGAATGCCAACGGATCCAATAATACTATGTATCCAAGGTTCTTGTAAAATATCACCAACTAACCAATAACTTTTTTTAGAATGCATTAATACGGCTATGGTACTAAAATCAAGCCAATCTCCATACATTTTAGCAATTGAGGCGTATACGTAGACGATAAACAATTGAAGCACTACTACCCATTTTACATAGGCGTACATTGAATTGCTTTCTAGTTCGGGTTTCATTTTTACATCATAGGACCGGCTTCTTTCCGCAGGAAAAAAACACATTATCAATGCTATTAATATGAGTAAGTAGTAATGATTGTTATAAGCCGTTTTTTGCATTAAATATGTTGCAGTCCACAGCACTGTAAATGATATGATACTTAATCGATATTTGAACCCTACGGCAATGAAAAGACCTAGTAACCCCATTAATACAAAATAGAAATACATACCGTTACCGGGTAGTGGCTGTAGAAATTCAAAATCTATAAAAGGGAAAGTGTACTTGGGGGAGATTAAATTCCGCTTTACCCAACCAGTAGCAATAGCGCCAAAGCATTCAAGGGAAACGAGAATACCAAAAAATATACGAAAGACAATTAATGGGCTATTATCTATGCGTTGAAATAATAACCTGTTGAGCATATTTACCGATTAATGTATTGAAGCGATTTTTCTTTGTCTTTTGCTAATTGTGCTTTGAGAGCATCAACAGATTCAAATTTATGCTCATCTCGTAAACGAACCAAAATATTAACTTGAATTTTTAAATCGTACAAATCCCTATCAAAATCGAAAAAATTAATTTCAATGGATTTTTCCGTGCCATTTACAGTTGGGTTATACCCAATGTTCATCATGCCATAAATAACTTTATCGTTCAAGATACTGTTTACAATGTATGCACCGTTTTTAGGTATTAGCTTGTAATCTTCAGCTATTGAAAGGTTCGCTGTTGGGTATCCCAACTGTTTACCAATCCCTTTACCCTTAATGATTGTTCCGGTAAGCATATATTCATAGCCTAGGTAGCTATTAGCAGTTTCAATATCACCGTCTTCTAATGCTTTTCTGATTTTTGTTGAACTTACAGATACATCGTCAATTTCTTGGGCAGGTATCTCATCTACCGTAAAATCATAAGTGCTTCCAAATGTGATCAAATCAGTGATGTTGGCATTTCTATTGCGACCAAATCTATGGTCATACCCTATAATTACTTTTTTGATCTTTAATGTATTTACGAGCATATCGCGAACAAATTCGGTTGCTGTAAGTCTAGAGAATTCTTTGGTAAAAGGGTGAATAATAAGTATGTCAAGACCAAGTTTCTCCAAGATGCCTATTTTTTCCTCTATGGTATTCAATAATTTTATGTTGGTGTCTTTTTGTAACACCATTCTTGGGTGCGGAAAAAATGTAAGTACCGAAGATTTTAATTCGGTATTCTTGGCATGGTTTATGATTTTATTAAGTATTTTCAAGTGACCTATATGCACGCCGTCAAAGGTGCCTATGGTAATGACCGTAGGGTGTTCTTCTTTGTATTTAGAAATGTTGCGGACTGTAATCACCTGTGATAGAAAATAAAAAGACTTATATTTGATTTTGAGTTAAAAGCCTATTAATGATTGCAAAATTACGCCTAGTTTTTACAATTACCATAGTATTTCTTTCCTTTTCCGGTTTGGCTCAAACTGCATATTGGAAAAATACGGAATTAAACAATACGGCTAAACAATTCACTAAGCAGCAGTTACGAGTAAATAAAGGAACTGCGTTTACTCTTGATCAGCAACAGTTTTTACAGGCACTTACAAAGAACGAATCTTCTATAATTGTTTATTTTCCAGATGAAACCGGTAAATTAATCCCGTTTTTAGTGGAAGATGCACACCTTTTTTCCAAAGGACTTTCCCTTAAATACCCATCCATAAAATCTTATAAAGGTATTGCCTTGCACGATGCTACTAAACAGATTCGGTTTAGCGTTTCGGATAGGGGGATACAAAGTACCATGATGACTTCTGGGGAAAACGGAGCTTTGTTTATGCAAAAATCTGCTGATGATACCTATGTTTTGTATCGTAGAACAGATCAAGATAAGCGAGATGTGGATTTTGTATGTAAGACTGTACCCGAGATCAAAGAATATTCGCAAAATCTTACGGCTAAACTGGTAGATGATCAATCTTTAAGAAAGTTTAGGGTGGCAATCTCAGCTTCAGGTGAGTATACGGAGTTTCATGGTGGCACAAAGGCAGATGCCCTTGCGGCAATTAATGCTACGCTAACAAGAATCAATGCCGTATTTGAACGCGATTTGGCGATAACCCTAGAGCTGATAGACAATACTGATCTTGTAATTTATACAGATCCAGATACAGATCCTTATACGGGTAGTTTAAGTAGTCAAGTACAAAATACATTAACTAGTGTAATTGGTGAGGCCAATTACGATATCGGGCATCTTTTTAATCAGCAGGATAATACATTAGACGGTAATTCAGGTTTTATTGGTGCCGTTTGTACAGATAGTAGAAAGGGTAGTGGTTATACTACCTTATCTTCACCTGTGGGTGATGCTTTTGATATTGATTTGGTTGCGCATGAAATGGGGCACCAGTTTGGGGCCAATCACTCTTTTTCACATATTTCAGAAGGTACAACAGTACAAGTAGAGCCTGCAAGTGGTACTACCATTATGGGTTATGCAGGTATTACTGGTGTAAATAATGTAGCCTCAAATAGTGATGATTATTTTCATTACGTGAGTATAGTTCAGATAAGGGATTACCTTGAAACTATTTCATGTGGAGAGACAGAGATTCTTACCAATAACCCTCCAACAATTACTCCTTTAACAGATTACGTGATACCAAAAGGTACACCATTTGTGCTTACAGGTGAGGCCACCGATGCTGATGCCACAAACGTATTGAGCTATACTTGGGAACAGATAGATAACGGTATAGTTACACAGGCTACATTTGGACCGGATAATCCTGCAGGAGCTAATTTTAGATCTTTGCCACCTAAACTAACTCCAGAACGATATTTTCCTAATTTAAATAGAATTTTAAATGGGGAATTAACGCAAACAGTACCGACCTCAGGTTCTGCTTGGGAAACGCTGTCTAATGTTGGTCGTGATTTAAACTTTTCATTAACGGTTAGAGATAATGCTTTAAATGGCGGACAGTCAGATTCTGATGAAATGACCGTATCTGTAAGTAATGAAGCCGGTCCTTTTTTAATAAGTTCGCAAGCTACAGAAGAGTCTTTTGAAGCTGGATCTATACAAACCATTACTTGGGATGTTGCCAATACAGATATATCACCCGTAAACGCTGAAACTGTTTCCATATTTTTATCTACAGATCGTGGGGTCACTTTTCCAATTGTTCTAGAGGAAAATACTTTGAACGATGGTAGTCAGACTATTATCATACCAAATATAACTACTAGTACAGGGCGTATTATGATCAAGGCAGATGGTAATATTTTCTTTGCTGTCAATGATGCTAATTTTTCCATTACTCCATCAGAAGTCGTACTTAATTTTGACGAGTTGGTTTTTGATATTTGTAAGCCCGATGATTTAAGTATTGATTTCACTTATGAAACTGATTTGGGTTTCGATGAAGAAAGTACGTTTAGTGTGCTTGATTTGCCCATTGGTATTACGGCAACTTTTACACCTACAGTTGCTGATGCTGACGATACGTTGGTTACTATTGATTTCGAAGGTATTTCTGCCGTAGACGCCGGTATATACCCTGTTAGGGTTGTGTCTAGCGCAGATACGGTTACAAAAGAAATCACATTACAGTTAAGAGTTTATGACGATGAATTTGAAGAAGTAGTTCTGGTTTCTCCTATAGATGGTTTTGAGAATGCCTCTACAGACGTGATGTTGGAATGGGAAACATCTATAGGGAATACACTATACGATGTTGAAATTGCAGCTGATGCTAGTTTTGCAACTATTATAGAATCAAGTACTGTTAACGGTGGTTCGTTCTTACCAACGCTAGTGGATAACAATAGCACTTATTTTTGGAGGGTAAAACCAAAAAACGATTGTGGGGAAGGTGTTTTTAGTGCTCCTTTTAGCTTCTCTACGGTACAATTTAATTGCACTACAAAAAGTGCTACAGGTACGCCGATCGCGATATCAAGTAGCGGTACGCCGGTGATTACATCTAAAATCGTGTTTTTTGAGGATTTACCTGTTGCGGACATCAATGTGCAGCTTGATATAGAACATACATTTTTAGCTGATTTGGTAATTAGTCTTACTAGCCCTGCTGGTACTACGGTAACCTTGGTTTCTAATTCTTGTGGAGATTCACGTGATATCAATGCCACTTTTGATGATGATAGTGCGGCATTTAACTGTTCTGTAAGTCCGGGTAT
>ENA-ORXC01002415-ORXC01002415.1-marine-metagenome-genome-assembly--contig:-NODE-2415-length-10220-cov-6.234743_pt1 | contig 10220 bp, 11 predicted proteins | sample MGYA00237865_ERZ511478 | MGnify/ENA metagenome assembly ERZ511478 | reverse complement strand
TTATGGCCTCAGAGAAGACTTTCAGCTGCAAGTGACGGCGTGACGTGCACGGTGCGCCGCCTTTACTGGTCGTGGGTGCCGCAGCCGCCGGGCGCCGCCGGCGCGTGAGCAGCGGGGTGGCTGTCGACACCCGACGGGCGCCGCAGCGCGGCCAGCCTCCCGGTGAAGAGCCCTACAGTACGTGTAGGTCGTGCCGTCGACCACCCTGCCCCCGCCTGGGACAAGCAGGGGGGCCCACCCCCGCAGCGGCTGCGCTGCCAACGCCACCACCTGCGGGCGGTCCTCCCACCACCAACGTGCGCGTCTATCCACCTACGCCTTTCTGCCCCGTGGAGGCTGGTAGGGAGCGCCCAAACAGTCACACGCCGACGGTGGCTCGAGTCAGACGTTCCCGCCGCCTGTATGTCCTCGCCACGGCCTTGGCGCGCCCGCCCGTACGCATCGCCGCCGTCCGGTTGAGCGCGCCCGCTTCCACCCAAGCACCGCCCTCTGCGGCAGCCTTCGTCGCAACCGCCTTCGCCGATGTCGCCGTCGCTGCTGCCGCCGCCGCAGCCGCCGCGCGGGGTATTAAGGAAGGGCAGCCGGCGGCCTTCTGGGGGCATACAGCACTCGACCGCCGGCGTCTCCGGGTTGGACAAAACAGCGTCACGGTGGGAGGCCGCGACAGCAGAGGCGATGGTGACCGCCGATGTCGGCCGCTCGTCGGGCCTAAATCGCCACTCCATGACCTCCAGCTCCTCCCGCCCCGACAGCGGGTTGGTGCCGATCGTGCACAGGCGGCCGCCGCCGGAAAGGACTGCAGAGTGCGCTCGGCCCCAAAAGCAGGCGAAAACCCGCAATCTGCGGGGCGCTGTGGCCGACGCGAGCACGATCTTGTGCGGCGTCGCGCCCATCGCTCCGCGAAGCGACACGCGGTCGACAGCCTCGGCGTACCCGTCGGCTCGGTCACGCGCGCCGCGTCTGACAGTGCCCGCGTCCACGCCGTCGTCGGCCACGTCTTCGAGAAGGAGAACGAGCTCCCCTTCACTTTCGGTGATCGGCGCCGCGAGCGGCTGCGGCGTACCCGCTCGCCGCTGCGGTAGGGGCAACCACTGGGGCGTGCGAGACGCGCCGCTGGTCGTCGACAGCACAGTCGGGCTGCGGGCGGCGCCGCCGCCGCCGGCGCCATCGGCCAAATCGTAGAGCGACACCCGCTGCGTGTCGCCCGCGTACCTGAGGGTGGTGGCGCCGGCGGGGGAAATGGCATTGCAGAGAGGGTGGCCGCCCTCGAATGCCGCTGCCTCATTGTCGGCGCCGGAAGCTCCGGCAATGACAGAAGCGCGCACGCGGCGGGAGCGGCCGGGCGCCGCCGGGGGGCGCCCGCGGGGGGTGCTGCCGCCGCCTCCGCCGCCGCCGCCGCCACCGTCGCCTCGGAAACAGATTCGGTGGCCTCAACCGCGTCCGCCGCCGCGTCGCCGGATGCGGCGCCCTCTGACACAGCAAGAGAAATAGGGGTGCACACATCCTGCTGGGTGCAGGTCGCGACGAGCGTTGCCTTTGATTGTACTCAGCGCGCGTTTCCGATAAAGCTGTTTTCTAAAATCACGTCACTACTTCTCAACACCTGGCACAAGATACAAGGGAAGTCGAATATATGCGAGAAGAGAAGGCAGTCGCGCGGGAAAACGCAAGGCCAACAATCGAATCACCCCAGCTTGCGCAAGGGAGCTTCAGCAAGACGTCTGTGCGGGGCCCCCTCCTCGCGGTGCTCGTTGTCAATGCGGACGCGGCGCGCAGTCTTTTCTTGGTGGAACTGAAGCTCTTGCTCGAGACGCCGCTCAGCGGGTTCCAACTGCTTCAAAGCCACCTCGTCCCGCCGCTTCTCATTCTGCTGCAGGGCGACCACCACATCATTTTCGTCGCTCGTCTCGACGCGCCTCCGTCTCCGACAGATAGCGACGGACGTTGCCATGATCGGGGACCCAGAAGCCGCCTGTCCACCAGCAACTTCCTCACGGTCCTCATTCCCCCCCGACCTGAGCCTCTTTTGGCGCCGCTCCATCGCCATTCGCCAAATCGACTCGCCCTCGGCAACCAGCTTCTCCTCTAGTCTGGTGGCCTCCTCGCGGTCTTTGGACACCTTCTTCTCGTAGTCAACGGCGGCCGGCATAACGTCGCACAGAAGGGTGTCCAGCTTCGTCACCTCCTGCTCAAATCCGGTGCACTCCGCATCTTTCTTTTCCTGGCTCAGGTACCGGTCCTTTAAAAGCTTTAACCCGTCGCGTAGCACCTTTACGGTCACAACAGAACGCGCCTGAGGGTGGTCGTTGAAAATGGCCGCCGCCTTCTCGTAGCGCTCCATTATTTTACCACGTGGAGCCACGTAGTCGTTGGCTGCGCGGGTACCGCGCACGACGCGGAGGTCGTGCGTGTCCCTCCCGCGGCGTCGGCGCTGCTTGCCCTTGGCCGCAGAGTCAGTGCCCGTTGCAGGAGCAGGAGGCACCTCGTCACCACCAGCAGAGCCCGAGCCCGGACGACCGACGTCGCCATCCGTGAGCCGGAAACCCGCCGTCGTCCGCTTCTCCTCGACATCAGAACAAGCCCTTCTGCGTGCGCGATTGACAGCCATTTCGTCTCTCGAAGAGCGGCAAGGATAGTCCAGGAGAAAACTTTGGTGGGCTGGGGGGGTGGTCTGGATAAGTGGTGACGGGACTGAACGAAGAAGACAGAGAGCGAGGTTGCGCAGCAGCAGCAACCCGCGTCCTGCTGTCGCATATGGCGTGTGGCCTGGCTTGGCCGTTCTAAATCAGTGGCACCGCAGCGCTCCACTCCCATGCGAGCGTGATTGTGCCTTGACGACCGCGTCTGGTAGGCCGGTTTGTGATCTCACGAGACGTTCTCAGCCGGCCCTACCATGGGTATTTGATGATTGAGTATACCCATGAGTATCTAGATGTCGGCACCCATACTCGAAATCCATAAACATGTGGGCGATTCCACCCAAGCTCGGGAAGTAAGACAAGCAAATACTCATGCGGCAGCCAGAAAAGAGTATCGCAAGGGTAAGCAGAAGCTTACTGGTCTGCAAATCAAAGCGCCGCGGAGATGCGACCATCCTTGCTGTTTGGTAGAGCAAATGGCTCAAAGCTGGGGCTCTGAAGAGGCCGCATCAGAGAACAATCCTGTGAGACGCTCAGTTCGGCCAATCAGAGCTCGGATCGCTCTTGCCGATCCCTCCGCGGGCTCTCTCCACAATCAGTTTGAACAGGCAAGCCTGAGAAGTCGCCGAGAAATATTGGTCGCGGTCCACACAGCACTGTACCCGTCACGCTCAGCATTAGGACCCGAAATGTCGGCTGAGGCTGCTATACGGTACGTCTCGTGAGCTCGGACAGTCTGAGCGCTGATTGCCATGCACAAAGAAGCGGGTGCCGCACGAGAACACAGCGCCGTTCGTGTATTGAGCTGATGAGGGCTCCATCTCCGGCCTCAAGCTTTCTTGCTCGCTCGTGCCTCTGGCGCTATGTTTTCTTCCCGCTCTTACACTATTCCCCTAAACACAAAAGCGCACAGTGCGCGGCGGTCGAGAAAGAGACCAGGGATTGGTGGAATCCGGGATTTCTTCGGTCCTCCGATACATTCCGTGTCAAAGAACGTGGATTGCATACCGGGCTCATGTCAACAGCGAGAACCCAAATACGGATCAGGTGAGAAATTCTTGAGGAGATCACGAGTCATATGGGATTCGGCACATGCAATGATCTGCGATCAAATCCGATTGCGATATTCGATAAGATCGCAAAATTTCTTTGCATCGCGCATGGGACATGGAACCGAATAAGAACGGCCCGAAAGGCGATTGCCCTGGTGCTCTCACCAGCTGGTGCACGCGGCGGGACTGTCACAGAAATGTGTGCTGGTGGCCGACACCAGACCTCGCTGGCCCCATTTTGGAGCGGCTCACCAGCGGTCGAGATACGTAACTGGCACAGCACACGATCTGGGCCAGGTCGTCCAGTGGCACTTCGCGACCGTGCCCGCATGGTGGTTTAACCTGCGCCACAGGGCGCGAAACACACGCGCGCGCCTCGCAACGCGCCGCGCACCCCACGGCTCCTCGCACCACCCACGGAGTAGAGCCCAGCGCCACAGTGCTTCTCGCCACGCGCGCGGTTGCGCCGCGCGCCACACACCCAATGGTGCGTCACGCCACGCGCCCTGCGATGCACGAAGAGCCCACCGGACTGGGAACGCGTCCTCCCATTGGTTGTGTCAATGTTTACTGACTGTAAACTTGATGAAACTGGCGCCCAACCGAACGGATGGGAATTTCTGTAAAAGACGTGCCGGCCGATGCCAGTGGCTGCGACAGTCCAGGTGGGTCTACGTGCCCACCGGTCTTCGTCCCCGCCGGTTTCCGTCCCCGCCGGCGCCCCACGGCGCCCATGATGGCTCCCGCCGGTGTTCCTTCCCCCCGGTGCCGCTTCCGGCTGGCGCCGTTTCTCGCTCTCGCCCCTTCTTTTTCCGCCTCTCCGTCGCCTGTCGCCCCTCTCTGCCGCCACTCCTCCCTTCCCACACCCTCCCTGCTGGCGTTCTACCGTGCAAACACCCTCCCCGCTGGCACCCTTTTCTGCTGGCACCCATCCGTGTTTGTGCCCTGCCCCGCTGGTGCCGTTCCCTGTTGGCGCCTCGCGCTGGCAGTGCCCCTCCTTTTTGGCGCCCCCCGCTGGTGGTGCGCCTCTCTGGTGTTGCCCTTCTCTGGGTGTGCCCCTCCCTTGTGGCGCCCCTCCCCGGTGGTCCGCATCGGCGCCTTTCGTCGCTGGCGCCCCCTCCTGCTGGCATCCCTCGCCGGTGGGGCCTCTCACTGGTGGTGCCCCTCTCTTGTGCTGCTGATCCATTGTGGCGCCTCTCCTTGGTGGCGCCGTTCCCCGGTGGTCCCCATTGGCGTCCGTCACCGCTTGCGCCCCCCCCTTCTGGCATCCCTGCACACTGGCGTCTTTCGCTGTTGTGCCCCTCCCTCGTGTTGCCGTTCCATGGATGTGCCCCTCCCTGGTGGCGCCCCTCCCTGCTGGAGCCCCTCCCGGCTTGCGCCCCTCCCCGAGGGATCCTCTCCCTGCTTTTGCGCCTTCCGGCTGGCGTACATCCAAGCTGTCGCTCTAGCGCAGGCTCGCACCCATTTGGCAGCCGGCGTTGGGAGCACAGCTGCGTTAGTGGAACGTTTTGGCTTCACAATATGCAGAAAAAAACGCCCTTCCTTGTTTTGTCGTCCGGTTTCGTCGTGTGGCAGCGTAGCATCAAAAATGCCACCAATATGGTCGTGCATTCTTCTTCGAAGACAGACACACGCGGATTTATTTCTCTCTCTCTCTCTCAGTGGTCCAATCAGATAAAAGCAATCGATGACCCAGGCTGGCACTGCCCATTTTGATCAAGAGCGCCCTGATCAACGGGCCCCGAACCGCTCACAACAGGCGCACCCAGTGCACGTCGCTCCGCCCCGCTGGTGCGCACGTTCCCGCCGCACAGCCGCAACCGTCGTCCAGCGCGGCCAGTGGGCCACCACGCACGGGCTGAGCGGGTGTGCTGGGGGGCACGGCGGGACTGATGTCGTTGTGCTTCAGCAGGTCGGTGGCTTTGGTGGCCTCGCTGGGGATGCGCTGCGGGCTCGGCGGGGGTGTCGGCGATGGCCGAGGGCGGTTCGCCGGCGCTGGTCATCGGTGCGGACGGGTGCCCTGGGGTCTCGGGTAAGGTCTTGGCGGTCGGAAAGAGCAAGACGGCAGCGTTGGAGGGAGGGCTGCGCGGGTGGGCGGGGACTCGGCGGGGAGGTCGGCGTTTGCCAAAGGCGGCTTTGCCGCGTTCGTGCTCTGTGTGGGCGGGCGTGCGGGAGGCCGGGTGGGGGTGTCGGCGTTTGGCACGGTCGGGTCGTAGGTGCTGGGGGCCGCGCTTGCGCGGTGCGCGGGGGTCTCTGCGGTTGCGTCAGTGCTTGTAAACCGTGGGTCGGTGGTTGTACTGGTTGGTGTGGGTGGGTGCGCGGGGGGCTAGGTGGGGATGCTGGCGGTTGGCAAGGGCGGCTCGGCGGCGTTGGTGGTCTGTGTAAGCGGGCGCGCGAGGGGCTCGGCGAAGGCTTCGGCGTTGGGAAACGGCACGTCGGCGGCGCTGGCGGCCGGGCTGGGCGGGTGCGCGGGGGCGCGGCGGGGTTTTCGCGTTGGTTAACGGCCAGGTGGCGGCGTTGGCAATCGGGCTGGGCAGGTGCGCGGGGTCTTGGCGTGCGTGACGGCGTTTTGGAATGGTGGCTTTGCGGTATTGGTGGTCGATGTCGGCGGGCGCGCGCGGTCTTCACGAGGCTATCAGCGCTTGCCAAGGTCGACTTCGCGGCGTTGGTGGTCGCTGTTCTCTGGTGCGCGGAGGGCAGCGGGGCAGTACCGCCGATTGGCACGGGCGGGTTGGAGACGCTGGTGGGCGGGGTGACAGGGTGCACGGGGGGCTCGGCGGGGGTGTCGGCGTTGGGAACGGCCTGGTCGTCGGTGCTGGGGGCCGTGCTTGGTCGGTGCTCGGGGGACTCTGTGGCGGTCTCAGTATTTGCGGCATGTGGGTCGGCGGGGGTTCGGGTCTTTGTGGGTGGGTGCGTGGCGGGCTAGGTGAAGCGGTCGGCGGTTGGCAAGGGCGGCTCTTCGGCGTTCGTGGACTGTGTGGGCGGGTGCGCGGGGGGCTCAGTGGAGGCGTCGGCTTTGGGCAACGGCACATCTGCGGTGTTGGCGGTGGGGCTATCCAGGTGCAAGGGCTCTCTGTGGGGGTGTCGGCGACTGCCGAGGCCGTCGATATGGCATTGCTAGTCGGTGTGGGCGGGTGCGCGGGGCCTCAGAGGAGATGTCTGCATCTGCGAAGGGCGGACTTGCGGCTTAAGTGGTCGGTGTGACCGCGTGCGCGGGGGGCTCGGTGGGGGCGTCGGCGTTGGGCACGGTCTCGTTGTAGGAGCTGTGGGGCGCGCTTGGTCGGTGGGCTGGGGACTCTGTGGTTGTGTCAGTGTTTGTAAAATGCGGGTCTGTTGTTGTATTGGTAGGTGTGGGCGGGTGCTCGTGGGGCTAGGTGGGGACGTCGGACGCTGGCAAGGGCGGCTCGGCGGCGTTGGTCGTCGGTGTGGGCGGGTGTGCTGGGGGCTCGGCGGAGATGTCCGCGTTGTCCAACGGCAAGTTGTCGGCGCTGGCGGTCGGGCTGGGCGGGTGTGCCGGGTCTCGGCGGGGGTTTCGGCGTTCCCTGCCGGCGGCTTTGCGGCGTCGGCTGTCGCAGTGGGCGGATGTGCGGTGGGCTATGTGGGGCTAGTGCCACTTGGGAAGGGCGGCCCGGTGACGTTTGCTGCTGGTGCGGGCGGAGGCGCGGGGAGATTGGCTGAGGTGTCGGCGTTAGACAACGGCAAGTCGGCGGGGGTGGCGGTCGGGCTGGGCAGCTGTGCGGTGTCCGGGCGGGGGTGTTGGCGCTTGCCAAGGAGGACTTTGCGGCGTTGGCCGTCAGTGTGGGAGCGTGTGCGGGGGGATAGGTGAGGGTGCCGCCGCTTGGCAAGGGCGGCTTTGCAGCGTTGACAAACGATGTGACCGGATGCGCGGGGTGCTGGGCGGGAGTTTCAGCGTTGGGAATGGTCATATTGTCTGTGCTGGGGGCGGTTCTTGGCCGGTGCGCGAGGGACTCTGCGGTTTTCTCATTGCCTCTGAAATGTCGGGCGGTGTTGATATTGGTCGGTGTGGGCGGAAGCGCGAGCGGCGACGTGGGAGTCCCGTCGTCCAGCAAGGGCGACTCAGAGGCGTTGGTGGCGGGTGCGTGCAGGTCCGCGGGGTGCTCGGAGGAGGTGTGCAGCTATGGCAATGGCGGCTCGGCGGCCTTGTCTGTCGGGGTGGGCGGGTGCGTTTGGTGCTCGGCGGAGGTGTAGGGCTTTGGAAAGAACGGTTCGGCGCTGGTGGCCTGTGTGTGCAGGTGCGCGGGGTACTCGGAGGGTGTGTCGGCGTTCGGCAATCGCAAGCCGGAAGAGTTTGCGGTTGGTCGCGGAAAATGCGCGGGGGGCTCTCAGAGCGTGCCGGCGTATGGCAGCGGTGGCTCGGCGGCGTTGGCGGTCGGTCTGGGCTGGTGCCAGAGGGACTAGGTGGGGGTCTCGCCGTTGGGCAACGGCCGCTTGGCGGCAATGGTACTCGGTGTCGGGGAAAGGGCGAGAGGCTGGGCGAGTGTGTCGGTGCTTGAAAAAGGCTTCGTGGCTTTTAGGATGGTTGTGTACTGCATCTGTGATGTTTTCACATGGTTTGTGTTCTTTCGTGGTGGCCTGCCGCTGCCAGGGGGAGTCAGGCTGCTCCATCGTTGTGCATCCACTGCAGTGATGGGTTTTCAAGCTGCCAGGCGGGTATGCCAGCTGGCCCGCAGGGGCTTTGAAACCGCTGCGTTTTTAATCGTGGTCAAGAACTTGGGACCACGCTTACGTCACAGCGGGGGGCAGGTTGCGCAGCACAGTGTAGGTTTTCTCGTGTGAGGCTGCCTGGCCAACACGCAGGCAGTGAGGCCGGAACTATGCGCGCTGTCGATTGGAGGCTGCTGTCCATCAGGACGCAGCACGCGCCTGCTTCCGCGCTTGTGATGGTGGACAGGTGACAGCTGCCTGCTCAACACGTCTCCTTCTGATTCCTATCCACGGGCAAAGAGCCTCGCCACCGCACACACGGGAAAAAAATGCAAAAAAAAGAAGACGAAAGGACCGACCCGAAACTCTCACCACAACCCTTCCTCGTCGGTGAGCCCTGAAAACGTATCGCTGTCGCTTGCAGTCGAATTTCCCGACGCCTCGCCGCCGACCGCCGTAGGAACCAAGATTCGGCTCATGCCAGCACGAGCGCGCGACCTTTCCGCCTCAGACAGGACAGGAACCGTGGACGGGTCGGCAGGAAGAAGGTGGGCGTTGAAGCGCAGAAGGCAGTGCATCTCCACGTGCTCAGGGAGCATCCTGGAGCGGTCTTTGCGGAGCACCATGCCTGCGACGGAGAAGTCTCGTTCAGATGCCGCCGACGAGCCAGATGCACCGAGCAGAGCACATGCGACCAAGTGGAGGATGGGAAAGTCGGCTTCGTGCGAGCGCCAAAACCCAAGCGCGTCGTCGCTCGCGGTGTGTGTCGTGAGAAAGGTGTCCAGATCGCGAGTGACGGTGTCTAGCGGCGTGTCAGAGTCGGCAGCGTCGCTCTCATCCGAGTCCCAGCCAACAAGGGTGGTGCGACACATTTGGCGCTCCTCATGCAGCAGACCTTCGCGAGAAGGCGCGCTAGGATTGACTTGCTCGACATGGGCTGCGGTCGCCCACACCGCACCACGAGCACGCTCGATCGGGTTCTCCTGCCCAACACGGGCAGCGGCCTTGCGGAGCATCGCAGCTCCCCCTGGAGTGACGAGGGTGGCAGCCAGCACGGCATCATTTGCTAGCCAGTTCTTGATGTCGCTCTCCGCGCCGAAGAAGCGCGCGTCGATCTCGTCGTGCAGGATCTTGACGATTGTCGCGGCCTCGTCGCGCAAACCGTCAGCGGCGCGCGTGGCCTCCAAGGGCACAATCTCGTGCTCGTACATGCGGTTGTCCAGCTCCATGACGTTTGTCCTCTTCTTGTCGAGCCCGAGGAATAGAAGGATTGCCTCGCGGCCGACGGCTAGCGGCTTCTCGTGCGGCTTGGGGCATGGGCAGACACCGAGTCGCATGGTCCGACGCAGCCGGCAGACGAGTCCAAGGGCGTCAGCAACCGTCAAACTGGTACTCTGCATCGCCACACACGCCTCGAACGCGGGCTGCAGCACTCCAATCAGGTGGCGGATGGCCTCCCAATCGGACCTCCATAACCGACGCTCCCGCTGCGCCGCCGTTAGGTCATCCAGCTTTTAAAACTCAACCAGCCTTGGCATGAGGGTGAAACGTCGAACAAGAGCAAGATATGCGGATCCCCTGTTGAGGTTGAAAACCCAACTACGCCACAAGACCGGTGTCACTGGTCCTGGGGAGTTGCTGAATCCAATTCAACACTCCCCCCAACTCCACAGCGACCAGGGACCATTCCTCGATCGACTCGAAACTGCCAACCTGCAATTTCCTACCCGGCCCATCGAAATCCCGACCATTCCCCTCACGAATCTCCCGCAGTTCATCCCCCAAACTCAAGTACATGCGATAACATCAAATACAATGTCAAAGTACAGAACAAATTGCAATGTGACATCCCGCCAAAGCATTG
>ENA-ORXC01002414-ORXC01002414.1-marine-metagenome-genome-assembly--contig:-NODE-2414-length-10229-cov-3.742120_pt1 | contig 10229 bp, 6 predicted proteins | sample MGYA00237865_ERZ511478 | MGnify/ENA metagenome assembly ERZ511478 | reverse complement strand
GCTCATAAAGCCGTGCTCGATGGCGATTTGTCACTCGCATTTTTAACCTTGCCGCCCGTCTATGATAAACGCTTAACCTATCATACCTTGTGGTCAGATCCTCTTTACTTTATGACCGGCACGTTATCACCTTTGGCGACCAAGTCCAATGTGACGCTCGAGCAATTGGCGCGCTACCCTGCTATCTTACCGTCTGCCAATACTTTTACTAGCCAGATTACGTTAGCGGAATTTGCCAAGCATAATTTAAAACCTTATGCCACTATGAGCACTAATCCTTTAGAATCAATCCGCATGCTGGTTTCTGTCGGACTTGGTTGGTCAGTATTGCCGCAAACTATGGTCAGTCAGGATTTGGAACGTATCGATATGGCCGATAATATCGAATTACAGCGTTATTTGGGCGTGGTCATTAATCCAAAACTCACCCAATCTAGTAGCGTAACGGCTTTACTAGATTTGCTTGCGCCAATTGACTAAAGCTTTGGCAAGCGATTATATATTATTCGCTAATCAAGATATTTATTTGATAAATAGGCGCGTTCGCATTTGTGTGACTCATACGTTATAATACGTCTGACGTTGTTTAGATAACATAATTTTACTTTAACCTTACTGATAATCATATATTGACCACTTCTAGTAATATATGATAGTAACAAGTAGATTTAATGGTTTTAAATGATTGGTTATATAAGCGGCTGATACTGACGTGTGATAAGCAGATGCGATAAATGAAAATATAAAATCGGCATACGAAATTGCCGTTTACGTTTTATCACAACTTTGTCGGTAGCAGCCCTAGAACGTCAATCATATAAAACTACCAGAAGATTTTGAATAAAAGCCATTATGTCCTACTTAATGGCTTTTTTCGTCTTTAGATTTTTTATCTTGAAATACGTTGAGATAGAGTTTTTAAGCAGCGTCTTGTAAGACTCAATTTTTCTCGTTAAAAATAATGACAGCCAACTATGTTGGTTAAGGACAGTTTATATGAACGGAGTTTCTAGTGGCGTGCTGATATCACTCGGCGCCTATTTCTTAGTGATGATTGGGATTGGCGTGTATGCTTATTTTAAGCAAGCCAATGATACTGAAGGCTATATGCTCGGTGGTCGTAGCCTAGGCCCTGCCGTGACCGCTTTATCAGCAGGCGCATCGGATATGTCGGGTTGGTTGCTCCTTGGGTTGCCCGGTGCGATGTACGCTGACGGTGTGGTCAGCGCTTGGATTGCCATTGGTTTGACCTTGGGTGCTTTTTTAAACTATATCATCGTGGCACCGCGTCTTCGCGTTTATACCGAAGTCGCTGACAACGCCATCACTCTACCCGATTATTTTGCCAACCGCTTTGAGGACAAATCGCATTTACTGCGGGTTATCTCAGCCGTGGTAATTATCTTATTCTTTACCGTCTATACCGCCGCAAGCTTGGTCGGTGGCGGTAAGCTCTTTGAAAGCTCGCTCAACCTCTCTTACAGTACAGGTCTGTGGGTGACCGCTGGCGTCGTCGTCGCTTATACGCTATTTGGAGGTTTCCTAGCGGTATCAATGACCGACTTTGTGCAAGGTATTATCATGCTCTTTGCCATGGTGATTGTCCCTATCGTTGCTTTGACTGACCTTGGTGGCGTAAGCGCAACGACCAATGCTATCAGAGCCATCGATCCAAGCATGCTCGATATCACAAGTGGCATGACAGCTTTAGGTATTATCTCCTTACTCGCTTGGGGCCTTGGTTATTTTGGTCAGCCGCATATTATCGTACGTTTTATGGCGATTCGCTCAGTGAAAGATGTGCCAACAGCACGTAATATTGGTATGAGCTGGATGATTATCAGCCTGATCGGTGCTTGTGTTACGGGTATCGCGGGCCGCGCCTATGTGCAAAAAACGGCAATGACGCTAGATGACCCTGAAACCATCTTTTTGGTATTCACGCAGTTTTTATTCCACCCACTTGTTTCAGGTTTCTTATTAGCGGCCATTTTAGCCGCGATTATGAGTACCATATCATCACAACTACTCGTGGTATCAAGCTCATTGACCAAAGACGTATATAAGCTTTTCTTTGATAGAGACGCTCCAGAAGCGCGTCAAGTATTGGTCGGACGTATCTCAGTTATTGTGGTGGCCGTTGTCGCTATTTTGCTGGCGTCTAATCCAGAAAGCTCGGTATTGAACTTAGTTTCTAATGCTTGGGCAGGGTTTGGTGCGGCATTTGGACCTTTGGTTATTTTCAGTCTGACATGGCGCGGCATGAACCGCAATGGCGCGGTCGCCGGTATGGTGGTTGGTGCATTGACCGTTATCCTGTGGGTCTATGGCCCGTTCGAGATGAATGGAGTGGCACTAAACAGTTGGTTATACGCTATCGTTCCAGGCTTTATCTTGAGTACCATCGCTATCTTTGCTGTCAGTATCATGACTGGTGGTCCAAGACCGTCAGTATCTGCGAAGTATAAAGAGATGGAAATGAACCTGAATAGGTAAGCTCTTTTTATTCACTATTGTATGATGAAAACCCTCACCAATTTGGTGAGGGTTTTCTTATTTGAGCGCTAGGACTTGGCTATTTAGTATTAAAAGCTTTTGGTTAATAATACTGTCGCCGATTTTTCATCACGATCATCGTAATAACCAAAATTACTTGATGTTGTTTCATAATCGAATACCAATCGTGGTGTAAGTCCTAGTAAAGTAAAGTCGCGTTTCCAAACTTGTAAACCTAATGAGGCAGTTTTGTCTTTTCTTCTTTCATTGCATCGATGGCCTTTAAAGTTATCATAATGTCTAGTCTGTTAATCGACAAAAAAGCGATCTTAAAGATCGCTTTTTTTAATATAGTAACTGAATTTATAACGATAGTTTATTTACCTTGGTAAGATAATTTCATTCCGAGAATATAGCCATCATTATCTTGGAAATCACCAACGATTTGTTGAGTTGGTAATTTGCCTTTGGCATCACCGAACCATAAGTATTTACCGCCTGCTGATACCGCCCACTCAGGAGTAACGTTGTATTTAGCACCTAAGCCAACACTATAGTAACCATCGATAGGACCTAATGACGTTGTTGGATCACCTGAACCACTATCCCAACCAACAGTACCACTAACTGCCAAGGCTGGTGCTAGACGTTTAGCAAGACCAAGCTCTACTTGCCATTGATCATCGTCATAATCGACTAAGTTTAAACCATTATCTTTGTATAAGTCATTTTCTTTACTAACTGCATTATATAGAGGTGGGGTAATTGCAAAATCACTCCAAGGAACCCAACGTACTTTAGCAGTAGCTAAAGTTGTTGGATTGATACCCGTTTGAAAATCGAAGTTTACTGATTTTGGTGTAGTGATTTCCATCGCATTAGTTTGAGTTGCTGCAGCTGGATTACCTGCTAGAAGCCCTGCTAATGGATACGTCTCAGTGATGTCCATACTATGGTCAATTTCAGAACGATAAGTCAAAGCTGCTTTTAAAGCAATTTCAGGTTTGCTATAAGATGCCCCTACTATATAGCCATAATCTTGATCTGGACTAATGTGTGATGTGTAACCTGTCGCAGGTCCATAAGCGCTTCCACGTAACTTAACATCAGCCTGCACACGTTGTGCTACTGGGCCGCCATAAATTTGGAATTCTTTATTAGCACCAAATTTGGCACCTAGAATAGCGGTGATACTTTGAGAACGCACTTCAACATTTGTGCTTTCAGTATTAGCAAGCTGAGCATTGGCATAATCATTCAGCGCTCCTAATTGCTCACCAGCAGCAATTTGTGCTTTACCAGCCTCAATCTGTGGACGCAATAATGATTCAAGGGCTGGATTTGCTGCGAGCGCTGCTTCGGCTTGTCTAACCTGTTCTCTTCCTGCGGCGAGATCATCTTGAATAGACTCTACATAAGTACTTAACTCTTGAGCATTGGTCACTTCTGGTATTAAAGGAGTTACTCTATCTCCAATAAGAGCATCAATCGCTGCAGTTGGAGCGCCTGTAAAATTGTTATCTCCAGTATAAGCAGCAGCAGCACCAAAAGGCTCGTCGTATAAAATACCGACACTAAATGTGTCATTGATATCTGTTTTTACACCATAACGGAAGAAATCGTAAGATTCAGCGATATCACCTGTAGCATTACCTTGAACATAGCCTGCATCATTAGTCGCAACACCAGCATTATCAAAGCCACTGACATCAGCGTCAATATAGGTATAGACGGCTTCGGCGTAGGTGCCATCTTGTAAGAATGCTGTGATATCTTGACCAGAGCGATCAAGACCTGCAGCATTGCTCATACTAGCTACAGAAAGAGTAGCAATTGCTACCGCGAGAGTTTTTAAATGAAAAGTTGCGCGCATTGGGTATCTCCAAACATCCTCGTTGTTAAATCGTTTCTATAACTAATATTTGGCATTGTTGCTTAAATATAAGATTATGTAAACGACGTCCTAAATGAATAGTAATGATTTTTTAACACTAAGACAATACTTAAAACGCTTTATTTCTTGATAGTGACTCCTTAGTTCAGTTATTAAAGCTTAAAGTTAACAAATAAAAGCTTATTAGACCCTAAGAGAGATAAATACAATTGCTTGTAGCATAGGATATATATCAAGAATATCAGACAGATGTATTTGCTAATTTTAAAGCATAAAAAAACGACCCACTGAGGATCGTTTTTATTCTGACTCAAATAATCTGATTTAGATTAAAGACATAAATTCTTAGTTAAAATTTTGCTTAGCTTGGTAAGACAGTTTTACACCAAGAGCAAAACCATCGTTGTCTTCGAAGTCACTAACAATTACTTTACTAGGTATTTGACCTTCTGCATCACCAAACCATAGGTATTTACCACCAGCAGAGATTGCCCAGTTATCAGTTAAGTTATACTTAGCACCAAGACCTGCACTGTAATAACCTTCGATAGGACCTAAAGAAGTGACAGGGTTGCCTGCTCCACTATCCCAACCAATATTACCAGTAACTGCTAGTGCTGGGGTTAAACGCTTGGCTAAGCCTAATTCCACTAACCACTGATCTTTATCATAACTGACTAATGATAATTTACTAGCCTGATTATATAGCGGTGGCACGATTTCAAAATCGCTCCAAGGTACCCAGCGCACTTTTGCAGTCGCTAGGGTAGTAGGATTAATGCCTGTTTGGAAATCAAAGTTGACTGATTTAGGCGTAACTATTTCAATTTCACCTACACTATTTGGGTTCATTTGATTAAGCGCAAGTGCTGGAAAGTTTTCAGACAGTGACAAATTATGTTCGATTTCTGAACGATAAGTTAATGCTGCTTGTAAAGCAATCTCAGGCTTGCTATATGAGGCACCTGCTAACCAACCATAATCTTGACCAGCACTGATATGAGTCGTATAACCGTCTGCTAATCCATATGCCTTACCACGCAGCTTCACATCAGCCTGTACACGCTGTGCTACTGGGCCACCATATACTTGAAATTCTTTATTTTCACCGAATTTTGCGCCCAAAATTCCAGTTAAGTTTTCGGTACGTACTTCGACGTTAGTTGCTTCGCCATTTGGTTGTATAAACCCACCAAAGTTAGGGTTCGGCTCATGCGATACAAAATCATTTTTACCGCTGTAGTCAGCTGCAGCACCAAATGGTTCATCATATAAGATACCAATACTAAAGGTGTCGTTGATATCCGTTTTTACACCATAACGGAAGAAGTCATAGTCTTCTGCGATGTCATCAATTTTATTACCTGAAGAGTCTTTACCACTAACATCAGCATCGATATAGGTATAAACGGTTTCGGCATAGGTACCATCTTGCAAAAACGCGGTGATATCTTGACCTGAACGATCAAGACCTGCCGCACTAGCGATACTAGCTGCAGAAAGAGCAGCCAAAGCTACCGTTAGAGTCTTTAGATTGAAATTTGCGCCCATTGTGTATCTCCAAACATCCACATTGTTTTACCGCTACACCGAACTTTGTTAGGTAGACAGTATCTAAGGTGAAGGATACTAATGTGTTTTTTACATGAAAACAACCGAAAAATACATTATTTCTGCAATATGACTGAATAGTCAGTAAACCGTATATTTATGCCAGAATTCGCATATAAACTTATAATAAATGCTGTGCAATTATTTGTTATCTATAATTAAAAAAACTTATTACTAATAATGCGGTGGTCTATCTGCCATGACATCAAAAGGCGCTACACCGCCCTCCCCATCTTGGCTTTGCACTTGCTTATAGATAAACTGTAGCTGACGTTGCAAGGTTTGGATATCTCTATCTTGGCGCGTAATAACCTCATCAAGCCTCTCGACGGTAACTTCAAGGTGAGAGAGGTTCATTTGCAATTCAATAACCTGCGCTTGTAAATCCGCTTGGCTATCTGCCAGCTGAGCTTGTTGATTAGAAGCGTCTTTTTCTATCGAATTTGGTTGGTTCATATTTTTCTCAGTAATAGTTCTCAATATATAGATAGTATGGCTATTTTCTTTATGAAATCTCAGACTTAACCATTTAAAACAGACTTTATAAAATAGTGTTTATCAAAAAGCCCCGTAAAACCACGTCACTTCTAGGGCGTGGATATCAGGCGTCAACCGTTGTCACCTAAGATTGAACCCACCTTGTTAACCAAACCCATTGAGAACATAATCACTCTATGAAAACGCTCAAACTACGCATCAAAGACAAACACACCAATCAGCTAAACATCTTAGCAGGGTCGGTTAATTTTGTCTGGAATTACGTCAATGAGCTTAGTTTCAAACATCTCAAACGCACGGGTAAATTCTTTACAGCTTACGATTTAGCAGCCTACACCAAAGGGGCTGGTGAATACCTAAATCTACACAGCCAGACCTTACAAGCTATTAGTGAGGTTCACGCTAAATCTCGCAAACAATTTAAAAAAGCCAAACTCAACTGGCGTACCAACAATCCTAAAGCCAAACGTAGAAACTTAGGTTGGATACCGTTTAAAAAGACCGCGATAAAATATCTAGCAACCCGTCAATCAGGCAAGAAAAGCCTTAAATCCATCATTCAGCTAAGCCTCGCTAAGGGTAAAAAGCTAATCATTGATATGTGGGATAGCTATAACCTAGCCCTATACAACATCAACACCTGTGAGCTGGTGCAAGATGCTCGCGGGCATTGGTATGCCTGTATCACCGTTAAAGAATTTCCAAAGATTAAGTGCGGTGACGGTCAAGTCGGTATTGACTTGGGCTGCAAAGATGCCGCAGTCAGTAGTGATGGCGATCAACTACAAACCAAACTCACCCATCAATACGCTGAAAAACTGGCGATTGCTCAAAGAGCCAAGAATAAGAAGCGGGTCAAGGCGATTCATGCCAAGATTAAAAATACCCGAAAAGATTTAACCCATAAATTTACTAATAAACTGGTTAAAGCCAATAGCTTAATTGTCGTTGGTAAAATAAAATCAACATCATTCACTAAGGGCAAACTGGCTAAATCCGTCTATGACGCTGGTTGGTTTGAGATTAAGCGGCAACTGGATTACAAATGCAAGCATGCAGGTTGCCACTATATCGAAGTGAATGAAGCGTACAGCACCCAAACCTGCTCGTGTTGCGGCTCACGCCAAGACAGTCCGAAAGGTAGAGCGGGTCTTGGTATAAGAGTGTGGTTCTGTCGTTCTTGTAAAACGACCCATCAACGAGACGTTAATGGAGCAAAAAACATACTCGCGGTCGGGCTTGGCCGTCTTGAGTAGGAATCCCCTTCGCTTTTAAGAAGGGGAGGAAGTCAAAAAGGCATTTACGCATACTACAGTTAGGTGGCAGCATGTTATACTGCTAGGAATTTTGCAACAACCCTTACCTCACTATTATATAAGCTTAAGATACTCTATGGCACTGATTCATTTAAAAGATATTCACTTGGCATTTGGCGTGGCTCCTATTCTCGATGGCATCGATTTTTCAATCAATGCAGGCGAGCGCGTTTGTTTGATTGGCCGTAATGGCGAAGGCAAATCTACTTTATTTAAACTGATAAATGGGTCATTGCAGCCTGACAGCGGCGAGATTATCAAAAATAGCAGCATGCGTGTTGCGATGTTAGAGCAAGACGTTCCTGAAACCAGCGGACGTATCTTAGACATCGTGATGGGCGGTAGCCGCCACACCGCTGATTTGCTGATTAACTATAATAAGCAAGTCGATATGTGTGCCAATGGCGATATGGACGCTTGCGAGCATATGGCAACCTTGCAACATGATATCGATGCGGTACATGGTTGGGATTTAGAACGTGATGCGACCCGTCTGATTACGACTATGGGGCTTGATCCTGAAGCTGACCTGTCTTCACTCTCTGGTGGTCGTAAACGCCGTGTGCTACTTGCGCGTGCATTAGTTACCAAGCCTGATGTGCTATTACTCGATGAGCCAACCAACCATTTAGACGTTGAAAGTATCGAATGGTTAGAGCGCTTTTTACTCGACTGGCAAGGTCTGACGTTATTGTTCGTGACGCACGATAGAGCATTTGTCAATAAGCTTGCTACCCGTATCGTTGAGCTTGATCGTGGTCAATTGACGAGCTATGACGTCACCCAAGGCGCTAAAGGGTATGCGCGTTATCAAGAATTAAAAGAGCAGCAGCTACTCGCTGAAGAAAAAAACAATGCTAATTTTGATAAAAAATTGGCACAAGAAGAAGTTTGGATTCGCCAAGGTATCAAAGCGCGTCGTACCCGTAACGAGGGCCGTGTCCGTGAGCTAAAAGCTCTGCGCGAAGAGCGTAAAGGCCGCCGCGAGCAAGTCGGTAACGTCAATATCACCATGGGTGAAGGCGAGAAAAGCGGCAAGCTGGTTTGTAAAGTTAAGAACCTGCATCTGGAATATGATGGCAACGTCTTAGTCGACAACTTTAGCACCATGATTATGCGCGGTGACAAAATCGGTATCGTCGGTCCCAACGGTGCGGGTAAAACCACGCTAATTAAAGCCCTACTAGATATGTCCGACGATGAAGTCACCAAAACAGGCACGGTCGAGCTTGGCACTAATTTACAAATTGCCTTTTTCGATCAGCTGCGTGACCAGTTAGATCTAGAAGCCAGCGTGGCGCAAAACGTCTCTGAAGGTTCTGACTTCGTCGAAGTTGGCGGGCGCAAAACGCACATCATGAGCTATTTGCAAGACTTCTTATTTGCTCCAGAGCGTGCGCGTACGCCTGTTAAAGCATTATCAGGTGGTGAGCGTAATCGCGTACTACTTGCCAAGCAATTATTAAAGCCTGCCAATATTCTAGTGCTCGATGAGCCAACCAACGACTTGGATATGGCCACCTTAGAGCTTTTAGAAGAATCGGTCGCCAGCTTTAACGGTACTATCCTGCTGATTAGCCATGACCGCTCATTTATGGACAACGTCGTTACCTCTACTTGGGTATTTGACACGGATGAAAATGGTAATGGCATCGTCAAAGAATATGTCGGTGGTTATCAAGAATACTTGGTACAAAAAAACCGTGAAGAAGAAGCGAGAGCTAAGAATGCTAAATCGTCTAACGATAATGCTGCTAGTAGCAAAGCTAACAATAAAACTACGGTCGCAGCAAAGTCTAATACCGCTGCCAAAAAGCTCAACTATAATGAACAGCGTGAACTCGATAATTTGCCAAAAGAAATCGCTGCGTTAGAAGCTGAGCAAACGGAGCTGGAAGAAAAGCTGGCTGATGGTTCTTGGTTTACGAAAGATATGGAAGCCGCTACGGCTGCCAGTGAGCGCTTATTAGTCATCGAAGATGAAATGATGACTAAGCTTGAGCGCTGGCACACGCTTGAGAGTTGATATTGTCTAGCGCTATTTATCACCGCATAACCTTATATCGAAAGTGGTTAAGGGTTATAAATAGCTTACGACCACTTACAACCGTGTAATGTGCGGAAAGTTAGTGAACATTGTCTTGATTTCAAGTATCATTCCCTATTGCTGAATACCCTTATTAATTATAAGGTCATTATTCATAATAGTCTTGTTGATAAAAAAGCGTACTTTAAAGCCGGTTAAATATTGATAATTAAGCAGTTTTAGACTAATTATCTTGTTTAACACTGAAGTACGCTTTCTCAAGGCTGCTTTATTTTTAACACAATAATTTATTTTATGACCGAAATAGCTTAGAATAGCAACAATTAGCAAAATTAGGCACAGCTAACGTGGCTTGATAATTGTCATT
>ENA-ORXC01002409-ORXC01002409.1-marine-metagenome-genome-assembly--contig:-NODE-2409-length-10249-cov-4.702320_pt1 | contig 10249 bp, 20 predicted proteins | sample MGYA00237865_ERZ511478 | MGnify/ENA metagenome assembly ERZ511478 | reverse complement strand
CGCTGCCCATCCAGGGGCGAGGGGTGAGCCCCTGCGCCCCCACGCTGGGACTCCGCTAGCGTAGACGTCCGTCCCGCACCGGGAAGAGGAAGAGCCCCGGTGGTCGGCGTGCCGCCGGGATCCTTGGGCGGGGAGTTCGACTCACCCGCCACCGTACCGCCGCCGCCAACCGGGACCGCCCTTCCACCCCCAACGAGCACCACGGCGCCCAACGCCCGCAGAGCCCCGGGGTCTCCCGCCGGTGGCGCGTCCGTCACCCGGATAGTTCCAGGCATCTGGAACGGAGGAGCGCCCCCGTCGAGCGGGGAAGATGAGGAAGATCCGCGATCCATGGAAGCGAGGCCCGCGTATCGATCGGATTTCCTCGATCAACGCACAGCAGTACAACCCACACGGGTCCCCCGATCTTGATACCGAAAGAGGTGTCGAACCGCAACACGCACCGCGTGCATACAGCGGGTCTCACCAGGAGCGCCAAATGTAGTACCGCGATCTAGGGGGTTTCCTCGGTAGGAGGGAAGTAACGGCCGTCTGGGCCGCTCGCGCGACACCCGCTATGGGACTCGAGGTCGAGGAAGTCGGGCCGATCGAAACGCCAAGATATGAAGACGCGGTTCACCTGCCGGCGACGACGGTGCCCCCCACCGTCGTTGCCCTTCGTCCTAAAAGGGCGGAAACCGTCGCCCGGGCCCAATTCCTTGATAGGGACTTGACCCAGGCAGTCATCAACCAATGCAGATAATGCCCTCCATGCGTATAAATTCCCCCGAAGCGATCATTACAGACAAGGTGGAGTGACCGTTCCGCGCAAAACGCGCTGCAACCGCCGCGTCGCGCCCGGTCGGTTGTCGCCTGCCGCGCCCTTCGGCCGCGGCCCGTCGGACCTCGTGGCGGGCGTCTGGGACAGGCGCGCCCGTTCGCGGGCTCGCACCTGCGCTCCCAGGCGGGCCCGCCGTCCCCGCTCCGCCAGTTCCCGACATCGTCGGCCCCGCCGACCCCCTGCCATCCGCCGCACATCTGGTGCTCCGCCCGCTGCGCCACCGCCGACGGCGGGGTCCCATAGTACTACAGGCACTCTGCGTCGACGGCAGCGCCGTTTCATTGCGCGAAGGCAACAAGGCGTGCCTGGCGCTGGTCAAAAATCTGGAGGCGACAGGGCTCACCAAGCACGTGGGCGTTGCGTCCCACGTGGTGCGCAGCTACGTGGCACGTGGCGATGTCGCGAGTTTGTTCCATCCTTGCTCGGAGAGGCCATCGGACGGCCTGACCAGGCCGCTTCCGGGGCCAGCATTCAATGCCGTCCGAGAGGCAACTGGTGTCGGGCCCGACCTGGGCGTTGGGGCGGGGGCGCCCGCGCCGAGCTCTGCGTGAGATTGCTCGTCGGACCCCCGCCCGGATTTTGGGCGCTCGAGGTCTTTAGCGCACACGGATAGGCGGGCCCGGGGGCCGAAACTTCTGGAACATGTCGGCCCCAAATGTCGCTGCCTGGAAGATCCATTTGGGCTCGACCTGTGGTGGACACGTGGCGTTTACGTGGCGGATGTGGTGTCTTGTGTCGCCGTTTCAACACGTAGCTCAATTGCAACGAGTGGCGCACTTGCAGTACGTGGCGGAGGGGCTAAAAGGCTCAAGCCCCTCCTCCTGTGGTTCCCAACGGACCTTTTGTGGACGTACGCGCAGCAGGACGCGTCAGGGGTACTTCTGGCACATGCGGAGACCTCCCTGGACGCCATTCGAGGTCTGTTTAGAACATAGATTTCGGACGGGGTCTGAAGTGCCTCAGAACCCCCGGCAGCATTGTCCCTTCTGGAGGTGGTGCCCGATGGACCGGATGGGGTCGCAAGGGCTCCCGGACGGCCAGCGGGGGGGCTGTGGCTTCTTCCCGAACTGTTGCAGCCGGGCTGCTGTGAGGCCCGCTCTTATGCCCCCCTCGGGACCTAGATATGTCACTGCGTACTTCCGGGTAGATGGCCTGGGGACGGCTGTCCCACTTACGTAGCCTCCTCCAATTTCTGGGCCTGGGATACTTTCGTATCTCTGTTTTCTTCGACTTCGTCGTGTTTATGTCGGCACCGGGCGCGGCCCCGGCCGTCCCGTCTCGCTCGACATCCAAGTCTTCGCGTCCTTATCGGCTCCCGGGCTCTGCGCGCTGTTGTAACTTCCGGCTGCTCCCTGTCGGTCGAACCCAAGGGTCTTTTTCTTGTTTGTATTGTGCGTTTGGTGCCCGTGTCTGGGGTACTCGTTTTTCGCCTGTCAGTTGCCACACTTGGTGGAGCAGCAGGCGAGAGGGGCCATGTTCCTTTCTTGAACGGCTCTTCTCAGTCGCGCCTTGGGCGACAACGAGGGTCCGGGAACCTTTTTGGTACTGCCTGACACGGGCCTCAGCAGATTTTTGGGTTTCCCGGCGGGTACTGTTGCTGGAAGGGGAAGTCGCTCGACGCCGCCCTAGGAACAGTGGTGGCGTCGTGTCCGGGTTGATGCTTCGAGAGACAAGAAGCCCACCCATCTCCGATGGCGAGCGGGGTTGCCGATTTCCTTCGCTTTGACCCGCCTCTTCCACCGGCCGCTGATGCCCGGCACGCCGCCATTGTACCGGTGCCGCCCGATCTGCCTCCACCCCATGCTGACCAATTTTCCGCCAACCCAACCAGGCCTGCCTCGGGCACGGGCGACGTCGGGGTTTCCCCTGCGGCCAGTGGCCCTCACGCGGAACAGTTCGCGGTTGACGCACTGACGAAGATAGTAAGCTCTCTGGCTGTCTCGCGAGAAAAGTGTGGATGTAAAGACTCTCAGTTACACCAGCCCGGTGCCCCCAACACCGAATCCTTACGCACCGGGACCCGCCTGATCGACAACGACGAACACGCCTTCCCGGCGCAATCGCCTCGGGCGACGCCGCTCGGACCACTCACTGAGCTCCGCCGCTAACGAGAACTTCACAAGCAGCAGTAGCAGCAGCGAAAGTACCGAGCTGTCGCTGTATCTCCCCCGCTCGCGTCGCGAAGACCGCTGCCACGCCATTTACCTGAAGTCGACTGCACCGGAGGCGGTCACCCTGTGACCGATGCCCTTGACGGCCAAACACCTTCCATTCGCGCGACTGCTTGACTTCCGCCGCTACCTCGTTTGCAATGCGGATCCGATGACTGGCCGGTCTCAAACCAGCCAACTTCTCTGACGCCACCGATTGCTGGACGGTCCGTTTCACGGAGCCCCGTTGTTCGACGGCAGCGAACCCCTCGATACTCCAGCACTGCTTAGGCGCTTGAGCACGGCTTCGGACGAGATGAACGTCTCAGTGGGGGAGGTCCCGTACCTCCTGGCCTACCAACGTGGTTGTGATGCCAAGGAAACTTTCGTGCGAGAAACGAGCGGCTCGTACGGCAGCGCCTTCTGCTTCAGCTTCCCTCACACGTTCAACTATTTGTGGACGCACTACGCTTCTGAGGACGCCCTGAGTAGCGCCGAAATGGCGCTGCGCAGGGCCGGGAAGCACCGAGACGGTGGAAAGAGATCTTTACATGACCAGCGCGTGCGGCTCGGACGCCAGCTCATGAGTATGTACGATCCTGAGCAGCTGCGCTACCTGTACCCTAAGGGGCTCGACTCTTCGGTACAGGGTCAAGCCGAGCTTGACGACCGGACATGCTCCTGTTGGACGAGCTCGTATGCCTCGCACAGACGATAGACGAGGGCCTCCACTCTAGCATCGCCACCAGCGCCAACACCGAATGGGGGGCCAAGCCAAGAGCGTACTGAACCTAGTCACAGGCAATGAGATAAATGCTGAGCCATGCAGGTGAACATCCGCCCCCCCGGCTCCTTTAGGGGCCCCACCGGACGCCTACTGCGCGAAGCCCAACCGTACTGGGAAGTCTCAGCCGCCTCGGGCGTTTACGCCCTTCCCCGGGACTTAGAAACCGACGGCCACGGCGGCCGCGAGCGGGTGACGCCCGCGACCAAGGACCCCGACCCGCAACCCGGGCCTGATCCTCCTGAGCCAGGTACAGTTCCACTGCTGTCGCGGTTGTGGGCACTACGCCCGGCCGTGCCACTCGCCCGATAGGGCTGAGCTACGCCAGCGTTCGCCGGCAACAGCCTCCCCTGCAGACCCGCTTACGGGCCGCTTCGCCCTGCGGCGCAGCCGCGTGCAGTTGGCCATGGTGGCCATTGAAGAGAACACGTGGGGTGACCTTTTGGTGCCCCCCTAAGATGCTTCTCTCCCCGACGACGAGGTCGCAGCGACCGCTACAGCGGACGCACAGCCGAGCTCCAGGAAGTCAGTCGCAGCGCCCGGTCCGCCCGGCTGGGGAAACTGACACAGGACGCGCCGCCAGCGGCCCCGCAGTCCCGTGCAGAGCAGAAGCCTCACATACCTCGGGTCCGGGGCCACCGAGTCTTCGCTCCTGTGCACCTTTGGTACACCATCCCAGCGGCCCTCAGCTTCGACGAGACCCGCATGCGACTCATGCCCCCACGCTGGATACGGAGTCGGGGCCGTCCATCATCCGCGTGGACGCCCTGCCTAAGGTCCGGGAAGAGCACTTGCACCGCCGCCCCCAGCTGCCGCATATGGTGCACGCAAAGAAGAATCCCATTGTTGCCCGCGGGATGATCACTCTGTGCTTGCAGAGAGGCAGACTTCCTACGGACGTCGACTTTGGAGTCCTCCACCAACTAGCCCTCTCCGTCCTCCCCAGCACCAGCTTCATCAACCGCCAAGTCGAGGCGCTTACCCGCATCGCCGACGCTTCCGCTGATCTACGGACGAGGCGGGGCCCATTCTGTCCTGAACAACGCGTGGCACGCGGCGACGCAGAAGAACGCCGCGGGACGCCACCGTGCGCCTTTTGCAGCGGCGCCTCCTGCCCCCGCATCCAAGCACCGCCATGTCGGTCACTGACAACCTTTCCAGCCAGGTCCTGGTCGCGCCGTACGACAGTCTCAACAAGAAGAAGCACTGCCAAACGTCATGCGATCTCGAGGTCATCGTTCCGGGGCAACGCTATAGCGATGAGATCGCAAAACTTGGCGCCCGCCCCGTCTGCCTTTGAAAGAGGATCGTGGTCGCCACCGTCGCCCCGGAGGACGTCTTCGCCTGCCTACTCGTGACGAATGAGGCAGCAACCTAATCGGTCGCCGCGTCGGACGTGCGCAAACAAGTGGACTTGTGGGGGGTCCCCGACAGCACACTTAAAGACGTGCAAGCGTTCATCCGGCGCCCCGCCTGCATGCTCGACGGCACCCTCTGATCGATCGAAGAAGCCACCCCACGTGTGAATCTCCTCCCCGGAACTAAGCCGGTACGGAAGCAACCATACCGGGCGATGCACCACGTGCACGAAAGGATCCGTGACGACGTAAATCACATGCGAGAAGCGCGGGTCGTCCGCCCGAGCACGAGTGAGTGGTAACTCCTAGTGGTTGTTGTCCTCAAGAAGGACAGGTCCCACTGCTTTTTTGATGACTACCGACGTCTCAATGCTGTTACGAGGAAGGATCCCTACCCCATCCCGAGGATGTAAGACTGCATGGAATCGGTCGGGGACGCGCGTGTCTTCCCGACTTTCAATTGCATCGCAGGCTACTGGAACAGCCCGATGCGGCTGCACGATATCTCCACAACCGGCTCCACCTGCCTCATGGGCACGTATGAGTACCTCATGATGGCCTTTGGCCTGAATACTTCCCCTGGTGCCCTTCAATGCGCCCTAGAGATGATCTCGTCTGGCATTACGTGGCAGACTTGCAACGTATACGGCCGGTTCGTTGCCAACTACGCATGTATCGTCGCGTCATTGAACCACTCGACGTCGAGGGCGTACAGGTACTTCCTCCCTTCCTTCACCGCTATTCAATCCGCTGCGTTAGGGCAGCTGCCTGACGAGCTGCTTCACCGGCCCGTGCTCGCACCCCCCCGCCGCGGGCCTCCCTTTGCAACCCACGTCGATGCGTGCGGTACTCAATTGGGGTGTGCCTTGATCCAAGAGCAGCAGGATGGCATGCTGTAACCGTGGGGTTCTACATTCGAGAGCTGCAGCTACAGCAGCGTAACTACTCGGCCTCTGAGAAGGGAGGTGTTGGACTCCCGTGGTCCGTGCTTCACCTCCACCAATATGTGGAAGGAACACAGACTAGGGTGCGAACGGACCACAAATGCCTCAGCTGGATCTACCGCTTGACGAAGGCCACTGGGCGCCTGCTGCGGTGGCAACTCCGCTTGGCGGAGTTCGAATTCGAGGTCAAATTCAGGAAGGGGGCGAGCCCCCACCTCCCAGACGCCCTCTTTCGCGTGCTCAAGACAACGCTTGACCAGAAGGAGCTGGACGTCGACTTGCCCTGCTTCTTTCTGGCCCGAGCCGCGAAGAGAATGGACGCGAACGACTTTTGGGTCCCAGTTCCCTCGCCCCCAATTTCTGCGGTGGAGACCCTCAGCGCACAAGGAGCCGATGCTCGGTGCTAAGAGCCTCGCGCCGAGATATATTCGGAGAAGCCGATGCGGTTTCTCATCGATGATGAGGGTCGTCTGGCTCGCCGGAAACTGACGATCGACGCCCTCCAGGTGTACATCCCCGAGGCCCTTCGCTCCCAGGCTAAGGGCCTTGAGCACTACCCGAAGATCAAAGGACACGCCAACGAGCGATGCATGTACGGAACCATGAAGTGGTCACTGTACTGGTAATCCACGATTTCCGACCTGTATGATTTCGTACGGCAATGCCCGCCGTGTGAGAAGAAGAGACTGCAGGAACGGCGCCACACATTTCCGATGACCCTGTTCCCGCCCAAGAAGCCACCGACAGAGGTTGACGTCGACATCCTCAGTGCACACCTCAACGCGGTGGACGGCAACCGGTATGTGCTCATCATGTCTCACCGCTTCTCGAAGCTACCCCGTACTGTTGAGCTTCGCCGCATCACCGCCATCACAGTGGCCCCGGAGTTCCTGACCGCCTGGATGGCAGCGTCAGGTCCACCCGATTTCGTCCTGTCGGACCAGGGATAGCAGATGGACAACGCCTTCCTCCGCGCCGTCATCAAAATGCTGGGCACGCGGTGAAAGTACAAAAATCCCTACCACCCGCAAGCGAATGGTCACGTTGAGCGGTATACCCGACGTTGCTTGACCAGACTCTTACGTTCTGCGGGGAGCACCCGCGGCAGTGGGACCGCCTCCTACCCGCCCTCAGTCTGGCGTACAGCACCTGCCCTCATCGGGCCCCGAGCTTCGTTCTATTCGACCTCCTGATCCCTCGCTGTATGCCCAACCGAACGGTTGAGGGCCTGACAGGCTCCTCTCCCTTGGCTTCCGCCGACGGCTCACCGCTCACGGTGGAGCGCGTGATCATCCACGGTCTGAAGAAGCTCATTCCCACGGTGCGCGTCTCCATTGACAAGCACCATTCTCTCTTTAAGACACGCTGGGACGGTCATTTACGACCAAAAAACAAGGAACAATCGGTAGGAGACTTTGTCTACCTCTGCTCCCATCGGGGCGGCCACAAGCTGCTTCCAAAGACTCTGGCTCCGTTCGCGATCATCAACACAGATGGCACCTACTTCGCGATCGGCCAAGGTGACGACCAGGCGCGCGTTCACAGCTTTCCAGAATCCGGATTCTTCATCGAAATCCGGGACGTATCCAGATATACTCAGATATATCCGTTGGAATCGTTTGGCCATCCCATGTAAGAGAAGATTAATAGACAGTCCTGCAAATTTCCGCTCGTGCTCAAGCTCTCCGAGGAAAAAGTGACGGGAGTGCGCCGCTGCTGCGAGCAGGATGCCGCTGCGTACAGAACGGTGCTTCATCCGAATGACTAATCTGAAGCCCTTGGTTAATAGTGACGATGACAGCCCGGTGCCCCTGTGGGGAAAACCCTCTGTCAGGGGTGACACGGCCCCCGGCATGAGCCTGGGACTAGTCGTGACCACTCCCTTAAAACCCCGCTAGGGGGGTAGCGTGGGACAGCCAGACCAACGTCCAGAACGCCCGAGGGCCACTCACGAAACGAGCTCTCTGGATGAGCGTGGGATGAAGAACACCCGATCGCGCCCCCCTGGAGGGGTCTGACACAGATGAGGGAGAGACGCGTCTTCTCAAATCCGGGCCCTCTGGAGGGACCGCGAAGCTTGTGGAAGCTTCCGCAATCCGAGAGTAAGCCGGACCGAGATCTAGTCTCAACCAGGGAAAACAGCCCACCGGAATTATATCCGGGAAATTTGAAAACTCTTGGGATAAGTCCCGAGGTACTGATTTCGGGTAAATCCTGAGATCTAGGAAGTCTTGGTGACTTTCCTACTTCCGCCTGAGACGGGCGGGGGTCCTCTTCCAATGGATGGGTAGTCGAGGATGCTGGGCAGGAGCCACTAGAGGCCCGGGCCTGAGACCGTGGCGCGTTTGGCACCGGTTTCCCCATGGTGGCGCCCGGCGGTCGCGATTGTGCACATCCTGCGTCTTGTTTCTGGGATTATATGAGTGTATGCTTTGGGGTCATCTTGCTTGTTCGAATACATCAGCGTTGTGCTTGCGTTACTTCCGTCGTTCTGGTTGGCTTTGCGCCCGGTTATCCCGGCCTTCATGTTGTTTCTCCTGTGGTTATCTCCGCATCCTGTGTTGGGTTTTCCGACGCGGCTATACCCGGTCCGCTTTGAGGGCAGGATCCACTACAGCCCCGACAGATCAGCGGACTGGACTCTCAGGCACAGCGGCTTACACAATCCCCAATTTGCGAAGTGGATTCCACTGACCACTACCCAACTTGGGAAATCGATCTGCTGTTGGCTATTTGCCACTATGCCGAACGCGGAACGGTCGTTAAGGTTCGGTGCGCCAAAGTTGGCACCGGCGACGATTCGTGGGAACCGATCTCCGGATTGCCGAAGCATCTTGTCGTCCGCGTGGCCAAGAAGAGGACATTCACGCTTTTGGACAATGCCTTCCCGACGACGGCTGTCGTCCTCGCCCCGGACGCTCGGCAACCCACTCGGGTCTGCGTCGCGCTCCAGCATCACATCGATGACGCCGGAGCGATTCTCGTCGATGTCCGCTGGGCGTCCCCCTCGGGTATTCATGAGGAAGCCACGCGCGCCCTTTGGATGTCTTTTCTCTTTGCGGCACACACGGACGCCCTTTCCTTCGCTATTTCGGCTCTCAGGCGGCCCACGTTCTTGCAACTGGATACTCTTCGGGGACCTCACACGGTTGACCTGGTAACCATGGACGCAGCGGCCCATTTACCCCATTTCCTCCCCCTCTACCCGACCGACGCCGCGCGCGGCTTCACCGCGGCGTTTTCGGTGGACTGGGCCAACGCAAACGGCTGGGAAAACACCCCGTTCGCCTTGCTGCCGCAGATCCTGTCCCGCCTCACAACATATCCCTGCGACCTCGCCACTGTCGCCCCGCGCTGGATAAACCTGCCTTGGTGGTCACCTGCGTCACGCTACTGCGTCACGCGAGTCCAGCTTGACAACCCCTATCGCCCCGTCACGAGCGCCGACCGCTCGACCCCCCCGTCTCTGTGGCACGTCGTGGTCTTCCGCTTCACCACAGCGCACAGGACACGCGTCAACGCCGACGCCTCCGCGTAGCGGTGTTGCTCGCGTGGGCTGGACTGCTCCCGGGGCCATCCGGCTCGCTGCCGTCATAGACGAAGCGCTCGTCCGCGAGAGCCACGCCGTCCGCCTCGCGTACAACCACGAGGATCTTCCCGATGCCCCCACCCGTGCTCATCGCGCGCCGCACGTCCTTGAACACACGTACCACGCCATTCATATCCTCCCCCATCGTATGGTGACTCGCCGTGCGGAGAATCTCATCCAGCTCTACTACACCCTTGCGTACGACCCGGCTGATGGCGAGCCCGACTGCCCCTGCCGGCGCTTCCCCGGCAGCGGCCAACCGATTGACGGCTGCCGCCAACAGGTGCGCCCACAATGCGTCCCCCTCTGGAGGGATAGACCCCACGCGGTACCATTGGCGGTGTTCCGCCTAAAGCGGGTTACCTCCTCCACCTCCATTGGGCGCGGTCTTTTCCCGCGGGAAAAGACCCCACTGCTGCGCGCACCCGCCGCCGCGGTCTTTCCGGAGGCAGCGTCCTCCCACCCGCCGGTCGGTCTCCCGCCCCGGGCCGCGTGCGCGCGGCGACGGCGAATCCCCGCCTTGCCTTTCCATGGCCGTGGGCCGGCCGCGGAACCGCGCGGACGCCGCCGGTGGCTTCTACAGCCGCCCACCGCTCCCAGCCGC
>ENA-ORXC01002408-ORXC01002408.1-marine-metagenome-genome-assembly--contig:-NODE-2408-length-10254-cov-3.751597_pt1 | contig 10254 bp, 10 predicted proteins | sample MGYA00237865_ERZ511478 | MGnify/ENA metagenome assembly ERZ511478 | reverse complement strand
AAAAACGAGGCATTCTATTTTCTAATACATTGCCACGTACACTTAGAATGGAAGCATCCTCATCAATTTTCCCTGCAAGAGGTAAAAGAGACGACTCATTTCCACCTGTTCCGTGAAGTAACAGCAAAGTTGGTTTTAAAGGATCTTTTCCCTTTTGAAAAAAGTGTTTCATATTTATTCTCCCTCCATCACGCGAACCTCAATTTGAGGTAACTTTTCCTCTAACTCTTTACGTTTAGATTCTAACCAAGAAGGTAGTAACAGCTTCTTCCCTAAATCATTTTTAGGTTCATCTACTGTAAATCCTGGAGGATCTGTGGCAATCTCAAAAAGAATGCCTCCTTCTTCGTGAAAGTAAAGAGCTTTAAAATAATTCCGATCTAAAATTTCAGTAGGACGATAGCCTTTATCTAGTAGAATGTCTCTCCATTGTTTATGCTGGCTATCATTTTCGGCCCTCCATGCAATATGGTGAACGGTTCCTGCACCCATCAATCCCCTTGCAGGTGGATTTACTTTAAGGTCAATCTCAATCGTATTTCCAAGTGTTCCTTCAGAGGTAAAACGTACATATTCATTTTCTTGCCCAACACATGTGAGCCCTAAAATATTTTCCATAACATCCACTGTTTTATAAGATTGAGCAGAATATAAAGTAGCACCACTAAATCCTTTAATCGCATGTTCAGCTGTAATGTCTCCGAAAGTCCAAGGATTAAGTGGGCTTTCATTTTCTTCTACCAATTCAAGTTGCAGGCCATCAGGATCTTGAAATTGCAGATACTCTTTATTAAAACGTTCAGACTTTGTCCACTTAATTCCAAATTTTTGTAGACGTTTCTCCCAAAAAGGGAATGAACCTGAAGGAACACTATAACTTATAACCCCAACCTGACCAGTTCCAATACGTCCCTTAAGAAGTTTGGGCCAAGGAAAAAAAGTCATAATGGTACCGGGCTCTGCAGATTCATTTCCAAAATAAAGATGATAGACTTCTGGACGGTCAAAGTTCACCGTTTTTTTTACTAGCTGTAAACCAAGTACCCCTGCATAAAAATCTATATTTCTTTGAGGGTCATTTACTATAGCTGTAATATGATGGATACCTAACGTTTTAATCATATTTTGGTACTCCCGTCCCCTAAACTAAGGTTATTTTGGTCTTTCGATTGAAAAAACTTCACCTATTTTTGCATAGTTGTGACCTGCCAATCTGCTAACAGCGCCTAACCCTTCATGATCAATTCTTCCGTTTTCATATAATTCATCTTTAATATGAAATTGAACTACTTTCCCTATAATTAAGTCACTACCAGGAGACTCATCATCACCTAATGCGATAACATGTTCTAATGTACATTCCATGCGAATTTTAGCTTCTTTGATCCCTGGTACAGAGACCTTCTCACTATTTATTGAGTTTAACTTTGCCAACTCAATTTCACTTTGTTCAGGTGGGAGGTTTGCTGCTGTCATATTAATTTTTTCTACATTTTCTTCATCGACAATATGAACAACAAACTCTTTCAAATCTATAATATTTCGTGTGGTATCCTTTGGTTTACCTTCCTTACGTTGAATAGCCAATGAAATCATAGGTGGATTTGAAGACACGATATTAAAGTAGCTAAAAGGTGCACCGTTCATAATTCCATCCTTTGATAGTGTAGTAACGAAAGCAATTGGTCTAGGAATAATACTTCCAATTAAGAATTTATAATTTTCTCTTTCCGTATTGTTAGATGGATCAATCGAAAGCAAAGAAATCACTCCAATCTGGATTTAGTCTAATTCTCTCACTTCAAAAGGAAGCAATGCTTTTTCAAGTTGTTCTCGATGAATTTCGTACTGCTCAGGTAACATCAACTTTTCTCCCATTGTTTCGTGTGACTCATCATGCGCAAATCCTGGTGGATCTGTTGCAATTTCAAATAGAATTTCTCCATGTTCTTTAAAATAAATAGCATTAAAATAGTTTCGATCTCGAACAGCTGTGACTCCATATCCATTACTAGCTACGTGTTTCTGCCATTCTAACTGGTCTTGATTATTTTCAGCACGCCATGCAATATGGTGAACTGTTCCCACACCCATTTGACCACGACCAATTGACGTTAACTTTAAATCAATGATATTTCCGATATCAGCAGATGATTGAAAACGAATGAAATCTCCTTCTTCACCTACTTTTTCAAGACCCATAACGTTTTCTAATAACTTAGCTGTTTCTTCAGGGCGAACAGATAATAATGTTGCTCCTCCAAAGCCTTTAATCGCTACCTCGGGTGTAATTTCACCAAATTGCCACGTATTCTTTTCACCGGCTTCTCTCTCAACAATTTCTAAATGTAAACCATGAGGGTCGTCAAATTCTAAATATTGTTCTCCAAATCGTTCCATCTTTGTTACAGGAATATCAAATTTTGATAATCTTTGCTCCCAAAATCCCATAGCGCCTTTTGGAACTACATATGAAGTTACACCTACTTGACCATCACCTATTACCCCTTGACGTGCTCCTGCCCACGGGAAAAAGGTAATAATTGTTCCTGGCTTTCCACCTTCATCACCAAAGTAAAGATGATACGTACCTGGATCATCAAAATTGACTGTTTGTTTGACTAAACGTAAACCTAGTACACCAGCATAGAAATCAACATTTTCCTGTGGATGACCTACAATCGCTGTAATGTGATGAATGCCTGTTGTTTTTTTGTCATTCCTAATCTCTCCCTCACTATATTCTTAATAATTATTTTAATTGTCCTTCATAAAGCAACCGAATATTCAATCTAATAAAGTTGTTCAAATTACATAATTAACCAGAAATTCAAATTATCTTTTGGACGTACCTAATCTTTTATAGTGTCCGTTTACAGCTTTATTTAATTAAAATTTACCCAGGTATGATATATAAAAGATATCTGTTTAATAAACTTAAAATACTTAAATGATAATTTTTTAATTTGAGATATTATATAAAAATTAATGCAATTAACTTCATCTAGAGTCACAAAGTATACTTATCTAAATCTTTTTAACAAATTAATCTTAATTCGAGATAATTCTAATAGAGTATTTATTTTATGCCAACTAACTTATATTTAGTCTGGATTAAATAATTCTTCATTTGGATCATTTTTCTCTCTTAGAAAATAAAAGTGTCGATTGCATAATATCCTGGTCCAGTTATAGCTATACTAATAGCAACAACTAATAATGTAAGGTTATATTCATAACCATTTTGTGTTACCCAATACCCATTAGGACCGTGTACCTTAATAATAGCCATTAACATTGTTCCAGCAATCATAAGAGCGCCAAGAGGAGTAAGGAAGCCTGCAGCAAATAAAACTCCACCTACGAGTTCTGATAAACCAGCCAGTAATGCCATTCTAACACCTGGTTTCATTCCGATGGAGTCAAACCATCCTCCTGTTCCTTTTAATCCATGACCACCAAACCATCCGAATAATTTCTGAGTTCCATGGGCCATGAAAGACACTCCAATTATCAAACGTATTAATAATAAACCAATACTAATCATTTTTAATTCCTCCTATTTTTTCTTAATATTTATTAACTTTAATGATTATAGTTGGGAATACTCTATTTTTCCTAAAATCTTAATGACAGCCTTTTTTTCTTCATCGTCTAAAGCTATAAATAAGCCCTCAATAACTTTTTGATATTTTGGAAAAATGTAATTCATAAATTGAATACCCTTATGAGTAATCTGAATATAGGTAGCCCTACGATCTTCTGGACAATGTTCCCTTTTAACTAATTCCTTTTTTTCTAATTTATCAATGATATAGGTCATACTACCACTTGCCATCAATACGTTTTCACAAATCTGATAAACAGTCTGTTTGCCCTTATGATATAAAAGATCTAATACAGCAAATTCGCTGGTATTTAAGCCATAAGTAGCAATATTCTCTTTAAGTTTGTCAGTTATTAATTTAGAAGCTTTTATAAAAGTCATAAAAGATGTTATTGCTAAACTTTCATTCAATATCATCACTCCCTCCTTCTATAATTAAAAGGAAATTATCTTTATTTAATATATCTTGAATTCGAGATAATTATAAAACGAATATGTTTTCATTGTCAATATAAATTTATATCTATTATGAAAATAAGTAATTCTGATGCAGTACTTATAAATAATAATCAAATTTTGATTCACTGGTTTTTTACTGCCCACATTTTTCTTCTATGTTTCTATATAGTGCCCTCATATCACATCTCATTATAAAAAATATCATTGTCTAGCCAAACTGAATTTTGTTGGGGTACTACGTGTAGAAGGGCATATAGCTTCTAAAATAGTAGAACATCATAATGATATGCTAGATAGCAGATTCGTTACATTAAAAAAGTAAACGAAATTATGTTTTAAGCTAATAAATAACTTATCACAGGAACAAAAAATATATACTTTTACGGACTATGAATTTGATTTTGTTTCAAAACGCTAAAGGGATAAAATCAATTATCTTTCTTTTAACTTACTTTCACCTGAAGCAAGTTTTTTTGTTTATCCTACTAAAAGACTTAAGAAAATCATATAGGTTATACCGTGTCAACCTATTCTATCCCTCTTTCCTCTAATTTCTACGTAATATTGACTGACTGGAATAAAACAAGTAACCAGCTCGATTAAGTAACCATCTTAGAGTCATAATTTGTTCATTAAATGAAAGATCCACTATTTTTATGGAGAAAAACACCAAATTTATATATCTAATATGCAGAGAAATACGCTTTGAAGGAATTAACTTTAGTTTTACATACAACAAATCATTCAATACAAATTTCAACAGTTTAAAAACTTTTTATTTTCTTTTTATCTGTCCGAAAACGACTTAACATTTATCATCAAAAATAATGAATGTTATCATCAATTACCTTCACTATTATTGATGGTAATGCAATGTTATGTTATATAAGAAATCAATCAAACACATCTTAGGAGGTATTTACATGAGTGGACATGAACATTCACTACCGAAGTCAAAGGGAAACACATTTGCACTATTTGCTTTGGCCGCAACATTCTTTGGTGTAGGAGTCACAGAATTCATAAGCGTAGGTGTCCTTCCTGCTGTCGCCAAGGAATTTACTATATCAACATCGACAGCTGGATTAATTGTTTCCATGTATGCGCTAGGAGTTGCTATAGGAGGTCCTATTTTAACTTCTCTGACGGCTAAAATTTCACGAAAAAAAGTGTTATTATCCGTTATCGTTCTGTTTATTATAGGGCATATTATAACGGCTATCGCTCCTACTTTCAGTATTGTACTAACAGGACGTATACTATCAGCATTCGCACATGGTGTGTTTTTTGCTATAGGTTCAACGGTTGCTGCAAGTCTTGTTCCTAAAAACCGTCAAGCAAGTGCCATTGCATTTGTATTTGGAGGATTCACGTTGGCCACTGCCATTGGTGCTCCTATAGGGACCTATATCAGTGATATTTTCGGTTGGAGATTTCCTTTTTACGGAATTGCATTTATTGGTGTAATTGCTCTTATTCTTAACGCTATTGCAATTCCAAGTCAACAATTAAAAACAAAAACACCTCCATCTTATAAAGATCAATTAAAGTTAGTAAGAAACGGAAGAATCTTGTTGGTTTTAGCAGTTACTGTTCTAGGATACGGTGGTACATTTGTAACCTTTACGTATCTTTCGCCAATTCTTCAGGAAATCATGGGTATTGGTGCTAAGAACGTAAGTATTATCTTATTTATATACGGTATAGCTATTGCAATTGGAAATGCTATCGGGGGACGTTTTGGAGATCGAAAACCACTTAAAGCTTTACTTTATATGTTCATTGTACAAGCTATTATTTTATTGATTTTCACATTTACTGCGCCGTTTAAAGTAGTTGGTCTTATTACAGTTGTAGCTATGGGACTGTTAGCATTTATGAGTGTTCCTGTATTACAATCATACGTATTAACCCTAGCTCAACGTTATGTGCCAAGCGTTGTAGATGTTGCTTCATCTCTTAATATTGCTTCATTTAATGGAGGAATTGCATTAGGCTCATATGTAGGTGGACTTACTACGGATAGCATGGGGTTAAATCACACACCTTGGGTTGCCTCTATTATGGTTTTATTAGGTGTTCTTCTTACTTTCGTAACGATAGGGTTGGAAAAGAAAGAAGATGAATAATAAAGTTTGAAAGATAAAAATTAGTTATTGAAATGTCATCAAAGGTTCTTATAAATAGAATTTCTTACAAGAAATAAAATGCTTTAAAAGGGAATTATATGAAAAAATTAGCAAGGTGGTTATAGACGAAGTATGAATCTATAGCCTTCTTGCTTTATTTTTTTAACCACAAAATTGATATAGAATAGGCTCAACCTTATTCATATTTTTATCTAAAATTGTTAATAAAATGTAATCATGAGATGATGAAGTACATGTAAAAAAATGAACGAATGATTGGGTATTTTCGAAAGGAGTAAAACAGATGGAGTTACGTCAACTAGTGACTTTTCGAATGGTTGCTCTAACACTGAATTTTAGTCGAGCCGCAGAGGCTTTAAACTATGTTCCCTCAAATGTTTCCATGCAAATTCAATCCTTGGAGGAAGAGTTGGGGGTAAAACTATTTGATCGTTTAAACAAACAAATTGTATTAACAGATGCTGGCGAACGTTTCTATAAATATGTAGAAAGGATTTTAAATGATGTTGAGGAAGCAAAAAATAATGTGAATGATAGTGAAAACATGACTGGCACCATTACCATTAGTGCAAATGAAATTTTATGTGTTTATTTGCTTCCAGCCATTTTGCATGAATTCAGGAAACAATATCCTAACGTACGTGTGATTTTCCGTCCAACACCTTCTAACGACCTAAAACAATCTATTTATGAAGGGAAAACGGACATTGTATTTATACTAGAGGAGCCTGTAAATTCAAATGGATTAAATATTGAGCTTCTTCGTGAAGAGAGCTTTCGTCTCCTAGTTGCTCCTAATCATCCCCTTGCAAGTCAGAGCAAAGTTGATTTTGATGACATTCAAGGAGAGTTTTTCTTATTAAATGAAAAAGGATGCACATATCATACAACATTTGATCGGCTACTTGTTCGTGAGGGAGCTAATGACTTTACAACCCTTGAATTTGATAGTGTGGAAGCCATCAAACAGTGTGCCATGCTTGGAATGGGAATTGCTTTTCTTCCTGAAATCTCTGTTGCTTCCGAGCTTGAACAAGGTAAGTTAGTTTCTTTATCTTTAGATTTAACAGAAATTAATTTTGTTTCTCAGATGATTTGGCATAAAGGAAAGTGGATATCGCCTGTCATTCAAGTATTCCTTGATATTGCAAGAAGTTCATATCAACATAAAAATTAACTATTTCTCTTATGAAGTTACTATCATCGCTTTTATGGAACCGAATTGGGCTATTTTTATAGGGATGAGCATATGTATAAAACATGCGCTTTTTATACATTTTTTCTCGTTCGTCTCCTAATAAAGCGTTAGTATGCCAAAGGTGTATAAGAAGCTGCATATCCGATAAAAGTCATCCTACTCCGAACCCTTGTCTTGCATGGGTTCATTTTTTTGCTTGGTTCCTTTAAGAGACATTATGGTGCGACAAGAAATCGCTTTCTTACAGTGTAGCTGACATATATTTGTATGTCCCTTTTCTCTTTTTAACGATTAACATTAAACAAAAACTAACTAAATAAATAGGGTTTTGATGCGAGAATAATTCGATAAGGATATTAAATTTCCCCGCTAAAAAAACTGTATGGAATAAATTCTACACAGTTTTTTTGAAATTCCTATTAGATTGTGAGCAACTCCAACAAGAGTCCTTTTTTAAAGTGGATTTTCAAATAATATCCAATGGCATTTTCCTAGTCGGTTTAGGAAATACTTGATCAATTCTACTGAGATCTTCTTCAGTAAACTCAATTGTTGCTGCTTCAGCATTTGCTAAAACATGTTCATCTTGAACAGCTTTTGGAATAGCGATGACGTTATTCGAACGGATGGTCCAAGCAAGAGCGATTTGTAATGGGTGGACATTGTATTTGTCAGCAATATCATGAATAGTTGGATCGTTTAAAAGCTGTCTTCTTAAAGAGCCTCCTTGAGCAAGGGGACTGTAGGCCATGATTGGCATGTTATGTTCACGCTGCCATGATAAGAGATCGAAGTCGATTCCTCTTGAACCTAAATGGTATAGCACTTGGTTCGTCACGCAATTTTTTCCATTCGTAGTGTTCCATAGCTCTTCCATATCAACCGTGTCAAAATTAGAGACGCCCCATCTTAAAATTTTCCCTTCTTCACGTAGTTTTTCCATTCCTTCAATTGTTTCCTCTAAAGGAACACGTCCTCTCCAGTGAAGAAGATATAAGTCCAAGTGGTCTGTTCCGAGTCGTTTTAAGCTGTTTTCACATGCTTTTGAAATCATATCTAAACCTGCATGATGGGGATACACTTTTGAGACTAAAAAGACTTCATTTCTGCGCCCTTTAATGGCTTCGCCAACTAAGCGTTCAGAATCGCCATTTCCGTACATTTCAGCAGTGTCAATAAGTGTCATGCCCAATTCTACGCCGAGCTGTAAGGCTTTTATTTCTTTGTCTCTCACTTGGGGATCTTCCCCCATGTACCATGTTCCTTGTCCTACACTAGGTAAAGAAGTGCCGTCAGGTAGGGTTACCACGTGTTTGGCTAATGCATTTTTAATTTCCGCTTTTTTCTTTTCATCCATTAGGCTCGACCCTTTCTTTTATGTATTTGGTTATCATAGAAGTAGACTGTTAACGTCTTTACGTATAAAGTACGCATATATTTAGAATTCCCGTAACCAACAACTCCATTCTTTATTGCATGATATGGCCCTTTCTGCTTCCGTCTGTGCAAAAAAACAAAGAAAGTGAGAATGGCCTATGAGTGTCTGACACTCATAGGCTATCCTCACCACTTCTATTCTAAACCAATTTATCAATGACTTTGATATCAATGGATTAGATCAGATGAGCTCCTCCATCGATAAGAACGGATGTGCCAGTTGTAAACCCATTTTTCGCTAGGTAAACATAGGTTTCAGCTATATCTTTAGGTTGAGCAATACGTCCGACAGGTAATTGCTTAGCAATCCCATGGTACATAACTTGTCTTTGATCTTCTGACATTCCGCCATAAAGAGGAGTGTCAACAATACCAGGTGATACCACGTTTACTCTGATAGGTGCCAGGTCTACTGAAAGTCCTCGTACTAATCCATCGATTGCTGAATTAATGGAAGCTAGAGTCGTTGCACCTTGAGGAGGACGCACACCATATACACCCGAAGTTAATGTAATAGAACTTTCATTATTCAAGTATGGAAGAGCAGCACGAACCGAAATATACTGCCCCCAGAACTTACTATCAAAAGCCTCTCTTACTGTTGCAACAGGCAGTTCGCTAAAGTGACCCATTGCGCCTTCACCTGCAGTCACCACTAGGTGATCAAATTTTCCAACCTTCTTGAAAAAGTCAGCAACCTTTTCCTCGCTACGAAAATCGATTTCATAGCCCTCTACGTTACCACCAATCTTCACTTTTGCGTCAGATAATTTTGAAGCAGAACGGCTAGCAATAATGACTTGAGCAGATTCATCGAGAAATGCCTTAGCAGCGGCTAAACCAATACCAGATGTACCTCCTAAAACAACCACTCTTTTTCCTTTTAATGATGACAACGAAATACCTCCTTTATTCATATGTTTGTTTGATCAACTTGCGGATTCTGATTAAAGAATCCGTAAGTTAAAAATATTTAAGTTTTTACATCACCATTGTTATTTAGCTAAAAGTTTTAGTGATTCACGATTGAATGCTGGAATATCTTTTGGTTCTCGACTTGTTACAATATTTTTGTTAATGACAACTTCTTCGTCTTTATAATTTGCACCAGCATTTTTCAAATCGTTGCGAATGGATTTATAGCCAGTGATGTCGACACCTTTTAAAAGGTCTGTATCGATTAACACTTGTGGTCCATGACAAATGGAAAAAACAGGTTTTTTGTCTTGGGCTGCTTTTAAAATAATTGGTTGGTTACTCAAGCGCCTTTCGAAGATCCTCAATTAAATCTTCTACATCCTCTAGCCCTACCGAAATGCGAACCAAACCTTCAGTAATGCCGAGCTCTGCTCTTCGCTCCGCTGGAATGGATGCATGTGTCATGCGGGCCGGCACGGATATTA
>ENA-ORXC01002404-ORXC01002404.1-marine-metagenome-genome-assembly--contig:-NODE-2404-length-10262-cov-32.873245_pt1 | contig 10262 bp, 6 predicted proteins | sample MGYA00237865_ERZ511478 | MGnify/ENA metagenome assembly ERZ511478 | reverse complement strand
TTACCAGGCTGACTTACAGTAGTGAGATTAGGCTCTACTATTTTTGAGCTTTTAGAATTACTGAAGCCTACAACGGCAATCTCCTCTGGGATTCTAATATTTGATTTATTAAGAGTCTGTATGACCCCTATTGCGGCACTATCTGTAATGGCAAAAATAGCATCTGGTCTTTTTTTGAGACTTAATAAAATATTAGTCATACGCTTCCCTTGATTCAGAGAGATGTCATCTACACTTAATATAATTTTATCGTCTATAGCAATATTATGAGCTTCTAGGGCTTTTATATATCCTTTGTAACGCTTCTGTGAGGTATAAGAAAACTCACCCTCTTTTATGATAGCTATTCTTCTCTTTCCTATATTAATAAGATGCTCTACTGCATTAAAAGCGGCTTGCTCATCATTAATAGTTATTTGAGTACAGGGTATTTTTTCTGAGACTTTATCAAATAGAATTAATGGTACTGTGTGTGCGATGGGTAATATAGTATCTATATTACGAGTCATCTTTGTAAGAGAGGCAAGTATCCCGTCTACGCCAAATTGTATCATTGTATTGAGCATCTCATTCTGGCTGGTAACATCATTATTAGACTCAGATATAATAACACGATATCCCTTTACAGCAGCTTCTTCTAGTATTCCCCTCACTATGGTAGTTGTAAAATAGTGTGTTATGGTAGGTACAATGACCCCTATAATATTAGACTTATGTTTTCTAAAACCTTTTGCAAAAATATTAGGCACGTAGTGTAACGCGTTTGCAAGCTCCTGCACTTTTGCCTTTGTCTCTTTACTTATATCTGGGTGATCATTAAGTGCTCTAGAAACAGTTGATATTGAGATATTTAATCTTTTTGCAATAGTCTTAAGGGTAGTTACCTCTTTCTTCATAACATAAAATTAACTAAAAAGTGAAGTTGCAAACGTTTTCGCAAACGTTTGCATACAAATATGCTAAATTATTAGCATCATTATTATGAATATGAAAATATATTTACATTGAAAATCAATTAAACGCATTTATAATGAAAAAGCTACTACTCAGTTTACTACTCGCTATGAGCGCTGTTGTAAGTTTCTCTCAAACGGAAATTTCAGGAACAGTAAAGGATAATACAGGTATGCCTATACCTGGTGCAAATGTGACTATAGATGGTACTACAGAAGGTACCGTATCAGATTTTGACGGAAATTTTATTTTTTCTACAAGTCTTACTGGTTCACAAACACTTCTTACTTCGTATGTAGGTTATAAAACATTTACAGAAACTATAACATTAAACGGCTCCCCACTTAGTTATAATATCGTCCTACAAGATGGTAATGCCCTAGATGAAGTTGTGCTTACTGCATCATCTACTTTTAGATCTCAAAAACAGGCACCTCTGTCTATAAGTTCTGTAAAACAAGAAGAAATCACAAAGTTATCTGCAAACAGTCAGGCAGATATCCTTCGTGGTGTCCCAGGTATCACCGCAGAAGGTGGTGGTGGTGAGACCGCAACAAATCTCTTTGTGAGAGGTTTACCCTCTGGAGGACAGTATGTCTTTAACCCATTACAATATGACGGGATGCCACTTATGAGCACCTTTGGTCTTAACTCATCTGCTCACGATGTGTATGCAAGGCCAGATATAGGCTTTAAAGGTGTAGAGTTTGTAAGAGGTGGTGCTGCAGTTTTATATGGTGCAGGGTCTGTGGCTGGTATTATTAACTATACTAGTAAAACAGGAGATACAAATGATGAAAACATCATAAATCTAGAATACGGTACAGAGGGTCGTCTTAAAACAGATTTTTACACCGGAGGAAAACTAGGTGGTGAAGACTCAAATACATTTTATGCATTTACGGGATTTATAAGAAAAGATAGCGGTCCTATAGATACTGGTCTTGATACGCGTGGAGTACAGTTTAGAGCAAATATTAAAAAGAAATTTGATAGTGGATCTTTTACTGTGCACGGACAATTTATTAACGACAGAGCCCAGTTTTACTTACCTCTCCCACTACAAGGAGGATCAAGAGACCGTATAAATGGTAACGATGGTGAACCCGTAGAGCAGTTACTTGCAGGAGACCTTGCAAATACGTCTTTCCGTACACCAGGAGGTGCTTACACAAGCCCTATAGATGATGGTGTTTTTACAAGTGGAGGTTACCTTATGGCAGATTTTGATTATAACCTTTCTGACAACTTACAGTTTAATGCAAAAGCAAAATATGCAAACTATGAGCACAACTTTGCTCTTTATGTAGGTGGAAATGGTGATTATGGAAACCCAATTACCTTAAACGATTATGTAGCAGCCGTTGCTCCAGATAATACTGGCTTTAATGCAACTTATCAAAATGGAGCTGGTGGACAAATAGATGGTAATGACCTCGTAGTAGAAAATCTACACGTAGACCGTTTACGACCTATGACAGACTACTCTGGGGAGGCTAACTTAGTTTATAAAACAGAAAATAGAAATCACACTTTTACATTAGGTACATATCTTGCCAGAACAGAAGCAGAGGATGTAAACTATCAATACAGAGTGCTGTCTGAATTTAATAATGATCCTCGTCTCGTAAATCTTAATTACACAGATGCTGGAGGTAGCAATGTCATCTACTCTACTGGTGGTTTATATAACCGTATAGGTATGACCTCAAATAACTTTTTAGATCAAAGCAGGACTGCTTTTTATCTTACAGATGAGATGGTTTATGATAGATGGCGCTTTGATGTAGGTGTACGTATTGAAAATACTGCAGGAACATTTAGAAGAGGTGGTATTACTACCTCTGAGGTATATGAAAATGATGAACTTACAGATAATCTTCAGAATGTATCATATGCAGATGGCAGCTTTGCTGTAGGAGAAATAGATGCTACAGACTGGGCAGTATCACTTGCCGGTCTTTATGAACTTACAGATGCTACAAACTTGTATGCAAACTTCTCAAGAGGTTTTTTCTTCCCTCAACAAAGAGGTTTTGCTCCTACACCAGGCATAAGAGAGACTAACTATGATGCAGAAACAATTATACAAGCAGAAGCTGGAGCAAAATTTGGCACAGCAGCCTTCTCTGGATCTGTGGCTGGTTATTATGTAAACTTAAGTGACCGTATACGTATAGATCAAGCTATCGTAGGAGGACAACTTGTAGACCAAGCCAGAAGTGAGCAAACCACACGTACTGTAGGTCTTGAAGCAACAGGTAACTACAGATTATCTGACGCCTTTAGTATAAACGCTACGGCAACATATCAAAATCACGAAATTACCCAAAACGAAACCCTGAATCTAGTTGATAATACCAGTGCCACTATAAATGAAGGTAATGAGATTGCGAGACAACCTAAATTTTTAGGAAGTCTAGGTCTTAATTACAGTCAAAAAAAGTTTGATGCAAACTTTAGCCTAAATCATACAGGAGCAAAGTTTACAGATGACACAAATAATGTAGAGCTAGATGCGATAACTATTGCAAGACTTGGCGCTGGTTATACTTTTGAGACACAAGATGACAACTCCCTTAGAGTTGGTATGTCTGTGTTTAATCTTTTTGACAGCAGTGGCCTCACCGAGGGTAACCCTCGCGCAGGTATTGCTGGGCAGTCTGGAGATGGAGAGTTCTTTTTCGGGAGACCTATCCTACCACGCAGACTTTTCTTGACTGCTACTTTTAATTTTTAATTTACTTGTTAATTAGTTTGTTAGGGCTCATTATCTACAATAGGTAGATAATGAGTCCTTATTAATCATTTTACTATATGAAAACATTACAGCAAAGAGCGATTGATGTATTAAATAAAAACTGGAAAGATACCTTTAGTATTCCTTGTGCAAACCTCTACCCTTTTCAATGGTTTTGGGACTCTGGTTTGATTGCTATTGGTTTTGCCCATTTTGATATGCCTAAGGCAGAAAAAGAGATAGAAACACTACTAGATGCACAGTGGGATAATGGGTTTATACCTCACATCATTTTTCATACAGAAACAGACACCTATTTTCCAGGAGCAGATTTTCATAAATCAAGCTTACATCCACAGTCTTCAAAAAAATATAAATCTACTGGAATGACCCAACCTCCAGTTACAGGATTTGTACTTAAAGAACTCTATGATACCAGTGATAACAAAAAAGCTTCACTAGCCTTTATACAATCTGTAATAGATAAGGTATATCACAATCACAAATACTTTTATAATAAACGTGACCCTCAAGACGAGGGGCTTGTTTACATTTATCACAACTGGGAGTCTGGCACAGATAACTCACCTATATGGGATGATATCTGGAAAACAATGAATCCCCCAGATTATACTTTTGAGAGGAGAGATACTACACACGTAGATGCTTCTGAGAGACCATCAAAAAGAGAGTATGACCACTACCTACACATCATTGAGATAGCAAAAGCACATAACTATGATGATGCAAAAATTGCAGAGCTGTCTCCTTTTCTAGTACAAGACCCTCTTTTTAATGCAGTTCTTATAAAGTCTAATAAATGTCTTATTGAACTGTATGAACTGTTAGGAGGTAACGATGATAAAATTGTACAACTCAAAAAATGGCAAGACAAGGCTGTAAAGTCTTTTAATAACAAGTTATTTGATAAAGAAGTGGGTGCATACATTCACTACGACTTACGTAATGAAAAGCCGCTACCCTATCTATCCTCATCATCATTTGCCCCTTTATTTGCCGGTATTCCTTCACGAGAACGTGCAGAAACAATGGTGCAGACTATGATGAAAAAATTTGGAGGTGACCATCAATATCTATGTGCATCATTTGATCCTACTAGCGAGCGCTTTAATCCAAAAAAGTACTGGAGAGGACCAGTGTGGGTGAACCTCAACTGGATGCTTTATAAGGGTCTCACCTCTTATGGATACAATGATATTGCAACGCGCGTAAAAGAAGATACCATTGCTCTTATAGAAAAAAATGGTTTTTATGAATATTTTGACTCAAGAAAGGAAATGCATACGGACGGTAGCGGCGGTTATGGTGGTAATGACTTTTCTTGGAGTGCAGCGCTATTAATAGATTTATTGAGCAAAGATTAAAACATACCAAGTTCCCCCATTTACTCTAAGTATGTATCTCCCTGTAGGTTCTTATAAGAAGTCTAATACATTACTTTTAAGTATTTTACAGAGAGCATTACGCTTTCGCGAAAGCGTAAATATCACAACTACTAATCATCAAAGCATAAGAAATGAATTATATAGATTACATTATCATTGTCGTGTATCTCCTCGGTTTCTTAGGAATAGGCTATTTCTTTAAAGAAAACAACAACTCAAAAGATTACTTTCTAGGAGGGCAGTCTATGGGGTGGTTTCCGCTCAGTTTATCGACTATGGCTACACAGCTGTCTGCCATAAGTTTTATTTCGGCACCGGCATTTGTAGGGCTTAAAGATGGTGGAGGTTTACAGTGGTTAACTTATGAGTTTGGGGTACCACTTGCAATGGCGTTCTTGCTTATAGCCATAATCCCGTCTTTATATAAGTCTGGTATCGTAAGTGTTTATGAGTATCTAGAAAAGAGATTTGATGCCTCCTCACGCTTGCTTATAAGTTTTGTATTCCAGATAAGTAGATCTGTTGCGACAGGTGTGATGGTGTATACTATGGCGCTTATTTTACAAGCCACTATTGGTATAGATTTCTGGATTTCTGTGCTTATTATAGGTGTCATCACGATGATATATTCTTTTCAAGGAGGTATGAAGGCTGTGATATGGGGAGATGTGATACAAATGTGTATTCTCTTTTTTGGTATCATAGTGTGTCTTGTTTATGGAATAAGTGAGCTAGGTGGTTTTGAAAACTTCTTGACTAATGTAGATCAAGATAGGCTTACCGCTGTAGATTTTTCTAAGTGGGGATTTGATAATGCAGATAAGAATGATGAATTTGGATTCTGGCCTATGGTAATAGGAGGTTTCTTTTTATATGCCTCATATTACGGTACAGATCAAACACAGTCGCAGCGCCTTCTCTCTGCAAAAGGAATGCCTACCATAAAGAAATTACTACTTGCAAATGGCCTCTTTAGATTCCCAATAACACTTACCTATTGTATAATGGGTCTCGTGCTAGGAACCTTACTTATACAAGACGCAGGTTTTCAAGAACTTTTAGATAGTGTGTATCAAACTAACATTTCTTCCTTAGAAGGTAAAAAAGCAGATTTGATGGTGCCTGTTTTTATCATCAAGTATTTACCTAATGGTATTATAGGTATTCTTATTGTAGCAATTATGTCTGCAGCGATGTCTTCATTGAGTTCTACGGTAAACTCGCTATCTGCAGTGACTCTTGAGGATTTTATTAAACGTTTTAAACCTAATATGACAGATAAGCAATATGTAATGAACTCTCGTTTACTTTCGGTATTCTGGGGGCTAGTATGTTTATTTTTTGCCTTTTTTGCAGGTAGTATAGAGGGTACTGTAATAGAGGTTATTAATAAAATAAGCTCCATCTTTTATGGACCTATTCTTGCCGCATTTATACTTGCTATATTAACTAAGAAGACACACGCCCTAGGCGCAAACATAGGTATTGTAGCGGGTGTACTCTTTAATATGTATTTATGGCTTTATGTACCTGCCATATTCTGGTTCTGGTGGAACGCTATAGGATGTATCGTTACTATGGCAGTAGCTTACAGTATAAGTCTTATTATAAAACGTGAGCGCAAAGAAGGTCTTGAAGTCTTCTTCTATAAAGCAGGAAAAAGGGAAGTAATTATCCTCTTGAGCTACTTTATAGTCATTGTGATTCTTGCAATGTCTATGCAACGTATTTTAAGCTAATTTGAGATATTGTGAAGATAGTTTTAGCACCAGATAAGTTCAAAAATTCCCTTACAGGATTACAGTTTTGTAATGCCGTAATAGATGGGATACATTCTGTTTGCACAGATATTGATATACTTAAACTTCCTCTGGCAGATGGTGGAGATGGTACCATAGAGGTTGTAAACTATTATCTTAAAGGTGAGCATATAGATGTAGCTGTAAGTAATCCTTTTTTTGAAAAAGTAATAGCCACTTACCTATATGCATCACAAACTCAAACAGCCTTTATAGAAATGGCAGAAGCTTCTGGAGTAAAATTACTCTCAGAGCAACAACTAGATTGTAAAAACGCAACCACCTTAGGCACTGGTGAGATGATTGTAGATGCTATAAATAAAGGCGCTACAACAATTATACTAGGTATAGGCGGTAGTGCAACAAATGACTGTGGTATGGGTATGGCTACAGCATTAGGATATCAGTTTCTAGATAAAAATGGAAACACAGTACATCCCATAGGTGCAAATCTCTCTAGCGTTGTCACAATAGACGCTAGTGCAATACACCCAGGTCTTGCAAATGTAAATTTTGAAATCGCCTGTGATGTAAAAAATCCACTTTACGGCACAAACGGTGCTGCCCAGGTATATGCAGCTCAAAAGGGAGCAACACGAGAAGATATCACTTTGCTAGACCAAGGACTTAAGGATATAGCGCAAGTAATAGAGAACCATTTTAATATAAACCCACAACTTATAGAAGGTGCAGGTGCTGCTGGTGGTATGGGCATAGCCGCAAAGATTTTTTTAAATGGTAAACTTAGCCCGGGCATAGACCTTATAAAATCACTTTCAGATTTTGACAATCGTATCAAAGATGCAGACTGGATTATCACTGGTGAGGGTAAATTAGACAGCCAGACACTCTCTGGAAAGACCATTCAAGGAGTAATCACTTCTGCAAAAAGAAACAACAGTAAAGTTGCCGCTTTCTGTGGGGCAATTGATCTTGATAAAATTGAACTAGAGCATATAGGGATTGTATATGCAGCCTCTGTAATGGAAAAAGCTAGAGATCTTAATGACGCTTTCGCGAAAGCGGAATACCATCTACAACACATAGCAAGCACATTTGCAACAAAATACTTATAAAGATGACACTCTATCCCCTTAAATTCACCCCCGTTTACAGCTATCGTATTTGGGGAGGTGAAAAATTAAAAACTGAACTCAATAAAAACTACGAGCAAAACTCAATAGGTGAATCTTGGGAAGTGTCTGGTGTGCCAGGTAACGAGACTAAGGTGAGTGAAGGACCATTATCCGGAAAAACCCTAAAAGATCTGATAGAAATCTATAAGGATGAGCTAGTAGGTCAAAGTGTTTATGACAACTTTGGTTCAACATTTCCGCTATTAATCAAATTTATAGATGCAAAAAGTCCATTATCAATACAAGTTCACCCTAACGATGACCTCGCAAGACAAAGACATAACTCGTATGGAAAAAACGAGATGTGGTACGTTATGCAGGCCGAAAAAGATGCCGAACTTATAGTAGGATTTAATAAAAGAGTCTCTCAAGAAACCTATCAAGAACATTTGCAAGACAACACGCTCCCAGAAATTCTTAACACCGAAAAAGTAAATGAAGGTAGCGCTTATTACATTCCTGCAGGACGCGTACACGCCATAGGTGCGGGAGTATTACTTGCCGAAATACAACAAACCTCAGATATCACCTACCGGATTTATGATTATGACAGAGTAGATAAAACCACTGGTAAAAAGAGAGACTTACATACCAATCTAGCGCTAGACGCTATAGATTATAATCATTATGCCTCTTATGCAACAGGTTATGAAACCTGTCCTAATAAGGTTAATAAACTGATTTTTAGCCCATACTTTAAAACGAACTCATTACATCTAAAAGATAGTTTCTCTAGAGATCTCAGCTCCATAAAATCATTTGTGATATATATATGTGTAGAAGGAAAGACTAGTTTACAATGTTTTAATACTACTTATGAACTTAGTAAAGGTGAAACTATTTTAATTCCAGCTACTATAGAGCATATAGACTTTACAACAAAAGGTGTAAGGTTACTAGAAGTATATATTACGTAGCTCTTACCCTCTCGTACATAACTATAAATTAATTCTTAAAAACGGCGATGAGGAATTTAAAAAAACAATCCGCAAACAACTTTTTATAGTTGATGCGGATTTATTTATGATCTAATAGTTCTACTCTGTAATGCTTAATCTATTTAATGTAACAATAACAACAACGTACATTATTAGGTTTACATCACAGTGATACCCTAGATCTATTTCTTAATCAATATACACTTCTAAAAACTTTGCATTCTGAGCAAAAAATGAAGCTTCATCACATTGTGCTGGTAAGAGAATAGTTTCGCCCATAGATATAATTTCTGTTTTATCATTTACAGTTACAGATGCTGTACCCTCTACACACATAAGAATAACAAACGAATCTAGGTTAGTAAATGATCTTTGAAATGTACTATTTACATTAAAGCTATTTGTTGTAAAATAATCACAAGCAACAACATTCTGTGATACATTATCTTCTACTTTGCAATCTTTCTTACATTCTTCAGTAAACTCCTTAGTAGCTGCAACAGACTGGTCAAGGTGTAAATCTCTTTTTTGACCTTCCTTATCTGTGCGATCCCAGTCATATACTCTATAGGTGATATCTGAGGTTTGCTGTATCTCTGCTGCGAGTACACCTGCTCCTATGGCGTGTATCTTTCCTGCAGGGATAAAATATGCATCGCCTCTTGTTACTTTTTCTTTATTAAATACATCATATACATTATCTCCTGTCACATCACGTAAGATCTCTGTATTTGCATTTTTATCTTTAAGACCTAATATGATCTCTGCTTCTTCTTCGTGATCCATTATGTACCACATTTCGGTTTTACCGTATGAGTTATGATCTCTTTGTGCCATCTCATCATCTGGGTGTACTTGTACAGAAAGATTTGTCTTAGCATCTAGAAACTTTATAAGCAGCGGAAACTCATTTCCAAATCGTTCATAATTTGCAGCTCCTACAAACTCACTGGTGTGGTTTTCTAAAAGCGATACTAATGACTCACCTTTATAATCTCCATTTGCTACTTGTGATATATTACCTTCTACTCCAGATATTTCCCAGCTCTCACCAGTCGTATCGCTAGTACATTTCTTGTTAAGTACCGATTGTAGTTTAGATCCTCCCCAGATTTTTTCTTGAAGGATAGGCTCAAATTTTATTGGATATATGTTCATAATAGTAGATTTGATGTGGATAAATGATGTTTTATTGGGACTAGGAAACGGTAGTTATTATGCTGCTATAGAAAGTTCTGGCGTCATAGTATCTAGTGCAAATTCTGTAGGTATCACCTTAACAGCTGCAT
>ENA-ORXC01002403-ORXC01002403.1-marine-metagenome-genome-assembly--contig:-NODE-2403-length-10263-cov-4.876988_pt1 | contig 10263 bp, 8 predicted proteins | sample MGYA00237865_ERZ511478 | MGnify/ENA metagenome assembly ERZ511478 | reverse complement strand
ACCAAATGCAAACGACCCACAATCAATCAAGATCCCACCCAGCACCGACAGCGCCACCTGTCCGAACCGGGGCGTGAAACGTCATTCGCGTCACCCGGTGTACCACCGACCTCCGGGCCAGCCAAGGGGCGTGGGCTGGGACGCGTAATGCGACAACTCCCACCTCTGCACATTTGGCGGCTGCCGCCTGGCGCGCGCAGGAGAGAGGGAAACCACAGCCCTCACAATCGTGCTGGACAAAATCCTGAAGGAAGGAAAGGATCTTGAATGGGGGGGAGCAAATGGGGTGTGTCCCTGGGCGCAGCCTTGGCGTGTTTTTTGCACCCACTTCCGGCCCCTCCTGCACGCATCCATACATGCCCCCCCTGGCATTTATTTTCTTCGTTCTCTCGCACTTCTGAGTTAGAATCCACCAGGGCGGGGCGGGGGTGCGACCGTTGCTGTAGACGTGCCCGCGGATGGTGCTTGTATGGCGTCGAATCAAAGCGAGCTTGGCACAGATCTCCTCTATTGCCACGTCAAGAACACTGTATTCAACGCAGATCTCCGACACTGTCACATCAAATGGAGCACACGTCCCTGTGTTGACACTGCACAATCCAGTGCACTCCATGGTGGCTCTTTTACACCTCCCTACAGAGACTCCAATCGTTTTTCCCGAAACACGCATCGTTGCACGTCTCTCACAATGCCATGGGTCCTTTTTGACTAGCTATGAAAGATATGCACACTTAAAGTGCACTTCTTCACGTAATCGTCTCCTTCTGTGTAGTTTCCAGAAAGAGGTGCATTGAGAGCACCAGTACTGAAACGAACAGGACTCCAATACACCATTTTTGTAGAGGGTCAATTACGGGTCTTTAAAGTGCGCTGGTGTCAGCCATGCTGGCTGTTTTTCACCGACATGCTTCTTTCTTACATTTGCGGCTCTCCGAACGTGACAGTGACCAGAATATGGGCCCACATTTCCAGCCTGCCCTACCCGCGCACATGCGAACGCTTTAGAGACTTCTGACGGGCATGTACTAGCCGCTCAGTGTTGCCCAATAGAGGGGTACACTAGAGCCACAGGAGGCTCACGGGAGAACATTTGTGAGACGGTCTCCGCAGGCCTGCCGAACAGTGCGTGCGAGCTGCTCACAGTTTTCTCAGGCTGCCCAATAACTCTGAGTCACTATTGCAGCTGATATTTACACCATAAGCGGATGCGTTCATGGAACGCCTCGGTCCCATACAGCAACCGTACAGCCAGTGATCATCAGACTCTACCCGTGAGAGAAGGTCTGAGAGGAAAACGTGGCTATTTTAGTTGGAGCAGGGCACACCGGAAGAGGGGGTCCTGGTTTTTGCGCCCCATTCGGTTAAGATTCCTGCAGGAACGGAGACGCCGGAAGGCGCTGCACAGACACGGGGCGGCCGGCAGATCCACCGGGATGAGCGGAGATGCAGCAGAGGGGCGATGGTGCGGCCTCCCCTGACGGCGGCCGGGCGGCGCACATTGTGCCGGGCAGGAGGCGGGGCAGCAGAGAGTGTCAGGCGCCAACAAGGCGTGCGTTGCTGCACGGCGTGGCTGGGAGTGCGGAGATCTCAGGAGCGCAGTTCCGTGCGGCAGTGCCCGCGAGCCGCGGCCTATGCGGCGAGGCGCGCTTGGGAGCTTATAAAGAGGCTCGTGGCTGGAGAATAGCCCCGGGGACGAGGAGAAAGCTGCCCGACGACCAAATCCTGACTTTCAGCTACCGGAAGAGCACTCGGGGCGGACTGCACGCGCGAGCAATCGGGCGGTTTCACCTACACCCTTGGTATTTTCCTCACTGGTCTCTCTCACCCCTTCTCTTAACCTACTGGTGCTTTCTTGGCGTCCCTATCTCTTCTCTCAGAGACATGCCTTCCCCTCGTGTGGGCGCACACGCCGCACTGCTTCTTTTCACGGCCACTATCCAGCACACCGTGCCGTGTTTTTCCCGCACTTGATGGCCTTATGGGCGACACTTGGCGATTACCCGGCCGGGACCGCGCGCACCGCCACGTGCCAGCGGTTTCCGCCCTCGCTTTCTTGCATCCAATGCGGACAGTCACGCACGTCCCTCCGTTTTTGCACGTGCCGGCGCGTGCCGCGCTGACACAACGGGCTCCATCACGCGCGCGCCAGAGGGGACGCATCCGGTTTTGCAGTTTGGATTAACTCGCAGCGCCGGCTGGGGCAACAGTGGCCGCAAACGGCGCCGGCCGGGACAGAAGACGCGGGTAGCAAAATCGGCAGTCGGGGGCAGCAGTGGGAGAAAGCCGCAGTTGGAGATATAAGCGCGCGGCGGCAGAGACGGGCACCAGAAGACAGACAGCGTGCAGCAGCCGCGACACTGGCAACTGAGAACATCGGCGGAGGCGGCAGATGGGAGTTTCGGAGGCAATAACTGGGGGAGGCAGGAAACCCGATAGCAGCTGGGTACTTCAGAGACACTGGCAGGTGCCAGGTGAGGAAACAGCAGCGGCAGCCGTCAGAAACGGCAGCGAAAGCGTTGTCCGCTGACAGCTCTAGCAGAAGCGGCCGCCGCCGGGGGCGGCAGCCGCAGCAGCATGCTACGGGGGCGGTGGCGCGAGCGCAAGCCTCTGATTGCGGCGGCGGAAGCGGCAGCCGCCATGAGCGGAAGCGGCAGCCGTAGCCGTCGGAGGCCGCAACCACATCGGTAGCCATAGCGTGTTGCTGCGCCAGCTGCGGAAGCCGGGGTCGGCAGCGACACCAGTAGCCGCTGGGGCCAGAAGCTACATTAGAGGGCGCTGGAGGCGGCAGTGACAGCGGCGGACGCCGGGGGAAGGGGTCGAAGCGGTCGAATCCGGGGGCGGCGGTGGTTGCGGGGGCCGCTGGCGGCGGTGGCGGTAGCGGCAGCCGCAGACGGCAGTGCCAGAAGCGGCTGCTGGCGACGGCACTGGCTGTAGCGGCGCCGCTGGAGGGGGTAGGGGCAGCAGCCGCCGCCGAAGGCATTGGCGGCGACCACATACAAGCAGGGTGTCGACTCCCACCTTCAACCAAACCAAATTCAACCAAACATTTATATTGAACGGAACGCTTCAGGAAGCACAGAGGTTGAATTCAACACCTACTTGTTCAGTCGTGGTGCCTGGTTGTCCAGACAATTTCTTCGTGACCGGCCGGACACCCCCTTCCAGGAGGCCTTTTCTCGAAGAAGTCGTTAATGACCGCGGTAAGTATTCAAGAGAATTCATTGTGAACGTTTCCTTGAATTTTCCTTGAAGGCAACCTCTCCTCATATATTTGGTTGAATTTCGCAACCCTGTCTACCAGCCATGCGTAGTGACAGGGGTCACGATGCGGACGTCAGAAGGCTCGAAAGGAGAGTCGTGCTTCTATCTGCATCAGTACCATGTACACACAAGATTCGGCTTCCTGGTATCGAGCAAACGAGTGGGGCAAAAAGCAGCAGTGCATGCGGAAAACATAATGAACTGTCATAGTTCGTGTTCTTCCAAGCTACTCATTGAATGATCGTATGTCGACTCTCTCTGCAAGAGTTACAGTGGCGTCATCCCTTCGGCTGTCACCCTCTGTGGGCGAGCACCGCCGCCACGCCCCGGCATAAGACACAGACGGGCTACGGAGCCGGTGCCTTGACCGGAGCCCCGTTGTCAACCCCAAACATCACCACGTGCGCCCACACGCACGTGTCATTCCCCGTGTGCGCGTCACGGCGCACCGCCCTAGAACACCGTCGCACCCCGCCAGGGTGCCCCGCCAAGGAGGGCATTGAATAGAACCATACGCTTCTCAACATTTACCTGGTAACGCCCCAAGAGGCTCCTTCCCCTCTGGTTCCTTCTCCCCCGGGCCTGGCGAGACGCTCCCTCGGGCTTCTCGTACCTTCATTCGGTCGAGATGTGCAGCGCTGTGCCCGCTTCCCTGGTACGCGCCGCAGCGGCGCCTCGAATCCTTGGCTCGGAACCACGACCCCGGTGGTGCCCCCGTCGCTACGCTTTTGTGTGAAGCGTGCGCCCTTGCCGCGCCCCTCCTATCCCTAGCCTACCGCCGATCCTCCCGATCGCCCGACCCCGGCCCCGCCTCTCTTTTCGCCCCGCCCCTCCCCGGCGCCATGGACGCCCCCCAGGATGTCCTTACCCTGTTGCCCGACTTCTCTGTCTTCGCCACGTTCGACTCCGCCCGGCAGCGCCGCATGACTCTCCGAGACAACCCCGAGCGCCGCCTGTGGCCGCCGCTTGACATCCACAACCTCGTGACCACCGCTGCCAGCGACCTCGACGCTGCTGCCCTCACGGAGCACCAGGTCGGCGCCCTAATGACGCTCATTAGCCGGTTCTGGCCGGCCACCCCGCGAAAGACCCGTGGCAAGAGCTTCAAGGACGCGCTGCTGACGTATCTCGCCGGCGACGACGCCGCCGACGCCGAAGCCGCCGCACGCGCCCGTGCCTCCGCCGCCCACTCCCCGCCCACGCGGCCGCCCGCGCCTGCCGCTCCGTCGCCGACGCCCCCCCCGGTTGCTCCCCTCTCTCTGCCCCCGGCTAACAGCCCCCCTATCCGGCCGGCCCCGCACCTGGCCCCACCGGACCTGCCCCCCGCCGCGCCGGCCGCCGCGCTCGGCTCCGCGGCCCACGTCCCAGGCCTGGCCGTGCCGCCTCAGTTCGTTGCCAGCATCAATTCCGCGTTGGCCGCCCACGACATGCCGTTCGGCGCCCTGTTCCCGCCGGCCGCCGCGTCCGACCTGTTTCCCGGCGTCATCGCCCTCTCCCTGACCCCCGTCTTCAAAATCCAGTCCGTCGAGCGATACTATACCTGCGACACCCGCAAGTGCCACGGGGCGAACACCGAGTCCCTGTACCGCCACATCGCCTCCTTCCGCTCCCTGTGCACGCGCATGGGCGGCCAACCCCTCGACCGGGTGACCTGCATCCCGTCCTCTCTCGGCCCTTCCTTCCATAACTTGCCCTCCGTGTGCCACGAAAATGCCGCCGCCGACGATACGAAGATTTGGACCCTCATCCAGAAGCGAGTCTACACGCCCGCCCGCATGAGCCTCCCTCTCACATTTACTTGGCTGTCTGCGATGTGCCCTCGGAACCGCACGGGAATAATTTCCCCGTGGAGGGGGGTGCGACGACACGGTGGTTGCTCGCGCCGCGTCAAGGCACAGCAACGGGCCCTCGCGCTGGCGTTGGCGACGGCACGGCGCCGCCAAGCCGGCGAATGCAGTGTCGCCACGACGCCTCCACGCTGGCGACCTCCCGGCGGCGCACGGCCGCAGCGGGCGCGACGCACGATGCGCAGCGGCCGTAGCTGGCACGCCGACGCCGCCACGTCGCACCCCCTCCCCGACGACCAAGCTTCAAGACTCGAGCAGCCACCCCCCCCCTCTACCGAGCGCCCGCCAAGCGGCCGCGGGCGAGATGGGGCGCCACGCGGCGCTCCTTCCCCACTGCTGGCCACGATGACGCGGCGACGACCGGCGGGGCGGCGCGCGCGCCCGCGGTCAAGCGCGCGCACGGCGCAACGCGCCGACGGCGCGGGACGAGACGGCGGGCGAACGGGCGGGGCGGCACGGACGACGGGTGGTGGCGGCGATTGAGGACAAGAAGGTTTCTCGCTCTCTCTCTGTCTCTCTCTCCCCCGTCGATCCCCAACGTCCTTTGCTTTTCGCTGGTTGAAACGCAGCTCGAGGCAAACTCTCCTGGGCTCATCCCCACGGTTTTGACGTAGCTTGCGTCACCATGAGCACCGGCCCCCGCTCCGACGGCCTCACCGTCGACGCGGCAGCCAACGCCGCCGCCGCCGCCACCGCCGCTGGCGCTGCCACGCTCGCCTTCACGGCGGCCGCGGCATCGGCGCCGGCGCTGACGGCCGCGGCCGGCCGCGACCCGCCGCACCGCGCCGGGTCCGACGAGGAGGAGCCGACGGCCAGCGAAGCCGCCCGCCTCTCCGCCGCCGCCGACGCTGCCGCCGCCGAGGTCGTCCAGGCCCGGCGCGACCTCGGCAATTTTGGCGGCCACACCGACGCCCAGGTCAACGGCGCGCTCGCGCGCGACCTGGCCGCTGCCAACGCGCGTCTCGAGGCGCTTGGCGATAAGAACGTGGACGACCGGTTTGGTGCGGACGAGGAGACAATCAATGGTCGCCCCCCCGCCGGCGCCCGTCCGACGGTCGGCCCGCCTGGCGGGCGTGCCGCCCGCACTGACGACGCCGGCGACCGTGACGCGCGCGACCGCTACGACGACGGCTTTGATCGCGTTGAACTCCCAGACGGGCCCGACGACGTCCTCAACGGGTTTTCCATCCCGTTGTGCGTCCAGCGGCGCGACGGCCTCCCGGTCCCATTCGCCCCAGAGGACACACGTCACGCTTCCACCTTCCCCGGCAGCAGCAGGGACGAGCACGAGGCGCGGGCCTGGTATCAGTCGCTCGCCTGGCTCGAGCAGCACGCCAACGTCCTCCAGACCCTGCTCTACAGCGACAAGGAGGTCGACGACGCCCAGCTCGCCGCGCTCCTGCTCTCCGCGCGTCGCATCTACTCGCTTGGCGCCGCCCGATACGATTTCCTGGCCCTCCGCCAGTCGGAGCCCGGCCTCGCTGACGCGTTCGCGCATGCCACGGCGGTCCCTCGTAACACCCTCCGCGGCTCCAGTGCCCGTGAGTTCCTTGCCCGCGTCTCTCGCGCTGAGGTTCATGCCTCTGCGAAGATCGGCGCGGCTGCTCGCGGCTTCCGTGCGCCGCCCCGCGACGCCATCGCCGGTGGTGGCGGGGCGCGCCGCGGTGGCAGCCGCGGCGGCGGTGGAGGTGGCGGAAACGGCGGTGGCGGAGACGCCAAAGGACGCCGGGCCCCCCGCGCTGCCGGCGGCAGTGACGGTGGCGGCGACACCCGCGACGCCGGTGCGGCCGCGCCCAAACGCGGCGCGCGCGGCGCACCGCGGCAGTGAGCCCGTCCCAGATGGCGCGCGGCAAGGGCAAGGGGCCGAAGGGCCTGTCCTCCGCCGCCATTCCCGACCGCGGGGCATCACGGCGGGCGCCGCCGCCCACGCCGATGCCCCCCGTAGTCGCACCGGTCGCGCCGCCGTCGCGGTCGCGACCGCCGTCGCCGAGTTCCACGCCCGTTTTGGCCCCCCAGGCGGTCAAGATGCCCGTTGGGCACCGCCCGGCTCACTGGGTGCGGCGGGCACTACCGAAGTGGCGCAAGCTCGGGGCGAGCAGCTGGGTGCTGGACTCAATCGCCAATGGGGTGAAAATCCCGTGGACGAGTCGTCCTCCCCCGCGGCGCGCCCGACCATACCCCGCGTCTTCGGCCGCCACGTTCTTTATCAGGGACGAGATCCAGCGGCAGCTGGACCTCTAATACGTTCGGGAGGTGACGGACCGGGCCGAGCTGGCCCATATCAAGGTCCTGTCTCCGGCATTCGTCGTGCGCTCTAGCAGCGGTGCCGCGCGGACCGTTTTCGATTACCGCTTTCCCAACGGCTACATGGCGCAACGGGCGTGCCGGTACGAGACGCTGGCGGACCTGGCCCAGGTTCTCCGGCCGGAGGACGCAATGCTCGTGTGGGACGTCGCCGACGCCTACCATCACCTGCTCCTCCGCCCGGAGGATGCTATTTACCTGGCTTTCGAGCTGGACGGCCGCGTCTTCATCCCGTTGACCATGCCCTTTGGGCTACGGGTGGCACCGTATACATGGACAAAAGTCTGCCGACCCGTCGTCCAGGCGCTCCGTGGCAAGGGTTTTCGCATAATCGCCTACGTGGACGATTTCGGCGGGGCCCCTCCGGCGGGGCGTGGCCAACCGGCGACGGCGACGGAGGCGATCGAGGCATTCGACACGGTCCAGCGACTTTTCACTCGCCTTGGACTGCGGGTGCACCCAAACAAGGGCGTGCGGACTGGACCGACGGCCGTCCGCCTTCTTGGGCACACCGTCGACACGGAGCGTCTATTGTTCCTCCTCCCCCCAGACCGCGCCCTGTTTACCGAGCGGACGGCGGCCGCCCTCTACCGCTGGGCCACCGCCCACCGCCGGTACGTCAAGTTTTCCCCGCTCCGCTCGTTCTTGGGCAAGGCGGTGAGCACGCACCTCAGCGTTCCCACGGCGCGCTTCCACCTCGCCGCCCTCTACGCGGCGCTCAACGCGAGGCGGACGGGCGACGTCCTCCTCACCCACCAAGGCTTGCGGGACCTGACCTGGTGGGCCGCGTTGCGGCAGCACTCGTCGACGGGACGAGCTATCTGGCCCGCCCCGCCCACCGTGACGATGGAGACGGACGCAAGCACGGTGGGGTGGGGGGCGGTCTTCGATGGCGTCACGCCGGCGCGTGGTTTCCACGGCCCGCACCGGCGGTCCATGCACATCAACCCGCTCAAGCTGGGCGCCGTCCGGCTGGCGCTGCAGTCCTTCCGGCACCTTCTCACCGACCGCGAGACGGACATCCGGCTGAAGATGGACTCGACGGTCGCCATTGGCGTCATCAACATTGGCACTTCCTCGTCGCCGGCCATGATGGACGAGTTGCGACTGCTCCACGCCGTCACGTCGGCGATGGGAATAGACCTGCGACCCGAGCACCTCCCGTCGGCGCTCAACATCTGGGCGGACCGCCTGTCACGGGAGCGCGACACCACGTCCTGGATGCTGTCATTCGCGGGCTTCTCCCGGCTGGAGGCGGTCTACGGTCCGCACACGCTCGACCTTTTCGCCACCGACCTGAAGACGCGTTGCGGTCGCTTCTTCTCTCATGGCACGACCCCCAACTCGTCGGGCGTCGACGCATTCGCCCAAGATTGGTCGACGGAGAACTGCTGGGCGAATCCCCCGTTCAACCTCATCGGCCCGCTGGTCTACCGCATTGTCGCGACGGGCGCGCGGGTCACCCTGGTGGCCCCCCACTGGGAGGCCCAGCCGTGGTGGGCCGTGGCGATGGAGGCGTGCGACGCGTTTCTCCCGCTGCCCCTGGCGGAGGGAGTGTACACACACGGCGCCGCGGACCGCCCATCCCCCCGGCCGTGGTGGCGGACTGTCGTCTTCCGTTTCAGCGGACGCGCGGCGTCATGGACGACGACCGCTTCCGCCACCTTGCTGAAGGGCTGACGGACCCGCAGCTGCTGCCCGGCGCCCTGGGCGATGATTCGCGGGCGCTGCTCGCCCAGTCGTTCTGGCCGCTCACACGCCGCAGCTACATGTCGCGCTGGCGCGCCTTTGCGACCTACTGTCGTGATCGGCATCTCCGCGCGCTCCCGGCCGACGCGGTTACCATCGTCGGGTACGTTGCGTTCGAGAATTCTCGGGGCGCCTTGGCCCCCAAGTCGTTGGCCAAGTATTTGTCGACCATCCGCACCGTCCATGCCATGGCCTGCCACTCGGACCCGACATCCGCCAAAGTGGTTTCCCTGGCGGTCGCCGGCCACAAGGCGGCCCACGCCGAGCGAATGGACGGGCAAAACTGCAAGCGGCTGCCCATCCCGGCCGAATTCATCAAGCGTGTGCTCCTCGTTGGCGTGTACACGACGGACGTCGAGCTTTCCCGCCGCTGCTGCGGCCTCGTCTGGGCGTACGTCCTCTTCAACCGCCCCGGCGCCGCCGCCGACGTGCGCTTCAAGGACTTCCGCGTCACTGCAGCTGGTGTCGAGGGACAGGTGCCCTCGTTTACGGGCGGCGTCCGCCAGGGTGCCGCGCGCATCGCGGTGGTCGTGCCCTTCTCGGTCACCAACGCCGTCGGCGGCGACGACGTGATCAACCTGCTGGCGCGTCTGCTCAACGAGCATGCCGTCGTCGGGCGCCTCGCTGACGAGCGCCTTTTTGCGCCCGGCCACTTGCCCGCTGCTGAGCGGGCGCGCGACTTAGGCGCGGGCGCGACCAGCATTTGGCTGGCCGAGCTGTTGGCGCGCCTGGACGTGTCGCCTCCTCTGGGCGCGTCTTACTCCGGGCACTCTCTCCGTAGCGGCGCGGCCTCCGCGGCATACTCCCTCGGCTTCCCTGTCGAGGTCGTCGCCGACCTTTGCGCCCACCGGTCGGTCCAAACGACGCTGCGCTACTATATTGCGGTGCACTTCCGCACCACGCGGCAAGCCCAGGAGCTGCTCGGCCGTTGGCGGCCTCCCGATCTCCACCTTCGGTGGCACCTACTCAGCTCCTGTCCTGTTCTACTCGGCATTCTGCGATTTTCCCTCGGAACGGCGCGGGAATAATTTCCCCGTGGGGGGGGGGGTGCGACGACACGGTGGTTGCTCGCGCCGCGTCAAGGCACAGCAACGGGCCCTCG
>ENA-ORXC01002402-ORXC01002402.1-marine-metagenome-genome-assembly--contig:-NODE-2402-length-10264-cov-3.654363_pt1 | contig 10264 bp, 6 predicted proteins | sample MGYA00237865_ERZ511478 | MGnify/ENA metagenome assembly ERZ511478 | reverse complement strand
ATAGATAAACTCGTTTCCAATGATTTTACGCTTTTTCTCTGGATCCGTTACGCCTTTAAGCTTTGTAAGAAAACGGTCGGCTGCGTCAATTTTGATCAGGTTCATTTCAAACCCTTCACCAAATGTTTTCATGACGCTGTCTGCCTCACCCTTACGAAGAAGACCATGATCAACAAACATACATGTTAGCTGGTCACCAATCGCTCGGTGAATTAACGCCGCTACTACAGAAGAATCGACTCCTCCACTTAGCGCACAAAGAACCTTTTTATTTCCAACCGCTTCACGGATTGTATCGATTTGCTCATCAATGAAGTTCTCCATTGACCATTCACCTTTGCATTCACATACCTTGTAAACGAAATTCTTTAGCAATTCATTTCCGTACTCTGTATGACGAACTTCAGGGTGGAATTGAACACCATAAAGATGACGAGAAACGTCACTCATAGCTGCTACTGGGCATGATGGGTTCGTTGCCGCTACTTCAAATCCTTCTGGTGGAGCTTTCACTAGATCTCCATGGCTCATCCAAACAGATTGTTCTTCAGGAAGACCATCATATAAAGGAGATTTATCGTTAATGCTTAGCATAGCCTTACCATACTCACGATGCGTTGCTGCTTCTACACTTCCACCAAAATGATGCGTCATCAGCTGCATACCATAACAGATTCCAAGAACCGGAATACCAAGTTCGAAAATTTCTTCATCACATCGCGGTGCGTCTTCACCATAAACACTGTTCGGACCACCTGAGAAAATAATTCCTTTTGGATTAATCTTCTTAACTTCTTCAGCTGTAATGGTGTTCGGATGCAATTCACTAAATACGCCAAGATCACGAATACGTCTCGCAATTAGTTGGTTGTACTGTCCACCAAAATCGAGGACAATAATGGATTCCTGTTCTTCTAACATCTAATTCCCTCACTTCTATTTAGTCTCTAGTAGCATTTCCTAAATCCAATTAAAAAACGAAAGATTGCTAAGTTATTCTACTTCTTCCCTCCCAGGTTACACAAAAAAGCCAGAACTCTGCCATGGTACAAAGGCAGAATCCTGGCTTATACTAGGAGTATCTGCCTTCATAGTCAGATCATTTACGGTGATCCGGTAGAGACTTCTGGGCCTTATTCCCAGGGATATACGAAGGTTACAACTTGCTGTTTAAACTATGGATTCATTCTATCAACCGTCTATACAACGGTCAAGATTGCATCTTTTTAATTAAATTTTCCCACAATTTCTTCATTTCATCCCAGGCATCATCGTTCGTTTTCCCGCGATAGTAATTTTCTTCATAACGACGTGTTAATTCTTTCATCTCTTGGGTTTGAAGCTTCTGATCAACTTGAACAGCATACTCTCTAAGCGTTTGGTTTGCACCTCGTTTAATACCGTGTAAGTCGAGCAGCCATAGTAGTCTGAAGTAAGCTTCAGAGATTACCTTGCCATCATCACGTTTCTTATATTTTGAAATGATATAGCTCTTTAACCATTTCTTATAGTTCTTAAAAGCGACGTAGCATACAAGCAAAAGAACTACAGTTATCAAGATGGTGTACCATACAGACCATTCAAAGGAGGAAGAAGAGGATCCGGATGCTTCCTGTTCCTCTGGCATTTGCTCCTGTTGCTGGGGCTGCTCTTCTTCAGCTTGAGCTGGATCAGACGTTTCTGTATTTGATGCTTCATCCTCATTATAATCACTAACGAAGTCAGCCTGGTTAGAGAATCCACGAGTGGGTTCAAATGGAACCCAGCCTACTTCAGGAAAATACGCTTCGACCCATGAATGGGCATTGTTATTTGTTACTTCATATTCACGATAATCACCTGCTACGTCAACAAATTCTCCTTCCGTAAAGCCTTTCACCCATCTCGCAGGAATTCCAATACTTCTTAATAGAACGGTCATTGAACTAGAGAAATTATCGCAATAACCAAGCTGGGTTTCGAAAAGAAACTGATCTACATAATCATCATTTTCGCTTGGAATAGCGACATCAGATGTTTCATACACAAATCCATTCCCGACGAAGTAATTTTCAATTGCTCGCGCTTTATCATAAGGATTCTCTTCATCACTCGCAATCTCTTCCGCCAGATCACCAATTCTTCCTGGAAGAGATTCTGGTAATTGAAGATATGTGTTTGCTAAACGCTCCGGATATTCAGCTGGTGCTTCTCTTAACATTTTTTCTGAAAAAGTAGGTGAATCATAGTCTAAATTGTAATTATCAAGCACAACTGATTCGCCAAGATTTTGCGTAAACACTTTTCCACTCAAAGGATTTTCAAGGAGTTGCACGTCTTGTCCTGTTTCGATCTTTGTTACCTGGCCAGGATGGACGATAAAGTCAAATTCCTCGTTACCAGTCATGTTCATTTTCATATCATAGGCTTCTACTTCCACGCCATCTTCAAACAGCGTTTCGGTGTTACCTTCGAACATAACACGGTCCTGAACAGATGATTCCCACCCTTTTCCGGTATACACGTCTTTTGTTTCAACCCGCCAGTATCCGCGCTCTTTAATTTGCGCTGTAAAAACTGGCGTATCATCCATTACAAAAGGCCCACCAAGACGAGAGTCATCTTCTCCGTATCCAATCTTATTAATGCCATTCCCATTTCCACCGTCTCCCTCATCACCAGTCGTTTTTTTCAAAAAAGGAACGGGATCTGGCCACAAAGGTTCAGCTTTTGGGGCTATATAGCCAAATAAAGAAGAGAACGCAATCACAACAATTAGCGGCATGAGCCAATAAACAGGAAAACGCCCTTTTGAAAATGAAACTCCTTCCTGTTCCTGAATACGTAAGATTTGTAAAAGACCAAGTAGCACAAAACCTATAATGACAATACGTATGATGGCATTATCCGCTTGATAGGTTGTAAACGTATCAATCACTGAGATGTAGACAATTGTTACAAGTAGAAATAAAAAGATACGTCTCGTTTGGATTAGCCAATACTGCATCAAGTAGCTAATGAGCCAAAGCAAAATGAAAAACAGGAACGTTCGAAAGACATTCGAAAGACTATCAAAACGGCCATCAAATAATAACCCGATATTCTTAGAAAAATCCGATAGAAAATAATCGAGCCATAAAAAATCAAAGAAAGGTCCCGGGAAAAACATGGCATGTAGCGCATAAACCATTGCTACCCCTTTAATTGGAAAAGACAGCCAAAAAGGCAGTTGGAAATACGAGAGTAAGAACAAGAAAGCTGTAAACAAAATAAAAATTTCCGTTTGACCCGTATCTGAAATGATCGAGAGAGGTCGTAACCATTCCCAAAATAACAGAAAACCTAATCCGTAGAGGAGAAGAGCGTAAAGCCAGTCCGTTTTTTCATTAACTTGTTGCACGCTTCCCACCCCCCTTTAATTCCTCATTAAACGAATTTCCCGCAATCACATGCGCTTTAATTCCATACTGCATAAGCTGGTTGATCTCTGCTTGTTGTTCTAGTGTAATATGCTCGGTAACAAAGAAAAACTCAACTTGAACCTTCCTAGCAACAAGCTCTTTTAATGTAGAGGTGAAGGCCCCATCAAGCGAAGGACTAATCATCAACACACCTGTTCCTGCTGGAAAATGATGAGCTTCCCTTTTCACAACCGTATCAAATGTTGTATTTCCATTCGCTTGAACACGCGCAAGATGATGAAAGACTCTCCTTCTTTGAGCCTTCCCTCCATTAATGCTTAAAACAGAGTGATCCTTTCCTGATGAAACAAGTCCAATCATCGCATTTTGCTTTAAAGCAGCATTTGTTACAGAAGCGGCAAGCCTTACCGCCTTCTCAAACACAGGGGATTCAACTCGCCCATAGTGAGCCGTTTCTCGATCAAGAAAGACCATGTAATCCTGACTGATTTGCTGTTCGAATTGTTTCGTTAATAGTTTTGACCCCCGGGCTGTTGCTTTCCAGTCGATCCACGATAGTTTATCTCCAGGTACATAATCCCGCACGCTCACGGCAGTTGAATAATCTAAATCTGCTTTTCTTGGAGATGGCCTTGTTCCCGAAAGCTGTTGATTATAGGGAGACCAGGAAATCTCTTGATAGTTTGGGAGAACATAAACGGCTTGCTCGCGCGCAACCTTATTCTCATGTTGCACAAACCCAAACAAATCGCCTGTTTTACAACGAATTTCCCTGAATTGATATTCTCCCCTTGGAATCGATTTAACGGTATAGCGATAAGTTAAGTTCCTTCTAAACATAGGAAGCAATAATGCTAGTGAACGTTTCTGATAGTTTGACGACGACTCCTTCGCAAAGGAAACAAGTCTTTCCGGTAGCACATCTTCTACTACTAAATAGAAAAGTGGAAAGTAGTTTTTTCGTTCAATTCGAATCGATATTGTTAACTCCTGACCATCTGTTAACTCGGTATGACTAATATCACGCGTCATCTTAATCGATTGAAGTGGATAAAAAATGAGAAGGAGAGAATAGATACCAAAAGGAAGAAAGCTATAGAAGAGAAACCAACTAACAAACCCTCCCTGAAACATTGCATAGGAGAAGGTAAGCAGAAAGAGGAGGCCTAAAAACAAGAATTTTAACACTCTATTATTGGCAAGCTTGTCCCTCATTTCACTTTCTCTTCCCTCCGAATTGGTACACGAACGCGGTGAAGAATTTCTTTAATAATCTCCTCAGGCTTTTGTCCTTCAAAAGTCGCTTCCGATTTAAGTATGACGCGATGCGATAAAACATAAGGCGCTAAGAATTTCACGTCATCTGGAAGAACATAATCACGATTCCTCATAAATGCATACGCCTGACAAGCTTTCATTAATGAAAGAGACCCACGCGGACTTGCTCCGAGATAGATCGACGTATTATTTCGCGTTCGACTTACAATATCAATAATGTATTGTTTGACCGATTCATCCACAAAAACAGCTTTTACCTTTTTCTGCATATCAAGCAGCTCTCCAAGCTCGAGAGCCGTGCCAATCGAGTCGATTGGGTGGGCGTGCTCCGTCCGATTCAGCACTTCAAGCTCTTCTTCAGGAGAAGGATAGCCCATTCGCAACTTCAACAAAAAGCGATCAAGCTGTGCTTCAGGAAGTGGATAGGTTCCTTCGTACTCAATTGGGTTTTGCGTCGCCATTACAAAAAAAGGCTGTGGTAGAACATGTGTCTCTCCATCAACCGTTACATTCCCTTCCTCCATTCCTTCAAGAAGAGCTGATTGTGTTTTCGGTGATGTTCGATTAATTTCATCTGCTAGAATAATATTTCCTAACAATGGCCCTTTCCGAAATTCAAATTTCATTTCGCGTTGATTAAAGATAGAAACCCCCGTTAAGTCTGAAGGCAGTAAATCTGGCGTAAACTGAATGCGGTTAAACTGAGCACCAACGGACTTCGCTAACGCCCGGACCATCATCGTTTTTCCTACGCCAGGTACATCTTCAAGAAGCACATGACTTCCAGCAAGCAACGCTACTAAACTTAACTCAGTTACCTCTCGCTTCCCTACCATCACCTTTTCAATATTCTCGATCACTTGCTGTACAGCTGGGTGGTACGCATCAAACTGGTAAGATGAACTCATCATTGATTCCTCCAATAATCTTGATCTGCCCTAATTATTTTAAAAATAGGTCTCATTTCCTATCATTTTTCCATAACACGATCAAAAACAAATGTCTGAATACTCATAACCTTATTGTAACAAAAAATACTTTAACGACGTTAATAAGAAGAGAGTTTTCCTATATTTTCATTTCCTTTCATGCCTAGCGACCACTCGCCCCAATGAAATCGTTTTAACCTGGATGAAAAAGGGAAACCACCTTACAGATGATACACCGAAAGAATTCGTAATCTTCAAACTATAATATCGAGGTGAGTACATAAGGTCACGATATGCCTCTCGTCCCTCTTGTCTAAAACGAAAAAGGAGGAAGTACAAATGGCAGGTAATCGCGGTGTCGTATATACAGGTTCAGGTCGTGTTGAAGTTCAGGATATTAGCTATCCAGATTTAGTTCTTCGTGAGGGTCCTGGTGTACCGAAAAGCAATGCTGGTCGTAAATGTGAACATGGCGTGATCTTGAAGAATATCGTGACAAATATATGCGGAAGCGACCAGCATATGGTTCGTGGTCGCACAACGGCTCCCTCTGGTTTAGTTCTTGGTCATGAAATCACAGGAGAAGTGATTGAGGTTGGACGAGACGTTGAGTTTATTAAAAAAGGGGATATTGTTTCCGTTCCATTCAATGTTGCTTGTGGTCGATGTAAGATGTGTAAGCGTCAGGACACCCATATTTGTCAAAACGTGAATCCTGAACGCCCGGGTGCTGCTTACGGATACGTTGATATGGGTGGCTGGGTTGGTGGCCAATCCGAATATGTGATGGTTCCTTATGCAGACTTTCAATTGCTTGCCTTTCCTGATAAAGAGAAAGCGATGGAGAAAATTCTCGACTTAACGATGCTATCCGATATTTTTCCTACCGGCTATCACGGAGCGATTAGTGCAGGAGTAACGACAGGGTCAACCGTGTACGTTGCCGGAGCAGGACCAGTTGGACTTGCTGCTGCTCATTCCGCTCAATTACTAGGTGCAGCTGTTGTGATCGTAGGTGATTTGAAAGAAGAACGTCTCGCTCAGGCACGTAGCTTCGGATGTGAAACGATTAATCTCAAAGAACACAATGATCCAGGTGAACAAATCGAACAAATTCTCGGCATACCTGAGGTGGATTGTGCAATCGATGCGGTTGGATTTGAAGCTTATGGACATGGAACTGATAATGAAGAGCAGCCGGCCATTGTGCTAAATACGATGATGGATGTTGTAGAAGCTGGAGGGAAGATGGGTATCCCAGGGTTATATGTAACGGAGGATCCTGGAGCAGATGATAAAGATGCTAAGCAAGGCTCCCTTAAAGTAAGGTTTGGACTTGGCTGGTCAAAAGCACACCATTTTGTGACAGGGCAAACACCTGTCATGCAGTATCATCGTCAATTAATGATGGCGATTTTAAATGGGAAAGCCGATATTGCAAAGGCCGTAAATGCAACCGTTATCAGTCTCGATGAAGCCCCTCAAGGGTATAATGAGTTTGATAGTGGTGTAGCGAAGAAGTTTGTGATTGACCCACATGGAATGTTGAAGAGGTAAATCATAAAAGAAGCCAATCCTAATCACCAGGATTGACTTCTTTTTTCGTGATATACGACTAAAACGAAAGCAACAAAACTGGAAGGTGATTTAGATGTCAGTTATCCTTAGACGAATTTATGCAGAAGACCACCCTCTCGATGGGAATCGTATTTTAATTGACCGCGTATGGCCGAGGGGCATATCAAAAGAGAAAGCTAAATTAGATGACTGGATGAAAGAAATTGCACCAAGTTCTTCGTTACGAAAATGGTTTGATCATGATCCTGATAAGTTTGAAGACTTTAAGAAAGCATACCAAAACGAAATCAATGAAAGTAAGATGGCTCAGACGAAATTACAAGAACTCAAGAAAATGGCTACTAACGAAAGACTCGTTCTCTTATTTGGTGCCAGGGATATGAAACATAATCATGCAGTAGTGTTAAAAGAGATGATAGAGGAGTAATCTAGGTTTGTCATTTTTTCCAAAGTAAAAGAGAGAGGATTTTCCCCTCTCTCTTTTTGCATTCTATTCCATTAAACTAGTTTACGATCCCAATGACGATGCGTCGCAATCGCTTCACTGAACTCATTTACAAATTTATTCATATCCGTTCCAGTGACAACCCCTGATTGCCCGACTAAGTCGTTATTCTCTAACCACTTCATACCTTCATGCGTTCCGCCGATTGGTTTAAAGTGTGAGAATGCTTCATTGATAAAGTAATTAGCGGATTGATAGAACCCTTTATTTTCTTGATTCCCACCAACCGCGTAAATTGCATCAAACAAGACAGAATCACAAGTGAGGAATGTGTGATCAATCTCGGCTTCAGCGCCATCAGTAGCTGTTTTCACACCGCGCTTATCACTAATGAGTTCAGGCTTAATCCCTTTTTCTTTCAGCTCATTAAGTACTTGAATGAGCTCTTCTCCATTAAATCCATTGTCTACAATTACGCCTGCTTTTCGAGTATCTGGCGTAAACGTTGTATTTAATTGGCTAAGTGCAGGTGAAGTTTTTGTAATATCTGACCCACCTTCTTTAGGTTCCTTCGCTCCAATATTTTGAGCGACGGTTTGAGAAAGGTCTAGATTGATATTCGCAAGCATATCCACGACTTGTTGCTGAACGGACTTACTTTGTAGCTTACCTAGTTCAAAGCTGAAGGCATTCTTAATGTGCTCTTTCTCTACATCACTCATGCTGTTAAAGAAGAGAACGGCCTGAGAGAAATGGTCTTTAAAGCTTTCACTGCGAGCACGTACCTTATGACCGTCAACTTTCTCCTGATAATGAACGTAGCCACCTTCTTCTTCTGTAGCTGGTTCTGGCTGATTATCAGCAAGAGAGTTTTTGTGGTAGCTTACTTGGCCTTTGTTAATCGTTTGGCGCATAAAACCATCACGTTGATTGTTGAAAAACGGGCAAACTGGGCGATTAATCGGCAACTCATGATAGTTCGCACTACCAAAACGGTTAATCTGTGTATCTGTATAAGAGAACAAACGTCCTTGCAGTAGTGGATCATTCGAAAAGTCGATACCTTTTACAACGTTACCTGGATGAAAAGCAACCTGTTCATTTTCAGCAAAGACGTTTTCAACATTTCGATTCAACGTCATTTTACCAACGATTTTGACAGGAATATCTTCCTCAGGCCAAATCTTAGTTGGATCTAGCACATCAAAATCGAATTTAAATTCATCTTCTTCGTTAATAATTTGCACGCCCAGTTCCCATTCTGGATAGTCACCATTTTCAATAGATTCATATAAGTCGCCGCGGTGGAAATCGGCATCTTTACCCGAAATTTTTTGCGCTTCATCCCATACAAGTGAATGGATACCTAACTTTGGTTTCCAGTGAAACTTAATAAATCTCGCTTCTCCTTTTGCATTCACAAACCGGAATGTATGAACGCCGAATCCTTCCATCATACGTAAGCTTCTAGGAATGGCTCTGTCCGACATTGCCCACATCGCCATATGAGCGGATTCCTGATTATTAGCAATAAAGTCCCAGAACGTATCATGAGCAGAAGCAGCCTGTGGCATACCATTATGAGGCTCAGGCTTTACCGCATGAATTAAGTCTGGGAATTTAATCGCGTCCTGAATAAAGAATACAGGCATGTTATTCCCAACTAAATCATAGTTTCCCTCATCCGTATAGAAACGAGTTGAAAATCCTCTCACATCTCGTACCGTTTCAGCAGACCCTTTTGAACCTGCTACTGTTGAAAAGCGAACAAATACTGGCGTTTTTCTGGAAGTGTCCTTTAAGAATTCAGCGTCTGTGATTTCTTCAAGCGACTCATAAACTTCAAACTCACCATGTGCAGAGAAGCCTCTAGCGTGTACAACACGTTCAGGAATGCGCTCATGGTCAAAGTGCGTCATTTTTTCTCTAAAATGAAAATCTTCCATTAGCGTTGGGCCGCGTTCCCCTGCTTTTAGTGAAAATTCATCTTCCGAAACCTTCAATCCCTGATTTGTCGTCATTTTGCCTTTATCATTGGTGCTATATTGGTCTAGCTGCTTTTTTTTCTTATTCTCGCTCACTACAATTCCTCCCGCTATATCGATATGTAAAATCTTATATAGAGCGGTTCCCTAACTGACTAATATCAAACCTCGTTTTTTCAAATTTTTAGGTTCTTCTCTAAACAAAAAAGCCCATTATCTCCGTCGATAATGGGGTGGGTAAAGCATGCATTTGGTGTGTTAATCAACATTTCTCAGCTCATGAAACTTCGCATAAACAAAGCAAACATACAAGACAACTAACATAGCTCCCCCAGCCATTATTTGATCAATACCGATTCCAGTAGAAAGCAGAAGGGCTGTCATAGCGTAGCTGACTGGGATAAGGCCCATAGAGGCAAGGGAGATCAGCCCCATTACTCGGCCTAAGACCCGTTCCTCAATCATGCCTTGTATGGCTGATATAAAAGGAATGTTGCTGGCAGAAAGACATGCGCCAAAAATCACAAGCATCAGAATACTCATCCAAAGCACAGTTGAAAAGCTCAGTCCGATAAAAGCAAGCCCAGAGAAGATGAGCGTAATTAACGCGATCTTTCCCCGCTTTTTCGTTAAATTAAGAACGCCAAC
>ENA-ORXC01002401-ORXC01002401.1-marine-metagenome-genome-assembly--contig:-NODE-2401-length-10271-cov-3.516186_pt1 | contig 10271 bp, 12 predicted proteins | sample MGYA00237865_ERZ511478 | MGnify/ENA metagenome assembly ERZ511478 | reverse complement strand
CGGGCTCGTTATTTATCGAACAGCTTCGTAAAGTATATAAGCATTTTGAAGAGCTTGCTATTCCGATTACGCTGTCTGGTGGCATTGGTTTAGGGGTTGTCTTTTTATCTTTAGCAGATGGATTTAATTCGGATTTGTTTAATTACTTATTCGGAAGCGTGATTGCTATAAGTCGAAGTGACTTAATGGCAGTTGCAATCATTAGTGTGATTGTTGTTATTGTCGTAACACTATTATACAAAGAACTGTTCTTCCTTTCATTCGATGAAGAACAAGCAATTGTATCAGGAGTAAGGGCAAAATGGATCCATTTCATTTTTATTTTACTCGTGGCATTTGTAATTGCTGTTTCAATGCAAATTGTAGGGGTGTTATTGGTTTCTGCACTAATGACGCTTCCTGTGGCCGCTAGCATTAGAATTGCACGTGGATTTAAGCAGACGATTGCCTATTCAATTATTTTCGGTGAGATGGCTGTACTTGGAGGACTTGTCCTGGCCTATTATCTTGATATCGCGCCAGGTGGAACAATCGTTCTTTTATCAGCATTTATTTTACTGTTCGTACTTTTGGTAAAACGAATGAAACAATGGAAATCTTAACATGATGAGGTGGAAGTATGAATGTCTCTACAGCATTGCGTATTTTAAAAGAACAAGGCTATAAATATACTGAGAAGCGTGAAGATCTTGTGACGTTATTTGCTAAAGAGAAGAGGTATCTCTCCGCGAGGGATGTACTGAATCATATGCAGAGAAGTTATCCTGGGATGAGCGTAGATACGATTTACCGAAATTTGACGCTATTTACCGACCTGGCTATTTTAGAAGAGACGGAATGGAATGGTGAAAAGCGCTATCGACTTAGCTGTGCAACACAAAGTCATCATCATCACCTCATTTGCCTGGACTGCGGAAAAACACGTCATATTGATTCTTGTCCTATGGAAGCTATTCCAGTGGGGGATACAGGGTTTGAAGTAACTGGTCATAAATTTGAGGTGTATGGACGCTGTGACGAATGTCAAGCAAATTAAAAGCGGTAGAGCTCAGGCTCTGCCGCTTTTGTTGTGAAGTTGAATCCATTGACGTGCTTCATGCCACGATTCTAATCGGGAAACATTAGAAGGAACGGTTCCTTGATTATAAGGTGTATTAAAAAGAATAACAGGTATTTGACACTCTTCTGCAATGGCACAAGCATTATCATGTTTGTCTTCAAAAAATACGTCAACACCATGTTTTTTTATCGCGTCAATTTTATCATGTTTTCCAATAAGCTCAATGTGATGGAACGGAACAGAATTTGCAGCAAACCAATTTATTGTTGTATCTAGAAGGTGATTCCCTCTGGCACTGATGTAGAAAAGGTCGTACTTTCCTTCCCAAGATTTTAATATTGGATGAGCATCATCAGCAATTATTGCGTTAGCATAAATGTTTTTCTCATTTGCTTTTAACCACTTGAAGAATTCATCTTTATTAATGCCGAGGATATTCGCAAGATTATACTCTGTTAGATCATCGAGTGACAATTTCTTATTAAATGATGAGTTTAAATATGGAAGGAATGTTTTAGGACTTGTGACTGTTCCATCAATATCAAGTCCGAGTCTTTTGATAGTCATGATAAAACCCCTTTTTGTGATCTCATTTATTATCATAACACAGAAGCAAAGGCCTTGAGTTGGAAGGATCTTACTGAAGAATTAAACATATTCTTTGGTTTCCTTACGAATACTAAGCATGCTCCACAACAAGGCAAAGTGAGGGATGTATATGACAGAAGACAGACAAGATGAGGATCTGGACCTAATCGAGGAGCGAGAGGTACGCGCTGAAGAGGATTATTATGAAGAAGCAGCAGCGGAAGTAGCTCCCGGTGTAATGGACCGCCCTTATTTACAGTCACCTGAAAATGAACGTCCAACTTCTGAAGAGCATCATGAACACTTTGAAGCTAAAAGACAGGAACAAGAAAAAACGGGAGTAGGTATTGGTGTAGCAGCGCTTGCTCTATCCGTTATTTCTTTGTTCATTCTTCCCGTCATTCTTGGAGCAGCGGGAATTGTGGTAGGATTTGTTGCTAGGAGAAAGGGACTGACAACGCTTGGATCATGGGCGATAGGTGTCGGTGCCGCTTCAATGATCATCAGCTTATTCTTCGCACCGTTCTTTTAGTTAAGTAACCGAAATAGAAAAGCCAGGCACTCTTTCGTGCCTGGCTTTTCATTTCTACAGGAACAGTTTCTTAAGAGTTAGCTTCCGCTTTCTCTTTTTCTTCTGCCATTTTCTTGTAGTGTTCTTCTGCTATTTTATCTACTTCTTTTTTCAATTCTTCTACCATTGTTTCTTCAGGAACCTTGCGGATGATTTCTCCGTGACGGAAGAGAAGACCTTCACCTCTAGCACCTGCAATACCAATATCAGCTTCACGTGCTTCACCAGGGCCGTTTACGGCGCAGCCAAGCACAGCTACTTTAATTGGTGCTTTGATCGTTGAAATATACTCTTCAACTTCATTTGCAATCGAAATTAAATCAATTTCAATCCGTCCACATGTTGGACAAGAAATTAATGTTGCAGCGTTCGCGGCGAGACCAAATGATTTAAGAAGTTCTCTAGCTACTTTAACTTCTTCAACAGGGTCAGCACTTAGTGAGATACGTGCCGTATTTCCAATACCTTTAGAAAGAATAACACCTAAACCAGCGGCACTTTTTACTGTACCAGCAAATAGCGTTCCAGATTCTGTGATCCCAAGGTGTAATGGATAATCAAATGAGCGAGCTGCGAGCTCATAAGCTTCTGTAGCAAGTTGTACATCAGATGCTTTCATTGAGACAATGATATCGTAGAAATCAAGGTCTTCAAGAATTTTAATGTGGTGAAGGGCACTTTCAAGCATACCTTCAGCCGTTGGGTATCCATATTTCTCAAGGATTTTACGCTCTAGTGAACCAGCGTTTACCCCAATACGAATTGGAATACCTTTTTCTTTAGCTGCCTTAACAACTGCCTCCACTTTTTCACGACGCCCAATGTTACCTGGGTTAATTCGAATCTTGTCAGCTCCACCTTCAATTGCTTTGAGGGCAAGCTTGTAATTGAAATGGATGTCAACGACAAGAGGAATATTGATTCTTTTTTTAATTTCTGGAATCGCATCTGCAGCTCGATCATCTGGACAAGCAACACGTACGATCTGACAACCAGCTTCTTCAAGACGATTAATTTCAGCTACTGTTGCTTCCACATCGTGCGTTTTAGTGGTCGTCATACTTTGAATAATAACTTCATCGTTACCGCCTATCGTTAAAGGACCTACTTTAACAGGTCTTGTTTTACTACGGTGGGTAATTTCATTCATGCGAAAATCGCTCCTTTTACATGTAGGATTGCTTACCTCATGATTTAGATCGCTTTTATATGCTTCCCTAGTAGGGAATAAGACTCATCTGTAATACTATCCCATTGTAGCAACTTTACAGAGCTATTGACAAGAAATAATCACTGAGCAGATGTGTTGGGATAAGTTGGTATCTTATATTCTTTTCCTATTTGTATCCCTGTAGGATGAATTTTGTTTAACGTTTCAAAATCGTGAACGACCGTTTCAATTGCTACAGGAACCGATCCATTTGCTTTTTCCACTAAAGAAAGAACGGTATCACCAGCGTTGATTTTGTAAACCACATAGGGAGCATCGTCTTTTGGTGGAGCGAGTACTTCTGCTGCTTCAGACTCCACTCTGGGTGAGGGGAGTGTACCAGTTGTTAAATCATAGTAAGTGGTGTGAAGAATTAGGAGTAAAAGGATTCCCATTAGCAACTTTTTCATCGCTCTCACCTTCCTATCGGGTTTATTTCTTTTATATAAAGGTATGCTTGTCCTTCCATGATATGACAGGTTTCTTAATGAATTATCTTTTCTTTCGAGCAACTGTCGAGTAGAATACAAGGAGATGAGAAGTCTTAACATCTACTCATCGAGCAAGCCTTACGTTAAAAAAGGAGATCAAAACATGTTTAAAAAAGTAATGCCATTTTTTCTGTCGATGTTGTTGATCATGTTCATTGTGCCAATTGTAACGTTCGCTGATGCTAGCGTTGGTGATGTCATTGTGACACTTGGTGAAGATTTATCAGAAGAGCAAAAGCAAACGCTATTAGAAGAAATGAAAGCACCAGACGATGTCATGACCGTGACAGTATCAAATGAAGAAGAGCATAAATACCTTGGAAACTATATTAGTAAAGCCTTAATTGGAACGCGTGCCTTGTCTTCTTCCTCGATTACAATTGGTGAGAAGGATGCTGGGTTAAGTGTTGAAACAAAAAATATCAACTGGGTTACAGATGAGATGTATGCCAATGCTTTAATAACAGCGGGAGTAAAAGACGCTGATATCTACGTCACAGCACCAACGGAAGTATCCGGTACGGCAGCTTTAACTGGTTTGATTAAAGCGTATGAGTTAAGTTCAGATGAAGTCATTCCTGAGGAACAGAAACAGGTTGCAAATGAAGAATTAGTAACGACTGCTCAATTAAGTGATAGCATTGGTGCTGATAAAGCAACAGAGTTAATGACGAAAATTAAAGATGAAATTGCTACAAATCCCCCTGAGACAGAAGAAGACATGAGAACGATGATTAAACAAACGGCTAGCGATTCAGGAATTGAACTAACTCAAGAAGAACTAGACGGACTTGTGGCACTGTTTAATCGAATGAAGAATCTCGATATCGACTGGGATCAAATGAAGAGTCAGCTCGAGAATGCGAGAGAAAATCTTGATGAATTTTTAAACAAAGATGAAACACAATCTTTTATTAAGAAAATAATTGATTTTTTTATTGCGCTTATTGATGGAATAAAAGGGGTATTTCAATCGTAAAGTGACAATGGACTGAAACTTTCTTCTCTCGTTATACGTATTAAGAGTGGAAAGAAAAGGAGGGAGCGAGGATGGAAATCCTATCTTTGCCTGCAGTTGGTTTTCTTGTTGTCTTACTTAGCGTGCTTTTCTTATTCGGAGAGTTGCTTGTTCGAGTAAAAGGGATTTTTGGATTGATTGGAATCCTGATCCTTACATTCTATTTCAGTTACCATTTAACATCATTATCATCTATGTTTTGGATGGGTCTTGTGTTTGCGGTTGGTCTTGGATTAGTTATTCTAGACGGAAAATTATTGAATGACGGAACGTTTGGCCTGATTGGATTAGCAATGATGGTAACGGCAGTTGCTATACCTTCCCCAACTTTTCTGTATGGACTGCTTGTTTCAAGTGGATTTTTAATTGGAACTACGGCGTCCTTTCTATTTTTAAGAGTATTTCCTGCCAGGTCCATGTGGACGAAGATGACGTTAAAAGATCGTCTTAGTAGCGAAATGGGGTACAACTCGATGAATGTGGAGTATAAAAAATTAGTTGGAGAAACAGCTATCGCCCTTACTCCGTTTCGACCGAGTGGGACAATTGAAATGAACGATAAAAAGTATAGCGCGATTTCAGCAGGAAGCTGGATCGATAAGGATACGGTAGTTGTCGTAACCTCGGTTGATGGAACGCGCATTGTAGTAGAAGAAAAGAAAGTAGAAAGTAAACGTCATCCGATATAAAACTGAGCCTCGAGTCATAGATTCGGGGTTTTTTTCATATTCTTTACTAATCCGTTTATCCCGATCTCTAAACTAGGGTTGACAGATTGTTAGATAATAGTTAAGATTTAGAAAATAACTTATCAAGAGAGACCGAGGGACTGGCCCGATGACGTCCAGCAACCTGCCTTCGAGGCAAGGTGCTACTTCCAGCAAAATGGAGTCCATTTTGGAAGATAAGGTGAATTAAGGTAACCTAATCTGTCTTTCCAATTTGGGAAGGCTTTTTTAGTTGTTTAGCCTCTCCTATAGATTATGATGAGCAAGGGAGGTTGCAAGATGGGAAGCAAGGAGCAGAACTTTTCAGACGTTGCAGCGCGTATTGAACGAATGCTAAGCACGTTGAAGTATGGATCGATTACACTTGTCATTCAAGATGGAAAGGTGATTCAACTTGAAAGAAAAGAAAAAGAACGACTTTAATTTTAGCGCTGACTAGAGACACTAGAGGCGGTTCTAACCACGGTGGTTAGGACTGCCTCTTTTTTTAGGATAATTTGATTGCAATAGGAGGTTTTGTAATGGAATGGTTATATGAGAGCTGGTCAGGCGAGGAGCCGGAATTCAATCAGCATTCAGATACAAAAGGAGCATTGGAAGTTCTTAATTGGGCCTACCAAACTTATAAAGAAGACATCGTATATGCATGTAGTTTCGGTGTGGAAGGTATTGTTCTCATTGACTTGATTTCTCGTGTAAATGAGGAAGCGGAGATTGTTTTTTTAGACACCGGACTTCACTTTGAAGAAACGTATCAATTGATTGAGAAAGTAAAAGCGAGATATCCAAAGCTTAAGATAAAGATGAAGCAACCAAAAGAGTCTGTAGAAGAGCAAGCATTAAGTAAAGGGGAGGCGCTTTGGGAGAAGGATCCAGGGCAATGCTGTAATTTACGAAAAATTGTTCCTTTACATGAAGAACTAGATGGCGTAAGCGCCTGGATATCGGGCTTAAGAAGAGAACAGTCCCCACTAAGACAAAAAACGAATTATTTAAATCGAGATAAAAAATTTCAGTCCATAAAAGTTTGTCCACTCATTCATTGGACGTGGAAAGAAGTTTGGCGCTACGTCTACGAGAAGGATTTACCATATAATCCCCTTCATGATCAAGGCTATCCTAGTATCGGCTGTGCCGTATGCACAGAAAGAGTTTTGAGTGGAAGCGATTCTAGAGCGGGGAGATGGGCAAGTCAGGAGAAAACAGAGTGCGGCTTGCATCTTGATTCCGCATCAAGCCGATGACGATTTTAGTGATTACAGTTGCGCTGTTTTTTGCCATGAATATTGGAGCAAGTGGTGCAGCTGCATCAATGGGGGTGGCCTATGGAGCTGGTGCCATAAAAAAAAGACGCACAGCACTAGCTGTATGTGCTTTCGGAATAGTAGCCGGGGCCATTTTTGGTGGAGGGAATGTCATTAAGACGATGGGCAGTGGAATTATTCCCACCTCAGTGCTTAGTTTAAAAGTCATTTTGATTATATTCATTTCAGCGACAACGGCACTTTTTCTAGCAAATATTATGGGGATCCCTTTATCAACGAGTGAAGTAACTGTTGGATCAGTCGTAGGGGTAGGCATTGCATACCGTGCATTGTTTTTTTCAAATGTTATGGTCATTATGCTTTTGTGGATTATTATTCCAGTTATTGCTTTTGTGACAGCCTTAATAGTAGGGAAAGGGTTGAAGGCTCTCAAAAAGCGTTTACACCTTACAACAAAATGGCAAAAAACGCTTACTATCGTTTTAATTGCAGCTGGATTTCTTGAAGCATTCTCGGCAGGAATGAATAATGTGGCCAATGCAGTTGGCCCTTTAGTCGGAGCGGGAGTTCTTTCCCTTTCTCACGGTGCGTGGTTAGGAGGAGCATTTGTTGCTTTAGGTGCGCTTGTCTTTGGAAGCCGCGTACTTGAAACGAATGGGTACCGCATTACACGTTTTTCGCTAGGTGAAGGGTGTGCGATATCGGGTACGAGCGCTGGGCTAGTAATCGGTGCTTCATTGTTTGGGATTCCAGTCCCGCTTACACAAATTACAACTTCTTCAATCATTGGAATTGGTACTGCAAAAGATGGTTTTCAACTCTGGCAAAAAGATGTCATCACGAAAATGTTAAAGGTATGGGCCGTTTCTCCAGTTTTTTCACTAGTTATTTCTTACAGTATGATTAAGCTTTTTCTAGAAAGTGACCTGTACACGTTAATCGCAATCGGAAGCGTTATTCTTGCAACGGTAGGATCAGGAAGTTTGATTCGATCAATTCGTACACAAAAAAGAACCTTACAAGAAAAAGAAAGTTTATAATACATTTTATTTTGGAGGAATTATCATGACAACAATTCATGCACATGGTGGAAAACTAATCGATCGTTTTAACCCAGATAAAAAGGTAGAAGGAATTCAAAAAGAAATAGAATTAGATAAAACCGCTTTAAGCGATCTGGAATTGATTGGAACTGGAGCATATAGTCCATTAACCGGTTTTCTTAATGAAAGTGATTACACATCGGTTGTTCATAATCTTAAATTAAAAAACGGTTTGCCGTGGAGTATTCCCATTACGTTACCAGTAACCGATAACGTCGCTAAAAAAATCTCTCTTGGCGATGAAGTGAAGCTTATTAGCGAAGGAACCGTATATGGTACTGTGACCGTTGAATCGATCTATCAACCAGATAAGATAGTAGAAGCAAAACATGTTTATTTAACAGAGGATCGTGATCATCCGGGTGTAAAAAAAGTCTATGATCGACCTAATGTATACATTGGTGGACCTATTTCTCTTATTAAAAGAAGTGAAAAAGGTCAGTTCGATCGTTATCATTTTGATCCAGCTGAAACGAGAGCTTATTTTGAAGATCAAGGTTGGCAGACAGTGGTTGGATTTCAAACCAGAAACCCTGTTCATCGAGCCCATGAGTATATTCAAAAAACAGCTCTCGAAACAGTGGATGGGCTTTTCTTAAATCCACTTGTAGGTGAAACGAAATCAGATGACATACCAGCAGAAATCCGTATGGAGAGCTACGAGGTTTTACTTGAAAATTACTATCCTGCTGATCGTGTTCATCTTGGAGTCTTCCCGGCTGCGATGCGCTATGCAGGGCCTAGAGAGGCTATCTTCCATGCGATTGTTCGGAAGAATTTCGGGTGCACACATTTTATTGTGGGCAGAGACCATGCTGGTGTAGGTGATTATTATGGCACGTATGACGCCCAGAAAATTTTCAGTCGATTTACAAGTGAAGAATTAGGGATCACTCCGCTCTTTTTTGAACATAGTTTCTATTGCAAGAAGTGCGATAGCATGGCTTCAGCGAAGACGTGTCCTCACGGGAAGGAACATCACGTCATTCTTTCGGGTACGAAAGTACGGGCGCTTTTACGAAATGGTGAGCAACCTCCTGCAACGTTCAGTCGTCCTGAGGTAGTTGAGATCCTTATTAAAGGAATGAGCAAAAATGCAGTTGAAGCATAAGGAGGAGATTCGCCATGACAGTAAATCATAATTTAACGTGGCACGATACAGTAGTAACGAAGGAAATGAGACAGAAGAGAAACCAGCACAAAAGTGCTGTTCTCTTCTTTACAGGATTGTCAGGGTCGGGAAAATCTACATTAGCGAATGACGTATCACGAAAGCTCCATGAATTAAATGTTCAAAGCTATGTACTTGACGGAGATAATATCAGACAGGGATTAAACAAAGACCTTGGTTTCAAAGAAGAAGATCGTAAGGAGAACATAAGGCGTATTGGAGAGGTATCAAAGCTCCTCGTAGATAGCGGTCAATTTGCAATTACTGCTTTTATTTCTCCTTATCAAAGTGATCGACAGGTGGTGCGAGAACTCCTTTTGAAGGATGAGTTTATTGAAGTGTACGTAAAGTGTCCTTTAAATGAGTGTGAGCTTCGAGATCCTAAAGGGTTATACAAAAAAGCTCGTAGTGGAGAAATCCCTCACTTTACAGGTGTGTCCTCTCCCTATGAAGAACCCGTTAACCCTGAATTGATCGTTGATACGTACAATGAAACAAGAGAGAGGTGCGCAGAAATCGTTCTTTCTTATCTAGTAGATCATCAGTTAATCACAACATGAGTATCCAATAAACAGTTGGGTTTATTGAAATAAATCGTATCGAGGAGGAAATGAAATGGGGAAAGTTTTCCTAGTTGGAGCAGGGCCAGGTGACATTGATTTAATTACAGTAAAAGGTGTGAAATGCATTGAGCAAGCAGATGTCATCCTTTATGATCGACTAATTAACAAAGAACTATTAAAGTACGCCAAGGAAGGCGTTGAACTTATTTATTGTGGAAAGCTACCAGACTATCATACCCTAAAACAGGAAACCATTAATCGTTTTCTCGTGAAGCATGCGCTAAAAGGAAAGGTCGTGACAAGATTAAAAGGAGGAGATCCTTTTGTATACGGGCGAGGAGGGGAAGAAGCTGAAGCTCTTTCGAACCATGGGATTCCGTTTGAAATTGTACCTGGCATTACTTCCGGGATTGCTGCACCTGCCTATGCTGGCATACCGGTGACACATCGCGATTTAAGTTCAACATTTGCGTTTGTAACAGGACATCGTAAAGATGGTGAAG
>ENA-ORXC01002398-ORXC01002398.1-marine-metagenome-genome-assembly--contig:-NODE-2398-length-10274-cov-4.566931_pt1 | contig 10274 bp, 9 predicted proteins | sample MGYA00237865_ERZ511478 | MGnify/ENA metagenome assembly ERZ511478 | reverse complement strand
AAGGCTGTTTTCGTAAAGATTGTTGTTAAAATCCTAAAGCCGATTTTAACGTGATGTAAAGTCATTTTGTATGTCGGTACTAAGTTTGCAAGCTCTTTTCTCATAATAAGCTTTAATTTTGTAAAGAAACTTAGGTAATACAATCCTAATTTGTAGTCAATAGCAACAAAGTTTGAGAAAAGAGCCTATTCAAAAAAACAGGCCTCGGTAATTTGAGGCCTGTTTGCTGTGCTTAGAGCAATATGCTATTGATCGTGACAATGTCCTGCAGCGACTCAAGCTTGCCGATCATCTCATTTGAAAGGGGCTTGTCAAACGAGAGGACCATGATGGCTTCGCCGCCGGCCTCTTTTCTTCCGACCTGCATTGTCGCAATGTTCACGCCATGGTCACCCAAGACCTTTCCTACATGCCCGATAACCCCAGGACGGTCCATGTGCTGGATATACAGGAGGTTCCCTGCAGGGTGGAAATCAATGTTAAAACCGTCCAGGTTGACAATCCTTGGGCCGTAATGGTCAATGTAGGTTCCTCTGGCTGTAAAAGTTTCTCCGTCTCCGCTTGCTTTTACTGTTATGGTATTTGCGTAACCAAAGGAGTTTCCTGTCACTTTTTCCCCAACCATGATTCCGCGCTCTTTTGCAATGTGGATTGCATTTACTTCGTTTACTTTCACATCAATGCGGTTTTCGAAAAATCCGGCAAGGAGCGCTTTTGTTAAAAAAGAGGTCTCGAGATCCGCTGCAGTACCTGAATAGGTGGCTGTCAGCTCGCTGATTCCTTTGTTGTGGCATTCTGAGACAATCTTCCCCATTTCCTTCGCAAGCTGGTGGTAGGGTTGGATTTTTTCATAGATTTCTTTAGACATTGCCGGGAGATTAATCGAGTTGGCCACAGGTATATTCTCAAAATAAGTCCTGATTTCTCTGGCGACCTGGGTAGCAACATTCAACTGCGCTTCTTTTGTAGAAGCTCCGAGATGTGGGGTGGCAATAACTGAATCAAACTTAAGTAAAGGGTGATCCTCTGGGGGTTCAACTTCAAATACATCCAATGCAGCGCCGGCAACATGACCGTTCTCAATATAATGAGCGAGAGCCATCTCATCGATTATTCCTCCTCGCGCACAGTTGAGGAGATAGACGCCTTTTTTAGTTTGGCTCAATGTTTTTTCATTGAGAAGTCCTTTTGTTTCTTTCGTCAAAGGTGTGTGGACCGAGATGATATCGGTTTCTGCGAGGACCTCGTCAAAGGAAGATAATTGAACGCCCAAAACGTCTGCCCGCTCTTTAGTCAGGAATGGGTCATATACCTTTACAGACATCCCGAAAGCTCTGGCTCTTTTTGCCAGCTCAGAACCAATCCTTCCCAAACCAATAATGCCTAGTATTTTTCCATAAAGTTCATTTCCAATAAACTTATTTCTCTTCCATTCTCCATTTTTTACAGTGGAGTGTGCCTGCGGGATGTTCCGCATTAATGCAGACATCATCGCAAAGGTATGTTCTGCGGTAGAAATGGTGTTTCCATCCGGAGCGTTTACGACGATAATTCCTCTCTTTGTCGCTTCGTTGATATCGATATTGTCTACACCGACACCTGCCCGGCCCACGATTTTTAGTGCTGGCATTCGATCGAGCAGCTCTTTGGTGACTTTCGTTGCGCTCCTGACTAACAGGGCATCAACCTCTTGTAAATCGGTTACCCCTGAGTCAACACCCCCGATATGTACCTGGATTCCTTCGTGTTCTAATAATGGCTGTAAGCCTTCTTCCTTTATTGAATCTGCCGCCAGAACCTGAAACATTTTTTGCTCACTCCTTATTAAGAAATAAAGTAGTAATTTTCTGATTATTTTACAAAACGAATATTCTTTTGTCAAACTCTCAAATTGTTCATGAATACAATGCAAGCGCTGCCAAATTCAATTGAATTATTCTAAATATATTCTGTTAATCCGAATTTAGCAGAATTTTTTTTCAATCCTTAACCTCTTTTTGACCAAAATACATTTAAAGTATTTCAGACAAAAAATCGTCACAAGCATACACCTTCACAAAATATCTTTTTTTCAGTATAATAAACTTGTTAAATTAAATATGGTCTATCTTCGGGGCAGGGTGAAATTCCCGATCGGCGGTAATGAGATACATTCTCTAAGCCCGCGAGCCTGTAAGGGCAGGATTTGGTGCGATTCCAAAGCCGACAGTATAGTCTGGATGGGAGAAGATGGAGGTTCTGCAGACGTTCGAAAAATGCAAGTTTCGAACGGTTATTTGGCATACCCTTCACAAGTCTCCCTCAAGTTAAGAAAACTTGAGGGTTTTATTTGTTATGGGTATGTGATTGCCGAATCTTTCTTCTTTATGTGAGATGGATCTCTATAAGGAGAGAGGAAAATGAAAAAATTTAGTGTCAAAGCAATGGTCTCAATTGGTATGCTGAGCAGTATCTCGTATGTATTGATGCTGCTGAATTTTCCGCTGCCGCCGTTTCCAAAATTCTTAATGGTCGATTTCAGCGATATACCTGCATTGATTGCTGCGTTGATTTTTGGTCCGGCTGCCGGTATTTTAGTAGAATTCTTGAAGAATACGCTTGATTATTTTATGACAGGCAGTGATACGGGTGTTCCTGTTGGGCACGTTGCCAACTTTGTTGCAGGTGTTTTATTCATCCTGCCAACCTATTATATCTATCAGCGGATGAAATCCAATAAGGGAATGACATTCGCATTGGTGGCTGGTACAACAAGTATGGCCATCCTGATGAGTGTCCTGAACTACTACGTGTTCCTTCCTGCCTACACATTGTTCTTGAATATGCCGGCAATGTCTGGACCGGAAGCGCGGGCCATGATAGTTGCAGGGATTTTACCATTTAATTTCGTTAAAGGCTTACTGATGTCTGTCATATTCATGCTGATCTTCACAAGGATGAAAACATGGATCGAGAGACAGCAAGCTTTAAAAAGTGCATAAATTCATTATGAATTCTAATACAAAAGCAACGGTCTGCTGCACCGTTGCTTTTTGATTTTTATATGCGATGTACAGAGGTCATCATTCATACATGGATAGACAGCAAATAAAAGTGATAATCCAAGGTAATAACTCCAAAAAAAAAATTCCCGCCTGTTAGCGGGAATTATGTATTGTCTTATTCGAATTTAGTAGCATCTCCGTTAAATGGCTCATCTGCAACTTTGATTGAGTCAGTTGGGCAGCCTTCGAATGCATCCATCATGTCGTCAATTAATACATCAGGGATCTCAACGATACCTTCGTTTTCATCAAGTGTTACGAATGCGATGCCTTCATCGTCGTAATCGTAGATATCTGGAGCAGCTGCACCGCAAGCTCCACATGCAATACAAGTTTCTTTGTCAACAATTGTGTACTTAGCCATGATATAATTCCTCCCAAGTGTTTAACAATAATATGCTGTTTCCACCGAAACAGTGAAAACGTATTCCTCATACCTATTGTAAAACTGTATCGCCAACATTTCAATAAAAAAAGTATTGAGAATGCTTATCACACAAGGCGTTGAATGGTTTTTCCGTTGAAAATAAAACATTTTACTAGATATTTTCATGTTAAAATAATGTTAGATTATTTTTCTGCTATAGCGGGCGCCGAATATTATCGTGCCCTTTGCTTAATTTTTCATTCCAGGGTGATTTTATGGAGATAACATATTTGGAAACAGTTGTTTTGTCTATATTGAAAAAAATCAATGGCGAAAGAACCATTTATTCGCTATTTCATCTTCTTCAGGGCAAACGTTCCTCACAGACGATACAAGACGCGCATTTGTATAAAATCACCCCATATTTCCATACTTACCCTTCAGTTACCCGTGCAGGACTCGAAAAAATGATTGATAGGCTGAAGCAAAGGGGAATGGCGGAAGAAATTGCAGAAACGAAGGTAATATTAACGGGCAAGGGAGAGAAAGCGCTGGACCAACAGTTAGCTGAATACAAGCTTCCTGATTATCTGAATGGCTGGAAATATCATCAGGTGACGGACTCTTTTTGGGAAAGGTTGACGTTGCTGATCCAGGTGAGTTCTAATCTGATCAATCACGAACGCTCCTTTATCCCGGTAAGAAATAAACGAGAAACCCTTATTTGGGTTAAACATTACATCAAGCAGCAAAATGAAGATCGTTACAAGCTTTCTGAAAGGCTTTATCATGAGCTGATCTCTGCTCTTGATAATGAAAATACCAGGCCCGAATTGGTTGTTTTTAGACTGACTGGCTTTAAGAAAATTGGATTAACCACTCTGCAGGCTGCTGAAAAGACCGGTCTGGAACCGGCTCACTATCATTACGAATTCTTAAATTGCTTACATGCAATGTTTGACAGAGTGATAGAGAACGAACATGCCTATCCATTGCTTAGTGGATTGATCATAAAGGCGGAGCGCAGCGTTCCCTTGACGATTTCAACTGACAAAACCTATAGATTAATGCAGAGGGGTTATACCCTGGAAGAGATTGCAGCTGTCCGAAACCTTAAGCAAAGCACAATAGAAGATCATGTTGTGGAAATTGCTCTTTCCATCAAGGACTTTAATATAGATCACTATGTTCCTAATGGCAAAAGGGAAAGGATCCTTCTCGCAGCTCAGCAGAATTCCGCAAAAAAACTAAAGCAAATCAAGGAACAGGTGGCTGATGCCTCCTATTTTGAAATCAGGCTTGTTCTGGCTAAATATGGTGATATGGAATGGAATTAAAAAACTATTTAAAAAGGTATTTTGGGTTCGAGGATTTCCGTCCAGGGCAGGAAGAAACGATCCAATCGGTTGTAGGAAAAAAACATACGATTTCCATGCTGCCAACTGGAACGGGTAAGTCCCTGTGCTACCAGCTTCCGGGTTACCTGGTGGACGGGCCAGTCTTGATTGTTTCACCGCTGCTGTCCCTTATGCAGGATCAGGTTGAGCAAATGATGGCGATGGGTGAAAAGAGAGTTATTGCCTTGAATTCCTTTTTGTCACCACAGCAAAAAGCCAAAGCAATGGAAGAACTCGAATGGTTTCGTTTTATTTTCATTTCTCCAGAGATGCTGGGAATTGATTCTGTATTAAAGCGGATTAGAAAATTGTCTGTCTCGCTTTTCGTTGTAGATGAGGCCCATTGTATTTCTCAATGGGGATATGATTTTAGGCCGGACTATCTCAAGCTTGGAGAGTTCAGGGAGAAGCTGGGCCATCCTTTGACGCTTGCGCTGACAGCCACGGCCTCAGAGGAAGTCCGAAGGGATATAGCTGAAAAGCTCCATTTAGGAGATTGGAATGAAGTGGTTTATTCTGTGGACAGGCCCGCTATTTCTCTTGCCTTGGAATTCGCATCTGCCTTTCAGGATAAGCTGGACCGGACAGTCGAGCTGGTAAAATTTTTTAAAGGACCCGGGATCATTTATTTTTCCAGCAAGAAAGTCGCTGAGCAAACAGCGGCCCATATGAGGGAAAAAGGAATCATGAATGCCATGGCCTATCATGGGGGCCTGGATCCGGAAAGCCGGATCCTTATCCAGCAGCAATTCATCAATGGCCAGCTTGATGTGGTTTGTGCTACAAGCGCTTTTGGTATGGGGATTAATAAAGAAAATGTCCGTTATGTGATTCATTTCCATATGCCAATGCAGATCGAATCATACCTTCAGGAAATAGGAAGGGCGGCAAGAGATGGCCGCGATTCAATTGCCGTCTTGATTTACACTCCAGGAGACGAACAGCTGGCGTACCAGCTCGCTGAAGGCGAGCTCCCTGATCAATACCAGATTGAGAGGCTGTTTACCTTTATAATTGATAACCAGCTCCATTATCATGATCTTGTCGGACGTGCTGAAGAGCTGTCAATGATATGCGGCTTCACCGAGATCCAATGGAGGATTGTCGAGGATTACCTCTCTAGTATTGAAACGATAGATTATAACAAGGATAAAAGGAGTCTCGGACAATTAATCGAAAATCGTCTGCAGGTAAAAAATAAGCAAATTAAGAAGATGCTTGAATGGATTCATACAAAGGAATGCAAGAGGGCTTTTATTTTAGGTATGTTCGGCGAAGAAATCCAGGAACGGCCCCGGAATTGCTGCAGTAATTGTGGTATAAATATAGATCATTTTGAAGAAACCGAACCAGCCGGCGGGCAATGTGACCGTGCGTTGGACTGGAAGCAGGAATTGGCTTCAATTCTATTGATGAGAGAGCGGATATAATGAAAGATCGATATAAGGAAACCGTGGCAGGGCTTACTGAAAAAGAACTGCTGTTCCATTTAATCGCTACGCAAATTTTACTATTAACGATATCGGCAATATTAGGTATGATATTGTTTGATAGCTTCAATGAGTTCGAAGGATTATTTATTTGGAGAGACTGGAATATTTTGCTGGTTGGTCTCACTGGGGGAGCTGCAGTCGTTGTTATGGACTTCATCTTCATGAAATATCTGCCGAAGTCCTACTATGACGATGGAGGCTTGAACGAAAGGATATTCAGGAATAGAAGTGTAGTCCAGATTATGCTGATTGCAGCTTTGGTAGCAATTAGTGAGGAAATTCTTTTTAGAGGTGTCATTCAGACAAATACCGGGTTAATCATATCGAGCATAATTTTCGCGGTCGTCCATTATCGCTATCTGTTCAATTGGTTTTTGTTTACTAATATTATTTTATTGAGTTTCTTGATTGGCTATATTTATTTGGTGACAAATAATCTTGTAGTCACAATCGTGATGCATTTTTTCATTGATTTTATCTTAGGTTTAATCATTAAATTCAGGACTCAAGCAACAATTGGGGGTACAGGCAGTGAATAAGGAAAAACCTATAAGGGACCAGGCTGAGCGGCTGAGAAAAAGAGTGGAGCGCAAAACTGAGCATACTACTGAAAAAAAGGAATCCCTCCCGCCAAGAAGTGAGATGCACAGGCAAAAACAGAAAAAAACTAAAGTTAAAGTAAAATACCCTGTCATCAGGCTGATGGCTCTGTTTTTCATCCTGCTGCCTATTTCTTTTTTCAGCATTATCTCTTACCTGGATGGTGTGAAAACGCCTTTGAATAAGTCGCAGGAACGTGCCGGGGTGGAGATGATCAATGTTGAAGGCCAGGATGAACGTAACAGTAAGGACCAGGAAGAAGCAGATCAGGAAGCGCCTTCCTATGAAGAAATTGCCGATCCAGATGGAATCGATGTTGTGACAGCTGGACCTGCTCCATCAAGCAGCGGGGACAAAAATACTGCGGAAGAAGCAGATGAAGAAAAAGATAGCGGAAAAATAACCGCTCCAGCCTCAGCGGAGCCCGTAAATGAATCTGCAGCCGCAGGAGACACAACAGCAGAGGAAGAAGTATCAGAAAACAGTGAAAAGGTCATCTTTCATACTGTAAAACCAAATGAAACATTGTTCAGAGTAGCAATGACCTACTATAAATCCCAGGATGGAATTCCAATCATCAAAAAAGCAAACAACCTTCAGGGGAATGAGATTCAAGCAGGACAAGTATTGAAGATACCTATTAAAAATTAGCCGGAGTGAAATAAACTGTATCCCTTGTAAAGGACATTTTAAAAAAAGCTAGGCTGACTTAAGAAGATGATCTCTGTACTGGACAGGGGTCATCTTTTTCATGTTCCATTGATATCTGTAGTGATTATAGTAGTGGATGGCAGCTTTCACTTCTTCTTTAAGCTCTTCCAAGGTTTCACACGATTTTATATCAGCCAGGTCCTTAAAATGACCAAAGAATGATTCTTGTGGGGCGTTGTCCCAACAGTTGCCCCTCCTGGACATGGATTGTCCCAATCTGGATTTTTTCACGAGCTTTTGATAAACAGGGCTGGTATAGTGACCTCCCTGATCAGAGTGTATATACGCTCCTTTAGCCAGTTTGATTCTCTTGTTTCTCTTTATTTTCTTAAGTGTATCCGTAGCGATATCAAGAGTAACTCGATCAGAGACCTGATGAGCTAAGACTTCATTGGTGGAGGCGTCAATAATGGTTGATAAATAAGCCCTTTTTCCTTTTCCGAAATATAGGTAGGTGATATCCGTCAGGAGGACCTTGTAGGGGATTCCCTGTTTGAATTCCCTGTTGAGCAGGTTCGGGACGACCTTGTGCTCCTGGGTAGCCTTCATGATGCGCTTATAAGGATTCGCTCTCCTAAAAGGGCTCTCGATCCCGTACTTCTTCATGATTCTTCTGATTCGCTTGAGATTGAAGACAACACCAAATTGACCAGCCAAGACCATCTTAATTTGGCGAGCCCCCTTCTTACGATTCTTGAAGTTGTATGCTTTTAAAACCAGGTCACGGAGGGATTCATCGTTTTCCTCCTGATCTTTCCTTCTCTCAACTTGTTTAGCTGAAAAGTAGTTATAGTAACCCTGACGGGAAACACCAGCTACTTTACATAGATGGGACACCATCCCAGTTAGATTGTATTTCTCGATGACGGAATGAATAAGGTTGAATTTCTGGTCAGCCGATAACTTTATTTCTTCTTCATCCCCCTTTCGGCGAATCGTATCTTTTTTAATAGTTCGTTCTCTGCTTTTAACAGGTTAGTTTCTGCCTCTAACCTTGCATATTTTTCTTCAAGGGAAAGCTCTCTTTCTCTTGGCCTCCCTAGGTTTTCTGACCTTGTATCACGGAGTCCGAGCACTCCATTCCTACGATATGCTTCACGCCATCTTTTCCCTGAAGACTGAATACGTTTTATTCCAATGATTTCTTCATCAAACCCATACTCATCAAAAATTTCCCTGGGGGACTTTCCCTTTTCGTTTTGTACAATAAAGAGCTCCTTGAATTCATCCGTATAGGTAATCCCCTTTGGGCTAACTGATTTTACATAAGGATTTTTAGATAATATTTCAATCTCTGTTTTTGAAAATATCTTTTTACTCATAATTTGTTCTCCCGCACTATTTTTAATCTATTGTACATAAAAAGATCCTGTGCAGCAGACTTTTTTAATGTGTCTACTACACAGGATACAGTTTATTTACTGGTTGGCTCTTTTTTTTATAGGACCTATTATTTCAGTAGCCAGGGTAGAACGTACGGGTGCGTGGGAATAGATCCCGAGGATTAAACTGTTCACCCCCTACTTGTAGAAAGATGTTTGAGGCTGGTTGGGACAATGTGATCTCGTATAACAAGCGAAGCTATGAAACTACAGGAAGGTATAGGGGTTACTGGTGAGTACAACAAGGGAGAGATGAAATTGAATCCAGTAGTTGGCCTGGATGTGGCCAAAGGAGAAAGTGAGGCTCAAGCCTTCTTAGATAAAGATAGGCCATATGGAAAAAGCTTCAGTGTAAAGCATATCAAGGAAGATTTAGATTCATTTGTTTCCTTTTTAAAAGGAATAGAGAGGAAAACTGGGGTTAGACCAGCGGTGATTCTTGAATCTACAGGACATTACCATACACCAATTATTCAAAGTCTGGAGGAAAATCAATATCTATATATCTTGGTAAATCCGATTATTTCTCATCAAGCCAAGAAAACAAGCCTTAGAAAAGTAAAGACGGATGCCGTTGATGCATATCATCTTTGTGTTCTTTATTACAAGGAAGATTTTGAGCCTTATAAGAAAAGAGGATTAAGACTTCTAAATCTGAGAACGTTATCAAGGCAATACGAAACCGTTACGAACCTTTACGTTCAAGCAAAACTTCAATTCCATACTATTCTTGATCAGGTATTTCCGGAATACAGGGGAGTGTTTGGAGATTTGTTTTCAAAAGTCTCTCTTCAGGTATTGAAGGAGTTTCCCACATCTCAAGATGTTTTGATTGCAGGTGAAGGAAAGATAATGGAGCGAATTGAGGAAATGCGTGTAAAACGGTCTGCGAATTGGGCTAGGGAGAGAGCAGCTAAATTAATGGCTTCAGCCAAGCGAAATCCGTTCCAACAAGGTATATATCAAAGCCAGTTGTTTAGTTTAAAAATGTATATCTCGATGCTTCTCCAGTACCAAGAGCACCTATCCAGCTTGGAGAGGCAGATAGATGTCCTGGCAGAGGAAATTGAAGAATATAAGTTAATCCAATCAGTTCCCGGCATAGGAGGAAAAATCGCGGCAACGATTATTTCCGAAATCGGGGAAATTGATCGGTTTAATCACCCTAAAAAACTTGTAGCTTATGCAGGAATAGATCCTAGGGTCCATTCATCAGGTAAGTTCACAGCTACTATAAATCATATTACTAAACGAGGTTCAAGCCGATTACGGCACGCTTT
>ENA-ORXC01002396-ORXC01002396.1-marine-metagenome-genome-assembly--contig:-NODE-2396-length-10285-cov-3.907132_pt1 | contig 10285 bp, 15 predicted proteins | sample MGYA00237865_ERZ511478 | MGnify/ENA metagenome assembly ERZ511478 | reverse complement strand
ATGCTTTAGCCGACCATGTATTTTCAGTAGCTTGCAATGCATATGGAAAAACCTCAGTAGGACTCTCTACAACAATCCAGTTTATTGAAGCTGCTAAACCTGGAGACAGAATAGTTGCCCGTGCAACTGAAATAAGAAGAAACTTCCGTACTGGATTTTACCGCATTGAAATATTTCATGAGCAAAGCCTGATCGCAACAATGGAGGCAGTTTCTTACCGTAAGGACCATTATTTTATCGAACTTGATGAACAAGATTAAGTATTTTTTTATGTTCAATGCTGTCATCTCCAATAACAAGCTGGACATGGGGATGGTTTAGGTGTTATGGATAGTAAGATTTGGGGCTTGATGGGGCGGGAGAACCGCCCTCTGTCTCGTTAATAAGGAGGATTTCCCTTGAATTTTATTGCATGGATGATTGTTGCCTGTGAAGTTGCGTTTTGGATTGTCATTATCCTGGGGTTGGCCATTCGGTACATTTTTAAGAAGAATAGACTCAGCATCTTTTTCTTTGCTCTGACACCGTTGATCGATCTGCTGTTGCTGGTTCTTACTAGTTATGACCTTTACCGCGGGGCAACAGCCACCATTGCACACGGTATCGCGGCCATTTATATCGGCGTTTCGGTTGCCTATGGAAAAAGCATGATTAACTGGGCGGATTCGCGTTTCCGATATTATATTTTGAGGAAAGGTGAAAAACCCGAACGCTTGAGGGGAAGAGAATTTTCCCTGAACGAAAAAAAGAACCTTCTTCGCCATTACGCTGCGTTCCTGATTGGAGGCAGCATGCTCGGATTGATCATTTACCTGATCAATGACCCTATAAGGACTGAGAGCCTATTCGCTGTCTTGAAAACTTGGGCATTTGTTCTCGCCATTGATACCGCCATAACAACGAGTTATTTCATTTGGCCGAAAAAAGACAAAGCCAAAAGAATTGGATGATGAAAAAGGGATACCACATCACAATGATTTGGTACCCCTTTTTTATTGGTATCACGGGTTCATAGTAATAGTACTCTATTTTGCATTTACATCTGGCTGATGAATGCCAAATATATTTCCTTCTGTATCTTTATAGTACCCCTGCCACGCCATGCCAGGCAGAGCATATTTCGGCAATGCTACTGCGCCGCCATTATTAAGGATTTTGGTTTCAGTCGCATCGTAATCTTCTACTCCCATTGTACATGCATAACCATTCAAAGGCTGGTTTGCTTCTGGAGGAGGACTTTGACGTTGCATTAAAGCACCGTTAATTCCAGGTACATCTTCACCACCAGTCACTGCCCCAAAATAAGGCATACCAGCAAATTCACTCCAATCTTCAAATGCCCATCCAAATACTTCACCATAAAACTTTTTAGCACGGTCCATGTTATCTACATGTATTTCGAAATGTACTAATCTACCCATGATTACCTCCTAATTATAAAAAACATAGTAAAAGCAACTTCTAGAATGTATTTTCTACAAAACTGTTGGGCACACCTTTTTCATTATGGTATTAAATAGATTATTTATACTTAGATGCTAAGTAGGAGAACATAGGCACTTGCTGCGCATTACAAATATACTGCACATTTAAATGGCAAGGTGTTGATGGAAATCATGAATAAATCTCCTAAAGCTAAAATATATAAAGAGTAAAAGTACTTGTCTTACGATAATTTCGAACTATAAGGTGCTGATCTTTTGAATAGAAATAGGAATTTGAATTTAGTTATCTTTGCGCTTTTCTGTTTGCTTATAGTTCTATTTGTGCATGTTGTGCTTCACACCAAGGTTTATGTGGTGTATAGCGCAAGTCTTGGTTCGATCTTCATGATTGGACTGGTCATCTTCCTCATTGTATTCCTTTATTTTAATGGGTAAAAATAGTGAAAGAGAAATATATATAGTGCCCTGGAAATAACTAAACTTTAAAAATGTTATAGACGGAAACCAATCCATAGTCTCTATTGAAAAAACTCCCTAACAAGGGAGTTTTCCATTATGTATTTCTTAGAACGGTAATGAATCCGTCCAGAATTTGATGGCTTATTTTAAACCCTTTACTTTTGTAAAAAGTGAGGGCAGCATCATTTCCGTTGGAAACATAGATAAACTGATCCTGAACGTCTTTAAAGGAATCAAGCCATTCCTTTGATTTTTCATAAAGGACGGATCCAATGCCCATGCTGCGATACCCGTCTTTGATATAAAATTGCGAAAGGCAGCCGACATCATTCCCTTTTACCGATTCCATGTCAAAAAAGACAGCAAATTCATTTGAATAAACTTCCTTCGGGGATACGTTGCTATACACGTAACCGACAACTTCATCGCCATCCATTGCGGCTATGATTTGATTGGCTTTCGCGTTTTTAACCGAAGGGACCATTCTCGTTTCAAAGCTCATGCCATCGAAGAGCTCAGGGCGAATCGTCGCTAAAGATTTCTGGAAGATCATCAACTCATTGCAAAGATCCTTCACAGTGCTAATATGCTCTTCAGATATGAGTTCATAAGTAATTGCCATCATCAACATCCTTTCTTTCAGATTCCTTAATCGGATTATATCGCGAAACACCGTTTCTGGATAACCAAATCCTTTTTTCCCTGACAGCTTGTCATGATTAGGTCACATGGTTCATAAACTCTATCAAAAGGGGGTGTTGAGTTGAACCGTGTTTCGAACAGGGTGGATTATTATTTAAAAGACAAATGCCTCTTAAGTGCGAATGTAAAGCAGTGGGAGCAATATATTGCTGCATTGCGGGCCTGCAATACAGTCACGATAAACAAAAAGGAATACATGGTAGATAAAATAAATATGATTCACGATCCTGCAACCATCGTGTTGAAAGTCAATATTCAACCACTCAAGGTTTATATTTAAGTATCCTTTATGGATGCTTTTTATTTTTGTCCTAACAAGTAGACCCAGGATCAGGGCTGCCAAATTATGAGGTTAAGCTAGAAGGGGAATTTAATAGCTATAGGATAAGCAACGCTGATCCAGAAGGATTAGCGTTTTTTTGTGATTGATTGAGTGTGTTGCCGCGGAGTTTGCTAAAATATTGGGTAAGGACTTAGATGTTATGAAGCAGGATGAAGTAAAGCGATGGAGGCAACGATGGAGACAAAATCAAAAGCAGCGAAACCTTTGGTATATAGAATAGGAATGATCCTGATCATATCATCTTTTATCGTTTGGGTTATGCCCCTGGGAATTCCCTTTTTGCCTATTACCGGAAAAATGAAAGCAATTAGTATTACAAGCGCCCTCGTCCTCGCAGAGGTTTTATTCTGGGTTGGTGCTTTGATGGTAGGCAAAGAAGCAGCAAGAAAAATAAGAACCGCCTTTAATCCGAAAAACTGGAAGAAAAGAAGGAAGGCGGACAGGCAAGAAGGTGGAGAGTAAGCGATTGTGCCAGTGAGGCAATGATGTTGAAATCTCAAAGAGTATAGAGAAATATGTTCTATTACAGGGAGTGGATCTGATTGATTGTTGGACGTGCATTATATTTATTAGGAATGGCTTTTGTTTTCTTTAGTATTGTTGTACTTATTATGTCTCTTTTTTCAAATAGCAGCGGAGATTTAATGATTCCATTATTCGCTTTGCTGAATGGATTGATTGCCATGGGTGTTGGAGATCTTGTCATAGATGTGAATCATCGGCAAAGAGTTGAAAAGATGAAGTAAATAGGACGATTCAATTGGGACACGGGGACTAAACGGATAGGACATAGTAAGGTTCTGGACTCAAGTGGGTAACAAACCAAGCCAGGTGTTCATAGGATAATCAGAATTAAATGGTGACCTGTCTGGAGGAGAAGAAGGATTATGATGCCTAATGGAATGAATTCGCAGGGAGCACAAAATGGACCAATGAATGTGGTGGTCGTGGAACCGTATGTCTATTCAGCTCTTTATAGGCTTATTGGAAAAAGAGTCGTCCTTGACACAACGCGGGGTTCCGTGAGCGGAATCGTCAGGGATGCCAAGCCAGACCATGTGGTGGTCCAGGAGCAGGATTCCACCTTTTTTGTTCGGATCCGTGAAATAGTCTGGATTATGCCGGAGGCTTGAATGGAAGCAAAGGGAGTGAGTCCCTTTGCTTCTTTTCATTTGTGGATTCTTGTCTATACATAAGGCTCTCATGGTGAATAGAATATTGGGAGTGTCTTCATGTAAGGAGGTTAGACGGGAATGAAGCAAGAAAAGACAAACCAAACTTACTCAAACAGGGTGCTGCGAGCAGAGTTTGATGATTACTGGAAGACCACTGTGACCCAATCTGGCTATGTAAAGTATACAGCTTTGAAAAATAAAGCAAGTGTTGACCTGATCCTTTCTGATGGTTCAACCAGGACAGTGTTGTTCCCGAAGAATGGGTACGTGCTGGTCGGCAGCGGGGGAACAAGCCACTTCAGCAAGCCGCATATTACGATTACTCCGTAAGTTTTATAATGGTCTATTTTACAGACGTCGCCCGCACCTCAATTGTTAGATTTATCTAGCAATCAAAGGTGCGATTTTTATGAGTACATAACTACAGTTAGCCTCCGGACAGGAGATAAAATAAACATTGATGTGTTTGGCTGAGGTATCGCCACACCTTCTACTCATTGTTTTGCTGGTATACCGTCAATTCGTCCCATTATATTCCAATATATAGGTCTCAAGGCTGATTACAAGTTAAAGCCCCAGGCTGTTAAATGAAGCTGGGGAGTGCCTTATGATTAACCTATAATCAATTGGAGGCGAAAGAAAATGAAAAAAGTGATGGGTTTGGGTTTGGCTGCGTTGTCGGCTGTTTTGATACTGTCAGGGTGCAATAACACGATTTTTGCTAGTGATGAACGTGACAATGAAATCGTAGTGGAAAAGGATCGGGCAAAGGAGCTTGAGGTTGTTCTGAATTTTGGTGCCGGGGAGATGGACGTTGCGGCAGGTGGCAATGAATGGGTAAGTGGAAATGCAATCTATGAACCTGAAAAGATGAAGCCTGAAGTTTCTTATGACCTAAACGGAAAAGTAGGAAAGGTTGAGATTGCTCAGCCGGATCATATTAAAATTGGAAAGATGGAGAATGAATGGGACCTGAAAATTAACAAAGATGTCCCAGTGGACCTAGTCGTAAATGCAGGGGCATCAGAAACCGACCTTGATTTGAAAGGGATTCAGCTTTCGAACCTTGAGGTGAACGCAGGGGTTGGTAAAATAACCGTGGATCTCGGAGGAGACTGGAAAGAAAGCTTTGAAGCCAGGATTTCATCTGGAGTCGGGCAGATGACCGTCATCCTTCCAAAAGATACAGGAGTAAGAATACACGCACAAAAAGGCATAGGTTCCTCATCCTTTGAAAATTTAATTTCAAAAGGAGACGGTGTTTATGTGAATGAAGCTTATGAAGATGCAAAAGTGAAGATCGATTTGAAGGCAGACTTAGGTATAGGCGAAGTTACATTTAAAACAGAAAAATAATGGCGGCAAGGGGCGGGATCCGCGTTTCATCATTCGTAAAGAATGGTGGAGATACGGAGGAAACCGTCCCTATGGCGTTTTAATCAAACGTTTGATTAAGATCAACAAATCCTTTTATTTTCAGCAATTGATTCTGAATGGTATGAAAAAAAGATATGATGAGAGTGTGATACTTTTTACCAAGGAGGTTCGTATGAAAGATAAAATTGTCGTCATAACAGGAGCGAATTCTGGTATTGGCAAGGCGGCGGCCATCAAGTTTGCCAGTGAGGGATACACCGTCATAATGGCATGCCGGAATCTTGAGAGAAGCAAAAGTGCGCAACAGGAAATAATTGAAGCAACTAAGAACCCACATATTGATCTGCAGCAGCTAGATATTTCTTCATTCCAATCCATCCACCAATTTTCCACAGTGTTAAAAGGCAAATATCCTAAACTAGACATACTCATTCATAACGCAGCCTATTTGAATCATGGAGAGAAAAACTACTTGCTTAGCCAGGATGGAATCGAGCTTTCTTTTGCCACGAATACAGTGGGCCCTTTCCTGCTGACCAGGAAATTGATTAGTATGCTTGAAAAGTCGGAGGATGCAAGGGTCCTTCACTCCTGTACGACGAATATCAGGCATTTTTTCGACCCAAAAAGGACGATTGAGTTCGATAATCTTCAGGGAGAGTTCAAGAACGAACGGCCATTCAAAACATATAAGTTTTACGGTGATACCAAAATGGCTTTGTTGCTGCTGACTATTAAAATGGCTGAGGAATCGAAAAAACACGGGATCAGCGTCAATGCCGTACAAATTCCTGCTATCAAACTATCGAAAGACACGATTAATAAATTCCAATCAGGCTGGAAATTCGCGGCGAGGATTCAGAATGTCTTCAGCGCACCCCGGGAAACGATGGCTGACACCTATTTTCATATATGCACTTCAGAAGAGTTCAAGAATGTAACAGGCAAACTCATCAACGATAAAAGAAAGGTGATGGAGCCATCACATTATTCTAAAGGACTTACACAGGATATCAAGCAACTGATGGATCAAAATGTTTACCCGAAATACGCAGACGATCCGGCGAACATCGAGAAAGTCTGGGACCTTTGTGTCAGCTTGACAAGCAATCCTGTAAGTGGGGTTTAGGAAGCGGAAGGTTATTATAATGAAACCTTTTCAGAGGATAAGCGTAACATTAGATAGGGTCCCAACGCCGAATGCTCAGGAGGTGCTTTATGGTTGTGACGATTTTTTTTACAGTGGTTATCATGATTCCGATTTATGGCTTGCTGATTTGGACTTATAATAGTCCGGAAGAAAGCATCTTGTTTGGAAGTCGCTGGATGTATAAAGAGGAGCCGGAAATATCGAGTAAAGCCATCCGCTATACAAGGTTCATAGCGATGGCTTCCATGATTGCCATCCCTTTTGCAGTCGTAAGTCTCATCCTCGAAATCTATGTGCTTAGATTAGTATTAGTCGTGATTCCAATTGTGATGGTATTCGGAGCTCTTAAAATATTCACAGATGAGAAAGATCAGTAAACTGGCGTGATCCGGGGAGGATTAGCGCCTTTTTTGTTGTATTTAATGGATAATGGATTTGAAACTAACGACTCTTGGAGAATTTTAAGCGTATATAATATATTGATAAAAAAGTGGGAAGGGTGAGAGGTCATGAGTTCACCAGATGAAAAGCGTAAATCTTTAGATGAATTTTATCGAATAAGAAAGGATTCTGACCAGCTAATGGAGTATATTGACGGTGTGATTTTTATGACTCCATCACCTTCAACGAAGCATCAAAGAATCTCAGGACGTATACACGCTCAGTTATTTCAGCTTCTTGATGGCTCAGATTGTGAAGTATTTCATGCGCCATTTGATGTAGAGCTAAAGAGTGATCAAATGGATGGAACCAAGATTGTCATCCCTGACCTTTCTGTTATATGCGACAAAAGCGGATTTCATGAGAATAAATATGTAGGAGTTCCTTCTTTAATCATTGAGATTATTAGTCCTTCAAACCAATCACATGACTTGGTTGTTAAGCTAAATCTCTATATGCAGTACGGGGTGAAAGAATACTGGATCGTGAATCCGCTGCTCAATACAATTCAAGTATATGTGTTAGATGAAAATAATAAATTCAAACTGCATGACGTAGCTAAAGATAAAGGCTCTATAAAATCAACCATCATCAACAAGTTCATCGTTGATATAGAGAAGGTTTTCTCATAAATTTTTGATATCAATTAAGGCAGTAAAATGTAAAGTGAGTAAATTGAATATTTGTTAGAAAAAAGAGGATGGACATGTTTCTATCCTCTTTAATATGCCTTACTATTCGTTATCTGCATCTGCTGACAGCCCTGTGTAACCATGCTCGCTTACATATTTTTAATGTGCGAGCAAAAAAACAGGAACCACCTGAGCTTCTCTGTTGATTATTCAATTCGCGAATGGGCCACAAGTACCGCCCCTGTGTATCTGAAAAAATAAAAAGAGTAACCTACTCCTTTTTGGATGGAAGCTGTCAGCCGCCATCTACACAGGTTGCAGAAGAACTTCCTACAATATTATTTAATTCCATAATTAGTGAATCTAGAATATTTCCCTCAACTACTTTTTCCAAAGGGATTTCTGAGATTGTAATGTTGTGCTTTTTAAAGACATCTACGGTGTTTTCCCAAATCTCGATAATTGATTTTGAGGACATATTTGGCTGAATGACCATTATAGTAGTCTCCTTATATCATATTATTTTAATTATATCATTTATCTCATCGTGAGTATTTAAAATGCAGTAAGGGGACCTTCCCTATACTTTCCTCTGTGGAGGGCATTTTTCTACGACTGAATTTAAAGTGTAGATTTCCACTTAATATATTTCAATCTGATAACATTTCCTTAAAAACTTCCCTTTTAATTCGAAGAATGTGATAATATGACGGACAAGCTAAGTGAAAGGGGAGTTTTTTTGATGAAGCGCATTTTAACAGGCATTTTCTTATTGAGCATCGCTGTCCTTGTGCTGGGCGCATGCAGCAATGATAGTTCAAAAGGGAATACTGAGAAAGAAAATAAAGAAGATTTGGTTGCAAAAGTAGATGGGGAAGGCATTTCTAAACAGCAATATAAGAAAGAGCTGGAGGCCATGAAAGCAACTTATGAACAACAGGGCATGCCGGCAGATCAGATGGACAGCAAGCAGAAGGAAGAACTGGAAAAGTCTGTTCTGGACCAAATGATCAATGCCGAGCTGCTTCTCCAGACAGCTGAGAAGGACGGCATCTCGATTGAAGATAAAGAAGTCGATGCAGAGCTGGAAAAGATCAAAACCAACTTCGAAGATGAAAAAAAGTTTGAAGAGGCACTAAAACAGAATGAAATGACCGAAAAAGAGCTCAAAGCCCAGCTGAAAAAGCAACTGACGGTCAATAAGTACTTAGACAGCAAGATTGGCAAGGTTGAAGCAACTGACAAGGAAATCCAGGCCATGTATGATCAATATAAACAGCTGGCACAAGCCCAAAAACAAGAGCCCGAAGCATTAGAGAAGATTAAACCACAGCTCGAGCAGCAGGTTCTCTCAGAAAAAGAAAATGAGAAAATCAGCAAGCTGATTGAAGATCTTCGTAAAAAGAATGAAGATAAAATTGAAATCATTAAGGCGTAAAGAAGGTTCGCACGGCGGATAAATTAAAGTGCGTGAGAAGAGGGGATAGACATTTGTCTATCCTCTTTTATATTTCATGATCCTTTAATGTCGACAAGAATCTATTGCGGTATTTCATTTTGTTGAGCAATTGTTCGATATCTTTCAGGATGGAGTGGCGATCGTTTTGGTTTTCAGCATTCATTAATTGTAACTTCAATTCTTTTAATTTCGCTTTTTCTTCTGTAGAAAGATTGCTTTTCATTCGTGAATCCTCCTCTAGATTAATAGGAAATATTAATAATAGTGTAGATGGAGGATATTAAGGAAATGCGGAGAACATATTAAGACTTTTTTAAGTCTGGATCAATGTAAATACAAACATTACCATAAGGAGATGGCTCGGCTGATCATCAAGATTTACTTCGCTTTTATTGAATGCCTCGGTTATAACTGATTATGTTGTCACAGTACTTGTAAAATAAACGGAGAAATTCCGCTTAAATTGGAAACGGCCTTTGTTTTCTTAATAATAAGAGTCTTTTTTCCGGTTATTTCATCCAAATCGTTGGATTTTTTCATATTTAGATCAGTTAACCGGAATATCTCCGCTAATATCTGTGTCATTAGCCTCATCTATATACAATAGCCGGAAATTTTCCGCTTATGAATTCTGTTCCCTGCACGAAACATAACAGAGCACATACATTCATTTGAAAACTAGTTACCTACTTGTCCACATAATCCCGATATATCTCGATATATCCCCCTTAGATAGCCTGAACAGCGATGAGGGCAACTTAATGGCCCATATCTTCAAAATGTTACCGCTTCCATTCACTATCTCGGCCATATGCTCACGAATGGCAGGATATCCCTTGAAACTGTTTTTGAGGATGTTACCATTAATAACGTTGGCAAAAGAGAAACGGTATACGAACACTTTTTGATTGAGTGATGGTTCCGAGATAAGAAAGTGTAAAATTCACTTCGAGAATTGTCCAGCTCCAGCGCCTAGCCAGTTTTCACCCTGACCTAACATCCTCGAGTATCTTGCGAGAAGCGTTAGCTTTGAGCAGCTCGAGACGTTTCGGTCCGCCCAATGAAGTCAAAAATCGACTTCACCGGTCGGCCCTCCAACGCT
>ENA-ORXC01002393-ORXC01002393.1-marine-metagenome-genome-assembly--contig:-NODE-2393-length-10296-cov-5.928564_pt1 | contig 10296 bp, 15 predicted proteins | sample MGYA00237865_ERZ511478 | MGnify/ENA metagenome assembly ERZ511478 | reverse complement strand
GGTATGCCAGGTGGCCAAATGGCAAATACAGAAGAAGTAGAGAATTTTCCAGGATTTGAAATGATTACTGGACCAGATTTATCTACAAAAATGTTTGAACATGCGAAAAAATTTGGCGCTACTTATCAATATGGTGATATTAAATCAATAGAAGATAAAGGCGACTATAAAGTAGTTAATTTAGGAAACAAAGAAATTACTGCACATGCAGTTATTATTTCAACTGGTGCTGAATATAAAAAAATAGGCGTACCAGGTGAACAAGAATTAGGCGGACGTGGCGTAAGTTATTGTGCAGTATGTGATGGTGCATTCTTCAAAAATAAACGTTTATTTGTTATCGGCGGTGGTGACTCAGCAGTTGAAGAAGGTACATTCTTAACAAAATTTGCTGATAAAGTGACGATTGTCCACAGAAGAGACGAATTACGCGCACAAAGTATTTTACAAGATCGTGCATTTAAAAATGATAAAGTTGATTTTATTTGGAGCCATACATTAAAAACAATAAATGACAAAGATGGCAAAGTAGGATCAGTAACTTTAGAGTCAACTAAAGATGGTTCAGAAGTAACATACGATGCAGATGGCGTATTTATTTATATTGGTATGAAACCATTAACTGCACCATTCACTGATTTAGGTATTACAAATGAAAATGGTTATATTGTAACTCAAGCTGATATGAGTACAGATGTACCTGGTATCTATGCTGCAGGCGACGTAAGAGATAAAGGTTTACGTCAAATTGTAACAGCAACAGGTGATGGTAGTATTGCGGCACAAAGTGCGGCTGATTATATTGAAAGTATTAAAGATAAATTAGAAGCTTAAATATCGTTTATAACAAGAAATAAAGCTAGAGCAATAGGAGGATTATAACAATGATAATCCATTTGTTGTTCTAGCTTTTTTATAAGTATTGATTACATTCCTTTGTGAAAATGAGTGTGGTATGATGAACCTATTAATATATGAATATTAACTGAACTGGCGGTGAACCGATAAAATGGTAAATTCTGAAAAAGAAATTGGGAAAAGTGAATTACTTGTTGTCACTGGATTATCTGGTGCAGGAAAATCTTTAGTGATTCAAAGTCTAGAAGATATAGGTTATTTTTGTGTAGATAACTTACCACCCGTACTATTACCTAAATTTGTTGAATTGATGGAACAAGGTAATCCATCATTACAAAAAGTGGCTATTGCAATAGACTTAAGAGGTAAAGAACTTTTTAAATCATTGGTTAAGGAAATTGATTTAATTAAAAGTAGAAATGACGTTATTGTAGATGTCATGTTTTTAGAAGCAACAACTGAAAAATTAATTTCAAGATATAAAGAATCTAGAAGAGCACATCCTTTAAATGAAAAGGGACAACGTTCACTTATTGATGCTATTAATGAAGAACGTCAACATCTTTCACAAATTAGAAGTATTGCAAATTATGTCATAGACACAAGTCAACTTAAACCTAAAGAATTAAAAGCTAGAGTAGTTAATTACTATGAAGATGAAAACTTTGAAACATTTACAATAAACGTCACTAGCTTTGGTTTTAAACACGGTATACAAATGGATGCAGATTTAGTATTTGATGTTCGATTTTTACCAAACCCATACTATGTTGAAGAACTACGTCCATTAACAGGCATGGATGAAGAAGTTTATACGTACGTTATGAAATGGAAAGAAACCGAAATCTTCTTTGATAAATTAACTGACTTATTGAAATTTATGATTCCTGGTTATAAAAAAGAAGGCAAGTCACAGTTAGTCATAGCAATTGGCTGTACTGGAGGTCAACATCGCTCAGTAGCATTAACTAAACGTTTAGGAGAATATCTTAACGACGTTTTCGATTATAAAGTATATGTTCATCATAGAGATGCACATATTGAAAGTGGAGAACAACGATGAGAAGAATGAAAGTAGTTTTAATTGGCGGAGGGACTGGTTTATCTGTATTGGCAAGGGGTCTAAGAGAGTTTCCTATAGATATTACTGCCATAGTTACTGTTGCTGATGATGGTGGAAGTACGGGTAAAATTCGTAATGAAATGGATATCCCAGCACCTGGTGATATAAGAAATGTGATTGCTGCACTGAGCGACTCGGAGTCTGTACTAACTCAATTATTCCAATATAGATTTGAAGAAAATCAAATTAGTGGTCATTCTTTAGGAAATTTATTGATTGCGGGGATGACAAATATTACTAATGATTTTGGACATGCTATTAGAGAACTAAGTAAAGTTTTAAATATTAAAGGTAAAGTAATTCCATCTACCAATACAAGCGTTCAGTTAAATGCTATTATGGAAAATGGTGAAATCGTATATGGCGAATCAAAAATTCCGAAGAAACAAGAAAAAATAGAAAAAGTCTTTTTAGAGCCAGATGATGTAGAACCTATGGAAGAAGCGGTTGAAGCGTTAGAAGAAGCTGACTTGATTGTATTAGGTCCTGGATCACTATACACGAGTGTTATTTCTAATCTTTGTGTCAAAGGGATTTCTAAAGCCTTAATTAATTCATCTGCACCTAAATTATATGTTGCTAATGTTATGACTCAACCTGGTGAAACAGACGGCTATACCGTGAAAGAACATATTAATGCACTGCATCGTCAAACAGGTCAATCATTTGTAGATTATGTTATTTGCTGTACCGATCAATTCAATGAGAATGTGTTAAGAAAATATAAAGAGAAAAATTCTGATCCTGTTGATGTAAATGTTGAAGAATTAAAACAAGATGGAATAGAAGTCATTACGGCTTCAAATCTAGTCGAAATATCTGATGAACATTTTGTAAGACATAATACAAAAGTGTTATCAACATTAATTTATGAAAAAGCATTAGATCTTATTAGTACAATTCAATTTGATCCAAATGATAATCGTAAATAATATTTTAGTTATTGGATACAGATGAAACTTGATTTTTTATTGAAAGATAAAAAATTGAGATGAAGATATTTAATCCATTTTGAAATAAAATTAAAAAATGTAGTTATTATCTTATAAATCTAAAGGGTAATGTTAGAAAGGAATGAATGTTCTATGAGCTTTGCATCAGATATGAAAAATGAATTAACTCGTATAGATGTAGATGAAGCTAATGCAAAAGCAGAGCTCAGTGCATTAATTCGTATGAATGGGGCATTAAGTCTATCCAATCAACAGTTTGTGATTAATGTTCAAACTGAGAATGCAACTACCGCAAGAAGGATATATTCCCTGATCAAACGTATTTTTAATGTAGAAGTAGAAATATTAGTACGTAAAAAAATGAAATTAAAGAAAAATAATATTTATATTTGTCGTACAAAAATGCGAGCAAGAGAAATTCTTGATGAGCTAGGTATATTAAAAAACGGTGTATTTACACATGAAATAGATCCAGATATGATTCAAGACGATGAAATGAGACGTAGTTATTTACGTGGCGCATTTTTAGCGGGTGGATCAGTCAATAACCCAGAAACGTCATCATACCATTTAGAAATATTTTCTCAATTTGAAAATCATTCTGAAGGTTTAACGAAGTTGATGAATAGTTACGAATTAAATGCGAAACATCTTGAGCGTAAAAAAGGTAGCATTGTTTATTTAAAAGAAGCAGAAAAAATTTCTGACTTCCTTAGTTTAATTGGTGGTTACCAAGCGCTGTTGAAATTTGAAGATGTAAGAATCGTCCGTGATATGAGAAATTCAGTAAACCGATTAGTGAATTGTGAAACAGCAAATTTAAATAAAACAGTAAGCGCTGCAATGAAACAGGTTGAAAGCATTCAATTAATAGATCAAGAAATAGGTTTAGATAATTTACCAGATCGTTTAAGAGAGGTTGCCAAGTTAAGAGTTGAGCACCAAGAAATTTCCTTAAAGGAATTAGGGGAAATGATATCAACTGGCCCCATATCAAAATCAGGTATGAACCATCGTTTAAGAAAATTAAATGAATTAGCTGACAAAATTCGAAATGGTGAGAAAATAGAATTGTAAAAAAGAACCCCATTAACGTGGGATTCTTTTTTGTAAATATATAATAGTTGCTTATTTTAGCCCCCTCGAAGGAGATTTATAAATACTATAACTATGGTCATTAAAGCATTTGAAGTCCCTACAGAGTCCCTAAACTACATCTTTTCTAAAATATTAGTCGTTTTTGTTTCTTCTTCACTGTATTTTTCTTCTAATAAATGTGAGTAAACAGATGTAGTAATTGCTATATTTTTATGACCTAACCGTTTTGAAATATAGTAAATAGAAATACCTTTGGCTAATAAATATGAACAATGTGTATGTCTAATAGCATGTGATGTAATGATAGGTATTTTATTTACTTCACATGCTTTTTTTAATGTTTTGTTTATTGCATTCACAGTAATAATACTACCAGTATCTTTAAAAATGTAACCATCATAACTGATGATTAAATTATTTATCATATCTAAAATATGTTTCATATCTGATTTGGCTACACTTACATATCTAGGAGAAGTATCTGTTTTATGTTCGTTAATATATATTTGATTTTTCAACTGGTTTATATATTCTAACTTCATATATCTAACACCGCTGATTCGACAACCAGTACAAATCATGATAAATAAAGCTAATGCTGATCTACTATTTATAGTTTTTAAATATGCTTTTAACTTTTCATAATCATTTAAAGATATATATTTTTCTTTTTCTGGTTTAGTAGGATTGCCAGCTTTATAATTCACTTTGTAAGTTGGATTTTTGTGTATTAACCCATCATAAACTGCGTCTTCTAAAGCAGAACGAATAGCACCGTTTGTTTTTCTTATCGTTTCTTTAGCGTGTTCTTTAGAAAAGTCATTTATAAACTTTTGATAGACTTGTTTGTTAATTTTTGATAATTCCGTGTTACCAATTTTATGATCCTGAATATGCTTTAAAGTAAAACGATAATGACGATAAGTGTTTTCATTAACAACTGGTTGTTTATATGTTTTAATCCAGTTCTCAAAGTATGCTTTTAATGTAATATTGTGGTCTGTATTAAAACCATTTCGCAACTCATTAAGTTTATCCATTCCTGCAGAATTTGCCTCTCGTTTTGTCCTAAAACCTTTTTTGCGATATCGTTTACCTTCATATTTAAACTCATATTGCCACTTTTCACCATCATAACGTCGTGTTTGCATACTATCTCTCCTCAAAAAGGTAAAAATAATAAGGGTAAGTATATTACCCCTTTAAAATATTCTCAAATTAAACCTTTAAAAATAAGCAATAATATTATTAGAATTACAAAATAAATAAATATGTATACTAAATACCCTTTTATTGTCATTTTCTTTTCTTGAATACGCAGAACTAGATAAAAAGAATGTAAAAACAACATAACGATTATGATGATAGTACTAAAAAGGAAATAAAACATAATAAGAAATAGTCCTTTCTCATATAAGAAATATTATCTGTTGTTGATTTTGCCGTTGTTGTGATTTACATCTTTTTAATGTATCAATTATTTGAGTTATTATCTAATTTACTTTCGACATTTTTAAGCACTTTTCGTACTTTATAATTAGAAATATTTTTAGGTAAAGCGTATTTAAAATATTTATTTTTATTTGTTTGTACTTCATAAATTACTTCACTTAATTTTATTTTACAATTTAAAATTTTCAAAATTAGTCTCCTTACCAATAGAATCTTAATTTAGTACAAAAAGTCATAAAGCATAATTGCAATAATAAAGATGCACAATGCATATAATATAGTCCATATAGCGTAAGTTCTTTTTAAAATTCCCATTTTTATTTTAATAAACATATATGCATTGTATACAAATAATAGTATACATATACCACATAAAATAAAAAGCCAATTTATAACTAGAGTCATTTCTACACCTCGAAACTATACTGCTATACTGAATTACTTTTGTTTATATATAAAACCATCACTAGATACGGAATAAATAATAAGGGTAGGTGATCTACCCGGTTATTTATTCTTGAAATAGTAATCAATGTAACTTATAATATATTTAAGATAACTCGAGAAGGATTAGCTCTGGGTCCCCGAATGGGGGTAGGCGTAAGCTGAGAATTCCTATGACCCTGGGGTTATCTTTTTTTATTTGCTTTTTTAATGTTATCTATCCCCATGATAAATGCTTCTTGACATTTAAGTAATAAACGCTTTTTCAAGTTTTCTTTCTCCATCCCTCAACCTCCTTTGGAAGCATTACATTATCTTTACTTATTAATCCCTCTTATTTCAACATCATATAATTCTTTGTATCTTTGTCTCATTTTACTATCTAAGAATTCTTCGTATGAAGAATTAAAGAAATCAGCAAGAATTAGTGCGTCCTTCATTTTAGGGTCTTTTTGATGATTTTCCCACTCCCATAAATGATGTGGTTCATAATCAGTACCGTAAATTTTATTGAGTTTGTTTGTTAATTCATCGATTTCTAAATTATTCTTTTTACGTAAATTATATAAAGTGTTCATCTTATATTTCTCCTTTATTATATTTATATTAAAGCGCCGCTAGGACGCTGTTAATCAATTTGATGTAGTTCATATACTCTTAACGGCTCAAACGTAATAGAGTAAAATAAAAGGGTACTAAGTACCCAATAAATTATTTGCCTGTTGCGTCTATATAAGTATCTCCATTTGAATCAGTTTTTTTGTGTACCTACTGGAACATCACTTTTACCAAACGCTGATAGGTGACCACCAGAATGGTTTTGTGGCACTTGTTCCATTTGTGACTCGTTATGCGTAGTAGGTTTTGCTCTATTCCATTCATCAATTTCAGCTTGTGTCATATAACCTTTATTGTTTTGTGGATTTTGATTGTTGTTACTTTGTTGCTGATTATTTTGTTGTGTTACTTGAGCTTGTTTACCTTCTGTGCGTTCATTATTACCGTTGTTGTCTTGTGCTTTGCCATTGTCGTTTTTAGATGTGCTTTCAGATTCATTGTTAGCAGTATCATTATAACTATCATCTGAACTAGCTTGTTGTTTATCGTCGCTAAAAGTGTCGTTTGATTTTTCTTTGCTATCTGCTTTTTTATCTTTCTTTGAATCATTAGGTTTCTTGTTTGATTTGCTTTCAGACTTCTTATTATCACCTTTATTTAAAAAATATCTTATCTTCATCGTAAGCATCTACAGAATTTGCAATGTATACTCGTGTTTTTAAAATTAAATAATCTTGATTTCTTTTAAAACTAACTTCAGGAAGATTGAATTTAAATTCTTCACTTCTTTGTTCCTCTTTATTAATATTTATGTTTTTGTGTAAAATAAGGGTTTCTAATTCGTTTTCTAATACAGGTATCTGACTGCGTTCATCAGGGTTGTCATACCTTTCTATTAAAGATAGTTCAATTTTATTAACAATTTGAGTTGTATTTCCACCATATAAGTTTATTATTCCTGACAATGAATCGTTAGGTGAAATGTATTCAGATTTGACTAAAGTGTCTACTTTAAGAGAATTAATACCTATAGAAGTTAATAAATTTTCGAACATGATATTTCCTCCTTTAAATCTATTCAGATAATAAAATAACCAAGTGACCTATGAAAGAAAAGAAACCTAATAACAAAAAAGCTAAGGCTATAGTCCTGCAAGTCCTTTTATAGGTAAGCCCTTCCGTCTGCGATAAAAAGAAACTGAAAATATATAGAACGAAGCTTGTTATAAATAATGTAATAATAATATAACCCAATTAAAACACTTCCTTATAGACGCTGTTAATCAATCTTATGTAATTTGTAAACTCTCAACGGTTCAAATGTAATAGAGTAATCTCCGTAGTGAGTTCCAATACCATATTTCTGTTTGTAATACCCCAATATTTCTAATACGTGTTCTTCACTTAATTGAACATACTCAGATAGTTCATATAAGTTACTTACACCGTAGTGATGTGCCTCTACTATAATTCGCAAGGGCAGTGCTGACTCGTACCCATGACGTCTTGCATAATTTTCAAACTTGCGATTGTTAAACTGAGATTGATCTAATATGTTCCCATATGTAAGTTTATGATGCGCTAATTCTTCGTATAAGACTTCGGCTTTTCGTGTTTCGGGTAGATTTTTATCGATGAGTATGACTCCGTTATCATAAAAACTTTCAAAATTCCCTTTTAAAGCAATACCATCATCAATAGGAATATGCATATTTTTAATAACTAAATCTTCATACAATGACACAAAAAATCTCCCCTTAATTATTGCGATGTGCTTTTCTTACTAATTCAGCGTACTTTCTAATTTCGGCTAATTCTTCTTCTGTAAAGTCGCCGTCCAAGTGTGCAGCGAGTGTATCTTGTTGTACTTCCTTTTTCCCCTCTGTAATTCTTGATTTAGGTACATTAAAGTAATCTGCAAGTTGTTGGATTCTTTTTATACGTGGATATTTAGTTTGTTGAATCCAGTTCGAGACTGTGGGTTGGCTTACTCCAATAGCTTCAGCAAGTTCTTTTTGATCGATATTTCTTTCTTTCATAAGTTCTTGTAGGCTTTCAGATAGATTTTTTCTAACGTTGTTATTTTCCATAATTGTCTCCTTTAATATTACTTAATGTAATATTAACTTACCATAACTGACATTACTTTACAATACTTTTTATAACTTTTATCAAAAAAATATAACCTTATATGTTGACAAGTAATTTAAAGTAATATAAAGTTATACGTGTGAAAGAGAGGTGAATAACATGCCAGAACAATTAACTGTAAGAAAGTGGAGATTGATTAGAGATTTAAAACAAAAAGAAGTAGCAGATATTTTGGGAGTTAACGCTAAGACTGTTGGGCATTGGGAAAAAGAAGAAACTGATTTAAGCAATGTTACAGTTTATGCTTTAGCGAAGTTATACGATGTAGAAATCGATCAAATAAAAGTATAAAAATTTTTATTGTTCATATAACTTTTTATAACTTTTAAGAAGACACCAAACAACTTAATAAGGAGGACGAACAATGCAAGATTTAAAAAAGACACATGAGATAGCAATCAAAATTATCGAATTAGCAGAAAAAGAAAAATGGAGCGAAGAGGAATTGCTTACGACAATCGACCTCTTACATCTCCAAAATAAAAATACATTGTCATTAACTGTTGATGGTAAAAAAATTATTTAGGATTTTTTGTATTCATATCAACATCAAAAGTTAAAGGGTTTTCATCAACCAAAATTAATCGGTGACTTGAACGTATATCAATATTATTGCCGTCAACTTGGATTGTTACCACCAAACCATTTTCGTAAGCTAATCGAACACCTTTGCTACCATCTACAAATTCACATGGTGTTTCTTCAAACTTACCGGCATTTCTAACATTGATACTAAAGTTATAGCTAGTTTTCAATCTTATCACCACCCACTATCGCAGTAGCGATAACCAAATTATACACGAAAGGAGTATAAACAATATGCAAGCATTACAAAAAATACAAATTGAAAATGATTCAGCATTAGGTGCAGTTGTTTCTAGTCGAGTGATTGCTCAAGAACTAGAAAAAAGACACGCTCATGTAATTAGAGATTTAGAAAAAATTATACTCAGCCCAAATGTGGGTTCAGTAATAATTCCTAGCGAATATAAAGATAGTACTGGTAGAAAATTGAAAGAATACCTGCTAACCAAATACGGTTTCACTTTATACATGTTCAACATTCAAGGTCATAACGAATTCAAAATGGCGTACATTAACAAATTCAATGAGATGGAGAACGAAATTCAAAATAGATTACCTGGAACATATAAAGAGGCGTTATCACAATTACTTCAAACAGTAGAAGAAAAAGAAAAGTTAGAACTGGAAAATAACATGAACAAACAGAAAATAGCCGAATATGAACCTAAAGCATCTTATCTAGACACAATCTTAAACAATAAAAGTTTAGTTACAGTCGGTCAGATTGCAAAAGATTACGGCATGTCAGCTCAAGCACTAAACAAACTACTTCATGATTTAAAAGTTCAATACAAGCAATCTGGACAATGGTTACTTTACTCAAATATACAAGATAAAGGCTACACACATTCATCAACTACAGAAATCGAGCATAAAGATGGCAGTACTTCAGTAAGAATGAATACCAAGTGGACACAAAAAGGACGTCTTTTCATCTATGAATTACTCAAAGATAACGAAATCCTACCCACAGTTGAACAAACAACTTAAAGGAGTGAATGGAATGAAATATTTAAATCTAATCAAAAAAGCACTCTTAATAGCAACTACTGCAATAGTTACTAAAAAGGTGCT
>ENA-ORXC01002390-ORXC01002390.1-marine-metagenome-genome-assembly--contig:-NODE-2390-length-10304-cov-3.617581_pt1 | contig 10304 bp, 7 predicted proteins | sample MGYA00237865_ERZ511478 | MGnify/ENA metagenome assembly ERZ511478 | reverse complement strand
GAAACAATACAGTTATCCGACAATCAGCGGCCTTTGACAGCAAGATTGGCTCCGAAGTCAATATTGGGCCTTTCGCGCATATCAGGCCAGATTCTGATATCCATGATGAAGTGAAGATCGGCAATTTTGTTGAAATTAAGAAAGCGGTATTTGGCAAAGGAAGTAAAGCTTCCCATCTTAGCTATATCGGTGATGCAGAAGTTGGTGCTGATGTGAATATCGGCTGCGGCTCGATCACAGTGAATTATGATGGCAAGAACAAGTTCCTGACCAAGATTGAAGACGGCGTATTCATCGGCTGTAACTCCAATCTTGTTGCACCAGTGACGATTGGAAAAGGCGCATATGTAGCAGCTGGTTCCACGATCACGGAAAATGTTCCAGGTGAAGCACTTGCGCTTGCACGTGCTCGTCAAGTCAACAAAGAAGATTATGTAGGGAAAATGAACGTAAAGAAATAAGAGTCTTGGAGGTCCATAATGTCAAACCAGTATCTTGACCCAAATTTGAAGGTTTTTTCACTGAACTCAAATGTTGAACTTGCCCAGGAAATCGCGAAGGTAATCGGGGTAGAGCTAGGGAAATGCTCTGTATCCCAGTTCAGCGACGGAGAAATTCAGATCAACATTGAAGAAAGCATTCGTGGCTGCGATGTGTATGTCATCCAGTCAACTAGCTCTCCGGTAAATGAGAACATCATGGAATTGCTGATCATGATTGATGCATTGAAGCGTGCATCAGCAAAAACAATCAATATTGTTATGCCTTATTACGGCTATGCAAGGCAGGACCGTAAAGCGCGCGCACGTGAACCAATCACTGCTAAGCTTGTGGCAAACCTGCTTGAGACTGCTGGCGCTACACGCGTGATCACGCTTGACCTTCACGCTCCGCAAATTCAGGGCTTCTTTGATATCCCAATCGATCACTTGATGGGTGTGCCAATTCTTGCTGATCACTTCAGCAGCAAGGAACTGAACGGTGACGTTGTCATTGTATCTCCTGACCATGGCGGTGTTACTCGTGCAAGGAAGATGGCTGAAAGACTGAAAGCGCCGATTGCGATCATTGATAAGCGCCGTCCAAAGCCAAATGTTGCTGAAGTCATGAATATTGTTGGTAATATTGAAGGCAAGATTGCGATCTTGATTGACGATATCATCGATACAGCTGGGACGATTACATTAGCTGCAAATGCCCTTGTTGAAAATGGGGCACTTGAAGTTTACGCATGCTGTACGCACCCTGTATTGTCAGGTCCTGCGATTGAGCGTATCGAAAACTCCAAGATCAAAGAACTGGTTGTGACAAATACAATCGCGCTTCCAGAAGAAAAGCGCATTGAAAAAATCGATCAGCTGTCTGTTGCTCCATTGATCGGGGAAGCGATTATCCGCGTCCACGAAGAGCAATCTGTCAGCACACTTTTTGATTAATTTTTATATGAAATAACAGGCTTGCCAACTGGCAAGCCTACTCTTGTTTCTATTTACTTTTAAATACGGTCTGTGCTGACCAAGGCAGTTGCGTTTTTTCATGCATTACAGGGGAAGAGGCTGAGGCTGTCAAGAAAACTGGTTATTGTGACAGGTTTCAAGGAAACAGGGTCAAAGCTGTCAAGAAAAGCTGGTTATTGTGACAGGTTTCAGGAAACAGGACCAAAGCTGTCAAGAAAAGCCGGTTATTGTGACAGGTTTCAAGAAAACTGGACCAAAGCTGTCAAGAAAAGCCGGTTATTGTGACAGGTTTCAAGGAAACAGGGCCAAAGCTGTCAAGAAAAGCTGGTTATTGTGACAGGTTTCAAGAAAACAGGACCAAAGCTGTCAAGAAAAGCTGGTTATTGTGACAGGTTTCAAGGAAACAGGGCCAAAGCTGTCAAGAACCCGTAGCAAATTCCCGAGGGAAAGCGAAGCGCCTGGAACGAAAATCAACAGCTACGTTGAACATAGACAACCATGCCAGTAATATTTGCAATATGGCGCATCTCAAAAAAGTAGAACGTTTAGACCTTCCTGTTTTGGGGCATTTTTTATATAGACAAGAACTTACGAAATAGGAAGGGGACAAAACCATGAGTGCAACATTGAAAGCAAATGAGCGAACAGGTACTCAACGTTCTAGCCTGAGGAAGTTACGCCAAGAGGGCAATATTCCGGCAGTGGTCTATGGAAGGACTACAGATAGCAAATCCATTTATGTGGACAGCATCGAGTTTGTGAAGACCATCCGTGAAAATGGCCGAAATGGTGTCATTTCACTTGATGTAGGCGGCAGCCAGCATAGTGTCATGCTGACGGATTACCAGGAAGATCATATCAAGAATGAAATTCTTCATGCTGATTTCCTTGTGGTTGATAAAAGCTCCAAGGTACATGCAAGCGTCAGGGTGAATCTCGTTGGCGATGCTGCAGGTGTCAAGGATGGCGGCGTCCTTCAGCAGCCGATCCATGAAGTGAACATCACAGCGACTCCAGGCAATATCCCTGAGACCATTGATGTGGATATCACAAACCTGCAAGTTAATGAAAACTTGACACTTGCTGATATCAAAACAGGAAATTATGAAATTAATGATGACGAAAATACGGTAATCGTTTCAATCCTTCCTCCTAAAGTGGAAGAAGAAATCAACTCCGGCGAAGAACAAGAACCAGGAGAGCCTGAAAATGAAGAAGGAAGAGAAACAAAAGCGAGCGAAGAATAAAGCAGCATCAGACGTAGCCTGAAAAGGGTTACGTCTTTTGCGGTTTTCATGTACAGTAGAAATAGAGATTCTTTCTGGTTTCCCTGAAAGAATAAGATATGCGTTTGGTTAGGGGTGTGGAAAGTGAAGTTATTTGTTGGACTTGGGAATCCAGGGAGGCAATACGATAAAACAAGGCACAATATCGGCTTTGAAGTCATAGATGAGTTATCAAAACGGTGGAATATCCCATTGGATCAGGCGAAGCATAAAGGCTTATATGGAAAGGGATTCTTTGGCGGCGAAAAAGTCATCTTGCTTAAGCCTTTAACTTATATGAACCTTTCTGGTGAATCAATTAGGGCCGTAATGGATTTTTATGATATCGACCTGGAAGATCTGGTCGTGATCTATGATGATCTCGATATGCCGACTGGCAGGATCAGATTGCGCCAAAAAGGCAGCGCAGGCGGTCATAATGGGATTAAGTCGACGATTGCCCATACAGGGACACAGGAATTTAAGCGAGTAAGGGTAGGTATCAGCCGCCCGACAAATGGAATGGCGATCACCGATTGGGTGCTTGGCCGTTTTACTGCCGAAGAAAGCGAACAGATGGCCGAGGCTGTCATGAAGTCAGCCGATGCTTGTGAAGAATGGATCAAAAAACCATTCTTAGAAGTTATGAATAGATTTAATCAATAGTGGATTCAGATAAATTGGCGAACTAAACATGCCAATCTTTTGATCAAGTATTATAATGTAAAAAAAGAATCATACAATAGGCTAAGTGCATAAGTTCCTGCCAAAGGGTCAATAATGAATAATGACTTAAATTGGGAGGGACGGGCATGGCTATACATTATCAATGCCGTCATTGCGGCACGAATATCGGCTCATTGGACAGATTGTCTGTCCACAGTGAAAGTTTAGGGCTGCATAAGCTGACCGAGGAAGAGCGCCAGGAGATGGTATCTTACACAGGGAACGGTGACATCCATATAAAATCGATCTGTGAAGACTGTCAGGAAGCCCTGGAGCGCAACCCGGACTTCCACCAGCATGACTACCTGATTCACTGAAAAGCTTTGGATTCCACATCCAAAGCATTTTTCTGTTTGTATATTGGCTGTATTTTATAAAAGGAAAGATTAGCATTTTTTATAGAGAGGGAGAGGTTTGGATGCAGGGGCTGAAAGCTCTATTTAGTCATCAGGATGATGTCCAATCTGTTATTTCCGGAATGGATGAGGGGCTCAGGGAACAGCTCGTCGCAGGCCTGTCTGGTTCGGCAAGGACGGTCTTTTTAGCCGCGATCTACGAGCAGACGAAGCGCCCCGTCCTGATCGTGACACATAATTTATTGCAAGCGCAAAAACTATATGATGATCTTGCGAATTTAATAGGGGAAAATGATGTCTATCTTTACCCGGCAAATGAATTGATTGCCGCAGAAATAAGTATTTCAAGTCCAGAGCTGAAGGCACAGAGAATAGAAGCTCTGAACCATTGGAGCAAAAAGAATACGGGTATTGTGATTGTCCCAATGGCTGGCTTGAGGAAGCTGCTTCCGCCAAAGGATCTGTGGGCAAAATTCCAACTGACATTCAAGCTTGGCGAAGAAATCGATCTCGACTCGGTTCTCAACCGGCTTGTCAGCATGGGATATGTCAGGGCCGGAATGGTTGCGGCTCCCGGTGAATTCAGCGTCCGCGGCGGAATTATTGATATTTACCCGCTGACATCCGCAGATCCGATCCGGATTGAGCTTTTTGATGCAGAGGTTGATTCAATCAGGACATTCTCGCTTGAGGACCAGCGTTCGAAGGAAAAAATGAAAACAGTAGCCATCGGGCCGGCCACAGAAAATCCGATTGAGAGTGAACAGCTGGACCGTTTGATTACAGGATTGGAAGACGGGCTATCAAGCAGTTTAAAGAAGCTGAAGGATGATAAAGCAAAGACTTTGATGGCGCAAAATATTGGCTATGAATTGGAACAGCTCCGCAATGGGCAAATACCCGATCAACTATTCAAGTACTTATCCATAGCTTATGAAAAGCCTCAAAGTTTAATAGATTACTTGCCGTCAAAGGGCTTCCTGTTCATTGATGAAATAAGCAGGGTACAGGAAATGAATGAGTCCCTTGGCAAGGAAGAGGCGGAATGGTATACGAGCCTCCTGGGTGAAGGCCAGATCACCCATGACCTGAAAATTTCACACCAGCTTCCTGACTTGATGAGTAAAGCCGGAAAGCCGATTGTGTATTTATCATTATTTTTAAGGCATGTACCAAATACAAGTCCGCAAAATATCATCAATATATCCAGTAAGCAGATGCAGAATTTCCACGGGCAGATGCATGTGCTGAAAGGTGAAGTAGATCGCTGGCGGAAAGGAAACTATGCAGTTATATTCCTCGGGCCGGATGCCGAAAGAGTCAAAAAACTCGAACGGGTTCTGGAAGACTATGAAATCGATGCGGTAAAAATGGGCAGCAAGCAGGAGCTGCTTCCAGGAAAAGTCCAGATCATTCAGGGCAGCCTGAATACGGGCTTTGAATTCCCGATCCAGAAAATCGCGGTGATTACCGAAGAGGAACTTTTCAATAAAAAAACAAAAAAGCCTGCCAGAAGACAAAAGCTGTCGAATGCAGAGCGAATCAAGAGCTATTCGGAACTTAAGATTGGCGATTATGTTGTTCACGTAAACCATGGTATCGGTAAATACCTTGGCATTGAAACGCTCGTAATCAATGGTATCCATAAAGATTATCTCCATATCCGCTACCAGGGAACTGATAAGCTTTACGTCCCGGTTGAGCAGATTGACCTTGTCCAAAAGTACGTTGGCTCAGAAGGAAAAGAACCTAAGGTCTATAAGCTCGGCGGAAGCGACTGGAAACGGGTCAAGAGCAAGGTTCAGTCCTCTGTCCAGGATATTGCGGATGATTTGATCAAGCTTTACGCAGAGCGTGAGGCCAGTGTCGGGCATGCTTTTTCTCCTGATGGCGAGATGCAGCGCGATTTTGAATCTTCATTCCCTTATCAGGAAACGGAAGACCAGGTACGTTCCATCCATGAAATCAAGCTTGATATGGAACGTGAACGCCCAATGGACCGTCTGCTGTGCGGAGATGTCGGCTATGGTAAAACCGAGGTGGCAATCAGGGCTGCCTTCAAGGCGATTGCCGATGGTAAACAGGTAGCCTTTCTTGTGCCAACAACCATCCTTGCTCAGCAGCATTATGAGACACTCAGGGAAAGATTTCAGGATTTCCCGATCAACATCGGATTGTTGAGCAGATTCCGTACCCGCAAGCAGCAAACCGAGACGATCAAGGGTCTTAAAGCAGGAAGTGTGGATATTGTCGTAGGAACCCACAGGCTTTTATCCAAAGAAATCACCTACAGAGACCTTGGCCTGCTGATCATAGATGAAGAGCAGCGTTTTGGGGTTACGCATAAGGAGAAGATCAAGAAACTAAAAACAAATGTGGATGTCCTGACTTTGACAGCGACACCGATTCCAAGGACGCTGCATATGTCCATGCTCGGTGTCAGGGATCTATCAGTCATCGAGACACCGCCCGAGAACCGCTTCCCTGTCCAGACATATGTCATGGAATATAACGGGGGACTTGTCCGCGAGGCGATCGAACGCGAGCTAGCCAGGGACGGACAAGTCTATTTCCTTTATAACCGTGTGGAGGATATCGAGCGGAAGGCTGAAGAAATTTCCATGCTTGTGCCTGATGCCCGGGTTACCTTTGCCCATGGCCGTATGACCGAAAATGAACTGGAATCCGTCATGCTTGGCTTCCTTGAAGGAGAATACGATGTCCTTGTCAGCACCACCATCATTGAGACTGGTGTAGATATTCCGAACGTTAATACACTGATTGTGTATGATGCGGATAAAATGGGCCTTTCCCAGCTGTACCAGCTCAGAGGAAGGGTAGGGCGCTCCAACAGGGTAGCCTATGCTTACTTTACCTACCGAAAAGACAAGGTCCTCACCGAGGTGGCTGAAAAGCGTCTCCAGGCAATCAAGGAGTTTACGGAGCTGGGCTCTGGTTTCAAGATTGCCATGCGCGACTTATCAATCCGTGGTGCCGGTAACCTGTTAGGCGCCCAGCAGCATGGGTTTATTGATTCGGTCGGTTTCGATCTGTATTCCCAGATGCTGAAGGAAGCGATTGAAGAGCGAAAGCCGGAAAAAGACCAAGTCCGCAAGCCAACGATTGAAATCGATCTTGAGCTCGATGCCTATATACCTGATAGCTATATTTCTGATGGACACCAGAAAATCGAGATGTATAAGCGCTTCCGCGGTATTGAGTCATTGAAGGATATTGAGGAATTAAAAGAAGAGATCATAGATCGATTTGGAGATTATCCAGAAGAAGTAGAAACGTTATTTAAAGTGGCAGAATTAAAGGTTTATGCCATTACCGCAGGTGTGGAGTCCATTAAGATGGCTAAGCAGGATGTGACGATTCTTTTAACAGAGGATGGAAGCAGCAGGATTGACGGACAAAAGGTATTCAAGCTTAGCAGCCAGTACAGGAATGCGGTGGGTCTCGGTATGGAAGGCAATAAGCTGAAAATGGTCGTCCACACGAGAGGAATGAAAAATGACCGTTGGTTCGAAATTACTTTCGAGATGATTAAGGGACTTCATGACTCCCAAAAAGAACAGGAAAATACAGTATCGTAACCGTATGGAAATATTTTGTAATCTAAATGTAAAAGGATAAGGTGTTTCAAAAAAGATAGACAAGGGTAATTTCTGTGTGTACGCAAATATTGACTGGAAGGTTTATCCGTTTTTGGCACCTTTATCACTTCCAAGAAAATAATAATGAGAAGTGTATAGAACTTTCCATATGAAAGATACTAAGTTCAAATCTTGGTAAGGTTGATTAATAAAGGCATTATTATTACCGATGCTGTTTTCGTAAACTGAATTGGTTTTAAACGAATAGCAGCAATTATCGCAAAACAACCTTATCTAAAAAAATAATCATCAGATGAAAGTGAGGCAACGTTGGATGAAAGCAACTGGTATTGTTCGTCGAATCGATGATTTAGGTCGTGTCGTAATTCCAAAAGAAATCAGAAGAACACTTCGTATTCGTGAAGGGGATCCACTTGAAATCTTTGTGGACCGTGATGGTGAAGTTATTTTAAAGAAGTATTCACCAATCAGTGAGCTGAGTGATTTTGCGAAGGAATATGCAGAAGCGCTTTACGACAGCTTAGGCAACCCAGTATTGATCTGCGATAGAGATACTTATATCGCATTGGCAGGAGGTTCCAAGAAGGACTACTTGAATAAAAACATCAGTGAACTTGTTGAAAAGACGATGGAGGACCGTACATCATCCCTTGTGAACCAGCAGACTAGCATTTCGCTTGTTGAGGGGAATGAAGAGCCTGTTTCTTCTTATACAATTGGGCCAATCATTGCCAACGGAGATCCAATCGGGGCAGTAATTATCTTCTCTAAAGAAGGATCATTGGGTGACGTGGAACAAAAAGCTGTTGAAACAGCTGCAGGCTTCCTGGCAAGACAGATGGAGCAATAATCACCACCGATTTATAATTTTACCGAAAGGGCAGCTGACGAGGCTGCCTCTTTTCGTTGTCCAGAATTCATTATAGATTACAACTATCTAACAAATTAATGTTGTCTGTTTCGCTTGGGGCCGCCGCTTTTCCCCTTATGATATAATACGTTTGAAACTGAAATTGGAAGGAGATGGGCGATGAAGCCCGTTGCGGATTCAAAGGAATTGATGAAGGGGGCTATGATCCTTACTCTGGCTGCCCTGGTTACGAAAATTTTAAGCGCGGTTTACCGTGTCCCTTTTCAAAATATCGTCGGGGACATTGGTTTTTATATTTATCAGCAGGTATATCCCTTTTTTGGCATTGTCATGGTTTTATCTACATATGGATTTCCGGTTGTCATTTCAAAGCTTTATACGGAGCAGCAGGCTGCCGGGAATAGTGGCAGGGCTGATCGTCTATTGGCTATTTCGCTCGTATTTCTCGGTATCGTCGGGTTGTTCCTTTTTTCCTTTTTCTATATTGGTGCTGGATGGATTGCCGATAAAATCGGTGATCCGGAACTGAAACCCTTATTTAAGGTTGTATCCGTGCCATTCCTGATCTTCCCGTTCACCTCAGTGTTCAGGGGATATTTCCAGGGAAAGGGTAATATGGTGCCGACAGCGATTTCTCAGGTTTCAGAACAGTTCATCCGGGTCGCGACCATTCTTATCTTGTCAGCGGTGCTTGTGCAGCAGGGTTTCTCTCTTTATGTCACTGGTGCCGGAGCTGTTTTCGGATCGATAACAGGAGGGGTTATTTCCGTTTTGATACTCGGATTTTTTTATCTGAAAAATGGAGGAGCTAATCCCTTCAACTATTTTCAGCTCAAGGATTTATTCAAGGACGCAGCCTGGGTCGTAAAAGCGCTGATCATTCAGGGATTTGCGATCAGTATCAGTGGCATGCTGTTAATATTGCTGCAGCTGGCGGATTCCTTGAATATGTATTCTTCATTGCTGGCAATGGGGATATCAGCGGATGAAGCGAAGTCGGCAAAAGGCATTTTTGACAGAGGGCAGCCGCTGATCCAGCTTGGGACAGTTGTCGCCACTTCGATGTCATTAAGCCTTGTACCGGCAATATCAGGTGACAAATCAAGTAATCGCCGTGAGAGAATCCTGCCCAAAGTGAGGCTCGCCCTTCAGACAAGCCTGATTTTTGGCGCTGCTGCTGCGGTTGGTTTATATAGCATCATCGTTCCAGCTAATATCATGCTGTTTGAGAATGCTGATGGATCCAATGTGCTTGGATTGCTCAGCTTGATGATTTTATTTGGTTCGGTCATCCTGACGATTATGAGCATTTTGCAGGGTCTTGATAAGTCTATTTTTCCGGCTGCAGTCATACTTGCCGGATTTGGCTTGAAATACATATTGAACCTGATACTGATCCCAGAGAATGGGACAATGGGGGCGGCCTTTGCCACATTGGCGGCGATGCTGGCAGTCATGTTCATCCTTATTTTTAAGCTGAGACATGAACTCGGCCAACCTGTCCTATCACTTGTATTCATTGGGAAAATCCTGTTTTCCTCGGCGGTGATGGCTATTGTTTTACGATTATTTCTATATATAACGGATTTCGGTTATGACTATATTGAACCCGACAGGCTCGGAGCTGTATTCCAGGCGTTAAGCTCTATAGTGATCGGAGCACTTGTTTATTTTTTCATATTAATCAAAACGAAGGCTTTGACTGAAGATGAACTAGTGACTTTGCCATTCGGCAGCAGGATGGTCCAGTTGTTCTTTAAATAAGGCATTTACATGAAGGAGGAAAAAAGGGAAATGGCAAACAAGATTTTGGTCATCGGACTGGGAGCGGGCGACCTCGACCAGCTGCCGCTTGGTGTATATAAAAAGTTGAAGCAGGAGAAAAACCTGTTTTTGCGGACAAAAGAACATCCGGTCGTTGCAGAGCTCGAGAAGGAAGGGTTGCAGTTTCAATCGTTCGATGGAATTTATGAGAAGCATGACCAGTTTGAGGATGTTTATGAGGAAAT
>ENA-ORXC01002389-ORXC01002389.1-marine-metagenome-genome-assembly--contig:-NODE-2389-length-10304-cov-4.068055_pt1 | contig 10304 bp, 8 predicted proteins | sample MGYA00237865_ERZ511478 | MGnify/ENA metagenome assembly ERZ511478 | reverse complement strand
AGCAGCTGTACGATAGGGCAATCGCGTCCGCCTACGCATTGCCTCGGACGATGTCGCTCCCCCCGCTTTTCGATGGCTCCGACACCGGCGGCTACGTGCCCGCGCTGCCTCCTCTTGTAGCTTTGTCGCAGCTTTCGCCTGGTCTACCGCCTCCAAGCCAGTTCCACACCCAGGAGGACGACCTGGCGGCTTTTGGCCCTCCTCCCACACCTCCTTCGTCTGTGGCGCCGCCCCCGCCAGTGGCGGCGCCCCCGCCGGCGGCGCCGCCCCCGTCCGTGGCGCCGCCCCCGCCGGTGGCGCCGCCCCCGCCGGTGGCGCCGTCCCCGTCGGTGGCGCCGTCCCGGTCGGTGGCGCCATCCCCGTCGGTGGCGCCGTCCCGGCTGGTGGCGCCGTCCCTTTCGGTGGCACGGCGCCCGCCGGTGGCGGCGTCTTTGCTTGCGGCGGTCTTTGCCCCCCTTCGGACGGTGCCACCCTCGTCATCTGGAGCTCCAGGCGGCGGGATTCTAACGTCCTTGCGGTATCCGTTGCCGGCCTCTGCACCGCCGCGGAGAAAGGCTGGACCCCCCGTTGCGGAAGACCGCCCGCGGCCTGTCACCGCGCCGCGCTCCCCGTTGCCGACATCGGTGGAGCCGGTGTGCGTCCACAAGGACAACACGGAGGCGGCTGACCGGGATTCCACGCCGTCGGCCGGCTCCAGCTGCACTCCCCCCCCGGTGACGCCCAACGGAGAAGCGGCGAGTGCGTCGGTACGTCCATCTCGTGACGGTCGATACGACCCCCAGTTGACGTCTGCGACCCGCCCCAACGGTGGCACACGATCAAGATCTGCTCCCCGCCCGCCTACGCTGCCCCCAAAGCCGGCCAGTGCCGGCGCCAATTTGGCCGGGGCTTCCGTTCAAGGACAGCAGCTGGATTTGGACGTCTTCTCCCTGAACGTGCTGGAGGCCGTGCGCGTCATCGGCCAGCCACTGCTGGGGCGCGGGGATGATGGGTGGTCTGCCATGTACGTGGTGCTAGAGCGCCCCTCGCGGGCTGGTGTCTCGTACAAGGGCATCATTATCGACTGCTCCCGCTCCGTCAAGACGGCATCGGAGGCGCACGCCTTCATGTCCGACTGGTCGCGGCACAGTGGCAGTGGCAGGTCGCTGCCCGATCGCGATCAAGGGGGTGCTCTAGTACAGGTCCGGAATCCCCCTCCGCCCCCCGTTGCAGTGGAAGATGACCATGATGATGACTTCGACATCGATGCTGAAGCGTGCCTGCGGGACACTGCCGTCCTGGACGCCGGTGACGCATATGCTGACCAAGCCGGCGCCTTGTACGGGTACCCCGAACTGGTGTTCAACGACCGCCAAGTCATCCAGAAGGTGGCGGCCGCCCAGATGGGGGAGCGGACGCTGGAGCAGATTGAGATGCAAGCGCTTGTTGCCAACTGCGGCCTACGCAACTTTAAGCAGATCTCGTACGACATGGTGACGGCCATCTTTACCAAGGGGAGCAAGGCGGTCAAGAAGCAGAAGCGGGTATTGCGGTTTCAGTGGACGCAGGTGTGCCCGCCCCTGCTACTGCACAACCGATGGAGGCTGCAGGGCAACAAGATGTCTGTCGATGGCAACAACTTCTACCCACCTAACCACGGGCGCGCAAAGGACCACGGGGATATTGAGCACAAGCGGTTGGAATTGTGCATTGCGGCGCACTTGTCGCCTTTTTGGCGCGCTGTGGTTTTCGCCTTCTTCAAGGACAACCCCGTGTCCAAGAGGCCGTTGGCCAAGCGCTTTCGTGGCGCCGACGACGCCTTTGCGAAGGCCAAGAGCAACCTTCCCGCCAAGGGGGCGCGCATTGCCCTCAAGGCAGATTCACGCAGTCGCGTGGCGCTCAAGATCCCTCTCCCTCCACCCCAAGCTCCCCCGCCACCCACACCTCTCCTGCCGCCGCAGCCTGCTTCGCCTCGCCCCCGGACGCTTCCGACGGTCGCAGGTGCTGCTCACCATGCGGGTCGGACAGCCCTTCGAGCCGGTGCCGGCGATGTCAACTCCCATGCGGGTGGCGCCCGAGGCTGGCGCGGTGACGGGGTGCTGCCGCCGGCGAAGGTCGTCCTTCCGCGCGTCGTTCCTCGCCCTCCCCCCCCTCTCCCCGAGTGCCACAGTCCGGTCAACGTGCTCGCGTCCGTGACGTCTCGATTGCCGGTGTGCCAGGTGGCGGGCATGAGTCCCGCGCCGATGCTGCCCGAGACCACACGGTTATCCACCTTCCTGCTCGGTGGCACCGCCATGCTCGCCCTGACGCGGCGGGAGCGTCAGCTCAAGGTCGTGTTGCCGAAGGGGGTGCTGTCGGACGCCATGAAGGCGATTGAGGACGGCGGCGGGGGCCCCATCGCGCTGGACGGCAGCTCGGCTAGTGGGGGCGGCGGCGGGGAGGTTGCCCTCCAGATTGACATTAACGGGCACGAGCCTCTCAAGTGCCCCGCCGCAACTTTGGCATCGATGGCGGCCGTTCACCGCTACAACGAGTCCCGGGACGTTTGCGCCGCGTTCTACTCCTGGATGCGCTCGTTTCTGTCGGACAGCGCGGCCTCCTTCCCGTCCGAGCTCCGACATCTCGTTGGCGCCCCTCTGCCTGTAACTGAGGTGGCGCGCGTTGTCATGATCGCGGTGGGCAAGTTGGTCATGAGCGACACTGTGTGGCGGTACTTTTTCGTCGACGACGGCTTGCTCGGCGCCATGGTCGGCTGCAACCTGTACGGCGGCTACTCCATCCCCGTCGTCGAGGTGCATCTTGCCGGGCAAAAAAGATTCCTTACCAACGGGATGCTGGACGCGGCGCTGTTCGAGTTGCGCGAGCACTGCGCGGGCCTGTCGTTGCCCACCGCGGTGCTGCTGACCAACCAGTCAGCCGCATTCACCGCCACCTTTGGCCAAGTCGTTGGGGAGGACGACGCCCGCGGCAAGATCCAGGAGGACCTCGGCGCCTTGCCTGCCCGCCCGCACTTGCGGTATGTCATGCTGCTCAACCTCATCAACAAGCACTGGATCTCCGCCGAGGTGCTCATCCACTCGGGCACCATCAACGCCTTCGACTCATCGTCTGGGAGTTACTCTCAGCACAAGGCCACGGCTGTGACACGGGTGTTGCTGTTTGCCGAGGAGGCTTTGCGCTTCTTGCGCAAGACGGACCCGACCATCCCTACTTGGGACGGGTGGAATGTGGTGGACGTTACTAACCCGCGTCAGACCGCCGACTACAACTGTGGAGCCTTTGCTCTAGCTCATTTATGGTACGCTGTCGACGGCCGTGACTTGGGCTCTATTCGTTGTGTTGGTGATCATATCCGGCTAGCGATGATACACACCCTGGTGGAGCGAGGGCGTGTGTATGATGACGCCCGGGCAGAGATGCGCGGGGCTAATTGATAGACATCAAAGATTAGTGGGGGACATGTGCGGCGTGGCTTGTTTCTTCCATCCCCTTCGGCGTTGTTGCTATATCTAGCTCAAGTCCTCCTTTGTACCGGCTCGAAGACTTTTGATAAAGTCACCTGTGGTTTATTCTCCCCCAGGGCGCTACCCACGAACTCCTATCCACCGCGTCAAGGGAAGACAAAAAAGGAGCACCGGTGCGGGCAGCAAGCATTCGCTCGGATGGCAAAGCGGTCGACTATAAGACCTGTAGCAATCGCCCACAGTGCCCAGCAGCTCAAACCAATATTGGTCAAGCCCCCAGTCTTGCCTGCCGGCACCTTTCTTCCGTAGCCCATGTCGTGGTGAGCAAGGACTCAGCTTCGACCTGTGGGATTAGGGTAGCATTCATTCACAGAGAGAATGTGGGGGGGGGGAATAAGAAGACGGAGGACGGCCACAGACAGAAAATGGGCAGGTCAGTCGTTTGGTCCAACTCATGGAAACTTGCCATAGGCCCTTCCGCGAAGGTCTGGATACGCAGGAGACGAAGGCACCCGCCGCCTCACGCTACGTGTGTGGAACTCGAACAGTAAGCAGACAAAGAACGTGTCCACGCCCTCACTACTTACCACAGGGTCAGCTCCTTCAGAAACAGAACGCACGCCAAACTCCCAGGCGGGGCTCGCGGCAGCCCAGAATGCCAGCCGTCGGAGGGACGGGGCGATGTGCCCGCACGTTGGGGCAAGACTGTTCAGCCCTGCCAAGAAGGCAGTGGCTTGCCGACTGGGTTCGTGCTTCCCCCACAGCCGTCGTCCGTGACGCTCGCAGAAGGCGTCGCAAAGACGGTTGATGAAGGTCTGACGGCTAGCAGGTGAGAGCGGCATGAACCCCAGAGGCCAGTGGTTCAGTGACAGGCGCAGGCACTGCGTCGTGCCGCTTGGTGATCGAAAGGCGGGCTACATGATCTTGTCACTGGACAATTACTTTTGATGCGATGGCATCGTATCGCAATTGCACGAGCGTGACGAACATGCAATTAAGCAGGGGCGCTGCTCTGGGCATGGAAGAGCGGACCCCGTAGAGCCTAAATGGCAGCCGCCACCTGCTCACGATACAACCAGGATGGGCCACGCTGCGAGAAAGGGACAAGAAGCATTTGCACGCCATTGAGGTAACTGTAACAGAGTCTGTGTCTTCGGTCACGATGAGTCTGGTGGGAGCTCGGCGTCACGGGTAAGCGCTCAATAAAGATAGCCACTACCGTCTGGTGGGGCTCCCCAGGCCACCTATCGTGCACCTGTCGTGGTTGAGGCAACGAGCCTGAGAAGCAGAGTCCGCATACTTGCCGCCTATGGCTCGGGCGTTGCAGAGATGCATCGTTCTTGAACCGGTCTATTGCGTGGTGCGGGTCCCGTGATGTATGCACAAGGGTTCATGTGTCGTAAAGGTGCCAATACATCCGCTGTCTGAGCTGCCCGCAGAGGAAAGGGGCGTAAGTTGTCCAACCGCTCTCGATAAGCTACGTTACCCACGACCTTCTTGGATGTATGGTCACAGAGGTAGCCCAACACGAAGTGGTTCGCTGAACCGTATTCATAAGCGCAAGCTGTTGAGGGGAGCACCTGCACGGGTCCATAGTCTTTCCCGTCTGCTATTGCCGCATGCGGTGAGCCTCTGGCTTCTAGGCTCATTGAACCAGACGTTCCTTGTGCCCTTTCATGACCAGTGTGGACGCTCATACACGCGCGTCGCCTGTGCTATGCCTCGCATCGCTAGCTTCATCAGCTCTCATCCATCTTGTCCTCGGTGAGGCCTGCTGCCAGAGCGGTCTGCACGATGGCGCTGACAATCGAACTTATGACCAGCTGGCCAACTGTTGTCGGAGTGTGAGAAGAATTCATTCTCTATCGCCCTCCAAGTGTGTTTGTAGCCTCCCGCTGCAGGACCCATTGTGAGCGGTATTCGCATCCTGCAACGTCTTGGCCCTCTCCCCATCAGCCACATCGCCTCACCGTCTAAACTCTTTGCAGAGGGGACGTCACTTCCCGTCGCCCCAGTAGTCCTCAACGGCCGGCCACCCGCTCCCTGACCTCAGAGTAGCTGCGAATGCTGAGCCCCGCGCCGTCGGTCGTAGCGTTGTTCGCGTTAGGCGCAATGGCGACAGGCGCTGCTGCAGCCGCCGCTTGCTTTCGCCTTGGCTAGCCGTTCTGGTGGCGCTCGTCGTGGCAGACGCTGCGGATGCTGGGTGGAGAGCGCGAGAAGCGCCGGCGCCGTGTCGTGCGAGTAGCTAGGTGCGAGATGGACGGAGAGTGGGACGTCGGTTGAGTCAATGGGGCCATGGTAGGGTGGGGATGGCGATAGACTCTGTGACAACGTAGCGACACGGGTGAGAGCGGTGGTGAGTGCCACCGGCGCCGCCACAGCAACCCCCTATCCCCCTAGCGGGTACTGCTGTTTTCGTGTTTACCCAGGAGGACTGAGGCGGTAGGGTAGAATCCCACCAACGAGTTTCTGCACTGGCCAGTGATACTGTGTCGTGACCACCTGGGAGGCCGCTGAAGCCTAGCTTCCAGGGCCATGGTGCGTTGCCATGCCGCTGGCGTCAGCTCCGTTGCTGGTAGGCCACCTGCACCCTCCCAGCCCGGCCGCCACTGCCACCACAGAAAAGCCCGATACTCTTGCTAGGGCAAAGAGAACCGGTAAAGAGAGAATGTCTTGTTTAGTTGGGAACGTCTACGTGCACCCTACGGAACCACTCTGGCCACTTGCACATCGTATGCTGGTCCAAGTTGTTACGGTACAACGCAATGACGTTGGACAGCGCCTGCTGATAGACGCTGAAGATGATGAAGTGCTTCTGGTTCATCTGCCGTAGGTGGTGTTGCTGCCGCCTAGACAGAGCGTTGCGCTCCTCCGACGAGGAAGTGTTGGTCCCGTCCATGCCGACGTAGGAGTCGGGGCACATCGCCTTGGTGCAGTCGCTATGGTTCTTCCGCCAGTGGAAGCGGTCCACGCGCAATGCCACACGCTTTTCCACATACGGCAAACGCACGAGGGCAGTCTTGAGGGTGGCGCAGGCAAAGTCGTAGACGATGACGGCCGGCAGCGTGGCAAAACGCTGCACGAAAAACTCGATTGGCATTCGCTGACCCTCGGCGCCGTCGAGCACGACAACCCCGACGCACTTAGGGTGCGTGCAGTTGCAGTTGACGCCAAACGTGCCCGCCGTGCACCGTTTCTTCTTGCCCATCTCGTGTTGGAAATCTGGTGCGTCCGTCTGCGCGCTTGACGCCCCGACAAAACCCGGCATGGCGCGCAAGCACGGCAGGCCCGGCGCCCAGACGCCAGTGCGCGATTAATCGTCGCCCTGGTTCATCGGGTTGTCGTAGACTGCGCGGTACTCCGCGACGGAGGCGGGCGGCAACAGCCAGGTGTCGGTAAACTGCTGCGGCGTGAACGTGTGGCTCGGGTGCGCGTGCGCCATTTCAAAGCGGGTGATGGGCTTGACCGCGCTGTCGCCCTCGTCGCCTTCCTCGCCTGCCGTGACGTCGGAGCCCTTCCTCCGCGTGCTGCTGCTTCTTGCGGTACCACCGTCGTCGTTGGCGTCGCCGTCTTCGCCGTCCCTGTGTGCGTCAACGTTTCCTCATTGGCCTCGTCGGCCGCGTCCGACACATGCTTGTCATACGACGAGCACGCCTTCTTGAGCGCCTTGAGTACGCCATCAAACACCTCGCGCACACGGGGACGCAGACAAAACGCCGGTCCCAAGCAAGCAACCGCACCACGAAGCAGACGCTGCTCCGTCACATCGACGCGGCTGAGCACAGCGGCCAAAACGGACACCGAGAAGTCCTTGGCCGAAAGTGCGTCGATGAGCGCGTCCACGGCACCCCAGTGGCTGCCGGGCGCCCACACAGTGAACGGGTCGACAAGCACTGCCCTCAAAAAGTCCACCAGCTTAATGCTGGAGGCCGCCGTCGAGGGAATGTGGGGGAGCGGCGGGAGGATGAGGTCACGGAGCCGCGCGGCAGCTCGGGCACCTCCCGTGTCCGCCAAGGCGGGCTCGTCAAGAATCTCCGCGTACATGCGCAGAGGGGCATTGTCGTCCCACGTGACCTCCGAAGGGTACAGCGGCTCGGTCGGGGTGCAGTCGTCGCCGAGCACCTCGTGAAGTAGAGCGCCGTGACACGCCTTGGTGTCGTCCCCGTCGCTCTCCCACTCATTGGAGTCCCCCCTCGCCGCGTCGCCGTTCGCCATAGACCCGGGCGCTTCTTGGATGACGTCCACCCCACCTGTAGCGGCTTTGGTCTCGACGTCGTCGTCCTCAACGACGTCGGCAGCTGGCTCCTTGCACTCCCCGTCCTTCAATAGCGCCTCGATGCGCCGCATGAGAACGTCAGGCACTCTGCGGCGGAGGTCATATTGGGCGCCGACGACTGCCAACGCAAGAGAACGTGCCACGCGCCTGCAGTCAAAAACCTCGGAGAAGAACTCAGTCAGCTCTTGGCGCACGCCACCGTCCTCCGCGGGGTCCCACCCGCGCTTCTTCGTCACGCCCTGAGCATGAGGCATTGGTCCTGCCAGGATCACCGGGTTGCCATTTACCACCGGGTACCCGACCAGCAGCGTGATAGCCATGACATGCCCACGGATGGCCGAGACTGTAGTGATCGCTTTGCTGGCCTCCAACGTCGGCACGGCGGTTGAAGCGAGCACCCGACCGAGCGCTTTGCAGATCGCCTCGTCGGTGATGACGTGCGCGATCACCGAGGCGCGCGCGACCGCGGGAACGCGCACCGACGTGCGGAAAAAGGGGAGGATGTGCTGGATGCCATAGCCCACTTGCAGCCCGTCAAAGTCGATAGTAGCGTAGCTGCCGTCTGCCCGCCGACACTTGAGGCACTCGGTCACAGCGGCCGGCAGGCCGTCAATGACCAGCGACAGGTATAACACGAGCCCAGAGCGGAGCGTCGTGACGGAGCTCAATCGGAGAGTAGACAGTGGGAATGTAGAGGCGCCGCTCATCTCGCGGTAGGCCTCGCGCAGGTACGCCGATGAGCTCAACGAGCAGCCGTTGCGACACAAGTCGACAGCCAACTCGAACAAGAACGCCTCACAAGACAGCAACGACGCCGACTGGAACACGACGCCGCGCTCCCGACCGTCGGGGATAATGCGCATCTCGCACTTAGTGCAGCGCCAGATCTCCACGCGCGCGACGGCCACGCCCTCGCCGCACTCAATCGTTGCCCCAACGGTCTGGATGCCCGAGTCAGGATGACGACGGAGGTTGCATAGATGGCAGTGCGTGGCCGCCACGTACTTGAGGATGATGGAAGGGTCCCGGAGCGCATCGAGCACGCGCGCGCGCTCTTGCTGCGCCACCACAGACGGCACGATTGGTAGCGGCAAGGTTGAGTGAAGTGACGTCCGGTAGTGCGGCATCTGGGTCCGGCTCGACGGCAGCGACGGTGGCGGCGGTAGCAGATCGGCCTTGCACGGCGGCCGCTCCGGGTCGCCGTCGGCATTCACGTGCGCGCCACTGCCGTCGTTACCTCCGCCGTCCTCCATGGCATCTATCTCGCCGTCATCTGACAAGTCCGACTCGTCCCCGTCACCGCCACCCTTGTCCAGCTCGGCCGCCGCCCCCGAGTGCTCGCAATCTGCATCAGACGTTCTGCACGAGTAGCAGATCCACCCGCCGCTGCGCGTCTTGCGGACAGCAGCCAACGGCCAGCTGGACTCTGCCATCCGAACAAGGCATGTTGAGTCGCCAAACAGCACGGCCTTGCCAGCGCGCCGCCGCCGAAGCACACAGGACGCCGAGAGGATCATGAACAGCTGCTCGGTGGTCACGCCAAGTGCCGCCCGCACCGAGTCGAGCGCATTCGTCATAGCTTCTTGCATGGAACACACGGCGCCGTCTTTGAGGCAGTTCTCGGCTTCACTGCAAGAGCACACGATGCCCGACTCGGCCGTCCATGTCGACTCAACGGCTACGCACTGATGGCGCCCTTGGTCATCTCTGGAACTGCTGCTACCAAACTTGAGAAGGGCCCCGATGATGCCAACCGGCGACAGGTCCCACGCGCGCCGCCGAAGGGCGGGGTCGGATACGCGGGCAAAGTTAAACCGGAGCATCTTTAAGCCCGCGAGGTCCACGCCGGCCGCGTCCTCGGGGAGGACGAGCCGCGTGAGGTTGAAGTACGCGCTCGTCGAAAGGACGACCACCAGGACCGCGTGGAGCGCTTTCCGCACGTCCAGGCCCGAGCCCTTCACGCGCCCGGTGCCGCGCGCGTACACGACACGGTCAGGAGCACCAGAGGGTGCCGGCAAGAAGCCGACCGCCCCGCCACGATCTTCGCCGTCCTGCAATCGCCGCTGTGCATCGGCGTGCAGCTGCAAGAATGAGCCCGCCCCGACGAAAGACAGCAAACCGTGGTGATGGTGCAGGACTTTTGCAGGGTGGGAAGGCTCCTCGGGGCCCCGCCACGGACTGAGAAGGTCATCGGCGGGGGCCAGCGCAAGCCCAGGGACCGACGTCGAGGCCAAAAGGGGCGGGTGCGTGCCTGCCGTGAAAGGCAGCCGCCTGGCCATAGCACCAGGCGGGGGCCGCGGGACAGGTTGCACCAGCAGAGGTCGCCACAATGCGGGAACAGGGTGGGGATAGGAGGGAAGACCGCCCCTTCCGGCGCGCTACGGCGGCGGTGGGCGGCCGCGGCCGCGGCGACGCCGCGGCCGACCGCGGCCGCCGCGGTGGTCACCGTGGCGGCGACGGCGGGCGGCAGCGGACGCGGTGGGACCCGAAGAGGTAGCCGAAAAAGCGAAGGGGGAGCACAAAGAAAGGCCGCACCGGCCGGAGCGCGGCGGCGGTGGGGGGGCGGCGTGGGTGGGGGGCGACGG
>ENA-ORXC01002388-ORXC01002388.1-marine-metagenome-genome-assembly--contig:-NODE-2388-length-10309-cov-3.408718_pt1 | contig 10309 bp, 8 predicted proteins | sample MGYA00237865_ERZ511478 | MGnify/ENA metagenome assembly ERZ511478 | reverse complement strand
CATTATTCTGGAAGTAAAACCAGAAACCATTCGGTTGATGAACGATAACGGAGAACCCGAAACAATGAATTTATAAATATTTTCAGGAGATGGAGCTATCCCATCTCCTCCTTCTTTAGATGTTTTGTCAAACTTTTGTTGATTTTAAATCATAAAAACGTATTGATATAAAAATATAAATATCGTAATCTATTGGTAGATCATATTTGTGAAATAATTCACAAAGCAAGTCAACAGGGATTAATTTATTTTTTTTAAACTATCATGTGAATGTTTTCACAATAATAACCAGAAAGAGGGAACAACAATGCAAACTCCAAAAATAGTCATTCTAGGTGCAGGATATGGCGGTCTTATTACCAGCAGACAGCTTGAGAAGAACCTGCGGAACGGCGAAGCTGAAATTACTTTGATCAATAAACATGATTATCACTATATTTCTACTCAACTTCATAAGACTGGGGCGGGTACGGCCTCGGACGAAAAAATAACCTTACATATACCTGAACTTTTAAAGACAGATAAAATAAAATTTAAAAAAGGTGCTGTAGAAGGTGTAGACTTCTCTGCAAAGAAAGTACAGCTGGAGTCTGGTGAGTTTGTTGATTATGACTATCTGATGATTGGTCTTGGTTTTGATGTGAGTACGTTCGGAATTCCTGGAGTGGAAGAAAATGCTTTTAAAATCAAAAGCTTCAGGAGCACGAAGGCCATATACAATCATATGCTCAGGCAGTTCGCTGCGTATAAGGAGGATCACGACCCTTCAAGATTGACTTTTGCTGTAGCCGGCGCCGGTTTTACTGGAATCGAAATGATTGGCGAACTGATAGAAGCCTTGCCCAAGCTTTGCCTTAAATATAATATCCCTGTGTCAGAAGCGAGAATTATCAATCTAGAAGCTTCACCAACAGTACTCCCTGGATTTGATAAGGAGGCCATAGATTTTACAGAAAGTTATTTAAGAAAGAATGGCGTTGAATTGATGACCTCAACGAAGATTCTTGAATGTTCTCCAACTTCCATCACATTGGACAACGGTGAAGAACTTCCGTCAAGGACACTGATATGGTCTGGCGGCGTCCGTGGCAATACCCTTCTTGAAAAGCTGGATGTACCCATTTCGAAGGGCCGCATCATCATTGATAAGTTTTTGCGGGTAAAAGGAATGGAAAATGTCTTTTGCATCGGGGATGCTGCGCTGTTCTTGAAAGATGACGGAACCCCACTCCCTCCGACTGCCCAGGTGGCCATTCAACAGGCAGAGGTGTGCGGACCAAATTTAGTCGCTATCTTGAGAGGTGAACAGCTTAAAGCATTCGAATATCACCACAAAGGAACAGTAGCTTCCATCGGCAACAAAGCAGCTGTGGGCAAAGTCTTCGGCCTGAAAATCAGCGGGTTGTTCGCTGCCTTAATGAAGCAGGTAATCGAAGCCCGTTACCTCTTCGTACTTGGCGGACCTGGATTGGTCATCAAGCAATTCCTTAAGGTTGGTAAGCCACATTCAGAGTTGGCTATTTCCAAACAAAAATAATGCTTTTCAATAGATCATTGCAACCATAAAAGCATCGGAGCCCCAAAGGCCCCGATGCTTTTTCTAAGGCTCTTTTCTCAAACTTTGTTGCTATCGACTTCAAACTAGGATTGAATGACCTAACTTCTCTTAGCAAAATTGACTCATTTATGAGAAAAGAGCATGCAAACTTAATACCGAACTGCAAAATGGCATTATATCACGTTAAAATCGGCTTTAGGATTTTAACAATAATCTTTACGAAACTGCCTTTTCTAATTTTGCGATGCTGTCAGCGCGTCTTCCGGTGGGCGCTTTCCTCGTTTTAAGTCATTGATTGTGAGGTCAAAACGCATTTCCAGGTGCGGATAATCCTTAAATTGTTTCCAGTCTCCTCCCCACATAAATCCGAGCTCTTTGGCAATGCCTACTACTTCCATCCAATCAGATTTCCCATTTCCATTTCCATCATAAGTGGTGTCCCAAAGAGCTTTTCCTTGTTTATTCAATAAAGCAAAATCGATTGCCAGACCAAAATTATGATATGAGTCCCCGCCTTTAGCGTGAGTGACTATTTGTCCTTCTTTTGATCTTCCCTTTTCATATAATAGGTTCTGTTCTTCAAAACTCCGGAACCCATCGGTCACCAGGACCCTGATCCCTTTCTCTGCTGCCTTCTGGATCAGCACATCCTTATTTTTCTGGACAACTGGATGCAGGTCCTGCGGCAAAGGAACATTTTCATTGATTTCAGGCTTGGTGAGGAATTGATAATATAGCAGGAGCGCAGCCAAAATCAGCAGAAAAGTGATGGATGCGTTCCCAAGCAGTTGTTTTTTCACAAAAAAATCCCTTTCAGCTTTTCTTTTAATCTATTATATTACGAATTTACTGCACACTTGGTTTCATCGAAGTTTTTTGAAATATCGAGAAAAAACCCGGCAATGTGTTTGCCAGGCATTAAATTTATTGAAGTAATTTCCGCTTTTCCAGAGAGTCTATTCGAACGTGTAACTTTCTAAAATGCGGTCGGTGATCAGTTTATAGCCTTTATCATTTAAATGCAGCGAATCACTAAAATACTGGTTTTTATCTTTCCCTTTGAACAGGTCATTGGTTGGAACGAATACGACCTGTTTTTCATTTTTAGACGCTTTCCTAATTTCTTTATTCCAATCATCAATCACCGCTTCAATTGCGGCACTGTCGGAGTATGGATTATAGAGGCCAAGCAGCAGGATGGGCGCTTTCTCGTTTCCATCCGTCAATATTTTAAGGATCGCATTCAGGTTTTGCAAATACTCGTCCTGACCTTGTTCTATTTTTTCGTGCATCAGATTCTCTAAAGTTCCGCCATTGCTATTGATCAAGTCATTCGTCCCGATGAAAAGAATAAAATAATCTGCTTCATCGAGCTTTCCTCTAATACTGACATTAGATAGCTGGGTAAGGATTCCTGAAGACTCAAGGCCATAAATTGCTTCATTATCAAAGTTGTATTCCTTTTTGTGTTGACTGTTCAACTTGGTCTGCAGCGTATCGATATAGCCTGAGCCTTTCTGATCTCCATAACCATATGTGAGCGAATCGCCGAATGCCAGAACCAGCCTGTCTTCTTCCTCTTTTTCAGGATCGACCATACTGAAAGCAGCCAGCACGACAATTATAATGATAAGAGATGAGATGAGTAATGTATTTTTTTTCATGATGTACCTCTCCTATATTATTTATACCTTTTTACCCTGCAGGAATTGAACATGAAACAAGAAGAATTCACCATTAAACTTCTCCTTGCTTATGCTTCGCCAACGTGTTATATTTATCAAGCGATGAGCTGAATTGTGTAAGCCGACAGACACTCCTTTATGGAAATGCACGATGTGGCGTGCAGTCAGTCGCCTCAATACGCAGAAAAGACGCCTTTAAGGCGTCTTTTCTTATTATTCTGGAACTTATTTTCTATCCTTATAACCGTCACGATACATACCTGATGGATTATTGGAACCGTCACGGTCCAGATCAGACGAATTCTTGAGTGAATTGCGATTGCGGTCACGGTCTGCTTCATTGACGAGACGATCGTCATCAGCCTCCAGATGAGCCTCCTCATGCTTTACACTTTCCACTACTTGTTCTGTATCTGTCACTTCTCGCTTACCGATGACAAGCTCCTCAGAAACAACAGGTTTCTTTGTAACCTCTACCTTCTCTTCCATGATGGGAACACGGATTGTTTCATCGTCATCCATCACAGCATCAGTTCCGGAAGCAGCCTCATTCACATCACGTCTTTCCACATAAACTTCCTCACGTGTGACAGGGATGTTAACCTTCTGCTGCTCTTCTACTACTTCCTTATGGATTTCAACTTCACCTGCCTGTACCCTTTCCTTGGATACATCAAGCTGCTCTTCTCTTAACCTTAATGTCTGCTCATCGTCGTATTTATCAGTGTCAGTATAAGCCCCTGCTACTGATGTATCGGTAACATAGCCTGTTTCTTCCACATCAAGTCCGGATGCAGTCGTTTCAGCTAAAAGAATGATACGTCCGTTTCGCACATCCTCTTCGTATTCTCTTGCAGCGTCATCTGTTAAGCCTACACCAACAAGGCGGTCGGTAATAGATGGCTCATTGCCACCCAGATTTCTGTCCGCATCAAATGCTGTCATCAGGCTCTGCCAGAAACCGCCTTCCTTATGGTTGTCAGTGTCAGTTCCGACATTTTCAGTTGTTACACCTGTTCTGCTTTCAAGTGCAGTGGTAACATCATTCGTATCACCAATAATTGAGAAATCCTGGACGGCATAGCCGTTGTTTTTGTATTCCTCAATTGCTTCGATTAGTTCTGTTTGATTATCATAAACTCCAACTACTTTTTTAGCCATTTTAAATTCCTCCATTCAATGTATGATTCATCCGGTTGCACCGGTAGTGTATTCTTACCCGGTATGGACATACACTCAAACTATTTAGTACTTGCCAAAATTAGCCACAGTTTTTCGGACAAAAGAAAAAGCCGGAATTAATCCAGCTTTTCGTCTTCGTCAATTTTCATCACCTCTAAGTAGGCAATATGATATTCATCGATTTCGATAATCTTGAAAACGTAGCCTTCTTCTTCTATTTCATCTCCAATTTTGGCATCAATGTTCTTTGTCATGAACCATCCGCCTATAGTATCTACATCTTCTTCTGATATATGGATGCCCAGCAGGTCATTTACTTCGTCTATCAGTACTCTGGAGCTGAACAGATAATGATTTTCATTCACTTTTCTGACTTCGGAGATTTCATCTACATCAAACTCATCACGGATGTCTCCAACTATTTCTTCTATAATATCCTCAACAGTCACCAGTCCAGAGGTTCCGCCATATTCATCAATCAATATGGCCATATGGATCCGTTCTTTCTGCATTTTGACGAGCAAATCGTGGATAGGGATTGTTTCAATTACTCGAATGACTGGTTTAATAAATGAAGACAGGATTGATTCTTTCTTGAGATCCTTTTGTGTTAATTTTGCAGTCAGAATTTCCTTGATATTGATCATCCCAACAATATTATCTTTCTCACCATCAATCACTGGATATCTGGTATATTTCTCTTTTTGAATGACATCTATAATTGTTTCAATATCATCTGAAATATCGAAGGTAACAATTTCCGTTCGGGGGACCATGATTTCTTTGGCAATCCGCTCATCAAACTCAAATATATTATTCACATAGTTCAGTTCGTTTTGATTGATTTCACCGCTTTCATAACTCTCTGATAAAAGAATTCGAAGCTCTTCTTCTGAGTGGGCAATTTCATGCTCAGAAGCAGACTTTAAACCAAACAGTCCTACAAGAAGCCTGGCTGAACCATTCAATAACCAAATAAAAGGGTACATAATCTTATAAAACCAGATAATTGGTTTGGAAAAAGCGAGGGTAATGGCTTCAGCTTTTTGGATTGCAACCGTTTTTGGAGCCAGCTCCCCTACTACAACATGCAAGAAAGTGATTGAAACAAAGGCAATTCCAAACGATAATATACCGGATAATGACGGATTCAGATGAAAACTCTCAAAAACAGGATGAAGCATTTCTTCAACCGTCGGCTCTCCAAGCCACCCAAGGCCTAAAGCTGTAATTGTAATGCCGAGCTGGCAGGCCGATAGATATTCATCGAGATGAGTGACGACATGCTTTGCGGATTGCGCTCCTTTCCTCCCTTCGGAGATCAGCTGGTCTATTCTTGAGCTCCTGACTTTAACGATGGCAAACTCTGTCGCTACGAAAAAACCAGTTAATGCGATCAATAAAACAACTAAAAGCAAATTAGTAATAACCAATGGGCAAGCCCTACATCTGTAAGGCAGTCACCTCCTAGAAAACATTTCCTCCATTAAAAATGGATTGATGGCAAAGGAATGTCCCTTATAAACCTTTTGTCCATTTTTTAAATTATACCCTTATACTAAACAGCTAACGCATAATAAAGGAAAAACGTGAATCACTCCGCCCTTATTATTGGTAATCGGGCAAAGATTATCAAAGAACAGGCTATTTTTATATTGATTATTGCTTTTCGAACACATATTACTTTCGGTATTTCACCACCTTCGATCGCCAAAGGAACAAAAAACAGAAGTATAACCCATCTGCACTTAGGGACAGATGAATCATACTTCAGATTTGATGTCACTATGATACCTTTTTGACAGTTTTCGCAGTCTTTTCATCGGACAGGAACCAGCCTGCCGCAGCAATTCCTGCAAGCACGGCATAAAATGTTAATTTCCATTCTGTTGAATGGGCGAACTCAGGATTCAAAATGCTTAAAGCAGGATGGGATAATGTTAAAATAGCCAGTTTTACCCCCACCCAGCCAACTATCACCAACGCGGCGATTTCCAGACCCGGCCTTCTTTCAAGCAAATTCACGAACATATTAGCAGCAAATCGCATGATGATTAGACCGATCATCCCGCCCGCAAAGATGACAAGGAATTGTCCCCCGTCCATCCCTCCAATGTCTGGAAGCGGAGTTTCCGGCAATACTACAGCCAGAGCTACTGCTGCCAGAATAGAATCAACAGCAAAAGCAATGTCAGCAACCTCTACTTTAAAGACTGTCATCCAAAAGCTGCTGTCCTTACTTTCTTTCGTTGGTAACTGTTCTTGAACTTCTCTGTGATCTCTGACAGCAAGTTTTCTAATGATATGATTTACAGAAATGAAAAGCAGGTACAATGCTCCGATTGCTTGCGCTTGCCATACATCGACAAGGAAGGAGATTACAAAAAGGGATGTTAAGCGGAACACGAATGCCCCGGCCAATCCATAAAATAAAGCCTTTTTGCGTTTGTCCTTAGGAAGGTGCTTCACCATGATTGCAAGCACCAGTGCATTGTCCGCTGCCAAAAGCCCCTCCATCACCACAAGCACAAGCAGTACCCAGCCATACTCCAGTAATAAAGTCAGTTCCATTTTCTTTTCCTCCTAACCATTGATTGGTCAACCAAATACCCCTTCGCATGGTCAAAAGAAAAGACCCTTACCGTCATGGTAAAGGCCTGAATCTACATAGAAAAAGACCTTTACCACCACAGCAAAGGTCTGGCTAACAACGTCAACGTTGCCAATAAAGCCGGAGACTTACATCTCGGGAATGACGACTTCATTGTAGCAGCTACTCCCCTTTAAAAAGAGAATATTTTATTACTTTAAATATAGGAAATTACTGGATTTATGTCAATTAAAAATATCCGACTAATATAGTCCTTTTTCCTTAACTATTTTCGAAAGTTGCCGAAAATAACAATAATATGAGAACGATAATCAGGGGCTTCCTTATTAGGATTACCGGTTGTTCTCAAAAAACATTTCGCCTAGAAGATACAGAGGGAGTGGACAATTTGCTTTTCAAGAAGAAAACGAAATCTGCAAAAAAAGCAGGAACAAAAAAGAATTCAAGCAAAAAAATTTCCAAAAACAAGAATATGAGTCTAAAACTAAAGATTGTTTCTTTAAGCATAATCTCAATGCTCCTCCTCGCATTGGCTACTACAATCTATGCTCAATACACCATCAGAACGAGCAATCTAGAATCGATGGAGGCTGAGCTTCACACGATTTCAAGCTTGTTGTCGGACCAGGTTTCTGCTGGAAAAGCGCAAACAATTATTGCAAACCCTTCAAAGAACAATCCGGGAGTAACCTCAATGCAGAAGCAAATGGACCAAATACTAAAAGAAAATCCATTGATACATAATCTTTATTTGGTCACAATGGAAGGCGATAAACTTTCACTCCCGACTATGAGCTCGGCCATGATGACGAAGGATCTCACCTATGGTTCAAGTTATACGGGCGGCAAGGAATTTGATCAGGCAGCGCTTGAAGCTTTTAAGGAAAATAAACGGACAACTACCGAAATATACAATTCACAAAATGGCTCAAGAATGACTGGCTTCGCACCTATCACGGATATGGCAGGAAAAACAATCGCCCTGTATGGGGTCGAATTTGATGTATCTCAGATAAATAAAAAGATTAATGCAGAGGTTGCTGGAATTTGGGTCCTCGCTCTTATTATCCTGGTCCTCTCAAGTGCTGCTATGTATCTCCTGGTGTCCAGGCTCATTAAGCCACTGAATAAAATCAGGGTTTTAACAGCAAACATCGCAAAAGGCGACCTGTCTCAAGAAGATATCATCGTAAAATCTAAAGATGAGATCGGAGCATTGGCTGATAGTATCAATACAATGACTGGCTCACTTAGAACTCTCGTTTCACAGGTGCAAACAAGCTCAAGGGAAGTCTCAAGTGAAACAGTTGGATTATCCAAGATAGCCTCCAGTTCTGTCGAAGCAATCAGGGATTTGACTGCAGCTAACCAGCAGGCAGCAGCTAGCACACAGGAACAGAACGCAAATATTGAAGAGATGCAGGCGACATTAGAAGAAATTAATGCAGGTATCGAAGAAATTAATGCATCTGCACAGCAGGCAAGCTACATCGCTAAAAATTCAACGGTTACATCCAGGGAAGGAACCGTCAGAATCGATGAGATGCTTGAAGGACTAGAAGCCGTAGATGAAAATACAAACCAGCTGGCTGATATTATTACGGTGCTTGAAAAGCAATCAGACAAAATCACACAATTCGTTAAAATCATCAATACCATTTCCGATCAGACAAACCTGTTGGCATTGAATGCTGCTATTGAAGCTGCCAGGGCCGGAGAACATGGCAAGGGATTTGCTGTTGTCGCAAACGAGGTCCGGAAGCTTGCTGAGGAAAGCGCGAAATCAGCTTCCACGATCATTTCCATTGTTAACGAGAATGTCCAAAACACCCGTACTGCCGTTGACTACATCACAAAAACGAAAGAAGCAGTACAGTACAATAAACAACTTTCTGCGAACGCAAAAAATACATTAAATCAAATATATGAAACAACATTGGAGATCGAGGATAACTCCAATAATATCGCATCTGCCATTGAACAGCAGGTCATCGCAATTGAACAAATAACCAACTCGCTTGATACAGTCTCACAAGCTTCCCAGCAGATTGCAGCAGGTACCGGTCAGACAGACCAGTCCACACAGGACCAGCTCAGAATCGCAGAGAATGTAAACGAGACGACAAAAATCCTCCAGCGGACAGCAACGGAGTTAGAAAATTTGACAGGGAACTTCAAACTATAATCCCTACCAAAGGGAAAAACGGTTGAATAAAAAAAGGATGCCCGCTGGCATCCTTTTTACCTTTTCCTGAATCCTTCTTCTTCTAAATATTGTTTAGCCTCATTGTAAGAAAGGAATGTACCATCAAGATTCAGGCCAGCATACACATTCCACATATCATCTTCATGAACAAGAATCAGTGTATGATTTTCTGAATTGATCCAGCGTTCCTCTTCATTGTCCTCTATTATGGCTGCTTCAACAGTACTGTCGGCTGAAAGGGACTCTATTGATTTTTTAATGATCGATTTAAGCTCTTCCTCAGTAAAATCACGGATATTTGCCAGGCCCTTGGCATCAACCTCATATCCTTCTAAAAATTCTGCATAGACAAATCCATTCCCATTAGGATGTAGATGGTATACAACATTTTTCTTGTCATAAATGCTATCTGCAAATTGAAAGTTCACACGGCCTAAAGAGACATTTTTTCGTTCAAGTTCAGAAAATGATTCAATAATTGCAAGTTTTTGTTCATAAGTCAGCATAATTGCCTCCAGATTAATCCTAAATTTTTCGATTCTGTTCATTATAACATTTGAATGTAGCTAACAAAAAATTCACAAGCATTTTGTATGTTACAAAATTAGATTTAAGATATAATTAAGTTACTTAAGGAAGTGATTCAATGACAACGGTAAGCCCAATTAAATCCAAAAAGAAAATTACGCAGATGAAAAAATTCCTTGAAAACCACTCTTCCAGGGATTACTGTTTATTTTTGCTCGGGATCAACACTGGAATTAAACTTCCGGAATTACTATGTCTCCGTGTCCACGATGTCTGCAGCAAGGATGGTGAAATACCAGAGTTTCTTACCATTCCTTCTTATAACAATCCTCCTGTTTACTTAAATGCCTCCATACGGCGATCCCTAAAAAATTATTTAAATGAAAATTCTTTTATTGCTACAGACTATCTCTTTAAATCAAGAAAAACTGCCAATCCAATTACAAGACAACAAGCATACAGGATCATTAATACAGCAGCAAAGCACGCAGGTATTGAAGAACCTGTAGGTATGACCACCCTCAGAAAAACTTTTGGCT
>ENA-ORXC01002387-ORXC01002387.1-marine-metagenome-genome-assembly--contig:-NODE-2387-length-10312-cov-8.206058_pt1 | contig 10312 bp, 12 predicted proteins | sample MGYA00237865_ERZ511478 | MGnify/ENA metagenome assembly ERZ511478 | reverse complement strand
CCCGGCCGCGGCGGGGCGGCCGCTGATCTCCCTGCCGCTGAGCTGTTCCCACCATCAGCGAGGTCGCTGGCCAAGACGTCTCCTCATCGCGCCGGTGACGATCGGCGGGGTTCTCGCAGGGACTCCGCCGGTGGCAGCGGGCTGGTCAACCGCGACGAGCGGGGTGACCGCCGTGGGGAGGACCGCCGCGGGGACCGAGGTGGCGACCGTGAGCGGGACCGGGACCGGGATCGTGACCGAAGCCGTGGCGGTGCTGGCGGTGGTGACCTGCGGGACAGCATCCGTGCCTCGCGCGGTGAGGGCCGGGGCGGACCGGGGGGTGAGTCCTCGCGAGCGGCCCACAAGCGCCGCCGTCCTGAGGACCGGGACGAGGACGGTCGCCGCGGTAGTGGCGACCGTAGCGGGGCTGGGGCCGGCGGGTCAGGTGGCCTCGCCTCGTCATCGCCGCGGAAAAAGGCGGCGGTGGGCGCTGTTGCGGCTCCTGGCGGGAAGGGAGCTTCTAACGCGGCGGCAGCGGCGGCGGCAGCGGCGGCGGCGGCTGCTGCCGCCACAGGGCGCCTGCCCGTGCCCGTGCCGCCCTTTGCGATGGGCCCGGGTATGCCACCACCACCGCCAGGTATGATGGGTCTGCCGCCGCCCCCGCGTGAGTTCCTTGAGATGATGTCCATGGCGGCGGCAGGGGCCGCGACCGTGGCTGGTGCCGGGGCGGCCGCCACGGGTGGTGCCGGCGCCGGCGGCGCTGGGGGCGCTGGTGGCGCCGCTGGTGGCGCCGGCGTTGCCAAGGGGTCGACCCCTGGCTCGCGATTTGGGCTGCACGGCTTCCCCGGTGGCGCGCCGCCCCCACTGCCGCCTCACTTTTTCCCGGGCAGCTTGCCGCCGCCGCCACCGCCGCCACCGCCGCCGACGTCCATGGGTGTCACCCCGCACCGAGGGGCTTTCCCCATTCGTGTCGGTGGAAACCCTGGAGGCGGGGCGTTCGGGGGCATTGCTCGTGGCACCCCATTGGGGAGGGGTGCCTCTGGCACTGGTGGCGCGTTTGGTGGGCCCCAGGGGCGAGCGGGGGGTGGGGGTGACCGAGGCGGCAACCGGGTGGGCGGCCACAATGCCGCTGGAAGTGGTGGGGGCGGCGGTGGTGGAGGCGGCAACCGCGCCTTTCCTGCCGCACTTGTGTTGAAGAACGTGCCCGCCGACAAGCTGCACGTCAACGCCATCCTGTCGTACTTTAGTCGCTTTGGGGCGGTTAGCGGCATTCAGCTGCGGCCTTCAACTCGCCCGGACCGCGCGGTCGTCGAATTTGCGACGCCCGACTCAGCAGGCCGCGCGTATGAGTCGGTGGATGCGGTAATGGGCAACCGCCACGTGCGCTTGCACTGGGCGCAGAAGAATGACTACTCGGACGATGCGGACCGTGGCGGCCGGGGAGGCGGCCGGGGGGGCGGCGGCCCTCCCCTTCGGACCCCCCCGCCCCGCCACTCGGCGGCCCCCCCACCCCGCCACCCAGCAGCCGGTGGGAAGACGGCCTCGCGCTGCGCCGCTCGCCGTACGCCTAGCGTTCATTCCGGTGCCCTCGCGCTGGGCTGCTCGCCGGTACTCTGGGCCGTTCCGAAAATCTTCTGATTGCACCAACTTGGCGGACGGTAAGTCACGCGTTTACTTCGACGGCCTCGCGCTGCGCTGCTCGCCAAAAATCTGGGCCGTCCCCAAAAACCTCTGTTTATTCCAATTCGGGAAACTGTAAGTCAGGGGATCAATTCGACGGCCTCGCGCTGCGCCGCTCGCGGTTCTGGATGGAGTTGATCCGGGCGTGCACGCAGGTCCTTAAAATGTTTGTCGTCGGAATGCGCTGAAAATCTGGGCCGTCGCGCAATCCATTTGTTTGCCAATGTAGCCCGTGTGCGAAACCCGATCGCGGCCATCCCCCTGGGATGTACTTGATCCGGGCGTGCACGCAGGTCCTTAGAACGTTTGTCGTCGGAATGCGCTGAAAATCTGGGCGCTCGCGCAATCCATTTGTTTGCCATTGTAGCCCGTGTGTGCGACCCGATCGCGGGCGTCCCATTGGTGGGCTGCACAGACAGACAGATATACATGTGGCCCACCGCGAGCTTTAAATAAAAGGACTAGGTAGGACCAGCTAGATTCGGGACCGTGTCTCACTGATGCACATCCGTATGATACAAGGTATTGGTCCGCGCAAAGACTCCCCCCGCAGCAAGCAAGACGGACACGAGCGACGGAGTGTAAAAAAGAGCAGCATGCCGTGTACAACTAGACAGTGCAACAAATAAAGCACGGTATGAACCGGTCGCTAACGAGCATCAAGCGCCCACCCCCACAACAAGGGAACAACCGGCAGGACCCCACTCCTTGTACGATGCGGCAACGAACTAGTCGTGTAATGCAGTGGATGACGTACGCGTGCAGCGCGGTTTGACAATGCCACACCCGCAGCCACGACCGCTCGCCACGCCTAGAGGAAGGCGGCGGCGTTCGGCAGCGCGCCGCGATGAGATGTCTGCGTTGTCCCGCACGATGACAGCGTCAGCCGCAATCCTGGAAGCGCGGTCCGCCACCTCGCGTGCCTCCTTGGCGGCCTGCTTGACCGTAGCGTTGATGGCGGCGAAGACCTCCGGGTTGACCTGGGGCGGAGGGCGTGTCAACCACCGCTTGTCGTGGTCGGCGGGCTTGGACGACTCGGCGGCCATCAGCGAGCTTGCGGTGCCCTCGGCCGCCTCGAGGACGGCTTCAACAGCGCCCAACGTGGCGTTGCCCGCGCTCACAGCGGCGGCATACGCGCCGCTGCGAAAGGCCGCGTTTGCAGCGACAAGTGCGGCATCCGCCGCGTTGCACGCAGCAGAACCCGCCGCGAGGCATGAAGTGGCCGACGCCGCGGCGAAGGCAATCGTAGCCGGGTGCCCCTCAACACGGACGGCCGCTGACCCCTCAGCCCCGGAAACGATCACCACGGTCGCCATGGTGAAGGTAACGAGCGTGTTGTGAAGGGGGGGGGGCGAGGACGCGGAGAGTGCACAGGAGAGGTTGGCCGGAGAGGGGGGTGCGGAGGAAGAAGCACGGCTGCCTCAATCCGCGAGCGAAAACGTAGGGTGTCCTCGAGAGAGCGCTTCAGCGAGCGGAGGATGTGAAAGGGAGGGTAAAAACGAAAGAGGATAGTGGTATCAGATGGGGGGCTGCCAGGTCGGTGGCCCAAGAAGGGGGTGAGGCGTGGTGTACCTCCGAGTGTGCGCACAAGCGAGCGGTCCAAGTGGGTGCGTGAGCAACTGTAGATGAACACAGTGTGGACAAGTGGGCCGATCGCACTGGGTGCGCGTAGCCACCCTGAAAAAGGACACATCGCGCGCCTCCTCCCACCCCGCAGACCTCGCCCCTCCCGCAGGCGTACCTCTAGCCCGCCGCGGCGCGACCGCGTAACGTCGCATCCAGTGCTCTCCACCCGTGCCTGTGGCCCGCTCGAGGGCGGTTGACGACGCGCTGTCGTGATGACCCGCCAGCCACCGTCACCCACGGGACCGGAGGTCATCCCAGGCACACGACAAGCGGCGCAGCGCACTGGCCTAGGCAGTCCGTGCGCGACGAGGGCGAAAGCGGCTCGGGGAGGTACCGGGCAACGGATGGGTACAGAAGAAAGGGCGGGGTCAGAAACGCGGGCAGAAAGCGCGGCCGACGAGCGATGAAGCGTCGGCCCCTGCATGCCTGCTGCACAAGAGTTTGGCATGTGGCGCGAAAACCACTGAGCACAACCACTGCGGTTTTCTTGTGATCAAAATGAAGTGGCATGCAGATGACATCCCATTTCGCGCGTCTTTTTTCTATAAGCAACTGTCAAGAGTGCTTTCCAGACACTCAAAAGAAGTAGTCAGATCATTGTCACGCCTTGCTGTGCCATCCGGCGGTCTGCGCAGCTCCGTTCTGCTGACCTGCGTCCTCATTGCGCCGTACCAGTGAACCCTACTCCGACGCTGCGACCGAGACGACGATACTTTCCGTCGGGCAGACTGTACTGGCGTGAGGCTGGTCCCATTGCTCTGCCCCTGCCACTCACAACCGCACTTTTCCACCAGCCGGTTTCACACCCATGGAGAGGCCCCGTCCCTCTGACCCTCATAAACGCCGCTCAACACGAGGCGGCAACAGTAGTCGGACGGCTCGGCCCGACCACAGTTGGACGGCCAGGCACTGACCGCAACACATATGCTCTCCCCTCCATGGGTGGACGATTCAGCGCCAGAGGACGAGGATCCCCCCGCTCGGCCGCTCCATCGCCCAAAGACGAGGAACCCCCCATTCGCCGCTCCACCATCAGACGATGAGGAGCCGCCCCCATGGCCGCTCAGGCAAAGCGTGCGGCAAACGGGGCCGTGATTCAGACGCACAACTGAGAAGAGGGGTAAGAACCTCCAGGGTGCCAGACACCAGCAGCTGAGTACGTTCTGCCCCTGCGGGTACTGGTGGCAGCGGTTCCTGGCTAGACGACTGTCAGTGGCTGAATGATATGGATGGAGCGGATCCGGGGCCGTCATGTGCATTGTATGTGAGCGGCTGGTGCACGAGGCGCACCGCGGCCGCACGGTGGCGCTTGTGCGACGGGTGACGGTGGCTGGTCTGGTCACCTGCATCGTGGCGTTTGACACGCCCTGGACCGCGTGCCTGCTGGTTTTGATCGCGTCATGGCGGTGGGGCGTGAATGAAGATGCGATAAAGGCGGGGGGCGGTGGTCAGTGGGTGGCGTGGTGAGGAATTCGCTCGCGACGACCATGGTGACAACGTCCATCTTGTCGACGCCACCGTCTGCACCGTCGGGTGGCCATGTCGCTTGTGGTACTGGTGATCGCGCCGTCGCCCGGCCGGCCAAGGTGGAGCTCCGGCGGCGGTGGGGCCTGTACCGCGTCCGCAGAGGCGGCCGCAGCCGCGGGTGTGGCAGTGGTGGCGGCACGACGGCAGTGCAGGCGCCCGACCGGTCGTTCCGAAATGTCTGGTCGCAGCCTTTGGATGCGGCGGAACTTGAACTGTACGTGTTGTTCTTGATGGAAGTTGGGCCGGGAATCCGTCTGCTTTGTGCGCGTCGGCAGTCTCCTGGGTGGTAGGTAGGGATGAGCAGGTAAAGTGATGAGGGCTGAGCGAGGGGGAGGGTATAGCGTCCACCACACAGTCAGTCAACGACGATGGTGATGGCACTTTGTCGAGCCGTAGCATGCGGTCCAACACGCCCTACTTCCCGTGCAGGCGACCGCTGTCACCTACCCCCTCCGCGCCCATGCGCGCACCCGTGTCGGCCCCCGCAACCCCACACCCAGTACTCAGTGGAAAACACTGCCTTGTTATGGGCGGGTGCATGGCGAGGCACCCGCCGCGATGGGGGGCGCACTTGCTTGGAGCATAGGGTGCGATCAGGCGGACGCGCGTCCTGCCGGCGCCCAGATAGAGGGGCCGCACCTGTACCGGGTGGTGGCGGCGGTGCCGGGGCGGGACGACAAATACGATTTCCAGTGTTGCCGCCCATTGCGGCATCACTTCAGGCGGGATGGGTTGGGGCCGTAGCTCATATGTATCTAGGGAGGTGCGGGCACTGACACTCGAATGTGCCTCGCGACGGCCATGCCGTGTCGCGGGGTTGCGAGAATGGTGGTTCACGAGGTTTCGGCCCTACTGCGGCCACTGGTCCTGTTGCCTGTCAACTGTACCGTGCGAAGGGGACCTGTGCAAACTGGAAGTGGCGGACCGACGGTAGCGGTTCCGTGCCGGACGTGTCACTGATTGTCGCCCGTCACGCCTTCCGCAGTGCTCTGTTGCTCCCGTCCTGCTCCCTCGTCACTAACCTCGCACGCCGCATTCTCCATGCGAGTTCCCCCTTCTCCCACTTCGCTCCGGTCGTGCCCAGGCGTCATCAAGTCCGCGACCGACGCAGGAGGTGCCCCTAGTACAGCGCCGCTTTCACAGACGGCCGCAGTCTTGTGCTGCATGGGTACATCCACGCGGTCTCCTTCAATCCCCTCGCCTATCCTACCCTACGAAATTCTACCGTTGGTGCAGCCCCCGCCCCTCCAGACCTGCGCCACACGCGTACCCCCCCTACTGCGTCCGCCTCGTACCTGCCCCCCCCCCCACCTCCCCCCCACCGCCTCCCTCCCAGGTTAGCATCCCCACCCACACTTCCAGACTCCCGTCCGTCGGCCACAGACGGGGTACACCCCCCCGTGCCCTCTGATGTTGGCGTCACTCATCAGCTCCCATCACAACCGCGGTGGCCCGCCACGTCTAGGGGCGCCCCATGCTAGGCTCGCATGGGTGACCAAGTCGCCGCCGCCCATGGTTCAGCTGCCAGCGGCGGTGGCCGAGAGATCGGCTGTGGCATGGTTGTTTGCGGCATGCTTATCACCCATGGTGTCGCAGGGAGGGGAGGGGGGATGCCGCTCGATGAGATTCCAGAAAGTAGGAAGTGCGAAGGTGCAGCAAGGTGGGGCAACGGCTAAAGGAGGGGGTGCGCAGGGCAGGGCTGATGTCTTGGTGAAAAAACTCCGTCAGATCAGTCGCTGCCGCACGGGGTAAGCACTGGCCTGAGCGGTGGCCGCATGACAGCCGTTGCTGCATGATCCCAAAAAAGGCAGGCTACTTTCCGACCCGAAGAGTGTTTCAAGTGATTGAAGTCTTCTGTGATGATGGACTCTTGGTCACATTACCTCCATCCCATGCCATCAATTGCAATGTTTCGCGCCGTGGACTGTCGACTGACTGTGGCCGTGCCGTGCGATTTGGGCGGCGCGGATCCCCTTTGCGCCCGCGCGCTCACGTCGCCCGCCCCCGCACGCACTGCAACCGCGCCCACTTCGTCCATGCGCTCCTCCGGCTGTTTCGGGAACGATGGTAGAATCCGTCATCCTTGACCGCTACCAGCAGGTATGCTTCGCTGACTACCTGGCGGGGAGGAACGTGAGCATCGTTTCCAGTGCCGGCTGCGGCAAGTCGGTCGTCCTGCACCGGATTATCGAGCATGCCCGCGCGCGGTACGGTCCAACCGGTGTCGCTGTGTGCTCGTGGTACGGTGCTGCCGCAAACCTCATCGGGGGGCACACGTTGCATTCGTTTTTTCGCTGCGGTGTCCACCTCGTGCCACCCGTTGACTTTGTTGCTGCTGCGAAGCGGTCCGGGCTCGGGACGAAGCTGAACGCTGTGAGGCTACTGGTGGTAGATGAGGTGTTCACAATGACCGCGGCCTGGCTCATTGTCTTCCTCGCTGCGCTCCGCGGCGTCGCGCGCGCTGGTCCCCAGCAGCACCCGGCTGGTGGCATACAAGTGATTGGTATGTCTTTTTATGAGTGGGGGGCGTCCTTGGGTGCGTTCATCGCGGTGGTGCATCTGAGCTGCTCTGTGCTTTTTGCTGCATGCCAGTACTGACGCGCACGGTGCTGCTTGTGGCTGATTCCTTCTGGGATTTGATTTGGGACGTTGCAGTTGCGGGAGACCCGCTCCAAACGCTGCCCGTTGACTTGTCTTTCTCCCGCGCAGGAGCGTTCGTCTTTCGCAGTCTGCAGTGGCGGTCACTGTTCCGGTCGTGGCGCGGTGGATGCCGCGTGCTGCTGGGAACCCACCGCCAAAGGGGGGACGGCGCGTTCTCGGAGTTGCTACTGCGGCTGCGTGTGAGTGAGCAGACGGCCGCGGATATTGCCGCTGTCAACGCCACCTGGGACTCGTTTGACGACGAGCAGAGGAAGAGGATGCCCCAGCTGCGTGCCGTCAACACGCTCGTGGAGAGCTACAACTTGGAGCGGCTTGCGGTTTTGGGTGGCACCTGCAGGCTCTACAAGGCCGTTGACACGGTTTCGGCAACGACGGAGGAGGCCAAGAAGGTTGCTGTGGAGAAGCTCGTGCACAAGGGGATTGCAGAGCTCAAGGTCAAGGTGGCCGCCCCGGTCGTGGCGGTGCGGCGCTTGTCGCTTTCGGTGCCGACCGGGACGGTAGGGTCTGTTGTGGGGATGCCGTCGGACGAGGAGCTAGTGTGTTCGTTTAAGGAGGAGGTGTTGTCTGTGCGTCGTGTGGCGTGGCAGGTGTTTGATGACAATGGCAACGTCATTGGCACACGTCAGCAGGTCCCTGTTCTGTTGTCTTGGGCGCTCACCATTCACCGCGCGCAGGGCTCGGAGATAGAGAGGGTTTGCATTGACTTTTCACTGGACGACTGGGCATGCGAAGGGCTGGTCTACGCTGCTCTTTCCCGTGTGCGCTCCTTTTCTTCTCTCTGTGTACGCGGCTTGACGGAGCGGCACGTCAAGGTCAGCGCTGTGAGCTTGGAGTTTTGGCGGGCACTGGTGGAGGGCATCGAGTGAGGAGTAAACGTTTAGTATGTTATTGTGCAGCTGTGACAAACGCTGCAAACCACAGGAAACGCATGGGAGCGGTGCTCATCTGCTGCAAGTCTTGGAGATGAGCCAATGTCGTTGGCATATCAGTCGTGCCAAAGTGCTCCCGGGTGTACGCCGCATACGCCTCTGAGCTGTACAGTAGATCAGATGCCTCGTAGTCATCCATCAAACTGTCCTGCACAAAGGAAACGGCAAACACCTCGGCAGCAGCGGCCAGATGCAGAATGCCATCCCCATCCGTGCCAGACCCATCCCTCCTAGGTGCAATGCGCAACACCAAGCCCGTGCCCACGACCTTCTCACTCGGTCTGGGCAGGCCGCTTCACAAGGAGACTCTCCGGCTGTTCACATGCAACGCACGCATGCCCATTAACATCCATACAAAGCAAGGGAATAGAACAAAGGAAGCGTGTGAGAGACATGATTACAAAGACGTGGATAAAAGCGGGGAAATAGAAGGCGCGTCGCAGACGAAGAACAACATACCCAATGTCAGCCACAGGCCAAACGACGCGCTGGCGAAGGCACTGCGTCAAGGTGCTCACCTGCGGGTCCCCGAAGTTCATGCAAAAGAGTCTGTGCTCGTCAAAGGTATACCGCCGCGTGGATCCTTCCTCCGTGCACGTCAGCAAAAAGACGGCCACATGCAGCGGAGGGAGTTGATGCCCGTGGTGCGCAAGGAACTCCGGGTGGACGTCGCCCGTCCCAACCAGCTGCCCATTCATGTGCAGGCTGCTCGAGATGGCGGGAAGGGGGGGTGGAGGAGAAGGGTAGTAGAGTGGCCGCCGAACACCGCCCATTGTCGCCCTTGCCCCGTTGCCGCCAGCTCCGATACCACCACTCGCACCACCTTGGGTCCCCGCACCACCGCCTTTCTGCATCCCTTTGTTCTGTGGCAAGCGCGCCTTGGCCGCCACTACCGGTACGCGCATGCCCTCGCAGTAGCGGTCGAGCACCCACTCGTACGTCTCGTCGTCCGTGCCGTACATCATGTACGGCAACAGGCAGCTCGTCTCGTTCTTGTGCTGGTAGCTTGTGCTCTTCAGCACGAGCGGCATGGTTGCGGGCTCGCCGGGCTCGACGTGTTGGAACACCACCGACACACCTTGACCAGCTTGCGGGAAGAGTGGCTCGTACGGGGTGTTGTTGCCCACGCGCTTGAGGCGCTCGTCGTAAAGGAAGCGGAGCAGCTTCAGGAAGCCGGTCGTGTGAAGCCGGGTCAGCGACAGCCCGGCATTCTCAAACTTGGAAAGGTAGGCGCGGGCCATCGCCGGCGTCACGGTAAAGGCGTCACGGCGTGGGACCGCGGGAGGGGTGGCAAGCGGAGTACCGACTTGTGGCCGCACTCGAAGCAGTTATGGACCCCGTCTGGCTGCCAGCTTGCGCCACCGCACCACCCGGACCTGCCGGTACTCCCCCAGCGCCCCCGCTGCTTCCTCCGACGAGCGCCGCACCAGCACCCGTCGCCGCCGTCACTGCAGCCCCACCAGGAGTAAGACCTTCCGCAACGGGCCGCACGGTCGCTGCTGGCGACCGTCTCAGACCGGTGACGGGGTTCCTCAAAAGGGAGGGGGTGCTGCGGTCGTCGGTGTCGGGGAGGGAGGAAAAAAAGGCGGCGGCAGCGGACTTCAACAGCTTGCGGGTGCGGGTATCACACTGCGCCGTCACGCCCGTGGCGTAGACCACCAACGGGGCCCCTCCTCCTCGACGCACGATGAGAGCAACAGAAAACTCCACCCCGCCCTCCGCAGAGGCGCACTTGCAGCAATGCTGGGCGGCCTCCAAAAAGGGAGCTGCGGCCACCGGCACAGTGGGGGATGCGGGTACCTCGGAGTCGTCCGGCAATGCCGGGAACCAGCACAACCGCCGGTAAAACGACAGCGGGGTGGGCCGGGAGGAGGCACAAGTACGGCGAGTGGCAGGCGAGGGGTACGCGG
>ENA-ORXC01002385-ORXC01002385.1-marine-metagenome-genome-assembly--contig:-NODE-2385-length-10313-cov-4.015045_pt1 | contig 10313 bp, 11 predicted proteins | sample MGYA00237865_ERZ511478 | MGnify/ENA metagenome assembly ERZ511478 | reverse complement strand
GCAAACATATATTTCTTAGAGCACGTCGAGAGCTGTCCCGATGTCGTGTACAGCGCTCGAGATGCGGTGAGATGCAGCAAATGACATCCAGATGCATGTGGGCACGGCTGCCGACAATGGCCTCTCTGGTATCCAAGCTTCCCCCTTGGCGGCGCTCGCTGGCGACCGTACACATGCCCTCAACCTCGACAACATCGACCGCTGTAGGCCGCAGTCCACTCAATCCCCCGCCTCTGACACTGGCCGTGCCCCTCTTCCCTGTTATCCTGTGGTGCTTGTGTGAAGCGTATGTTTTTACTGTCTGCTAGGGTATCAACTGGAGGTACCATTTATGGTGCACGCCTTCACAGCCTCGCCGGCTGCCACCACCTCTTGTATTGTTCTCACCCACGCCGTTGCGCTGTGGGCACTCGCGTCTTCTTTCCCAGGCGACTCCGCGGCTGTTGTGCCAGTGCTAACACAATTTCCTAGGTCGGAATGTCTGTTGTGCTCCTTGTCTTACTCTTTCGACTGCCTGTTTTTCTGCTGGGCTCCACTGGTGTGTAACAGGTCATGGAGCATGAAGAGGTGCACCGCCATGCAGGCACGTGCTGGCAGTGTTGGTACTGTACAAGTGTCTTCCTGACGCAGACGACCCGTATGCACCATATGAGTCGTCGGCATCCTCGAAGGAACCGACTCGCACCACCACGTAGGTTTGTGGAGCTCCATCACCGAGCCGAGGTCGCCCGCCCTGTCGCATCAGAGCTTTCCCCCGCACCTGTAGTGGCCCTGTCTACCACACAGACGCCCGTCGATGAGCCCGAGTCCGTCAAACCTACCGAAGCTGCTCATCCCGTCGTTGGTGGGCTCGGCGTCGTACGCGTGCCAGTGGACAGGTACGCGCGCGGGACACTGGCTGTTCCGCGGCGCCGGAATGTGTTTCAAACGTAGACGGCCGCCCGGACTAGAGCATATTATGAGGCCGAGCCGGAGGCGAGCAAGACACGGCGCCTCCTGCCTCCCTCGGCTGGCCAACGACCGTCGCGGTTCAACACGCATCTTCTACGGGAGGCACTGAAGTTTGCATTGTGCGCCGGCGGTCCCGGACTGTCTAAGTCTGACCAAATGTGGTACGTCTCTGTGCTCCTGGTGGTGGAGAGAGGAGGCGGTGCACAGGGACGCCGCACCGGTTGCCACGGGGGACTGGGTGGGCGCAAACGCCGTCTTCCTGGAGCTGACGGCAGTAGCGCGGAGGATGTTTTCAGCGGCCGCGGGAAAGACCCTGTGGCTGAGGAGGTGCCGGAACTGGACAGCTCGGACGACATGCAGGGGGAGCTTGGTCGAGCGTTTCCTTCCACGAGTGCTTTTGCAGCCGCAGTGCGGGAAGAGCAGCGCCGCGTACTGTCGAAGCTCAGTTGGAACAAGACGCCGATTGCGGTCGAGGGTGTGACGTATCTCTTTGACTCTAGGGACCTGCTTCTGGTTGCTTTGGACCGGTTGCAGAGTGCTGGACACGTGCAGCTGTGGGGCGAGGAGCTTTGTCTGGGGTCTGATGGTTCGAGATTACGATCGGACATGCTCGACAGTGACCTGTTTCTGACGGAGGAGCTGCACGTGCGCCGCGTTCATGGGTCTCTCTCGTTTTGGTGGGCCGTGCAGCTCTTCATCGACGAGGCCGTTGTGTCGTGGTCCGGGGCACAATATGTGTACCCGATTCGGGCACGTGTGCCGAACGTACGCGACCGTAGTGTCCAGTGGGTGACTGTCGGGTACGGCCCCCACGTTGGTAAGCCTGCCGCTCGCACCGCGGCCGCTCGTCGCCGTGCAAGCGACGGACGGAACGGTTTGCTGCAGCGGTGCCTCGCGGTCCTCCTCCGCGGGTTCGTCGGCGCAAGCCAAACTGGCGTCACGGTGGAGTTTCCTGGACGGCAGCCGCTGACAGCTGTGCCGCGGTTGCTCGGCATTGTGGCCGACCAACTCGCCGAGCGGTCGATCGTGTGCTTGATGGGCAGTGCCTGTGACTTCTTCTGCTCACACTGCACGGTCCGACGCCATGTGGCGGGTGGACCTGCGGGCGTCGGTGCGCCGGTTCGCGACGTGACCGCCATGTTGGACGCCCAGTTCGATGGTGCGCTCACCCGCGACCGGGACCCACGGCCGTATTTGGACGACCAACTCAGGATGGAGCACAGCGCCCTCGCGTTCGTACCGGGTATTGGTGCCGTGTGGGGCCTAGCAACCGACAACAAGCAGCTGTACAATATTATCTCCTTCGACTTGTTGCACGTGTGGAAGCTAGGGGTCGTACGCATGGTGGCGCAGCGCTTCCCCTCCTTCCTGCGTGTCGCGTGTGGCGGCCAAGACGCTCGCCTCGGTCCTGTCACGACGACGCTTGATGTGCTCAACTTGCGAGCCTGGGAGATGGGACATCTTAACGTACCTGACCCAACACTACCCGGGTACGTCGGCGGATCTCTTGATGTGAGAAGCACCTCTCTTGTCGTTTTGCCCATATACTTGAAGGCGCTGTTATGCGTTTCGCTAACTTGGAAGCACACTGACGACTGCACGCGCCTGCTCATAACCCCGGGCGTCTCGCGCACCCCCCCTGTCCTGTTTTGACGTTTATGGACAGCTTCTTTGTTCCGCCCATCGTGAAGCAACTGCAGATGACGGGGCGCTTGTGGCGGCATGGGTTGGCGATAATGCCTCATATGATGGCTGGCGTTGGTGGGCCGGCTGAAGAGCGCCGTGTGCGGCACGCAGACGCTGCCCCGGCGCCGGTCTCTGCTGCGGCCGAGCGTCGGTCTTCCTGCGACATGGACGAGATTGACGACGGACACGGACCAGACGGTGCCGTGCTCGAGGCAGCGGACGAGGTACTACCTGACTCGGTGGTCCCTGACTTGGGGTCTTCTGTCAAGTACCGGCGGCTCTATTGTAATCTTCCCCTGCACAGGGCGGTGTTGGACGTGTAATGTCGCATGGCTGCACTGGGCGGGAAGCTGATGGGCGACAACATTGCTGACACGACGACCATGACAGACCAGGAGATGAGCGCACTCGCGGACGAGGCGCGAGAGTTGATCATCGACCACGTGGACATCCTCTTCGGCCCCGCCCATACATCTAAGACCCACCGGCTTGCCAACCATCTGCTTTCCGCGTTGCTCGCAAATGGCAACCTCTGGGAAGGAGACACCAGCGAGAACGAGGCCTTCCACGGCCCGTGCAAGCGGATGTACTCCCGGACCAACAAGCGCGGCCCTACCATGGTCTTGCAGATTATGAGAGCCGCTGAGACGCAGAAAGAGGTGCTTCACGAGCTTTCTGAAACGGGAGCGGATGACGACAAGAACGGAGATGGTCTGTTTGGCCTATTGGAGGAAGTCGTCGACGAGGGAGATGTGCCGACAATTCCAATCGAGACGTTGGCTCGGTCCCATCGGGGGCGGCGCGTCACTATTGCGGACTTGCAGCAGATGCCGGGTATGGCCACGCTCGGTGTGGTGCTTAACAAGGGTGTCACCTGCACCGTCGTGACGTCACCTTCCTTCGTTTTTTATTGCACGTTAGAGTGGGGCGCTGCGTCGGTCGTGCAGACGGTGTGTGCAAGCCCCAGCTACCTTGGGCAGCCACGCCACGACTACCTGTGGTACACCGACGGCAGTGGGCGACGGCAGCTGGGATGGGCTCAACTGGTGGTGCGGATGCTCAATGGGGTAGTGGAAGACTTTGTCATCGTGGGACGGCTCCGACAGGTCCCCTCTATCCCCGACTGCTCGCTCTCACGCTCGGGTTGAAAGCGGATGGCCTGGGACTCTGCTGGTTCCACATGTCAGTGGCCGGTGCTTCTTCGTGTGCCTCTTACCGACGTACTGCGCACTGAGCACGGCGTGGTCGACTTCTCGGACTTGGGGGAACGGCACGGCCTACAAGCGATGCCATTCAACGTTCCGGACACCGCGACCGAGCGCCGCGCACAGCGCTTCTTCACCAACCACTGCTTCCCGTTCACTTCCCGTGTGCTCAACCCAAGCAGCTAGGCCGGTAAAACCTCGGGGGCTGTGCTGTAGAGCATGGGGGTGGGACCTTGGATGTGTCGCAGGTGGGGTGGTGACTCGGAAAGGTGGGACGCACGTTGGATGAATGTGGTGTTTTTGGGATGGTGAGGCGGGCGGGGCGCGGGGAGGAGATGGGAAAAACGGCGGCGCCAGTGTCGGGAAGCTCGGTGTGTGGTCAGGACCAAGCGGGTTGAACGGGTTTAAGACGGTCGCCGTTTCGCTCAGGCTGTTGTGCACCATCTGTGTCCTGGTGCGCCTCCATTGTAAAAAAAAAACGAGGAAGCGCAGGGCACACGTAGCCGATACCGGTTTGGTTTTTCTCTGGAAAGTACAGCACAGGGGGGCATAGAAACGCAGGACTACATGACCTTCAGCTTGCTGCAGAGGGAAAGCAATCATCAACGGTGGAGTCGTAGTCCCTCCCTCGGTCGTAAGTGCCCAATAGACTTTCCAGTCATTGCTCGTCACGGGGTGCTTGCTCAGTGAAAGAGTCCCCCGAGGGAGCTCAGAGTCGGTGCTAGTGCTGTGCTAGGGAAGCCCAAGGCATCCAGATACGTTTAGTACGTCCTAACTTTGCGGAACGAGCCGTGACTGCCGAGATAGCTTCGCCCGTGCCAGGATCCCCCACGAGAGAGTGCAACAGCGGCGCCCAACGGAATGACATTCTGTTTAGGGTCTGTTGCCCGAACAGATGGGGCAACAGATCGACAATTGTTTGCCTGTTGCCAAACAGGCAGTTCTGTTCAGCGGTCTGTTGGGTTTCCTCGTCCAGCAACGCGGCCGCGTCGCCACCCGGCCCGGGGCGTGAGTGGGCGAGCGGGCGGGCGGGCGGGCGGGCGGGCGGCCGCCCGGGCGGGTGAGCGCGGGGCGGCCGCGGGGGCGGGGGGGGGGGGGCGCCGCCGGGGGGGGGGGCGCCGGGGGGGGGTCGGTGGCGCCCCGGGGGGGGCCCCGCCGCTCGGGGGGCGCCGCACTTGACACGGGGGGGGGGGCGCCGCCCCCCGCCCGTGTCAAGCGCCACCCCCCCCCGCGCCCGCGGGGGCGGGGGGGGTGTGGCGTCAGCGCTGTCCGGCCGGCGTCTGCGTTTGTGCGGGCGTTTTTTCCCGCGCAGCTTGACCGCATCGGGGGCGTGGCGGCCATGTGCGTCGAGGGAGTGTCGCGCCCCGTCGGCCTTGCCCTGGGGCAGGCCCGCCTGCTCTCTGTCACGCTCCGCGGGTGCTGCGGCCGTCACTGCTCTTCATCTGGTGGGGTGACCGCGGCGACGGCGGCGACCACCACCAGTGCCGCCGCCGCCGCCGGCCGTCAACTACATTCTGGGCGCAGGACGTCGACGGCGGCCCACGTCTTCAGCGCCCGCGTGGCAAGGGCATCATGGCCGGCCACGGCTCGCCATCGCCGCCTTTGGATCGAGGGGTGCATCCCCAGGGCACGGGGGCGCCGCCGTCCAATGCCAAGGAAACAAAAAACTCATTCAGGGGTACAATTGCGGTTTCCGGAATTTTATCCATGGGTGGTTTCTGGGCTTTTGGCAAGCATCTTCTCCACGTGGAACGACCTTGACGGTCAGACCGGCGACGTAATGCTGTACAGGCTGTGCGCATCGGTTTGGTCCTTGGATTAGGGACAGCGAGGCGGCCGTGCGTTCAGCTGCTCGATGGGCTCTTGCCCCTGCGGGCACCCGCGATAGAGCAGGTGCGCGCTTGCCGCGGCGTAGCGTGTGCCAATCCACCTCCCACGGACGCTGCGCCGACGGGTGGGTGGGCGCAGCGAGTCGCAGCGCGTGAGCTGTGTCCGTGGCAAGACAGCGGCTGCATCCGTTGGGTGACCCACGGACGGCTTTTAGCTGTGGCTCCGTCGCCCCCCGCTTCCGAGGCAGCACCCGCGTTTGCTTTGGTGGCCTGCCTCGCTGACCGTGTTCCCCCGCACGTGCCAGGTGTTGTCTGCCTGTGCTGTGCGCTGCTCCTTACCACGCCCTCCCCTTTTCCGCTCGATTGGTGCCCCCCTGTACCCCCTCTGCACCCCCCCCGCCCCTCACTTTCCTGACTGTGCAACTTTCCTCTGTGAGCATGAGCTACGCGGCGGTCGCGTCGGACCCACCCCCCGCGGGCGAGACGGCGCCCCTGACCGCTGGCGCAAGTGCGGCGGCGCGGGCGCCCGGCGGACCCCTGCCCGCCGTCTGGGGTGGCCGCCCCACGGCCGTCACCTGTCCCGGGTGCGGCTCGGCCGTGACAACCAAGGTGGTGATGAACGAGTGTACCGGGTGGAACTGGCTCATTTGCGTCGCCAGCGGTGGCCTCTTTTGCGTCTTTCTCCCCCGCATGTTTGACTGCGCGTCCCGGGCGGTGCACCGGTGCCCCAACTGCGACTTTCCGATGGGCGAGGGATTTGGCGAGTTCTGGGCTGGCAAGGACTAGGGAGGGGCGACTGGACCACCTGTGGAAGCGACTGGGGAAGTGCGTGTGTCGGAATCCAGGGCCGCGGGCAGCTGTCGGGGGTGTTGTGCGGGTGAGGAAGGCGACTGTCATGGGGGGTCGGGGACCAGTACAACATGGAAGCTGGCCGATTACAGCTGAGGCGATGATTGCAACCCTGTACGTGGGGCTTGAGACACAATCCCAGCCGCTGTGGGCTGGAGCGTCACCAAGGGGAAGCAGACGTCAGCTTTGTAGCAACACGCTCGCAGAACGGTCCCGTCCAGCCAGCCATAGCCGCTTCGACGGATGCTGCCTGGCGGTTTTAATAAGACAAGCACGGACACCACAAATAGGCAGATATCCTGTCACAACTAAACACAAGAGAGCATCAACCCTCTCACACATAGAAGAGCAACCCTGGGCGCGACCTGTTCGAAGACGCAAGGTCTACGGGTCAAACTGCACGTCTTGTCATGGGTGACGGCAGACGGGACGGCAGCAGCGGTGATGGTGCATACGCGCACAGGTCGGCACCGCGTGGCACAAAGCCGCCAGCAGGGTCGGGGTCGACGGCCTCCCTCGGCGGGCTGCCCCCATAGGAAGCAGCGTCACGCCGCGGGGACTCCCTACCAACCTTGCCATTGCCGTTCTGGTTGTCCACGGGGTCGTCAACCAGCGACAACAGCGCGCTGAGGTGCGGGTGCTTGGTGCGCTGGTGCTTGCGCAGCGCAGACGAGGTGGTCACCGACAAATCACACTCGGTGCACGTGTGCGGCCGCAGGCGCTCATGCACCATCCGCACGTGGGTGGTGAGGTGCGCTTGTTGGAGGAAACGCAGGTCACAGTACTCACAGCCGTACTTGCGCTGCCGCAGGTGGACCGTTTGTACGTGGCGGTTGAGGTGGCCACGGTGCGAAAACGTCTTGGTGCACTGCTCACACGCGTGTGGGCGGCGTTGCTCGTGGATGGCCTCCACGTGGCGTTGCAGGTCACCCTTGGCCTTGAAGGTCGAGTTGCACGCGGAACACACAAACGGGCGGCCATCACTTGTTGACCCCGGCACGCACGCAGGCTCCAGCAGTTGACCCGCGGACACGGACGACCGGGCAGCGGCCGTTGAGGCGCGGCCCGACGTGGGCGGCGACCGCGGTGGCGGTGGTGGTGGTGGTGGCGGCGGCGGCGGAGGAGGCTTCAGCGGCCGCCGCCTGGCCGTCGGCACCGACGACGGGGACGCGAGCGTGTGGCGCAGTGGCACCTCTGAGGAGCTCGTGCTGGCAGTCGGTGAGACGTATGGAGACAGCAGTCGGTCTACCTCGCCGTCACACGCGTTGAGCAGCTCGCTGAGCACCGACTCGACCGACTCGTCATCCAGCGAATGGCGCTGGGACACCGTAGGGGCACCACCGCCTGTGTCCGACTCCCTCAACGGCGGCGCAAAACCCGCGTCCGGGGACGGCAGCGGCTCATAGGGGGCGCCAGCCCCCGTGCCGCAGCTCGACGCCACGCCTGGCGGGTATGTGACCGGCAAGCCGCCGTAGACCGTCGACGTGGCGGGTCGGTCATAAGACCGCCCGGCGCATGACGCATGGACCATGTCGGCCTCCGTCACGGCCGCCGGCGCGCCCGCGACATGGACGAGGTCATTCGCCAGCGGGGAGGGCAGCGGCAGCTCCGCGTCAGGGAGAGGGATAGCAGAAGACACGGACAGGGACGGAGCCCGATGGCCGCGTGGCCCGCCAGGCGAGGGAGTCGGCTCTCGCGGCAGCAGCACCCGCCCTTCCGAGTCGAGCTGCGCCAATGAGCCGTCCTCCAGCGTCAGAGCGCTTACCCTATCGGTGGGGACCACCGTCGAGACACTCGCAAGCAGCGACCTGCTGCCAACGGGATGCGCGGGTACGGGGCGCGCGGGCGCTCGGGACCGTTTGAGTGGCGGCGCAGCCGCCAGCGGGGTCAATGCGGGTGGGGTCGACCCCCCCAAGAGCGCCTCCAATTCTAGCGCGTGCTGCTCCTCCACCGCATCGATGCCATTCGACTGCTCAGAGACGACGACATGGTCGGCTGCTCGAGCGACCGTCTTCGCTGGGCGATCGCAAAGACGCAGCGGTGACAACGCCGCCAAAGGCGACACGTACCCTGCATACTCGTTGACCGCTGCCGCCGCCTCCACGCCCAAACGGGGGCGGACGAGCTTGACTCGTTGCGGTACCGGCCCTCGGTTCATGGCCTCTCCTCCCCGGCCCGAAAATGGTGGAGCCATGGACATGCCGGAGCCCACCACAGACCGTGGTCGATGCACCGAGTTGACGACGGCGAGCCGGTACATCTTCAGAGCGGTCCGCCATACGCGCTGGATGTAATCACTCCGTTGGAGCCCAGACGCGAGAATATTGAGAATGTCGGTCTGGCGCTTGCCCACGTCGCACAACTTGAGCTCCGACGACGCACTCGGCTGCATCAGCAAATAGTATTCCACGTGGACCACACCATACCTGTTCTTGCGCATAAACTGCGTCACGTAGTGCGTCCACGACTCGGTGATCATCTCCCGCTTGACCAGGCCCGTCAGCCGCTGTTTGATGTCGCACGCACACGCCACGCGCAGCGCCGCACAGCTCCCGCAGTCAGCCGACTCAAAGACCGTCGCCTTGACGACCACCGATAGGCCGAGGCTCAACAGGTTCGGTCCGCTGCCCTGGGACAAGACGGGCGGCTGGGTGGCGCGGCCGTCCCTCCCCGCCAGCACGGGACTCCCACTGGCGGGGGACCCGCATATGCTCCACGCCGCCGCTGCACAGTCAGCGTCAATCGCATGGAGGATGGCCCGTGCCGACGCGTGCACGTCGTCCGGCACGGCCGCCGAGACAATGATGGCCGAGGCCGCTACCGGCAGCGCCCCACCCTCCGCGTGCATAAAGGCGCGGTTCATAATCAAGACGCGGCCATCTGCAAACCAGGCAAACTCGATAAACTCGAGCGCATCCCGCCGCGACAAGTCAACCGCAAAACGTCGACAGAGCGGCGAGCCCTGCAACAGTGGCGTCGCCGCGAAAACGTGGCCGGCGCGCAGGCCAAAGATGGAGCCCAGCACAATGTCGTCGACGGTGGTGTCCTCAACGAGCAGGTCCTCCACGTCCATGCGCATGAGCGGGCCCGCGTCGGGGCCCACGACCGGCACCGCCCGGTCGGGCACATCACGTCCGAGTACCAGGCTGTACACAAAAGAGGACTCGAGGTGGGCGTTGGTCACCGACGAGACGGGCATCGGGTCCAGAAGCCATCGCCGCACCGCCGGGTGCTGCAAGTACCGAAGCGCCACCCCGTTCATGGTGTGGCGCCCGCGTCAGCCACCAGCAGGCGCGGCGCGCGGGGGGGTGGCTACCGACGGCCGTCCCTACCGCTCTGACGACCGCCGACGAGACCTGCCACCACGCACGGGGTGGACGCCAAGGACGGCAGAGGCGCACGGTGACCGCGGGTGAGGATGGGAAAGGGAACGGGGCTGTGCCCTGCCGCGGGGGGGTCAACCGCACGCACGCCGGAAGCGGCCGCCCGGCACGCGTCGCGGCGTGGTCGGGGCGGGGCGGACACGGGAGACGGCCGCCCGGCGGGCCCCCGCGGGGCGACCACTCCACCGCCCTGCCGAGATAGTGCGTGCGCGTCGCGTCGCGTGCACACGGGGAAACGGCGGGGAGCGCCACCAGTGGGGGGGGGTGAGCGGGGCACACCACTGGGCAAACGGTGCGGCGTGGCAGCGCGGCGGCGGCCGCGCGTGGCCGTGGCGCATGCCAGGTCAGGCGGACCGGTCAAAAGGCGGAACGGCACACGTGCGGAGTTTCGACCACGCGCTGGCGCCCCG
>ENA-ORXC01002384-ORXC01002384.1-marine-metagenome-genome-assembly--contig:-NODE-2384-length-10315-cov-4.082243_pt1 | contig 10315 bp, 7 predicted proteins | sample MGYA00237865_ERZ511478 | MGnify/ENA metagenome assembly ERZ511478 | reverse complement strand
GTGGTGGGGAATCCACTGATGGGTTTGATAGTTCCGGTTATATTCAATACGTTTTTCAAACTGTGTTAGAAACAGCAATCCCCCGAACAACAGATGATCAGTGGAAAACAGGGGAAGAGGTATCTGGGAACCTTCAACCAGGAGATGTGATCTTTTTTAGTAATACTTACAAAGAAGGAATATCGCATAATGGCATCTATTTAGGAAACGATCAATTTATTCATGTAACAACTTCTGATGGAGTTGTCATCGATTACCTTAATAAAAGCAGTTATTACAGTTCAAAGTATTCAGGTGCGCGTCGCTTTAGCGGATTGGAAATTGTACCCGAGAATGCGATTACGAAAGAAGCAATGAATCTTATTGGATCTCCTTATGAGTCTGGAGGAGAAGGGCCTGAAGGTTTTAATAGTTCAGGATATATTCAATATGTTTTCGAAACGGCAGCTGATATCTCTATCCCTCGTTATACTGAAGATCAATCAGCTGTTGGTGAGACGATTTCACTTGAAAATCTTCAACCTGGAGATGTTGTTTTCTTTGAAAACACATATAAAGAGGGGATTTCTCATAATGGTATTTACGTTGGCCAGGATCAATTTGCTCATGTCACAACTTCGGATGGGGTCACAATTGATTATTTGAAGAAAAGTAATTACTATTCATCAAAGTTTGCTTATGCGAAACGATATGACAAACTAAAGTTACAACTAGACATTCCAATAGTGTCAGTTGCAGCTAGTTATCTAGGCGTTCCATATGAGTTAGGTACTGAGAGAATGCCTGATTTCTTTGATTGTTCGAGTTTCGTCCAACATGTATTAAATGAAGTGTATGATGTTTATTTGCCTCGAACCAGTACTGACCAATGGGAAGTTGGAGAGCCAGTTGAGAAAGAAGATTTGCAACCAGGAGATGTAGTGTTCTTTAGTGACACTTATCAACCAGGTATATCCCACAACGGAATTTATGTTGGAAACGGCCAAATCATCCATGCGAATGGACAGGCAGGAGAGGTTTCTGTAGGGTACTTAGATCATAATTCCTATTATTCTCCTAAATACACAGGCGCTAAGAGATATAACCTAGAAAATGAGACAACAACAAATAATATTGTCACGGAAGCTAAGCGTTATCTTGGTGTAACCTATCTAAGCGGTGGATCAACGCCAGAAGGTTTCAACGCTTCTGGATATGTTCAATACGTTTATGCTCAGAACAACATTATTCTTCCAAACTATGGTTCTCAACAGATCGAAATCGGGACTCATGTCGATAAGGAAAATCTTCAGGCGGGTGACCTTGTTTTCTTTGAGGGGAATTATATTCATCCGGGAATATACGTAGGGGATAACGAATTTATTCATGTGACCGAAACGTATGGTGTTTATATTTCCAATTTAGAAGAGAGTAGTTATTGGGCACCGAAGTATAAAGAGGCAAGAAGAGTAATTGAATAAATGCATAAAAGGTCAGGGACTATATGGTTCCTGGCTTCTTTACTATAATGGGTGGAGAGGAGAGTGTGTTATGAAACTAGATTTGCAAAAGATCTTAGAGATAGAGGATCAGTTTTCACAAAACAGCTATCAAGGAGACGTGTACTCTGATCAATCGTTAGTGGTGAAGCAAGGAATCATTCCTTTGATAATCTCAGCCCCTCATACAACGAAACAAATAAGGAATGGGCATGAGAAGGAAGCGGATGTATACACAGGCGCATTAGCCTTATTACTTCATGAAATAACAGGATGTCACGTTATACTAAATACTAAATTAGGTGAAGATCCAAATTACATATTAGGGGGACAGTACAAAGAAGTTCTTAGAGAACATTGCTTGAATCATGAAATTGATATGGTTATTGATTTACACGGTGCTGCTTTAAGTAGAACTTTTGATGTTGATTTAGGTACGAGTAATGGAAAAACACTTTCCAAACAGAAACTTGATAGTATCATTGATCGTTTCAAAGAAGCTCACATAGAAGCAACAGTAGATCAACGGTTTACTGCATCGCATCCTGGGACAATTACTTATCATTCTTACAATACATTAAAAATGGAAGCCGTTCAGATCGAAATCAATCGGAAGTATCGGGATCCTAGGAGAGAGCTCGATTTGTTTGTTGGGATGGTTGGATGTTTGAGTGGTATTATCGAAATGCTCACAAATATAAAATGATTATATATTAAAAACTTAAAAATGGAAAATACAACCGAAAATATAGACATAAATTCCCTTGTATCGTACTCTAATAAAGGGGTTTAAACAAAGGGGGATTTTATGTATAAACTATTTAAAATAGGGGCATTATCCATTATTATTGCAAGCTTGTTAGTCGCATGTGGAAAAAATGCACAAGAACTAAGTGGGAAAGAAATAGACCAAAACTCACAGGTATCTGCTAGTGAGGGTACAAGAGATAGCAAAATTAAAGAAGATAATAATCCTGGTCCAGGAGAAATAGGTCATATTATAAAGGATGATCGAGGAACCGCTGAATTGATAAAGGTTGAAGAAGTCAATGAAGCAATTGATTTGGACCCTGTGATTTTCACCATTGAAACAATGGAGATCTTTCAACTAACTGAGCTTTCTGAGGAATATGCTAATCAAATGAGTCATTTCACAGATAGAGAGATAGATCCGAAAGAAGGCTTTGTGTTCCTTCAGGTTACTTCCAATTTGGAAAATACCAAAGACCAATATGTGATTTTTGAAGGAATAGACAAAATTGTGACAAACAAAGGTCAGCAAATTGATGGTTGGCAGTCTGATTTTATCGAAGATGCATCTGAACTTAAAGGAGAGTTAATGGGAAAAGTGAATGGACCAATGTATGATGGATTTATTTTAAACGAGAAAGATATCTCCACGTTGAAGTTCTTCACTTCGGATGTCACGGAACAAGATACTTATGACCTGATAGCGGATGGAAAAGAAGCTACTCTTACGTTTGATCATTAATTGAAATACATACTTTAGCAACTTATTGATTGATTTGTGATTTTGAGAGTAATCTAAACCTAGAGAAGTGCTCAAATAATTTATTTAAACAAAACTGAATATTCCACTTAAAGAAAACCAGGTAGCCAACAATCTTAATTCTTAGCTCACCTGGTTTTTCATTTGGAATAGGTCAGTAAGTCACTAAAACTGCCCTTATTATCCATTTAAATTAATAGATTATTGAATAATAACCTAGTTTTATCTAAATAAGCAAAGCAGCAGTACAGTCCAAGTAATTCAAATGTAGAAATATCAATTTTAAAGAAGGAAACACCGTTCGTTATATAGAATATTTATTTTTATGTTACTAATAGAGAAAGGAAGAGTTACTTCAAACGGATTGAAAGGTAAATTAAAATATTAGTTTGTTAATCATTCCATTTAACAGACTTACTAAGGGTTCTTATACTTTAATAAGGAGCGACTTGAAATTGGAAAATATGCTTAGTATCAGTGAAGCATTTAATCAGGCTGGATTAGGAGTAGTTCTTTATGAAGAATTGGAAGTAACCACTTTTAAAGTTATTCACATCAACCAGATTGCTAGTAGTATGATCAATATATCTGAAAATGAAACTATTAATCTCTCTGACAAGAATGAACAAAATTTGACTATACACCTCGATCGGTTTTCTAAGAGAATGAGTAAATTGTTAACAAGCCAAGAGAGAAAGATAAAAGAGCAATATCAAATTGATGAACAAAATAAACTGGAATTTCATTGTTCATTGATAAAATATGCTGAAAAGACATTTATTCTTGAAGTGATAAACAAAGAAGTAATTAAAATGCCAAGCTCAGATAGCGAAATGTTAAAGATTTTATATGATCAGGATTTAGGTCTCCCTAAATCATTTGTTTTTCTTGATCGCTTGAATTCTGCACTTAGCAAGGTTGACAGAACGAATTTAATGGTCTCTGTTATTATGATTAAAATAACAAACAGTGAAAAAATCGTAAAAAACTATGGGCAATATATTCATAAGGAATTAATGATTATTTTATCAAATAAATTAAAAACAAGCTTAAGAGTGGAAGATACAGTCTCGAGATTTGATGAGGATATTTTTGGGGTTTTTCTCACTGATGTTACAAGTAGCGAAGTAGGAAAAGTAATAGATCGGCTGATAAAGGAGTTATCAGCTCCAATACATATACAGGATTATGAAATATTAATACAAATTAACATCGGTAGTTCCATTTATACAAAGGGATGTAATAAAACTACTGAATTTTTAGTTCAAGAAGCTAAAAATAACTTATTGATAAATGTGAAAGAAGAAAAATTCAATAGCTTTATTTCCAAAAATAAATTCGAGATCATTGCTTCACTCCGAAAAGCTCTTGATAATAATAAAATTCAAGTTTTTTATCAACCACAATTTGATATATTTTCTGAGAAAATAAGTTCAGCAGAGGCCTTAGTTAGATGGCATCATCCATCTTTGGGTGAACTATCTCCAGCTAAATTTATTCCGCTTGCCGAAGAATCTGGATTAATAAACAAATTGGGGTTTTATGTTATTGATAAAGTGGCGAATGATTTGCAGAAATTCAAGGAATGTAAAGAAGATATAAGAATAGCCATTAATCTTTCAGTTAGACAATTGTTGTTAAAGGATAAGTTGCTTAATCAAGTAAAGAAAAGTATAGATTGTAATGACTTGAAAAACCTTGAATTTGAGATTACTGAAAGCCTACTTGGTGATGATACTCATATTAAATATATCCATGAACTAAAAAAACTTGGTTGTACGATAGCATTAGATGATTTTGGTATAGATAAATCCTCACTTAGTCGAGTTTATAACTTGCCGATTGATACTTTAAAAATTGATAAACAATTTGTTATAAACATCGAGACAAGTGAAAAAAAACGTATGATTGTACAAATGATTATTCAAATGGCGCACAAACTAGGATTAAAAGTAGTAGTGGAAGGAGTGGAAACAAAGCTTCAATATTTGTGTGTAAAATCAATAAATAGCGACATGCTGCAAGGTAACTATATTTCTAAACCTTTGTCCTGTTCTTCGTTTTTTCACATGTTACAAACTCAGGAGGGAAAATGAATTCGAATTTTGATATTTATGATGTCATTAGTTATATTGTTCCAGGTACAATAGTATTTATTATTTCCTTAAAGTTATTAAATGAAACTGAATACAGTATGGGTATCTTAAGTCTTTTAGAGAATGAAAAAATAGGTGCTAGCTTTATTAAAGTCTCCTTTTTCTTGTTTGTGAGTTATTTGTTAGGACAGGCCATTCAAATGATTAGTTTATTCTTGGAAAAAGTCTTCATTAAGAAAAAATATTCTCATATTTTACTAGAAGAAAGTGAAGATTTGCGTAGGTGGATAAAAAAGGCGATTATTCAGAAATTTGGATTTTATGAGGGGTTTGATGTGAGAAATATTGTACTTTTAAAATGTACAAATGGGGAGGTTCCTGTTACTGGGAAGAGTGATAAAAACAAAATACAACAATTATTCTCCTTATGTCATTGTTATATTTTACAAAATAACAATGGACATAAAACCGCAATTTATAATAGACAATATAGTTTTTATAGAAGTTTATCCACAGTTGCTTTTTTAACAGTAATAATATCAATTATTATGCTTATGTTTAGGCCAGAAAACACACAGGTTGAAGATTGGCAGTTCATTTTTGGAGCAGCAGTAGTCTTCTTTATTCTTTTTTATAGAGGGTATAAGCGTTCATCGAGGATATTTGTACATTCTGTTTATCATAATTTTTTGTTATCAGTAATAAATAACCCAAATAAAGAAAATTAAGTAGGTTGTTTTTAAATGAAAAAAAGTTGTTTTTTTCACCAATCTCGGACGTTTCTCGCGATTCATTTTTTAACTAGATAAATAATATTAAGTTAATCCATATAAAGAAGGTGAACGAATTATGAATATGGTTCGTTCCCCTTCTTTTTGATCTTTTACTTTAATTAATCACGAGAACCGCCCCATTGAATCTAAGAATCACACAAAACTACCTCCTTAAATTATTAAGTGATGTTTCTGGACATTTCTAATGAAAAACCAAATCGCAAAAAATAATAATTAACACCTGCTTAAGAGCTATGTTAATAATCTGAATGAGTTATATATTTATTTGTAGCACCGACGTGACCTGTCGGAATCCTGGGGGCGGTTTTAGTGATTAACTTTCAAAATTATATAGATCTGCACCAATGAGCATCAGAGAAAACCTGAAGACTGACTGTTTATTATTAACTCACCTGGTTGTTCTGCCATCTATAAGCAGTGGAATCAGTATTATTATTCTACTAATTTGAGACAGGGACCGAATTGAAAAAAGTAATAGGTGAAATCCACCAAAAACAACTAATTCATCCACTCTTGCCACTTCCGATCGTTAGTGAACCCTTAATCACCATATTGAAAAGTATACGATTCCCCCTCATAAAAAAAGTACCTCTTCCAATAAGGAAAAGGTACTTTTACACATTTATTCCGCTTTCTCAATAACCATATTCAACGTTTCTTTGATTTCCTTCAGCTCTTCCATTGCCTTTTCTTTTTCATCGGATTTTACCGCTTCAAGATAAGACTGAGCATGGGCAGATAGGGTGTTGTAAGCTTCTTCCCCTTCCATGCGCTTAATGTCGCTTGAAATCATATCGATGAAGAGAGCACCTTCTAGAGCAGTAATCGTCGATTTATCTTCTCCCCATTCTTCTTCGCTTTCTTCATATTCATGAAGGGCTACTTTTGAGAAGCCACGAATAAACGCATGGTTAACAGCTTCTGGGTCGATCTCTGCTACATCGTTTTCAAGACTAAAATTCTTCTCGATTAGTGCTGCATCTTCTTCAGCGTGGTTCGTAATGTAATTTGAGATTGATTGATAGAATGCCCATCCTTCTGCTTGTTCCACACGAGCATGCTCAGGATCCTCTTTTGTTTCCTTAGCTGCTTTTGTTGCATATCCTTCAGGTAGAGCGCCGGTTGCAAGGTAGAACGTCTTCATCAACGTCTTATCAACCATTTGGGTTCCGAGTACAAATTGAAGATTGTCATCGTTTTCGACAGCGGCTTCCATTTCACTGAAACCAGAGTCGATTTGGGCAACCATGGAAGTATCGTATGCCGCATCGCGTTTTTCAACCGTTCCTTTTAAAACTTCATAGTATTCTTTTGCTTCTTCAATCTCTTTGTTCACTTCTTCCGTATTGCCCCAGTTTTCTTTAACTTCATCAAACTCATGCTTTACCGTTAAATAGAAAACCTTTTGCATTAGCTTATCGTAAATTTGTTTTACAACTTCTCCATCTAGATCACCAGATTTTCCAGCTTCTAGAGCAGATGAGATCTGTTGATCCATTTCACCTTCTCTTTGCTCAACAAGAGGTTTTAAATCGCTATTATAAAGATCAATGACAGATTGATAGTCAACGTCTTCACCTTCGGAAGCTTTCTCAAGCTCGGCTTTCCCTTCTTTAAAAGAAGAAATGAAATCAGCATCTTCTTCCTTTTCTTCACCATTCTTTTCATCCGTTTTTTCCGTGCTATTCTGTTCTGATTTTTCATCAGAAGCACTTTCATTGGCAGTATTACCATTTGATTGTCCGCAAGCAGCTAGAACAAGCCCTAGAGCAAGAAATAAATAGAAGATCTTATGTTTCAACACGTTTGGTTTCCCCCTATTTTCTATGTAGTAATCGTTATCATTTCATAATTAGCATATAGAGAATGATTCTCATTGTCAACCGGAAATTGCATTGCATTGTCGGGACGGTTCGTGTGATTCATTCTAAGGCGAAAATTAGAAATAGGAGACAAAGAACAGAAGGAGACTCTTTGGTAATTAACGAATGATCATCTTGTTTGGTAAGTGGAGAACGCAGCGACAAAGTTCTTAAACACATTCAAAAGATAGCAAATGCCCAGTTAAACAAACGTTTGATTAACTGGGCATAAATAGATTTATTATAATATCCTCATGCAGATGAAGGGAATTTTATAAGAAAAAAGAATATGTTAACGTACTAGAAATAATAAGGAGGTGATAATTCCTCCAGGTGAAAGGGAAAATCCAAAGCCATTATTAAGAGGATAGAAACCAATTCTCTAGAGCACTTTATACTGCATTCTCGAGAATATATCGCGCTCAATGAACAAAAATCTTAAGCCCATAATAAATCTTATCTAAGTACCAAGACTTCGTTTTCTCCAATCTCTAACTCCGTTTTACAAAAGCATGAACCTACTCCTAATTATCTTATTTTTATTCCAAATTTTGTTCTCATCTTAATCTACTAGATTTATATCCAAGCCTTTTTTTCTGACAATCATTTCATCCTCTCCTAACATAGCGCTACCTCCGTTTATTGCAGAAGTATACAAAACCAACATGCTCTGACAGTCAATTCAAAAATTCCGTCTCGATAAATAAAATAAGGAGAGTAATCATGCCGCGAGAAGTAAGAAAAAGAAGCAAAACATCGATTTACCATGTCATTTTTAGAGGAGCCAACCGCCAGGAAATTTTTCATGATGATTATGATCGGATTCGATTTCTTAACACTCTTGAAAAATACGCGATCTTGTACGAAATGAAAAGCTATGCCTGGTGCCTTATGAACAATCATATCCATCTGCTATTAAAGGAAGGAAACGAAGAAATCTCTCTTACCTTAAAACGCCTCGCCATAAGTTTTGTCCAATACTATCATTTTAAGTATCGTACATCTGGACATCTCTTTGAAGATCGGTTTAAAAGTGAAAATGTGGAGACAATCAAATACCTTCTTACCGTGGTGCGCTACATTCATCAAAATCCACTTAAAGCGCGGATGGTTAGGAGTGTAGATGATTGGCCATGGAGCAGTTGTGTAGAATATTATCGGGGTTATTCCGAGACGAAATGGCTAGATTGTGATTATATCCTAAAACTCTATGGTCATGATCGCCGTTTATCTATTGGACATTTTAGGGAGTTTAATGAACGAATCACAGATGATTGTTGTTTAGAAGATGTAAACGATGAAAAAAGAAGATTGACCGATGATGAAGCGAGAGATCTTATGAAAAGCAGTCTTGGTGTAGTGAAAATCGCTCAGGTAAAGAGCCTTCCTAAAGAGAGAAGAGATCCGTTGATAAGAGAGTTAAAACGAATCAAAGGGGTGTCGCAACGGCAGATGGCAAGAATATTGGGTGTTTCGCCGTCATTGATTTTTAGGGCGTGAATTAGGAGAACCGTCCCATTGATTCGAATGATTTTAGGTTTATAAGTTAGAAATGTTGAGTTGTGTAAAAGGGCAGGGGGATTCCAAAGGTGGATTCTCCTGATGAAAATGGATTTGTCGGTCTGAAGAAGAAAATCACTTGTTTTAAAACACATCAAAAAACAGGAAGCTACTCTTTGTTATGACTAACCCCTGTTTTTTTGTTTTGCTCTTAGTCACAACGATCTTACAATGATTAAAGCTCACTACTGTAAGTTAATACGAATCATTCGATCTCTCCAAAAGTTAACGGTATACTGCAACTGTAACTTTTTATCATCTATCGGCTGTTCGAATAGAACTGTCCCTTCTACGGTTCCGCCTGGCGCAAGCTCACCATAATGCAACTCCGTATCTTCATGAATACCTGAATAGGAGTGTTGCAGTATTTGCCCTTTCGAGTTACTCATTTCAAAATCATAAGGATTATAGGATATTTTTTCTTTCGAATTATTCGTTATTTTGACAGAGACAATGACATATTCATCCCCAGATTTAAGGCTGGAGTATTCGTTACCGTTTGATTTCTCAACCTTCAAAACAGTTAACTCTTTATCATTCATTTGAACAACATCACCTACCTTGTAGACTTTATCCTTCTCATCTTCTTGCTCTTTGGTGGCGGTCGCCTCAGTTGTTGCAACTGTTTCAACTTGAGTTGAGGTTTCTTCATCGCCAGAAGGAGTAAATACTGCAAAAAAGAAGAGGACTGCAAAAAGGATTTTAGTTATCCATGTGAGACTTATTAGAATCAATGAGACAACATTTTTTGGCCCTCTCTCCTTATTTGTATAGCTCAATACAAGGAAAACAGTTGCCGTAATAACAAGAAGCCAACCTATAATTGGGATTAATCCCAGTACAAATGAACAAATCGCTAATACTAAGGCAGTAGTTGCATAATGTTTATTTTTTATTTCTCCTTCCAAATGACCACCCCATTTACTTTCCTTTTAGATTTTCACGAAATGTCCCTATCCTTGCTGCTTCCAAGTTATAAAAATAAAGCAACGAAACGATATACAATACGTTGTTT
>ENA-ORXC01002383-ORXC01002383.1-marine-metagenome-genome-assembly--contig:-NODE-2383-length-10315-cov-46.148760_pt1 | contig 10315 bp, 5 predicted proteins | sample MGYA00237865_ERZ511478 | MGnify/ENA metagenome assembly ERZ511478 | reverse complement strand
CTACTCTATTTAATATTTGCAAACGGATTTTTCCTTCGCTCATTAACTGATTGTCTTGCTATTGAAAAATGGATTGATGCGCATGGTAAAAGTGTAGAAATTTGGTTCAATACCATCGCATTTTTTGATGCCTATAGTAGTTTAGGGAACTTTGCTTTTAACCATCCGAATTTTACGTATCCTACGATTACTAATGACGGAGTGGTATTAAAGTCTAAAAATGCAGGTCACCCGTTGTTGGATCCAGCAAAAAGTGTATTAAATGATATTACTATTGATGGCGGACAATTCTTTATCATTACCGGTGCGAATATGGCTGGTAAGAGTACTTTCTTGAGAACGGTATCGCTGCAGATTATGATGGCGAATGTTGGGTTGCCAGTTTGTGCTGAATCTGTAAGTTATACTCCAATTAAACTGATTACGAGTATGCGTACTACAGATTCATTGACAGATGATGAGTCTTACTTCTTTTCAGAATTAAAGCGCCTTAGATACATTGTAGATGAAATTCAAACGGACCGTTATTTTATTGTTTTAGATGAAATTTTAAAGGGAACTAATAGTACTGATAAGGCATTGGGTTCAAGAAAGTTTGTAGAGCGTTTAGTAAAGAGTAAATCTACTGGCATTATTGCTACGCATGATCTTAGTCTTTGCGAAGTCGCAAATGAATATGATGCAGTAAAGAACCATTATTTTGACGCGGAAATCATAGATAACGAACTACATTTCGATTACACGTTCAAAGACGGTATTTGTCAAAATATGAACGCTTCTTTTTTGTTAAAGAAGATGGGGATTATAGAATAGAACTCAAAGTCAAGAAATTGATTTTTAATTTTTTAAAACAATATAACAACACCTGTTAACACTCCCTTTGGGGGCTAGGGGGCTCGGCATCATATGGATTCATTAACACAAATTGTACTTGGCGCAGCAGTTGGCGAGGCGGTTCTTGGTAAGAAAGTGGGTAATAAGGCTATGCTTTACGGTGCTATTGCTGGTACAATACCCGATTTAGATGTGATCACCCGTTATTTTCTAGATACAGTTACTGCTACCGAATGGCATAGGGGAGTTAGTCATTCTATTTTCTTTTCAGTAGTATGTGCACCCATTTTTGGTTGGCTGGTCTGGAAAATAAACAAGAAAGAATCGGCTACCTGGAAAGATTGGTCTTGGTTAATGTTCTGGGGTCTCTTTACGCATCCGTTATTAGATGCATTTACTACTTGGGGAACACAATTATTTTGGCCATTTAAAACAAGATTAGCTTTTCAAAGTGTATTTGTGATAGATCCATTGTATTCTGTTCCGTTTATCATTTTTTTGATACTGGCCATGTTTCAAAAACGGACGTCTATAAAACGCAGGAGGTATGTAAAACTCGGACTCCTAGTTAGTACCTCATATTTAGTATTAACACTAGTCTTAAAAGGTGTCGCTTTTCAGAAATTTGAAAATGCGCTTGAGGAACAAGATATTTCATATAACGAAATGAATACAAGACCTGCACCATTGAATACGGTACTGTGGATGGCAAATATAGCTACTGAAGATGCTTATTTAATGGGCGATTATTCTTTCTTTGATACTCAGCCTATCTCGTTTAGATCGTATCCTAAAAATCATGATTTACTGGGTAAATGGTCTAGTAACGATAAAATAGAGCGACTTATAAAAATAACTGAAGGTTGGTATACGATTACCGAAAATGATGGGCAGCTGTATTTTAATGACCTAAGATTCGGACTCATTAGTTTAGACGAAAATGAAAACCAATTTGCATTCAGTTATAAATTAATACCTGATGGTGATGATTTAATTGTGGAAGAAAGACCGAAGTTCAAAAGAGACGCCAAACGTTTAATGGTTGCGCTATGGCAACGTATTTGGGGAAATTAGTTTCTTAAAATGGATAGCCTATAGCGAAATTCAAGGTCATATTATTATCTGCATTACCAAAGAAAGGTACATTCCAACGTTCGTTTTCATCTAAATAGGGTATACGCAGTGGGGAAGCCAAATCTAAGCGAATTACAAAACTTTGAATATCTAAACGAACACCAAAACCTACACCTGCCGCAACTTCGCTTAACCAGTCTTTTTCAAATTTACCATCAGTAAAAAGTGAAACAGATGAAGTACTGGTAGACTCATCTTCTATTAGACTAGAATAATCGCCCGTTAGCCATACATTACCTGCATCCACAAAAAACGCACCTTTTAAATATGAGAAAAGTGGAAAACGATACTCTACGTTGGCTTCTAGTTTTAAATTACCAGATTGGTCGTAATAATCGGTAGTATCATCATCGGTGTCCGGTAAAAAATTACCAGGACCTATGGATCTGATATCAAAAGCACGCACACTATATGGACCGCCAGAGTAAAATTGTTTAACGAAAGGTAAAGTGGTGCTATTTCCATACGGTACACCCCAGCCTGCATATAAACGAGACACTAACGTACGTTCTTTTTGCCAGCGTAAATAGAGTCGTAAATCGGCATCTACTTTTGCATATTGTGCATATTCTGATCCAAAAATTGTACTTGAGCCTCCGCTAAACAAACTCAATGCATTTCCTGCTAAGTCAAAATTCGTAGAAAAGTAAATTGGTTTTTCTTTGCTAAGATTAGATACTTCGTCATACGTAAAACTATACAGTAAGCCAGCTATAAAACGCTGTTCAAAACTTTGGCTTAAATATTCGTTGTCATCTAGAATAGCCTGAAACTCATCGGTTACATTAGATAGTCTAGAATAGTTAATACTGATAGGGTCTAAGGTGTGATATACGTACTGATTTTCTTTCCAGGTATACCCAAAACTACTGTTTACAGAACTTAGGGTGAATAGGTCGCTACGCTGCAGAAAATCAAAACCTAGAGATATTTTGGTTTTGGGCACGGCATATTTGAATCTACTAGGTGAAAATGGTATTGATCTTGGTATGATCAAATCGGCACTTAAACCACCGGCAATACTGCTAAGGTTAGAATCGCTGTTAGACAATTGTAACTCATAAGAAAAATCTGCCGAAACACTAAAAGTTTCACCACCATTAAAAACATTTCTGTTGGTATGGCTCAATAAGATTCCCGGACCCGTATAACCGTTAGATCTAGAAACCGCCTGTAGTTCTGCTCTAATGGATCGTTTTGTTAATGGGGCTAAATAGATATCTGCTGCTAAGGTTCCGCCATTACCGTCGGTTGCAGTAGTGTCCAATTCGGTGTATTGTATGTTTACGTACTTGTAGCTGCCCAATGCAGATAATCTGCTGCTTGTTTGTTTAGACGTGTTCGCATCGTATAGGTCACCTTCATTAAAAAGCAAGTATGACTCTAAGAGCTCAGGTTTGAAATATAATTCGTTCTGTATAAAATCTATACTATCTACTTGGGTGACGTTTTCCTTGGTGAATGGCAACGTATCTCCTTCTATTGAGTAGTTAGGATAAACGGTAATAGAGTCTATTTTATAGGGAATAGAAGCACGACTAGGAACATCTTTTTTGAGTCTTAAGAACAAATCAAATTTTCGATTTTTGTATTGATTGGTGTCCGCTTCAAAAATTAAAAGATCTTCTTGACTATTGTAAAACCCCTTTTGTTTTAAAGCATTATTCAAACGTGCTCTTTCCGCTTTTAATAGATCTAAATCAAAACGGTCTCCTTTCTTTAAAGCGGTTTCAGGAAGTATTTTTTCTATTTCCTTATACATAGGTAAGGTGTCAGATTCTAGATTGTAATTCTCTAATACGTAAGGAGCAGGTAACTTGGCGGAATAATTGACCGAGGCAAATTTTTCATCTATGACCGTTTCAGATTCAGACTGACTGTAGAAAAATCCGTTATTATCCAATCTGTTCAGTATCAATTCTTCTACACGTTCAGGGTTTACATCTGAAAAATAAACGGGTTCTTCTCCAAAAGATTTGTTTAGAAATTTATACAAGAATCCTGGTTTTTCTCGCTGCGCCTTATAATGAAAAAATAAGGCAGGTTTCATTCCTAAAAATTTGGTATTAGGGTTTGGCTCAATAAGATCAAGTAATTCTGACTTTATCTCTTTACCATCTTGGAGTTCACTTTCAGAATTTATATCAAGAGTAGCTCCAGTATACAGTTGTTCTCCTTCAGGTATATATTTTTCTATACCACATGAATAGGCAAACAATAGTGCTAAGCAGAGTATAGTACGATATGTGAATTTTTTATTTTTCAATTGTATCTTCTTTCTTATCGTTCTTTTTTGAAGATTTTTTCTCTGAATCTTCCTTTTTTATTGGACTAAACAATTGATTGAACTTATTGAACTCGCGATTAAAGATAAAAGCGACTCCGGTAATTATCAATTGACCATCAATGATATTTTGATACTCTTGTTTTCTGTATCCTTTAAGTCGGTATGTGCCTTCTTCGCTCAAAAGGTATTCTAACGTCACATTGCCAATTAAAGGGGTTTCGGTATCACTAGAATAGGCGCTACCTTCAACATCTACAGCACTACCAGCGGTAACTATTAGCCTGTCATTAAATAGTTTTTTACTTGCGCTTATATTTAACTGTGTTCTACTTTCAGCAGTACCACTTTCATAGTCTTCAAAACTATCCAAATCAAAACCTAGCTCAAAACCGGTATTACCCAATAGTTTGTTGGAAATAGAGGAGAGCTCGTTTGAAAGGACCTTGTTGACATTGTTTTTGGCAATGGAAATAGCACCGCCGCTACTACCATCACTACCTGTGGTTGGGTAAAAACGATTTAATGCCAATAATGAAAAAACTTGCTTGTTCAACTCAGACTCTTGTTCGTTAAGTTGTTGTACACGACTATAAACGGCACCACCAAAATTACCTTGTTCACTCTCGGGCATATCTAATGCAAATGATAATTCTGGTTGAGTTAGCTGTCCGTCGATATTCAGGTAAACCAAAAAGTCTGTTGCTTGCTGGTAAGTGCCAGATACACTACTGTCTGTACCATAACTTATAGATGACATTAGCGAAGATGCCGAAGTTTCAATTTCGTAAATAGCGGTAACATCCATTTTGGCATCATAAGGGTCGCCGCTCCAAACAATACTACTTCCTTCCCGTAGTTTAAACTCGCGACTAACTAAATTGTATAAGCTTGTTCTGTAAAAACCGGAATTTAATTCTAGCCTACCCGATAAACGTATATCTTGGTTGGGGTCTATATTAAGATTCAATGTTGCATTGCCAGATGCCTGTAGTTTGTCATCTGTTTTCTCATCAAGAACAACGGTAAACTTTGCTTCATTAGCTACTTCTAAAATCGTATTGATATCCATGCCTGCAAAAAAAGCATCTGATTTTTCGCCATCGTTACGTGTAAGTATGGCGTCTGGGTTTTCCCTATTTACAAAAATGACCACGCCATCTCGCTCTTGAATATCTAATTGGTCTTGCGGCACTACATAGGTGATATCCGTTATATCACGCACACGTAATTTTCCATCTATAACAGGTAGTTCTAGATTTCCTTTAACGGTTAAATCTGCCAAAATACTAGCAATACCATAAACAAGTTCGTCATCTCCTTTTTTAGAATCCAATACCCTGAATTGGTCAGTTTTAACTGAGAGATCAAAATCAGGATTTGCAAAACTTTTAGTAGTTATGGAACCATCTACGGTTAATATACCTTGGTTCATATCATTAATGGCAAAGGAATTGAATGTAATTTCATCTTGATCAATATCTATATATTCGTCATTAATGGCAAAAGTAGATTTGTACGCTGCTAAGGTTAAACTAAAATCATTGAAATTAATTCTGCCAGAATATTTTGGTTCGGCAAGTGAGCCGTTTACAAGAAGACTACCATCTAAATACCCCTTACCATCCGTTAATTGATTGTTTGATAAACCTTGAATAATAGTAGTTTCTAGTTTTTGAATATCAAGCTCCATGTTCAAGTCTGTTGTATTTTCTTTCGCGGTATAGTCTCCGGTCAATGTTAGATTGGCTCCACCATCTTTTAATGCCAAATCAAAATCATATTCAGATAATGATTTAGAAGATGCATCTAACGTTAATGTTCCTAAAGGGTTCTCCATGACCTGAAAATCCTTAATATCAATATCAGCTACTAAACCAGAAGCGGCATACGGATTAAGAATAACAAAATTACCGGCGACCTTACCTTTTGCTAAAGCTTCATCAGGATTAAAAAAGCTTAGGAATGTTTGAAGTTGAAAATTCTCGAATAAAATGCCAATATGTTCGGTACTCATTTTTGGAAACTTATTTGAAATTTCCATTTTCTGAGAATTTCTACTCAAGATTACGTTGTCAAAGTCTGAATAAGATTCCGTTATGACTATGTTGTTGTCTTCAGGTATTTCCCATTGCTTTTTATTTAAGATTAAATCATTTGGGCTAATGTGAAGTTTTAAAGTGTCTTTTTGAAATGCCAAACCAGATGAAATATGCATTACTTGTACAGAGTCATTTTTTGATGTAAAGTCAAGTAACAGTTCTTTGTTTTTAAGGCTGCCTTCCAAATAAGTTTGTTTTAAATGGATGGGTTCATAGATTAAATCTGCCAAACCAGCAGAGAATTTAAGGTCTATGGAATCTCCCTTTACAAAAGCATTTAAACTGTCAACAGAGCTACCTGCATATGCAATGTGCGGTACTTTTATTTCCGCGGATATCTTTCGCTTTTTAGAATTGAAACTAGCATCTATATTAACGGAGTCTAAGTCCTCAACTCCATTAAAAAACACCTTAGATAAAACGGGAGTAGGTATAATTGCAAGTGCCAATTTCGCATCAATATCGTCCTCAGCTTCAAATGTTGTGTCATCAGTAGAGAAATACTGCTCTATTTGTTTTTTAAGCGCAGTATTAATACGATTTGGTGATGCATTTGATGCTAATTGCCCATTTAAGAAATTACTTTTAACCGATACATCTGTAATAGAATCTTCGATATGAGCTTTTAAGGCGATAGCAGCTACTTGATATTGCTCATTGTCGGCAATGGTAACACCGTCTTCTATAGTTGTGTTTATTGTAAAGTTGGATGGTGTGCCGGTATAATTTCCGTTAATATTTGCCGCTATTTTTATATTGTTTTTTGTGAGACCTAGTTGTTGTAAATCTGCGCCAATAATATTTGAACTAAAAATAATATCATTCTCTTGAGAGGAAAGTGCCATAGTTGAATTGACTTTCATGTTCAAGTTTGGGTCATCTATATTAGCGGTTACAGTACCGTTACCATTTTTTAGATTCCCGGTAATTTCTATGTCATTATAATCATATCCATCATATTGAAATTGTGTTATAGTGCCATCAATAGTACTGTCAAAATCATTAAGTTGAGAACCCGCACCTGTACCTTCAATTTTTAGTGATAATTTACCTAATTGGTTGTTTTGTAATAGCTTTCCTAATTGTAGACTATCAACAGAAATTTGACCATCGAACTTCATGATGTCATCAAAATCAACAAGTGCATTTACATTGGCGTTTCCTTCGGGTATTTTGATTTGTAAATCAGGATTTACCCAAGTGGTTCCACCAGATAGACTTCCTTCTGCGAGGATAGATTCTGGAATAGCTATCCCTAATTCTTTGGACGATATTATTTTATTGATTGCGAATTTAGTGCTTGTAAAGCTAATATCGTTCAAGTCGTACCTAAGTGAATCTATAGCAGTGAGATTACTGATGCTACCTTTTGCAGTTAGTTTAGTATCTTTTCCCCATAGTAGTTCTGTATTAAAATCATTCACTTTTTCCAGACTACCTACGGCTTTTAGATTACCGGTAATAGGTTGTGAGGACAAGGAATCTAAGTATTGATTTTGGGCTAGTTCCGGTTGTAGTTGAAGTACATCATCAAGCTCTAAATTAAGAGCTGAAATAGTAGCGGACAAGGTACTTTTCTCAGGATTTTTCAATGCGCCTTTTAAGGAACTAAACTGTACATTAAAATCTGCCTTTACTGAACTCTGATTCATTTGAAAAATGACATCTGAAAGTGATGCCTGGTTATTGGTCAGACCTGCATTAAATACCAATTGATCTAACCTAATGCCACTAGATTCTGAAAAAGAAAATTTAGAAACGTTCAGATTGAATTTCTCGGGTTGGTATTTTAAATCTTCAGCTAGCAGTCGTAGCTTTTCAATTTTAAAAGCATTTGGGTTAAAGCTTTCGGTGTTATGTTGGTTACCATTTAATGAATAGCTAAATGTATTTTTTGCAATATCAATATCGTTGGCTACAATGATAAATTCTGGCCATTCAAATTCAGCTGTATTAGTGGTAGTAATTTCAGTTTCTTCACTACTTATTTGAAGGTCTATTTGGGAATTTTGAAAAACAAAGTCATCTGTCTCGTATCCATTCTTAGAAACATCCGCTAGTATATCTGTGAGTTCAATAGTACCTAATTGTAATTTAGTTCGTAAACCATCAGGCTGACTGTCGTAGTTGATATGAACATTATTCACATTAAAATCTTCAACTTCAATATATGGTAACGCTGTACTAGTGGTGTCTTCGGTTATAGGAAATGAATGAGATTGTACATATTTAAACTTAGTATCGCTCAACTCTAATTCATCCAAAGAAAATTTCATGGCATCTAAGTCAAATTTAGATACATCTATGTCTAATTTACCAAGTACTAGGTTAATGTCCGTTCCAAGATAGGCATCTGTATAGGTCAATTTCCAATCAGCTACATCTAAATTACCCACGGTAATACTCATTGGTTCGCTGGTAGTTGTTGTAGTATCTGTTGGTGTGGTCAGGGCATCTATTAAATATGTAAAATTAAATTCATCAGGGTTGCTTCCTCGATTAATATTAGCAACTACTCCATTTGAAACTACGTCATCAATGGAAAGTTCATATTTAAAAACAATCGGGTAGATAGGGATATCTGCTTGCAGTGATTTTGAGTAGAATAACGTATCACCCTTTTTATCTTCCAGAAATATATTCTCTATTTGAATGTCTCCTGAGAAGGTAAGGTATAGATTGTCAACTTCTACTTTAGTATTTGTTTTGTCAGATATGTAATTAGTGACTTTAGAAACAATGAAGTTTTGCGCCCAAGGAGTTCTAATGACCAACACCAAAATAAAAAATAGGAATAACACCCCTAGAATAACTTTTCCGAAGCGTTTTAAATATTTTTTAATTTTCTGATTTTTTTCGACCATATGGTGAACACTATAGGATTGAATACTAACATTAAATTTTCAACAGCGACGTTACCATCCCAGTTGCGCCATAAAACCTGTAGCAATTATAATTAGTAAAACTATTATGATCATGAGGTTGTAAAACCTTCTTTTCTTTTTCTTGGTTTCTTTAAGTGATGCCATAAAAACACAAAGTTAAACCTACCAATATATAAATTTAGCTTATTTGCTACGAAGATTGTCGGTAAACAACATAATCTATGTATGTGTTTGGTTCTAAAACTAAAATTTAAAATATAAAAACAGCTCGTCTATACATTTTGTCATTTGGTCTATACTTATCCTCTCTTAGTCAATTGAGCCAGATTATAGTGATCATAACCTTATACCTTTGAAGTGTAATTAAAGATTAGCAAGTAATATCATTAACTCTGAATCTTATGAAAACTGTTAAAAATTCAAATAGATGTTTAGGTTATTTTGAATCAGCGAACCAAGATGAAATTTTTGAAATAGACAATTTTAATATTACAAATTCAGAATTGATACTAGAAGCTATGGCAAAATAATAGTTGTTCAGGTAGTTCCCCCAAATCACCAAAAAGCCAATAGAAATATTGGCTTTTTTTATTTTAATCCTTTGGTCTGAATTTTATGAAAACTATCGGCTTGTAGTCGAAGTAGTTCTTCTGCTTTTTTCTTTTTATAGCCGTACAATTCCTCTTCTCCCTTCAAATCTTCATATATTTTCTGATTAATTTCTCCGTCAGTTGAAGCTATAAGTTGACGTTGTGCCAGCTTTTGTTCAACCCAAGTAGAAAGTACACTTTCTTCCTCTTCTAATTTAATATCATATTCACCTTTTGGAGCCAGTAATTTGGCTATTATAGGCGATGTTTCAATAGCCAAGAACAATAGAAAAATAAAGAATGAAGGTAGCCAAGGTAATTCGTCTAAAGCGGTAATTCTTGCCATTAACCCATCGAAACCATCTATAATAGGTTGTGAATTTTTAACTACTTCTGCATATTCCGTATCTAATGCTGCTATTTGAGATTCTATCGCCGATACTTTTTCATTATTAGTAGTTTTAAGCGCCTGTAATTCTGCAAGTG
>ENA-ORXC01002382-ORXC01002382.1-marine-metagenome-genome-assembly--contig:-NODE-2382-length-10316-cov-3.835433_pt1 | contig 10316 bp, 9 predicted proteins | sample MGYA00237865_ERZ511478 | MGnify/ENA metagenome assembly ERZ511478 | reverse complement strand
GGCCCCGATCCGTCACGAAGCGCGGGGCGACGGGGTTGTCGGCGGGAACATCCTGCGCCGCATACCGCGCCCGGATTTCGGCGATCATCGCGTTTACATGGGCCGGACCCCGTTGCCAATCCTCATCCGGAATCAGAACGATCTCGCGTTCCATCTCGATATTGTAAGGCTTGCCGTCGCGGCGATCCTCCCACCAATCGGTCCAGACGTGCCAGTGTTCGTCGGGGTTTTGAGTGAGAAATCGCTTGAGAAATTGCCATTGATTACGCGACCATCGTGGTTCTTCGCTACTGCGCCAAAGTGCGCGCTCCATGCGAACAGGAGGTGAATTGAATAGTGAAAAATCTGCGTCAGAAGAAATTTCGTCCCAAGAAAAGCGTGTATCTATATGTGTTGCTCTTACAACTGAATACGACGGAGCTATTAGTGTGTGACCAATTGCATCCGCAGCTGCGTAACTGGAACCACTGAAGGTATAATTGCCTAGCTGATCTAAAATATTATTAAGCGCAGAATCTGCTGATTTTAAAAATTTTTCATCAGTATTAACACTGTGGATCGCTGCACAGGAAATTGAGCGGAAAAGTAATAAAATAAACGAAGTAACTGCTTCTGTTTTTGATTCAAACAAACCTGACAAAACAGGGAAAGTTCTGAGAGCGGCGCGATTTGACAGGCTTCTTATAACTTCATTTGATTGTTCATTAGCCCATATATCGAATTCAATTCTGCTGCTAAAACTTACCATGTTGCGCACTTCCTACCTCGCCGCCATCCGCAACGCCCCATCCAACCGCACGACTTCCCCGTTCAGCATCCCGTTGCGCGCGATATGCTGCACCAGCATGGCGAATTCGGCGGGGTCGCCCAGTCGTGGCGGGAAGGGGACGGTCTTGCCCAAACTGTCCTGCACTTCCTGCGGCAAGCCTTCCAGCAGGGGGGTGCGGAAGAGGCCGGGGGCGATGCACATGACCCTCACGCCGTCCTTCGCCAGGTCGCGGGCCATGGGCAGGGTCATGGCGGCGACGCCTCCTTTCGAGGCGGCATAGGCGATCTGGCCCATCTGGCCCTCGTAGGCGGCGACGGAAGCGGTGTTGACGATCACGCCGCGTTCGCGCTCCGCATGGAGGCCGCCCTCCATCGGATCGGCGGCGACCATGCCCTCGGCGGCGATGCTGGCGACGTGGAAGATGCCGAGCAGGTTGATGCTCAGGGCCTTGGCGAACAGGGCCGGGTCATGCGCGACGCCGCGCCCCACCGTCTTCGCCCCCGGCGCGATTCCGGCGCAGGTGACGGCGAGGCGGGCGGTGCCGTGGGCCTCGCGCGCCTGTGCGATGCTCGCGCGGACCGAAGCCGCATCGGTGACATCGGTGGCCACGAACAGCGCCCCGCATTCCGCCGCCACCCGCGCCCCCCGCTCCGCATCGATATCGAGGATCGCGACGGGGCACCCGGCCTTGCACATGCGCCGCATGACAGCCTCGCCGAGGCCGGACGCGCCGCCGGAAACGATCACGGGGGTGTTGGCGGAGAGGTGCATGGGGGTTCCTTTCAGGGCGGGGTTCGCTAGTATTTCTCTGCCCTTCGAGGTTCCGGATCAAGTCCGGGACGGTTTATTTCCGTGGATGCCCCATGAAGATCACCGATATCCGCAGCCACGTGCTCGCCTACGACCTGCCGGAGGAACTGGGGTATTCCCAGCAATTCTACGCCCGCCGCACGGCCCATATCGTCGAGATCACGACCGACGAGGGGGTGACGGGCTGGGGCGAATGCTTCGGCCCCGGAACCGTGGCGCTGGGCAATCGCGCCATCGTCGAGAAGGTCATCGCGCCGATGGTGATCGGGGCCGACCCGATGGACCGGGACGTGATCTGGCACAGGGTCTACAACCTCCTGCGCGATCACGGGCAGAAGGGGATGCCGATGCAGGCGCTCTCCGGCGTCGATATCGCGCTGTGGGATATCGCGGGCAAGGTGGCGGGCCTGCCGCTGCACAAGCTGATCGGCGGGGCGCATCGCACGCGGGTGCCGGTCTACGGCTACGGCATGATGCTGCGGCGCGAGCCGGTCGACGCGATGGTCTGGCGGTTCGAGGAGGAGGCGGCGGCCCTGCGCGAGGCGGGCTTCGTCGCCGCGAAGATGAAGATCGGGATGGGCCGCGCCGACGACGTGCGCCTCGCGCAGGCCGTGCGCCGGGGGGTGGGCGAGGGGTTCCGCTTCATGGCGGATGCGAATCACTGCTACACCACGTCGGATGCGTTCTATGTGGGCCGCGCGCTGGGCGAGCTGGATGCCTACTGGTTCGAGGAACCGATCGCGCCGGAGGACCATGACGGTTATCGCGAATTGCGCGCGGGGCTGACGGTGAACATCTCGGGCGGCGAGGCGGAATTCGGACGCTGGGGGTGGCGCGGGATACTGGAGAATCGCGGGCTGGACATCGCGCAGCCCGAAGTCTGCGCGCTGGGCGGCGTGTCGGAATACCTGCGGGTGCTGGCGCTGTGTCACGCGCACTTTACGCCGGTGGTCAACCATGTATGGGGGAGTGCGGTGGCGGTGGCGACGAACCTGCAACTGCTGGCCGCGATGCCGCCCCTGCCGGGCGGCCTGCATCCGTGGGAGCCGATGCTGGAATTCGATACCACGCACAATGCCTTCCGCGACGACCTGCCGGTCGAGCCGCTGGATATTCAGGGACAGGTAAAGGCATCCGGGGGGACGGTTGCGGTGCCGACCGCGCCGGGGATCGGGGTCGAACCGGATCGGGCGTTTCTGGAGCGGTATGCGTGGGCGGGGTAAGGGTGGAGCGCCTGCCCCGGACCTGCTCCGGGGCCTGAGCGAGCGGCGCACCGCCCCGGCAGGTCCCGGATCGAGTCCGGGGCAGGGATATGGTCAGCCCCCCAGGCACCACCGCAGGATACTCTTCTGCGCATGCAGGCGGTTCTCCGCCTCGTCGAAGATGATCGATTGCGGGCCGTCCATCACTTCCCCGGTCGCCTCCTCCTCGCGGTGGGCGGGCAGGCAGTGCATGAAGACGGCGTCGGGATTGGCCTGCTTCATCAGCCGCGCATCGACCCGATAGGGGGCGAGCTGGTTGTGGCGGCCCTCGCGCACTTCGTCGGAATCGTTCATCGACATCCACGTGTCGGTGATGACGCAATCGGCCCCGGCCACGGCGCTGGCGGGGTCGTCCGTCACGCGCACCGCCGCACCCTCCGCCTTCGCCCAGTCCAGCGCCCGGGCATCGGGGCGCAGGGTGTCGGGGCAGGCGATATCCAGCGTGAAGCCGAAACGCCCGGCGGCGTGGATCAGGCTGGAGACCATATTGTTGCCGTCCCCGGCATAGGCGATCTTGCGGCCCCCGATCGGCCCGATATGCTCCTCGAAGGTCAGCACGTCGGCCATGACCTGACAGGGGTGCGAATCGTCGGTCAGGCCGTTGATGACCGGCACGGTGGCATACTCGGCCAGTTCGGTCAGCGTGCTGTGCGGGCCGCAGCGGATCATGATCGCATCGACATAGCGGGACAGGACGCGCGCGGTATCGGCGACCGACTCGCCGCGCCCCAACTGCATGTCGGCGGCACTCAGCACGATCGTCTCGCCCCCCAGTTGCCGCATTCCCACATCGAAGGAGACGCGCGTGCGGGTGGAGGGCTTCTCGAAGATCATCGCCAGCATCCGGCCCGCCAGCGGGGCGTCGGCATCGTGCGCGGCCTGCCCCAGACCGGCGCGCGCCGCCTTTCGGGTGCGGGCATCGTCGATTATGCCGCGCAGGGCAGGGGCGTCGATGGTGTGCAGGTCGAGAAAATGACGGGCCTGTCCGGCCCCCGGGGAAGTCCCGAGAGGCCGGTCGTTCTGTGCTTCGGTCATGGGAGATCCTCTACTTCGCGGCGCTCGCGCGCAGGGATTGGCACGCCTCGGTCAGCGTATCGACCGCCGTGCCGATATGCTCGGCGTCGATGATCAGCGGGGGCAGGATGCGGACCACGTTGTCCCCGGCGGGTACCGTCAGCAGGCGTCGCTCGCGCGCCGCATTCACCAATGCGCCATTGGTCCCCTCGCCGCGCATCTTGATGCCGATCATCAGCCCCTCGCCGCGCACGGTCTCGATCAGGTCGGGGAATTCGTCGGCCAGCCCGGCGAGGCGCTGGCGCAGCAGGCCCGCCATTTCGGTGACGTGGTCCATGAAGCCGGGCGCGGTCATCTCCGCCATCACCGCGTTGCCGACCGCCATGGCCAGCGGATTGCCGCCATAGGTGGACCCGTGGGTGCCGCCCGTCATCCCCGCCGCCGCGCGTTCCGTCGCCAGACACGCGCCCAGCGGGAAGCCGCCGCCGATGCCCTTGGCCGCCGCCAGAATGTCCGGCGTCGCGTCCTCTCCGGCCCATTCATGGGCGAACAGCCTGCCCGTCCGGCCCATGCCGCACTGGATCTCGTCCATGATCAGCAGAATGCCGTGCTCGTCGCACATCTCGCGCAATCCGCGCAGGCATTGGTACGGCACGGGGCGGATGCCGCCCTCGCCCTGCACCGGCTCGATCAGGATGGCCGCCGTCTCGTCGGTAATGGCCGCGCGCAGGGCGTCGTGGTCGCCGAACGGCACGTGGTCGAACCCCTCGGGCATGGGGCCGAAACCCTTGACCAGCTTTTCCTGCCCGGCGGCGGCGATGGTGGCCAGGCTGCGCCCGTGGAACGCGCCGCTGAAGGTGACGATCCGGTACCGCTCCGGGTTGCCGTTATGCGAGTGGAACTTGCGCGCCATCTTGATCGCGCATTCCATCGCCTCCAGCCCGGAATTGGTGAAGAAGACCGTATCCGCGAACGTCGCGCCCACCAGCCGCTCGGCCAGCTCCTGCTGACCGGGGATGCCGTAGAGGTTGGAGGTATGCCACAATCGTCGGGCCTGACCTTCCAGCGCGGCGACGAGGGCGGGGTGAGCATGGCCCAGGGCGCAGACGGCGATGCCGGCCCCGAAATCCAGATACTTCTCTCCCGCCTCGTCGAAGAGCCATGGCCCCTCGCCTCTTTCGAAGGCGACCGGGGCGCGCGCGTAGGTCGGCAGCACCGGAGCGATCACGATACGTCTCCACAAAAAGAAAACGCGCCGCCCACGGGATGCGGGCGGCGTCGTCAAATCGGTTTGCCGGGAAGGGGGGCGGGTGTCAAGCCTCCGGACGATCCCGCCGCCGTCACGCGGCCAGATCGGTGCCCTGCCCGGACAGCCAGCGCAGGCAATCTGCGAGGCCCTGCGTGTCGATCGGTTTTGGCAGGTGGTGGTCGAAGCCGTCGCGCAGATAGCCCGCGACCTGCTCGGCCATGACATTGGCACTGAAGGCGATCAGGGGCAGGGCGGGGCGGCCCGTCTCCGCCTCGTGCCGGCGATAGGCGCGCACGCATTCGATGCCGTTCATCACCGGCATATTGATGTCGATCAGCGCCCCGTCGAAGGTCTCGCGCTGCAGCAGGTCCAGTGCCTCGCGCCCGTCGGCGGCGAAGACGACGGTCACCGGAAAGGTCCCCAGAAGCGCCTCCAGCACCTTGCGGTTCATCAGGTTGTCTTCGGCGACCAGCAGCGTGAGGGCGGGCTGCGCGGGGGACCCTTCGGGATGGTCCTGCCCCGGGTCCGGCGCGGCGGTCTCGGCCACCCGCCTGCCCACGGCGAAGGAGGCGGTAAAGACCGCCCCGCCCCCCGGCGCATCCCCGACCGTCAGGTCGCCGCCGTGCAGGCCGCAGATCGCCCGGGAGATCGCCAATCCCAGCCCGACGCCGCCGCGCTCCATGCCTTCGGTATGGCTCCCCTGGCCATAGCGCTCGAAGATGCGGCTCTTCTGGTCGTCGGGGACGCCGGGGCCGGTATCCGTGACCGAGATTGCCAGCACCCGGTCCCCGTTTCCCCCGTCCTCGACATCGGCTTGCAGGGTGATGACCCCCGCGTCCGTGAACTTCAGCGCATTCGAGATCAGGTTCATCACCACCTGCCGCACCCGCACCGGGTCGCCGCGCAGCGCCGCATCGACCGAGGAGGCGATATCGACCATGAGGCGCAGGGACTTGGCCTCCGCATTCGCGCGCATCATGGCGCAGACCTCGCGCAAGAGGTTGCCGCCCTCGAACAGGTCGGACTGCATCTCGATGCTGTCGGATTCGATCCGGGCCAGATCGAGAACCCCGTCGACCAGATGCCCCAGATGCGTCCCGGCATTCGAGATGACGTCGAGCATGCCGCGCTGTTCCTCCGTCAGGGGCGTCTTCTCCAGCGCGGAGGCCATGCCGATGACGCCGTTGAGGGGCGTGCGGATCTCGTGGCTCATGGTGGCGAGAAACGACGTCTTCGCGCGGTTCGCGGCTTCGGCCTCGTGTGCCTTGCGGTCGGCGCAGCGGCGGGCGGCGCGCAGCTTGATCTGGTCGGTTACCGCCCCGGCAAGGCGCTGGAGGTTGGCGAGTTCGGCCTCCGTCCACTCCCGGGGCTGCTCGTCGATGACGCATAATGCACCGACCGCCTTGGCATCCGGCCCGTGGATCGGCACGCCCATATAGGCGATGACGCCCAGCGTCTCGATGGCCTCGTTGTCCTTGACGACGGGGTCCTGACGGGCGTTCGAAATGACGAGGGGGCGGTCGTTCGTCACGACATGCCGGCAGAAGGAGTGCGACAGCGGGGTCTCGCGGCACACGGACCACGGTTCGGCCAGCCCGCAACTGCTCTTGAAGAACTGCCGGTCGTTCTCGAAGTCGACGATGGAGATCAGGGCGACCGGCACGCCGAACAGATCGATGGCGAGACGGGTCAGGTTGTCGAACACTTCCTCTGCCGGAGCGTCCAGGACTTTCAACTCTCTCAGAAGGTCCATGACGATGCTCCCCGGCAAGGTTGTCGAACGCGCATCTCACGACTTCAGGGTATCACAGCGAGTGTTCTATTGATGCGCTTACTGAACAATTGAGTTTTCTTAATGCGAATGCAATCTTGGGGAGACTGATTAACAAAATTTTAACGGCAAGAGTCGCTTCCGGGTTACAACGGGGTATCCGTCGGCGAATTTTATGCCGACCGTTCCGAAAGAACCCCTCCGCCCCGGATTTGCGCTCGGGGCGGAGGGGTCGTCGTTTCGGGCAATCCGCCATCAACCGGCACGCCCCCTGCTGCGCGCGCCCATCCAGCGGCGCAGGGTCGGCAGGATGCGCAGGAAGACGCGGTAGGCGCGCTCCAGCACCCGGCGTCCCGGCCCCGTCCGCCCCAGCCGCGCGGCCCAGCCCAGCGCGGGCAGGCGGTCCCATATCTCGACGAAGGCGCGCCCCCCGCTGACGAGGGTTCCCCGCGCATCGCGCACGTGGAACTTGCCGAGGGCCTCCTCCCGGTTCAGCCCCGGTCCCAGCGCCTCGTCGTCGGCGGTGGTGATGTCGAGCCAGCGGATGCGCTCGCCCCCGCGCATCTTCGCGTAGAGGTCGATTTCCCAGCCGCAGATCGGGCAGGTGCCGTCGTAATAGACGGTGAGGTCTGTCTGGTTCATCCCGGCGAAGCTAGCCCCGCACGCCCGGGCTGCCATGCGACGGGGCGACGCTGCGCGGGATGACACGGCGCGGCGTCGCCCTATTTCGCATCCCATGAACGCAACCGATCTCCTGACCCTGACCGACGCGGGGCTGTACTGTCCCCGGGGCGGCTTCCACATCGACCCGCACCTGCCGACCCCGCATGCCGTCGTGACCCATGGCCATGCGGACCATTGCCGCGCGGGGTCCAAAGCCATCCTCGCCACCCCCGAAACGGTGGAAATCGCGCTGACGCGGTATGGCGAGACGGCCTTCGAGGAAACCCAGGGCCTGACCTATGGCGAGGTGCTGCGGGTGAAGGATGTGGATGTCACGTTCTTCCCCGCCGGGCATGTCCTCGGCTCTGCCCAGGTGCTGATCGAGCACAAGGGACGCCGCGCGGTGGTCTCGGGCGATTACAAGGTCCGCCCCGATGCCAGCAGCGAGAATTTCGAACTGGTCCCCTGCGACCTGTTCGTGACGGAGGCGACCTTCGGCCTGCCGGTCTTTCGCCACCCCGATGCCCGGGTCGAGATCGACAAGCTGCTGCGGTCGCTGGCGATGTTTCCGCAGCGCAGCCATGCCATCGGCGTCTATGCCCTGGGCAAGGCGCAGCGCCTGATCGCGGAACTGCGCGCCGCCGGGTATGACGAGCCGATCCATATCCACGGCGCGCTGCGCAAATTGTGCGAGTTGTACGAACGCCACGGCGTCGCGCTGGGCACGCTGGAGGATGCGACGGTGAAGGGCGGCGACAAGGACCGGTTTCGCGGCCACCTGACCCTCGCCCCGCCCTCGGCCATCGCCGATCGCTGGTCGCGCCGCCTGCCCGACGCCCTGACCGGCATGGCCAGCGGCTGGATGAGCGTGCGCCAGCGCGTGAAGCAGCGCAATGTCGAACTGCCGCTGATCCTGTCCGACCACGCCGACTGGGACGAATTGTGCGACACGATCCTCGGTACGGGGGCGGAGGATGTGTGGGTGACCCACGGGCGCGAGGATGCCCTGTGCCACTGGTGCGGCGTCCAGGGCATCCGCGCCCAGCCCCTCTCCATCGCCGGGCTGGGCGAGGAGGACGAGTGAGGGGGGACCCGATCCTCTACCCCGGGCCGCGACCCGGGGCCCTCGCCGAACGATGCGCCGACCGACGATGCCACGGATTTCCGCCCCGGACAGGAGAAGATGTAGGCGGCGCGGATAAGAGACCGTTTCGGATTTCATCCCTGCCCCGGACCTGCTCCGGGGCCGGTTGCCGCGAAGTGCCTTTCGTCGGGAGGCCCCGGATCGAGGTCCGGGGCAGGGGCGATCGAGAACGGGCCGGCGATCCGCGCCGCCGGTATCGCCCGGTGACCCCCCGGGTTTCCCGGCATCCTCATGCTCGACACCGCGTTTCCGCACATCCCCGGCGATGCGGGCACCCTGGTCGCCGCCGATCCGGATATCGGTGCGATCCTGCTCGAATGCACCTACCTGCCGCCCCGTGCCGGGCGCGTCCGCGAGGTGACCGGTTTGCCGGTCTTTCACGCCCTGCACGCCGCCGCATTGATGAAACTCCACGATTTCGCCGGAATGTCTGATATACAGTAGCCTCCATCATTCAGGAGAGACACCCATGTCCGTCGCCCGCGTCACCGAAATCACCGCCAGTTCGTCCAAGAGCTTCGACGATGCCGTCAAGAAGGGCATCGGCCGCGCCCACAAGACCCTCAAGAACGTCAAGGGGGCCTGGGTCGAGGATCAGAAGCTGGAATGCGCCGACGGCAAGGTCACGAAATACATGGTGCGCATGAAGGTCACCTTCGTCCTCAAGGACTGATCGTCACCCCTGAACGGCGGCATTCTCGCGCCGCCGTTCGGTCATCTCGTCGGTCAGCTGGTCGATCGTTTCCAGCAGGTCGCGGGTACTGCCCTGGCGCAGCGACGAATCGTTGGCGAGGCGAAAGCTGTCCAGGAACGAGGCGTCGAAATCCGCCATCCGGATGGCCGCCGCGACATCCGGCATGTCGATCATGCGCCCGGTTATATCCAGCAGCCCCTGTTTCGTCAGCGCCTTCAGCGACTTGTTCACATGCACGACCGACAGGCCGAGGGCATTGCCCACCTGCTCCTGGGTCATGCGCATCTGGAACCCCTCGCTCGACGCCTCGCCGACCAGCATCAGGCGGCACCACAGTTCCAGATAGAAATGCAGGATCCGCTCCTGCGCCGTGCGCGCGCCCAGCGACACGTTATGCTCGCTGAGGATGTTCGAGGCGCGCACCGCCGACCAGTCCAGCCCCGCCGCCAGCACCGGCCAGCGCTGGTGGATCTCGACCAGACGGATCGGCTCGATCAGCGCGACCTCCACCTTCGTCAGGGCGGCGACGGTGTAGACGGCGCGGCGGTGGAAATTGATGTGCAGGCCGATGAAGTCGCCGGGCAGGTGCACCGACAGGATCTGCCGCCGCCCCGACATCGTCATCCGGTAGGATATCGCCCACCCCGACCGGATCGCGAAACAGCACCGGTATTCATCGCCCTCGGCAACCATCGCCTCGCCCTTTTCATAGGACGAGAGATTGTTCTGCATGCTCTCGAAGAATTCGATTTCATCGGTGGAGAGCAGGACGGACTGGCCGAGCCGTCGAAGAGGCGGGCTGATATCGCCTTCATGGGCGAACTGTATAGCCTTGGGCACGCGCGATTCACCCTGCGTATCGAGACAATGAACCTCCCTTATACCCGGAATTTCGGATGTGACCATAGGCTCGTAGGGGGGTGGGGGGGAGGAGGAGGGG
>ENA-ORXC01002376-ORXC01002376.1-marine-metagenome-genome-assembly--contig:-NODE-2376-length-10332-cov-3.544807_pt1 | contig 10332 bp, 6 predicted proteins | sample MGYA00237865_ERZ511478 | MGnify/ENA metagenome assembly ERZ511478 | reverse complement strand
TGGCGCTGATGGACGAGCCGTGGGTCGCGGGGGGGCGTATCCTGATGCTGGAGCCGCGCCGCGTCGCCGCCCGGGCCGCCGCCGAGCGCATGGCGGAGACGCTGGGCGAGAAGGCCGGGGGCCGCATCGGCTATCGCATCCGGCGCGAGCGGGCGGTGGGGCCGGATACCCGGGTCGAGGTCATCACCGAGGGCATCCTGACCCGCATGCTGCAATCGGACCCCGCGCTGGAGGGGGTCGCGGCGGTGATCTTCGACGAGTTCCACGAACGCTCGATCCATGCCGATCTGGGGCTGGCGCTGTGTCTGGATGCGCAGGGGGCCTTGCGCGACGACCTGCGGCTGGTGGCGATGTCGGCCACGCTCGACGATGCGGGGGTCGCCGCGCTGATGGGGGATGCGCCGGTCGTGCGCTCCGAGGGGCGGGCGTATCCGGTCGAGACGCGCTGGATCGAGACGCGGTGGCGCGGGCGCACGGCCCGGCGCGATGCCTTCGAGACGGCGGTGGTCGGGACCATCACCCGCGCATTGGCGGAGGAGCCGGGCGATGCGCTCGTGTTCCTGCCCGGCGTGGGCGAGATCGGGCGGGTCGAGGGGATGCTCAAGGGGCGGCTGGATGCGGGGACGGTGGTGCAGCCGCTGCATGGCGGGATGCCCTTCGACCGCCAGCGCGCGGCGCTGGTGCCGGACCCCGCGCACCGCCGGGTGGTGCTGGCCACCGCCATCGCGGAAACCTCGCTGACCATCCAGGGCGTGCGGATCGTGGTGGATGGCGGGCTGTCGCGCCGGGCCGCCTTCGATGCGGGCGCCGGGATGACGCGGCTGGTGACGGGGCGCGTCTCGCGCGCCGCCGCCGATCAGCGGCGGGGGCGCGCGGGGCGCACCGAGCCGGGGGTCTGCTACCGCGTCTGGACCAGGGGCGAGGAGGGCGGGTTCGCCCCCTTCGAGCGGCCCGAGATCGTCGATGCGGATCTGGCCCCCCTGATGCTGGAACTGGCCGTCTGGGGCGTGCGCGATCCGGGCGAGTTGCGCTGGCTGGATACGCCGCCCCCCAAATCCGTCGAGCAGGCCACCGACCTGCTGCGCGCACTGGGGGCCGTCGCGGCGGACGGGTCGGTCACGCAGCACGGCAAGCGGCTGGCGCGCGAACCGCTGCACCCCCGCCTCGCGCATATGCGGATCAAGGCAGGGGAGGATACCCCCCTCGCCAACGCCCTCGCCGCCCTGCTGGAGGACCGCGATCCGCTGACGGGCGCAGGCTGCGACATCGCCCTGCGGGTCGAGGCGCTGCGCGACCCCAAACGCTACGCCGCCGAGCGGGTCGGGACCATCGACCGGGGCGCGCTGGGGCGGGTGCGGGAGGGGGCGAAATCGCTGGGCGGCATCGGGCGCGGCACCGCCGACCTGCGCGAGACAGGGGCGCTGCTGGCGCTGGCCTATCCCGACCGCATCGCCCAGCGCAGGCCGGGGGACGCCCCGCGCTATCGCATGGCGGGGGGGCGCGGGGCGGTGTTCCACGATGCGGGCGACCCGCTGGCGAGCGAGCCGTGGCTGGCCATCGCGCATCTGGACGGCAACCCGCGCGAGGCCCGCATCCGCCTTGCCGCGCGTATCACGCTGCCCCGGATCGAGGCGGCCTTTGGCGAGCGCATCCTTGAGGTCGACGCTTGCGAGTGGGATGCCCAGAGCGGTACGGTCGTCGCCAATCGCGAGCGGCGGCTGGACGCGCTGGTGCTGGATTCGCGCAAGTGGACGGATGTGCCGCAGGACCGCGTGGCGGTGGCGGCGCTGGACGGATTGCGCGCACTCGGTCTCGATGCCCTGCCCTGGCAGGACGGGGCCGAGGCCCTGCGCGCGCGGGTCGCGTGGCTGCGCGGGCGGGGGCATGACGCCCTGCCGGACTGGAGCGACGCGGCCCTGATCGACACCATCGCGGAGTGGCTGCTGCCGCATCTGGGCCGGACCCGCTCGAAGGCCGGTTTCGCCGATCTGCCCCTGACCCGCATCCTGCTCGACAGCCTGCCGTGGGAGGCGCGCAACACGCTCGACACGCTGGCCCCCACAACCCTGAGGACACCTGCCGATACCAGCGCCCGGATCGATTACACCAGTGACCCGCCCGCCCTGGATGTCAGGATACAGGAGATGTTCGGCGAGACGAGGCACCCCGCCATCGACGGCGGGCGCGCGCCGCTGCTGGTCCGGTTCCTGTCCCCCGCCCGCCGCCCGGTGCAGGTGACGGGGGATCTGCCCGGCTTCTGGGCCAACTCCTACGCCGATGTGCGCAAGGATCTGCGCGGGCAGTATCCCCGCCATTCGTGGCCCGAGAACCCGCTGGATGCGGACCCGACCGCGCGGGCGAAGCCGCGAAAGCGGCGCTGATCGACGGCGTTCGTCCGCATGAATTCCATGAGGCATTAATTGACGGACAAGGTACGGCGGCGCAAGGTCGCCCCGGACCGGAATTTACCCGGCAAGGGAGAGAGTACCATGAGCGCCGCCACGTCCCAGGAACCGAGTTTCCGCGATTCGGTCGAGATCATGTTCAACCGCGCCGCCGCCCTGATGGACATGCCCCCCGGCATGGCCGAGAAAATTCGCGTGGCAAACTCAACCTATACGGTGCGTTTCGGGGTCAAGCTGCGCGGCCAGATCATCACCTTCACCGGGTATCGCTCCGTCCATTCCGAACATGCCGAGCCGGTCAAGGGCGGCATCCGCTATTCGATGGACGTGAACCAGAACGAGGTGGAGGCGCTGGCCGCGCTGATGACCTACAAATGCGCGCTGGTCGAGGTGCCGTTCGGCGGGTCGAAGGGTGGATTGTGCATCGATCCGACGGCGTGGGACGAGGACGAGCTGGAGCGGATCACCCGGCGCTTCGCCTACGAACTCATCAAGCGCGACCTGATCCACCCGGCCCAGAACGTGCCCGCCCCCGACATGGGCACCGGCGCGCGCGAGATGGCGTGGATCGCCGATGCCTACAAGCGCATCAAGAGCGACGACATCAACGCCCGCGCCTGCGTCACCGGCAAGCCGCGCCACCTGGGCGGCATCGCGGGCCGGGTCGAGGCGACGGGGCGCGGGGTGCAGTATGCATTGCAGGAATACTTCCGCCACCCGAAGGATGTCGCGAAATGCGGGCTGTCCGGCGATCTCGACGGCAAGCGGGTCGTCGTGCAGGGCCTCGGCAACGTGGGCTATCACGCCGCGAAATTCCTGGAGGAGGAGGACGGGTGCAGGATCACCGGCATCATCGAGCGCGACGGGGCCATCGTCAACGACGACGGCCTGAACGTCGAGGCGGTCAAGGCCCATATCATGGCGACCGGCGGCGTGAAGAACTTTCCCGGCGCGACCTTTACCGAGGATGGCCGGTCGGTCCTGGAGCACGACTGCGACATCCTGATCCCGGCGGCGATGGAAAGCACCATCAACCTGACCAACGCCGCGCGCATCGAGGCCCCCCTGATCATCGAGGCGGCGAACGGCCCGGTGACCGCCGGGGCCGACGCGATCCTGCGCGAGAAGGGCGCGGTGATCATCCCCGACATGTACGCCAATGCGGGCGGGGTGACGGTATCGTATTTCGAGTGGGTCAAGAACCTGTCCCATATCCGCTTCGGTCGCATGCAGCGGCGGCAGGAGGAGATGTACCACAATATGCTGGTCGACGAGATCGAGACGATGACCGGCAAGTCCTTCAGCGAAGGCAAGCGCGCGAAGATCCTGGCCGGGGCGGACGAGTTGTCCCTCGTACGCTCGGGTCTCGACGACACCATGCGCGGTGCCTATCAGGGTATGGCCGAGGTGTGGAATGCCCGCGAGGGCGAGGGCGTCGACCTGCGCACGGCGGCGATGCTGATTTCGATCGAGCGTGTGGCCCAGACCTATCGGTCGCTGGGGCTGTAGGTCGATACGCCCTGCCCCGGGCAGCGCCCCGGGGCCTCGACGAGCGGCGCGTCACCCATGGATACCCCGGGCGCGCGGGGCGTCCCTCCCCGGGGCCGGGGGGCCGGTCAGGCCGTCGGAAACGCCTGCATCAGCGATTGCGCGCCGGCGGCGATGCTGTCGCTGGTATCGACGGTCACGATTCCGGCACCGCGCGGGCGCAGGCGTTCGTTCTGGGCGAGGTGCATGTCGATATCGGTATCCGACCCGAACCCCATTGATGCGAGCCGCCGCCGCAGGATGTCCATCCGCGCGGTGATGTAGATCGCCTGTACGTTGGTGTACATTGCATACGCCCGTTCGATCACGAACGAATCGCAGCACAGGATCAGGGATTGCCCGTCCCGCAACTGCCGGGTCGCGTCATGGGTCAGGCCGTAGCGGGTGCCGTCCGAATCCCATTGCAGGGCAAAGCTGCCCAGCCGCATCAACCGCAGGAACGCCTCGGACGATATTGCGCCCACGACACAGGCATTCCGGCTCTTTTCCGCCGAGACGATCAGGGGCGCGCGTCTGATTTCGGGGCGTGTTTCCAGCACGGCGTCGATCAGCGCTTCCTTTCCGGACCCGGTCGGACCGACGATGAGATATAAGGTACCGTGGGCCATGAGGGACGCGAAACCTGTTTCCTGAGCACGGGGGCGGCGACAAGACCGGACAGCGTTTAATTTCTGCCCAGTTTCTTTCGATTCGGTAAAGACGGCCCCATATTAGGCCTGTGATGCCGGGTTGATGATCAGTATACCACACGTAACAGGAGATGCAATAATGGCCGAGCAAATGCCGGGTCTGACCCCCTCGATCAACATGCTGGGGGATGCGCTGGTGCCGTGCTCGCTCGACCCGGTGACGGGCTATGTGCGCAATGGCTGCTGCGAGGCGCATGTGGGGGATACCGGCTCGCATACCGTCTGTGCGGTGATGACGGCGGAGTTCCTGGAATTCTCGAAATCCAAGGGCAACGACCTGTCGACCCCGCGCCCGGAATACGGGTTCGAGGGGCTGAAGCCGGGGGACCGCTGGTGCCTGTGCGCGGCCCGGTGGCGCGAAGCCTACGAGGCGGAAAAGGCCCCGCGCGTCGTGCTGCGCGCCACCCACCGCGAGGCCGCCACCATCGTCCCCCACGCCGCGCTGGTCGCCCATGCGCTGGATGCGAACTGAGGGGGGCCTCTCCCGGACGCCGCGCTTGATCCGGGGCCTCCACGATCAGTGCGCCGTATAGGGGTCGCGAAAATCTGCGCGAGGCCCCGGGTCGCTGCCCGGGGCAGGGGAGTTCACACCGCCGCGAATTCCAGGATCACGTCGTCCACCGCCAGCGAATCCCCCGCTTCGGCATTGACGGAGGCGACCGTCGCGCGCTTCTCGGCGCGCAGGACATTCTCCATCTTCATGGCCTCGACCACGGCCAGTGCCTGACCCTCCTGCACCTCGTCGCCCTCGGCCACCAGGATCGAGACGACCAGACCGGGCATGGGGCAGAGCAGGTATTTCGACGTATCGGGCGGCAGCTTGACGGGCATCAGCGCGGCGAGTTCGGCGGCGCGGGGGGTTCGCACGGCGATGCGCATCGACGCCCCGCGCCAGCGAACGCGAAAGCCGTCGGCCTCGGGCGCGATCTTCAGCGTCACGTCCCGTCCGCCGATCAGGGTGCGCAGGATCGGCTGGCCGGGGGTCCAGTCGGTGCTGACCGGGTGGATATCGCCATCGCCCACCTGCACCGTGGGCGTGACGCCCCCGGCGACGCCCCCTGCCACGACGTCGAAGATGACCCGGACCGGATGCGACGAGCGCCCCGCGACCGGATCGTCGATCATCGCGACCCAGTCCTCGCCGACCCGGCGCTGGTGATTGGCCAGGGTGCCGGAGATATCGACCTTGCGCCGCTCGGCGATCACGTGGGCCACGGCAGAGAGGGCCACGGCGGTATCGCGTTCGGCATCGGACAGGGCCGCGCCCTCGAACCCCTCTGGGTATTCCTCCTCGATGAACGCCGTCGAGATATCGCCGGAGCGGAAGCGCGGGTGGTTCATCACGGCTTGCAGGAAGGGGATATTGTGGCCGATCCCCTCCAGCTCGAACCCGTCCAGCGCGTCCTGCATCGCGTCGATGGCCGAGAGGCGATCGGGTGCCCAGGTACACAGCTTGGCGATCATCGGGTCGTAGTACATCGAGATTTCGCCGCCCTCCTCCACGCCCGTATCGTTGCGCACGATCCCGGTATCCAGCGCGCCCTCGGCGGGCGGGCGATAGCGGGTGAGGCGACCGATGGAGGGGAGGAAGTTGCGATAGGGATCCTCGGCATAGAGGCGCGATTCGACGGCCCAGCCGTTCAGCGCCACGTCGTCCTGCCGGATGGCCAGCGGCTCGCCCGCCGCCACGCGGATCATCTGTTCGACCAGATCGATGCCGGTGATGAGTTCGGTGACGGGATGTTCGACCTGAAGTCGGGTATTCATCTCCAGAAAGTAGAAATTGCGGTCGGGGTCGACGATGAACTCGACCGTTCCGGCGGAGCAGTAATCGACCGCCCGGGCCAGCGCGACGGATTGCTCGCCCATCGCTTTCCGGGTTTCGGCATCCAGAAACGGGGAGGGGGCCTCCTCGATCACTTTCTGGTTCCGGCGCTGGATCGAACATTCGCGCTCGCCCAGATAGATCAGGTTGCCATGGGTATCGCCCAGCACCTGAATCTCGATATGGCGGGGCTTCTGCACGAATTTCTCGATGAAAATGCGCTCGTCCCCGAAGGAGGATTTCGCCTCGGAGCGGGACAGCGCGAAGCCCTCGCGCGCCTCGGCATCGTTCCAGGCGATGCGCATCCCCTTGCCGCCGCCGCCCGCGCTGGCCTTGATCATGACGGGATAGCCGACCCGGGTGGCGATCTCGACCGCTTCCTCGGCATCCTCGATCAGGCCCATATGCCCCGGCACGGTGGAGACGCCCGCCTCGTCGGCCAGCTTCTTGGAGGTGATCTTGTCGCCCATCGCCTCGATCGCGCCCACGGGCGGCCCGATGAAGGCGACGCCCTCGTCCTTCAGCCGTTGCGCGAAGGCCGCGTTCTCGGACAGGAAGCCGTAGCCGGGATGCACCGCCTGCGCGCCGGTCCGGCGCACGGCATCCAGAATGCGGTCCATGACCAGATAGCTTTCGGCGGCGACGGCGGGGCCGATATGCACGGCCTCGTCGGCCATCTGCACATGGGGGGCGTTGGCGTCGGCGTCGGAATGGACGGCGACGGTGGCGATGCCCATGCGCCGGGCTGTCTTCATGACACGACAGGCGATCTCGCCCCGGTTGGCGATCAGGATCTTCTCGAACATCGGCTGCGCTCCCCGCTATGCTGCGCTGCATTCTGTAGCGCCAAGAGGAAGCGGAGCGCAAGACGCTAGCGCATTACCGGTTACCGGGACAGCCGCAGCCGGATCGGCCCGCGCACCGTGCCGATATCGACGACCTGCCCCTTCCGGGTCACCTCGATCCGGCCCGCCGCCACGAGTAGGGCGGCATGGGCGCGCGTGTCGTCCATCAGCGCACGCCAGTCGCCATCCGCTCCCGCGACCGCCCGCGCGGCTTCGGACGGACAGATCGACTTGCCCGGCCCCCGCGCGGCCAGCAGGGAGAGGATGGCGTGCTGGAGGGGATCGTCCGGCAGGACCGGCCTATTCCAGATCGAAGGTGAAATTGCTGTTCCCCTGCACCTCGCCGGGGCTGGCCACGTCGTAATCGCCGGCATCGGCGGGCAGCATCTCCATCGACGAATCGGAGGTCCGGTCCAGATCGAAGCTGTAATCCGGGGCCACCACGATCTCGGCAGTCTCGACGGTCTCGACGGTCTCGACCGTCTCGAAGGTCGTTGTGGTCTGGGCGGTGGCGATGCCGCCCGCGAATGTCGAAGCGACCAGGGTGAACACGATCTTATTCAGTGCTGATTTTTTCATTGCAGACCCTCTGTGTTGCAGGTTGAAGAAGATCTTAACCTATTGCGCCGTGCGCGATTGTCATGCCCCTCGCCCGCAACTTCACGCGAGATTGAAGAGGGGTGTTTTCCGTCTGTCCTGCAAGGAGGCCCCATGGCCCATATCGATTACTATTTCACCGTCCTGTCCCCCTTCGCCTATCTGGCCGGGGACCGGATGGAGCAGGTCGCCCAGGCCCATGGCGCGACGGTGGCGTACAAGCCCGTCGACATCATGAAGCTGTTCTCGGAGATGGGCGGCACACCCCCGGCCCAGCGCCACGATTCGCGCAAGGAATACCGGATGCAGGAACTGCAACGCCTGTCGAAACTCAACGGCATGCCGATGAACTTCCAGCCCGCCCACTGGCCCACCGACCAGAAGCCCGCCTCCGCCCTGATCGTCGCCGCCGGGAAGGCGGGGCTGGATGCGGGCGCGCTGGCCCGGGCCGTGATGCACGCCGTCTGGGCCGAGGAGCGCGATATCGCCGACGGGGCCACCCTCGATGCGATCCTGTCCGAGACCGGCATCGACAAGGCGGCGCTGGAGCCGCACATGGAGGAGGCGCGCGCCGCCTTCGACCCGATGACCGACGCGGCGATGGGCGAGGGCGTGTTCGGCGCGCCGTTCTACGTGGTGGACGGCCAGCGGTTCTGGGGTCAGGACCGGATTTCGCATCTGGACGCGCAGCTCGCCGGAAAGCTCTGAGCGATACCTTCGGCGGCGGGGTCAGCGCCGCGCGAACAGGCGTTCCACCTCGGCCAGGGTCAGCGTGATCGAGGTGGGGCGGCCATGGTTGCAGGTGCCGGAATTGGGGGTCGCCTCCATCTCGCGCAGCAAGGCGTCCATCTCCGCATGGTTCAGGCGGCGGCCCGCGCGCACCGAGCCGTGGCAGGCCATGGTCGCGCAGACATGGCGCAGGCGGTCGTCGACGGCGTTGGACTCGCGCAATCCCTCGGCGTTCTCGGCCAGATCGCGGATCAGGGCGGGGGTGTCCACCTCGCCCAGCATCGCCGGGGTCTCGCGCACGCAGACGGCATCCGTGCCGAAAGGTTCGATGGCCAGCCCGTATCCCTCCAGCATCTCGGCATGCACCAGCAGGGCCTCGGCCTCGCCCGGGGGCAGGTCGACGATTTCGGGAATCAGCAGGCCCTGGCGGGCGATCCCCCTGGCCATGTCGGCTTTCATGCGTTCGTAGACGAGGCGTTCATGGGCGGCGTGCTGATCGACCAGCACGATGCCTTGGTGCGTCTGGGCGACGATATACGTCTCGTGCACCTGTGCGCGGGGGACGCCGAGGGGCAGGGCGAGGGCGTCGGGGGCGGGGGCTGTGGCCTCGCGCGCGCCTCCGGGCGGGGCGCTCCATCCCCCCACATCCATGCCGGGTTGCAGGTCGCGGGCGGTCGGCCCCTGCCACGCCGTCGCCTCCTCCGCCAATCCCTGCGGAATACGGGGCGGCGGCGTGAAGTAGGAGGGGCGCGAGCGGGTGGCGTAGACGGTATCGTTGGCCGGTGATGCCTGCCCCAGCGCCCCGACATCCAGCGTCCCCCCCCGATGCCCCGCTCCGGCCAGCGCCTGCCGCAAGGCCCCCACGATTAACCCCCGTACCCCGGCGGGATCGCGGAAGCGCACTTCGGTCTTGGCCGGATGCACGTTCACGTCGACGCAGTGGGGGTCCAGATCCACGAACAGCGCCAGCGCCGGGTGCCGCCCGCGCGGCACCACATCCGAATAGGCCCCCCGCGCGGCCCCCACCAGCATCCGGTCGCGCACGGGCCGCCCGTTGACGAACAGGTGCTGCGCCTGCGCCGTGGCCCGGTGGTCGGTGGGGGGGGAGGCATGGCCGGTCAGGCGCACGCCGTCGCGCTCCGCATCGATGCGCAGGGCGGAGGACGCGAAGTCCCGCCCCATGACTTCGCGCAGCCGCGCCCGCCGTCCCTCGAACAGCTCCCCCGTCTCGGCCCGGGCGTCGAACAGGGTGCGATCCTCGCTTTTCAGGGTGAAGGCCACGCCGGGATGGGCCATGGCCAGACGCCGGATCGCCTCGGCGATGGCCCCGGTCTCGGCCCGGTCGGTCTTGAGGAATTTCAGCCGGGCGGGGGTGGCGAAGAACAGATCGCGCAGTTCCGCCACCGTTCCCCCCGACAGGGCGGCGGGTTCGGGCGGCGTGATGGTCCCCGCCTCGACCGCGATGCGCCACCCCTGCGGCGCGTCGGCAATGCGCGAGGTCAGCGACAGGCGCGAGACGGCCCCGATGGAGGGCAGCGCCTCGCCCCGGAACCCGAAGGACCGGATATTCAGCAGGTCCGCCCCGTCGGTCTTGGAGGTCGCATGCCGCTCGATGGCGAGCGTCAGGTCGTCGGCGCTCATGCCGTGGCCGTCATCGGCGACCCGGATCAGCGCCCGCCCCCCGCCGCGAATGG
>ENA-ORXC01002375-ORXC01002375.1-marine-metagenome-genome-assembly--contig:-NODE-2375-length-10337-cov-32.599318_pt1 | contig 10337 bp, 17 predicted proteins | sample MGYA00237865_ERZ511478 | MGnify/ENA metagenome assembly ERZ511478 | reverse complement strand
CCCCCCCCCGCCTACCACCGCCGACGCACCACCACCGCCGCCGCCCCCACCGCCCGCCCCGCCGTCCACCGACGCGGCGGTGACCGCGGCTCTCCTCCGAGCGGTGCCCCGCGCGGCGCTCGCCGCCACCGTGTGGCGGCTCGGGCGGCGGTCGGCGGCGGCGGCGGTCGTGGCGGCGGCCGCCGCCAACCGCACCGCAGCGGCGGTGGCGGCGGCGGCCGCGGCGATTGCGGTGGACCGCGGGGTTGCCGCCGCCGCCGAGGCGGCGGCGGTGGCGGCGGCCGCGCCACCGCTCGGGGTGGGGGTGGGGACGCCGCCGCGCGGCGCCGGCTGGGAGGGGGGGGGTCGGCGCCCGCCGGTGGCGGCGGCGGCAGCGGCGGCAGCGACAGGCGGGCGGCCAAGCGGCCCCGCGGGCGGCTGGCGCCCGCGGCCCCCCCCGGCCCCGACTCGAGCCTCCTTCCGCCCGTTCCGCCGCGGCGGCGGCGGCCGTCGGCACCCGCCACCGCGTCGGCACCCGCCTCCCCGCCCTTCTTGTGACAGTCCGAGAGACCGGGGCCGAAAGGGCAGGAAGTGTATGCGGATTGTCATTCACTCATTTCGAGGTGGCATTTGTTCATCGGGTGATTTTTGCTTTTGGACGCCAATTCTCAATATGGGTGGGCAACAAATTATCGCCAGATGCTTGCCCTTGAGGGCGGGCCCGGTGGTGAATTCGAATACTCCTGCTGCCTTTGCTACCATTGGCACCGTGAGCAGCTTCCGGCCTCCCACTTGTCGCGTGGACAGGGGTTTCCTCGTCGCCTTTGGACCTCGCGTACCGCCATCGCCCCCCCATTTGTTTGCATGCCATTCTCCAGCCTCCGTTTGCTCTGCCGTCCCTGCCCGCTGTCCTACCCTCCCACCTCTTTTTTTTCGTTTCCAACGCAAGTTCCATACTCCGGGTCTTCGACCAGCGGCACGCTTCACCTGGACCTCCTCTACATGGGCATTCTTGCCCAAGACTCCTTCTTTCCTCCCTCTCATTCTCGAGCTCAGGCTTGAATTTATGCCCACAGAGCTTTCCGCCACTCGTGCTGCTGGCCGGTACTCTCGCGCGTTCTTCCGCTCGCCATGGCGGTCCCACCGCCAGTCCACAGTCCGCTCCTCACAGCGTCGTGACGGTTGAAAACATCGACCTGTCCGCACAATGTCGCTTGGGCGGTTTGCGGCGCACGGCGTCCGCAGCGGCCCGTACCCCCCCCCAATCCCATCGATACATTGCTCACGCACAGCGTCACTCACGCTGACGCCCGTGCAGTGGGGGGCGTCAGAGCCGTTTCACGCGACCTCCCCCCTGCACCGCGAGTCGACGCTCACCTAGCTTTTCAGCAGCACGCCGTGCGCCAGCCGCAGCGGCTGCAGTGTGAGCGTTGGCGTGCTCTGTACCGGCCGACCATGTCCGCCGTCAGGCGGGCGCGCGGCTGGGCGCGAGGACGGGCGCGAGGCCAAGCGCAAGGACGAGCGCGAGGCCGAGCGCGAGGACGCGCGCGAGGACGAACGCGGGTGGTGTTGTGCGTGATTGCACGGAGGCTAGAAGGCGGGGCGCGCCCGGGATGGGGCGCACCGCTGGGCTTTATCAGGGGAGGGGCTTGGCTGGGATTAGCCCGGCCAAGCCCAGCATCAAGACAACGACCATTTCTCACATGCAGGACGCGTCAAACGTGAAACTGGCCTCTGCCCGCAATTGACGCAACGCTGGACAGCGGGTCCATGTCCGCACTCAGCGCCGCGGCCACCGCGCTTTTGCTGCCCCAGCCCGCCGCGTTGAGGGCCACTGGGCACAGCCAGCTCCGTCATAGGGATGGGTGCCGCGGCCCTTATGCCACTGGGCCGGTAGAGGGCGGCCGAGTGGTGTATGGCGGGGAAACAGCTGTTGGGAAGGGAAGGGGCAGACTATCGGGGGACAGTTCTGCTGAGACTGAGGAGACGGAATCAGCAAGGGATGCAAGAAGCCGGACGCGAGCACTGCTGAAGGGAGTGCAATAGGTGGCTGGTGACAATCTCGCGGAAGGGTATGAACGTGAAGCTCGACGAAAGCAGGACGGATGGCCTACCTCAAGACACATCACGAACTGGAGGGAACCCCATAGATCGCGTACGACATGACCAATCAATCGCACCATGACAACTGACACTGCGCCATTCAGGGGGTCTCTCTATTGCGCTTCCCTATACGCCTACCGCACTTCCAGCAGAGGTTACCGGAAAAAGGAAGGCAGCCAGTCTCCCAACGGGTACTCTATCCCTCCTTTGCACTTCTCTTGCGATAAATCTGTGTCGCGGTGGCCGTACATTCCCGTCTATACCGATCTGCTGTCTTCTCCCTTGCGGGGGTCCCGAGCACATACGGGCACAAGATGAGCAAAACGACAAATACCGACAATCTCTGCAATGGAGCAGCTCTGGTGCAGTCAAATGAGCTGGTCATCATGTTGTTACTCGCTTCGCGCGCACATGCCTGCTTCATGCTTCCTCGGGATTGAAAAGTACTGGCCGTTCGCGGCTTCCACCGCCACAGTACCCCGAAAAACAATCCCCGTGAACGGGTTCTTCGGAGCGTTACCCTCCAACGGCTCAAGCAATTGTGTTGAGAGAAGAAAAGACAGTGCAAAGGTCTGCAGCTAGCTTTGGGAGCGTGGCCTGCTCAGCTACTCGGCCCGCGGCATCATCCAGGCCTGAACGAACCCACATAGGCGTGGCGCGCGCCATGCGCAGTCTGCCTTTAGTTCTCAGACCGACCAAACTCAAGCGAACAATGATGCTCCACGCATTACGGCTAGCGACCCGCAAAAACAGAGCAATGGTATCGGCAGACAGTAGGGGGCACAATGATTGCGCTCATTGGAGCTGACGGCGCCCAGTCCGCGTGGCCCAAGACGGACGGGGCCACACTCCAGGAGAGAGGCAACGAGCCCCGCACTGCAGAGGCCTCCGGAGCAGCGGCGCGCGTGGTGGCCGGTGGCGACGCGGCAGCCGTCGCCGCCAGAGGCAGGCAGCGGGAATGCAGTGTCATGCTGTAGGCGACGCGGCCACTTGTGGAGCAGGCCACCAGCGTCGCTCGAAACAGGCGGAGGAGCCGCATCCACCAGCTGCAGGCAACGTGTAGGTGGCGGCCTGACCCTCTAGAGACTGCGTGCAAAAGTAGTCTCTAGCGGACGGAGACAAAAGCTAAAGCCAAGAGGCGCAGTCGCCTCAAAGTGGCGGGCGCTGCAGCCAGTGTGCGTGCCAATGACATGCGGACGCGCCAAATGGCTGCCGGCGACGGGTGGGCGCTATGTAGTGCGACTGACGGCCAGCAGCACGCTCTGCGGCCAGCACGAGGATTATCTGAAGCGGAGACGGCAAAATGCAAGTGAGGGCGACAGGGGGGCCGCGAACAGGGGCGTTTGTGGACGCGGGAGGGAACAGCGACAGGCGGTCGGTGGTAGCGTCCACCGGCCGCCAGCGGGACGGCCTCGACCAGCGGCGTGAGCGATGGCCAGAGTTAGGGCTGTCACGGATCCCAGCAGCCTGGCTGCCTGCATTGTTCCCGAGATTGTCCAGGGGGCAGCCAATAGTCCGTTTCTGATATATTATATTTTAATCAGGTCATTTTCGGTCTGAATCACGCTGAGCCTGATATGGCTATTTATTGAGGATCGTCATGGATTCGATGCCTCTGTAGTCCGCGCTTTTTTACACGGTTAACTGCTCCCTGTCGGATGAACGATGTTACGTTGCGGTCCCGTGTCCGACGAGGCCCCAGTGCGCGCCTGCTAACGCTTTCATTCAGCTGGGGATACGTGCCGGCTCCACATTTCTCGGATGTCCCTGAACACCCCTGTGCGGTTGCTGTCAAAGCGACTGCGCTGAGGCACGACGAGTGACGGAACCGTAACCTGAGGGGACGGACGCTCGGCCAACACAGCTGCCTGGAATGCGGTCGGCGCGACGCGGGCCGCACGCCTGACCATCTCAGTCCGGCCAACCTTGCGGCGTTCAGTCGCCGGACTTGGAGCCCCGATCGGCTGTCGCCAAAGTGCGGGGGGGCTCCGTCTTTTTTGTCACTTCAACAGCAGGTGGCATCCGATGCGGTCCTCTGGGGGTCTCTCACAGCCCAAAGATTGCTTCGGCGCGATCAGCGAGAGCGCGCGCTAACCGGGAACGCGCAGCCCGACGAGTCAGGCCCCCCACTGTTGGCTTTGCAAGAGCGGGACAGGCAAGCACCATCGTCCGCATTTGAATTTTCTCCATTTAAATGCAATCGTTCCGGCCCGATGCGCATCTGTCGAACAGCGAGCGCTTTCGCTGCAGTCGCCGATGTGCATCCAACGTCCGATCATGTCATGGATGGCAAAAATTCAAATTCTTGGCGGAGGATCCCGATTAATCTATCGATTACATGAGAAATATGTACATTTAAATTAATCGAACACTAGTCGATCGCTTTATTCGAGTCCCTTCATTGCCCAACGCCGACTGGTGCAACCGAGGCCGAGGCCGCCGTCGTGACCGGCTACCACCCAGCATTTGCTTCTGTACCACGAGCGGTGTCCACCAGTGTGCTGGTCCCGCCGTCGATGCCACGCCCCCCCCAACAGGCGGCACTACCGGCACATCTTGCCCCCGCGGTTCCGGCGCGGTCTGCGGAGGTGGAGGGGGCGCCGGCGCAGCCGACGGTGCCAGCTGCGTCGTGGCCGGTTGTTCCCGCTTCGTGACCGGCGCCGTCCGCGTTTCCACTGGGGGCGGTCGGGCGGAGGTCGTGCCTGAAACAGCAGCAGCCGCACCTCTGCCGGCCGCCGTCGGCCGTGAGGCGGCGTGCTGCCGCCCCCGGCACCTGGCAGTAGCCGAGGAAGGAGGCCTGCGCGGACGGTCAGTTCGAGGGGGAGATGGTCGGCAGCCGGCGATGTTTCAGGACGCCACCTCGCTGGCACCGCGAATAGTATAAAAAATACAGTAAATACAAGATACTGGGTCCCTATTAATCGTCGATTAATCGCTGATTAATTCATTGGATAAAATGTACCAATTTAATCGTTGGGATCCATTCATCGCTGGCTCCATCAATAGTGCAGCGAGAGCGCTCGGCGATGCAGTGTATGCCTGAATCCGGACCCAAACGACAACCGCGTTTAGATGGACGTGTACCACATCAGGACAATCCGTGCCGCATCCGTGCACTCAAATTTGCGCGCGCTCGCCCGCCTGCACGCGCAGTGAGGGCGCGGGCCTGCGGCGCGGCGCCGCCCTTGGCCACGCATCGGCGCCTGGAGGACGGATGCTGTGCCAACGCTGCTGCCGCTCGCTGCCCGCGACGCGCGCGCCGCGCGCCTGCCCTTCAGTTTTGCGGCTGACCTGACGGCACCATCTTGAGCCCGTCGCTGCCTCCCGACCCCGCCATGTCCACCTCGCGCTGCACTTCGGAGGCCTCCCAGTCACCCCCGGTTGGCCCATCGCGCGCTCCCTCGATCCCGGCCTCCCCACCGCCTATGGATGACGTGGCACCTGGGGTGCCGTGGGCTGACGCCGTCAAGGACGTTGTCAATCGCACCGTAGGTGTAGCTGTGGCCGTGCCCCGCATTGCGGCCACGGTGTTCACCGTCGACTACCCCATTCCACCCGCCACTACCTCGACAGGCCCTACTGTGGTTGTGCCGGTGTTGGTTCAAGCCACCGCGCGCCTCGAGCCGGTCGTCTTCCTCGTTGTCGTCGACGCGGTCATCGACGCGTTCATCATGTGTCTTGGTATGGACGCCCGCATGGTGACCGACCTCAAGGGCGTCCCCCCGCCTACGTGGTCTTCCCCCTTTGAGTGTGCCGCCCTCCCCCCCCGATTGGTGCGGTCCATCTGCAACCGGGCGACCACCACTGTCGCCCTTCTTCTGGCCGGCGCCTCAAGAGACCTCATGTGCACGGTGGGCTCCACAGGCGGGGGCGCACCACTGTCCTCCTGGCGGCCGAGCTTGCCGACCCTCGACGCGGCGGTCAACGACATGCCGCTCGTAGAAGAATCGACGCACGACATCATCCTCAAGGCCACGTGCGCGGCTGGCAATGCCGCCAAGACCATCGCCACGTCTCCCATCGACGTCTCTAAAGCCGCGGCCGCCATCTCGGCGACATTGACGGGGTACAACACGGCCAAGGCGGCGGCAGCAAGTGCCCAGCACACTGTGAGCCTGGTGGAGCAAGCGGCAGCCGAGCTACGCTCTGGGGTGGTCGTTTCGGGCGTCGGTCATCTCGTCAACGTCGACTCCTCCATGAACGAGGCCCTGGAGATCGCCAATAATCGGGCTGCCCACTTCCTCGGGTTTGCAACAAAGTGCATGCAAGCAGCTGGGCTCCTTGCTCGTGCTCTTGAGGCGGATGTGTCACCCTGACGGTGGGGGACAGATACTGATACTGCCGGTGACCGGGTGAGCCCCAGGCGGAACGAGCACGAGAGGGAAGCAAAGGCGAGACATGCGCGCGAGTGTGCGCGTGTGCGCGTGCGTGGCTCGGTTTCGGGTGTGTGCTTGCGGGCCTCGTGGGGAGTATATGGAACTGCTGTGCCGGCTGGAGCTCTGATGTCAGTCAGTGTCGAGCACCGTTGCAATATTGCTTTAACACTGCATGTGCTTCGTGGCAGCCTGCGGCGTCACTTTTTCTCTACACTCGCATCCGCACTCGTGCTCTTTGCCGTGTTTCAGCGTCCGTTGACTGATCTTCGCAGTGCCTTGCGACGTTGCAGGCCACTGGAAGTCCTGTTTTCTGTGCCCTGTGGTGCGTCATAGGTTTTCCGGGTGACTGTGTCCACGCTGTGAAGTATGGCGACTCCCACGCAGGAGAAATGCTGTCGGGAGTGTCTGCCTGGGCCTGGAAGTGGCTGGGTGACGAAACTACCCTCGTTCTCTCTCCCAATACACATAACATTGCTTGAGTTTGCTGACACAAAACGTTGCTTGCGTTTGCTGCACCTGTCTCAAGGCGTAGGTCCCCTGCTGCTGCACATACGTCCCAGTGAGGCGTATTCACGCCAAATGACTGCTTCGTGGGCTGGCTGTTTGCCGTTTATCGTCCGGTCTAGCCGGAAGAACATCAGCCACACGTGCAACAGACGGTATGGCCTCGTGGTTGACGATTTGGACTCAGCAAAGGGGGCAGAGTGAGCTGTGGGCGCCACCCTATGCGTCCCGCGCTTAAAATCGTGGACGACGATCCGTCGGCGAGGTCCAGTCCGGCCTGGGCGCAAGGCATCAGAACCAGTTTGTTTGTGCTCCTTGGTCCGAGTTTCAGCCTGACCAGCTGTTCCGGTTCCGGTGAATTCCCTGCGTTCTACCAAAGAATTTCTATATTTACAGAATACTGATCAATAACATTCGACAAACTATTTCGATAACAAAACTCTACTGTATGCGCGAGGACCGCTTGCGTGCCGAGGGTGCTTTTTCGTCAGAGGGCGATTCTGAGTCGATTGTGGACGAGCTAGAGCGTGGCGCTCGCCCGCATGCGGGCGATTCCGACCTGACGCCCTCGCGTGCGCGAGCAAAGCGTTGCGCGTCGTGGTGCGGGTGTTCGTGCAACGTAAGAGCTCTGCATGGCCCGCTTTGGATGACGACCACCCAATCGAAACACCCGCACTCAGCTGGAGTGCAAGCGTTCGATAACTATCTTCGGCGTTGGCAGCTCCCATCGGCGAGCCCTCGCCGACAGGTTCGTTTGTCAAATCGTGATTCTCTTCAGAAACAGAACCGCATATATTGCTCCCTTTTTGGTGCTTTTGTGATGAAATGGCCAGCTCTTGGGAGTTATGGCTTGCTGAACGAAAAGTATTGTCGCTATCTCGTCACAATCGAATCTGACGCGTGCGAGCTGGTGGTCAACCTATCTGTCCCACGAACGATGCGACGGATGTTTGTGCTACCATCGGAAATGAGGCCTCCATTCTTGGCCCTGTCCAACAAAATGACCTCCGTAGTGGTCCTGTGTTTGAGAAAATGTTTTTGTTTGGACTGATATTTGTGCGCCAAATCGTGTAGCTGGTTGCCGCGCTGTGTGTGGCCAGAGGGCTGATTTGAGGGGTGCGACTGTATGACCCTTCTGACAGGGGGAGAAAAAGAGCAGATGCCAGCTGCTGGGCTTGAGAGTGGTCCAAAGCAATGGCGGACGTCGTGCCCGCCACCGTCGTGCCCGCCACCGTCGTGTCCCCCACCGTCGTGTCCCCCACCGTCGTGTCCCCCACCGTCGTGCCCCCTACCGTCGTGTCCCTCACCGTTGTGTCCCCCAACCGTCGTGCATCTAGCCATCGTGCGCACCCACGTCGTTCTCGTCGGCATCGTGCGCGCCTGCCTCTTGCGCGCCTCCCTCGTGCGCGCCTGTGTCTTGCGCGCCTGTGTCGTGCCCACCGACGTCGGGCCCACCTGTGGCATGTTCGCCGACACCGCTCCCGCGTATGCCCTTCTCGCGTACGCCGTGGCCGGCACCACTGTGGCCGGCAACACCATGGCCGGCACAACCGTGGCCGGCACAATCGTGTCTGGCACCACCGTGGCTGGCACCACTGTTCCTGGCACAACCGTCGCTGTCACCACCGTGGCTGGCACAACTGTGGCTGGCACCACCGTGGCCGGCACCACCGTCGCTGTCACCACCGTGGCTGGCACAACCGTGGCTGGCACCACCGTGGCCGGCACCACCATGGCCGGCACCACCGTGGCTGGCATCGTCGTGCCGGCGCTTCACCGTCGGGTACGTTGACGTCGTGCACCCCACCGTCGACTCCGCCTACGACGTGCCCGTCACAGTGGTGCCTAGTGACGGCGCACCCGCCACCGTCATACCCGCCCACGTCGTGTCCCCCCCCCCTCATGCCCGCCAGCATCGTGCCCACCCACGTCGTGCGCGCCTACGCACGGCCTCCCACTCTCGTTCCGGGTGCCACTTTTATCTACACCGGCGTCTTTGGCACCGGCGCTTCCGCCACTCGTGAGTGGACCGCTCGGCCGCGGTTGCGGCGACGCTGCTGCTCCCAAGCCCCACAGAGGCGGAAGCGGAGCCCCTGTAAGTTTCGGGAGAACGTCGGTGTGGAGGGGTGGGGGCGGGTTGTCGGCTGCGCTTTGTGCCTTTTGTGTTGGCGGTAGGTTCCGCCGCCCCCTGTTGCGCAGGTTCTTGCATCACGCTTCCGTTGATGCGTAAGAGGAGGGGTCCGCCAAGTTGCGGAATAATGAGATGATTTCAGCCGCCCAGCAGTGAGTTGGAACGTTGTGGAGTGAAAAAGGAGGTGGGTGGTGGGGTGTCAGGTTGAGGCGGCCCGCTATTTGCGCAACATGTTTCTTTGGGGGAGGCTGCGGGAACACAGACCCCCGGGATGTACGGACAAGAGAAGAGCTTGTAAACAGATAAAGATGGTTGTTGTTCCTCATCGCGCCCCTCGCTGAGCGCCAGTGACAGGGCCAGACTGGTGACTGTGTTCGGCATCTGTCGTTTGAGCGTGTCTGACAAGTCTCCGATGCATGCACAGACTTCTGTCTGGCTGCAATGGCCACGCGCTCGCCTGTGCTTCGATTTTCTTGGGCGCGAGTGTCGCGGTCCGACAGCGAGTAGATCCTCCCTCGCCGTGCACAGAACAATCTTGTATTCAGCGCGTGCTTATGAGATTTGGGGATGCGGCAGGGCGCAAGCGTGGCCGGGTTTTTACAGCAGTGGGACCGGCTCAGTCTTCAGCGCGTCGGGACGAGGGGGGGAGGGCGCGCACTGCAAGCGTGAGCCTGACTTCGACCGCTCTCTGAGTGGAGGGGGCCCTGGGTCATGAAAAGACGCTGGCTGTTCTCGCACCTTCACGTGACCCAGCTTTTGGCGGAACGACCATAATTTGAGTGCCATCAGGTCCGCCTGGAACAGGCCCGCATCGCGAGAGCCTATCGAAACTGGCCCGATATCAGCTCCCGGTGGTACTTGAAATCGGATCGGATCGGGATTGCATCAGTTTTATGAATTTGATGGGGTGGATCCAATGGAGCGGGCGATTTTCCAGCGCCATGTCCTGCGCGAGGTCGTCCAGTCAAAAGCGAGCGCAGATTACAGAGCGTCGGACCCCTGGGAGCGCGTCACGGTGGGTGGGTCATTTAGCATGTGGCCACTCTGCCCCCCGTCACGACACTACAGACCGTGCGGCGCCGCCACCGCAGCATTCCCTGAGCATGCAACGCAGCCACCACGTGCCCGTGTCGACGCCTAGACCACCGCGGGGGGGGGCGGGGGCGGCGCGTGGGCGGCCGCGCTCGGGGAGTACGGCGTATGGTGAAGAGACGGGCGGGGGGGGGAGGGGGGGGGGGGGGGGG
>ENA-ORXC01002374-ORXC01002374.1-marine-metagenome-genome-assembly--contig:-NODE-2374-length-10340-cov-4.053103_pt1 | contig 10340 bp, 13 predicted proteins | sample MGYA00237865_ERZ511478 | MGnify/ENA metagenome assembly ERZ511478 | reverse complement strand
GACGGCATACGAGATATTGGCGTGACTGGAGTTCAGACGTGTGCTCTTCCGATCTCTCCGTCGTAAACGTTGGTCATGTTGCCGCGGTCATTGCCTGCTCGGCCATGGACGGTGGGGCGGGCAACCTGGGGGTGCTTGTTGCCACCGGCCGAGGTTGGGGCAGGGACCGAGGATGCCGTGGACAGCGGCGTCGACAAGTGGCGTGCGTGCCCGACGTGGCGGGCGAGACAGGGATGGAGGCCTCTGTGGCGGCGCCGACTCTCCGACCGCACCCGCGGGGTGCTCGATGTCCTTTCGGGGGCGGCTCTGGCGTCGGGCGGCTCCGCCCCTTTCCGACCCGCACGCGGGCGGTCGCGTCGAGCTGGCTGGGACGTGTGGTGGCACGCCATCATCCCGAGTTTCGTATCGGCGGCTTTCCCGCCCTGCTCCTGCTTATGGTCATAGGTAGAGCGAACCTCGACCCTGGTGTCGTCCAGGTGAGGCGGAGCCACGCGGTGCTTAGCGCCGTGGGCTCCCTTCATCCCCTCTGCCGGACGACGGCGGCGGGCGTGGAGGGGGTTTGTCGTGGGCATGAGGAGAGGTGGAGGACCCCTGGGCTTGGTGGTCCGCCTGGTGGACCTTGCCGACTGTACGCGCACGCGAATGTGGTAGCGGGGTGGAGTGACGCACTGGAGAGGGGGGATTGTCATGATGCAGTGGGTAGTGCGGGGCGTCTACGTTGCCAGCTTCAGGTGCTGTTCGCGCGTGCAAGACGCGTATGTGCTGTCCATCGTATCGTGCGCGCGTCGCGAAGTGTACGTACAACGTGAATCAACTACAAAAGAAACGCAGAGACTGCGGATGCGCGGTCAAGAGAGAAAAAGCAATCCAGTGCCACACAAACGCCCCCGCCATTCCTCGCGTGCCGTGCTGCAGCCGGCCATCCGCCAGTGGCTATCCTCCCACCAGGAACAGCTAGCTCCGGTCCGCCGCGGCGGCCACCGGCGCGGGGTGCGACGCGGTGCTCGCCAGCCCCACCACCACCACTCCCCCGCTCGAGGTACAGCAGCGCTCTGGTGATTAAGTGGGCGTGCAGAACATTCGTATTGAAAGAGCGTTCACGAAAACGCCCTGGGCTTGTGGACAGTCAGAACTGTTTTCACACCACGGACGAAAGCAGCGCGTCAAGAGCAGCTGCGGACGGTGGGCAACGACAAGAGCGCAATGCCGCTGAGACAAAAGAGGACCTACACCGACACCATTGTCCTCCCACTCCAAAAATAGCCTCCTTCTCCTTTGCCCACCCCATCCTCATCCGCACCAAGGTACGGCCACAAGTAGAGCCCCGTACAATTGCCCGTCCGCGCTCTCTGCCGTAGCCGACCGCGCGCCTAGAGGGCGAACCAACGGGGCCGCCGCGGGGGCAGTCGACACACCAACCCTCCCGTTTCCACGTGCTTCCAGCCGCTCGGGGCTCCAGGCAAGCCCCTTCACCTCCCGCGCCAGCATGGCGGTCGGCAACCGCACCGACCGCACCGCCGCTCCCCCGCCCGGCCGCCGCTGTGGACGCGCGCTCAAGCGCGTGGAGGTGGCGGCCCGCCGCGGCCGCCGCGCACGTGTACAAGCGCAGCGGCTGCGGGGCCGCGGGCACCTGGCAGTGCGCACGACGGGTGCGGCCGCGCCCCGACCAGCGGGGCGGTCCCCGCGTACCGGCCGTCGCTGTCAGGGAGGCGGCGTGTCCGAGACACTGCCGCACCGGCGGCCACCCGGCGGACCGCCACAAGGCGCTCACAGGCTCACACGCGGAAAGGGTGACCGACGACGCCGACCGATGTGGGGCGGCTGCTCGCGGGGACGAGGACGGCGGGTGGCGGGCGGCAGGGAGGGCGCCCCCCGACCCCAGCTAGGCGCCACGCCGTCGGGGGGGGGGGCGCCACGGGCGGTGGCGCCCCAGCGCGCGGCGGGAAGCGGCTCGTCGGCGCCCCGCAGAGGGCGGCGGTGGGGGATGCCGTCCGGCGCCTCTCGGGCGCTCGCCGGGCAAGGACGCGGCCGCCACGACAGCCACGGCAACTATTACGGCGGCGGCGGCGGCGGCGGGAGCGGCGACGGCGGCAGTTGCGGCGGTGGAATCGTGCGGCCGCTCGGGCTCTGCCCGCGCGGGGGGCGCGCCGCCACCCGCGGCCGCCACTCTGGGCGACCGCCACGCGATGCACGCCGCCATCTCGCCGGCGGCCGAACCGCCACAACGGGCACAGCGGCCGCGCATCGTACCCTGGCCGACGCGCCGCGATCGCCCAGACGGCCGCTCGCGGCGATTGCGGTGGCAGACGGCACCCGCCGCCCTGCCGCGCGCGGCGGGAAGGCGGCCGCCGCGGGGTCTTGGAGGCAGCAGCGGCGGCAGCGTCCGCCCCCCTTCACACCACCGACGGCAGGGGCGAAGGCGGCGACAGGCGTGCCGGTTTCCCCCCCCCCGCTCCCCCGCTCCCACCAGCGTCCACGCGGGCGTCTGAAATCACGGCCCCCGCCCAGCCCCACCGTATGGCGCAGAGGGAACGGCCCCCCAGCTGCACGCGCCGCGTCAACCAGCGCCACCGCGCAGAAGGCGGCACGCGTCAAGGCGCACGCAGCGGCACTGCCGGCGACGGCGCGCAGCGTTGGCGACGGCCGCACGTCGACCGCGCCGTGCGGCGTTGACGGTCAGGGGCGGGGCGTCGCCGCCGCCCCCACCACCACAGGCAGCCGCACGAGGAAGGGGGGGTGCTCAAGCGGCACAGACACACGGCGCAACACGAGCCACGGGGGATGGTGCCGAGGCACGCCAGCGCCGCGTGCCGGCCGGCCACTACACTCGCCGGCGCCCGCCTACTCGCCCACACGCCCGCCCACGCCGCTGCTCCGCGGGCAAGCAAACCGGGCGAGCCCGCATCGACGCCGCCTGGCCCACCTCGCTCCCCCGCTTGGGGCAGGGGTGGCACATGCTGCTGCTGCCGTGGTCGCCGCCGCCGCCCACAGCCGTCACGGCTGACACGCCCCAACAGGGAGGCCCGCCTATGCCTGCTGTCGTCCCACGACGTCCCGCACCGTGCCGCAGGTGCCCCCTCCACCCCCAAATGCTATCCGCCCCCACTGTACTATTTCCCGCCTGACAACAGCGAAATCCGTGCCGCCGCCCTTTGCAGCGGCGGCGTCTCTCGTCTGGCAGCGGCAGCGTTCGCCATGGAGAAGACGACATCACCGTCAGAGGCGACTGTGGCGGTGAGGCAGCGCAGTTCCCTGAACTTTATTCCAGGGTACTGCGCAATGTGTGCAACACCCAGGCCTCACCAAGGGTATCAGTTTTGGTCACGAGTACGGTATTCGGCTCGAATCCAGCCACTGAGTATTGGCTGACAGTACGACGGACTTTCAGACGTCCGAGTATGAGCATCTCCCAAACCTGACGGATCGGGTATCAAGGGTATATACCCTTGAAACTCTGGGCTATGTTTGTTCTCCGCGCGGGCACGCGTATACCATTTTTCTGGAATTACAATCCGGATCGTGCAGTTACCATGCGTTTTCGGGACGTATTTCGTTGTCAGACGGCTCATGTGGTCACGGTGCCGCACTGCAGGATGCTGTCAAGGGTATCGGCTTCGCCAGACTCGAGAATATGGGTAGTACTCATAGATACCCTTGGTGATACGATGTCGCGAGTATCTGGGGACGTCCCATACGCCGAGTAGGAGTGTGGGCGACGCGTCGAAATGTCCCGCGGGTACGAGTATATACCCGAAAAATGTACTCGGGTGATACCCTTGCTGAAATACTCTTGGTAAGGCCCGGCAACACCCCAGACCCTCTTTTACTTTTTTCGCTGGCCGGTGCACGTTGCCGGAGTACTTGCCAAAGAGACCGTGCAAACGTAAAACGGGACCGCGGCAACGACACAGGGCGTAGCACTGTAGGTTCTTGGAGTCGACATGTTCGCAAGCCATGGGCAATCTCGCTCATGTGGTTCGCTTTTCCAGAAGGCGTCTACGTTGTCTGTACGCGTCGTTTGTATGGTTTCCCGATTCAAATCGTGCTCACTGCGGTCAAAAACGGGGTCAAGGTCGTGGTACAGACTGGAAACCACGATTCCGGTTGCACTCGGCCAAAGGAGGTAGCTGTGCTTGATAAGAAGATTCGTTTCTGAGCTCTGAGGGGCATGTCATTGAATTTTTGACTGGTGAGGGTAGGTTTCTGTCGCAAATCGCTTCAATGGGGGGTCGTCCCGCGGTGTGATGGGCGAGTTGGCGCCTCCTGTCACCTGAAATGGCCTTCCTGCGGTCCTGACGCCAGCTGCAGGGCGGCGTTCTTGCATTCTGTCGGTCGGTGCACCCTCAGGAGAGGCTATGGTCGACAAACCTCCGTCTGACAGGGAGAGTACATCCGCTCGCAACAGCAATGGCCTGCGCCTGGCCACGGGTGCTGCGAAGATACTTCTGAGGTGGGTCGTTTGTTGGAAGCGAGGAACCAGTAGTGCGCGCGCTGTTGGGGCCATATCGACCTGCCGCTCCGTCCGACGCAGCACTCCTCGTGTTGATGAATCGTGAGCGAGTACCTGGTACGCGCTGTGGCCGTAGTACTCCACCACCCTATGCGTTTCGCCGCCCTGAGGCGCGCTGACGGGCCGTACGGTGCGTGAGGTACGTCCGCAGCCGACGCTCAGCTGGTTACTCAATCGGACAATGGTGCGCTGGGAAAGCGGCCGTGCTTTTACGCAGCGATGACAAGAAAGAGGCCGGTGGGGTGCTGAGATGCAGGCCACGACACAAGCGAACGTGCAAATGGGGGGACCTTTGCAACGCGTGGGGAGATGCGCTGCTGGGCGCTGCAGCACGTGCCAGTAGAGCCGTCCGCAAGACCTGAGGCAGACGCCACAAAGTGGCCGTGGCGGCGGATGCTGCTGACGAAGACGTCGGCCACCTCGACGGCCCAAAGGGGCGCCAGAATGATATGGTAGCGCCTCCCGAGGGCCCCCCCCTCAGCTTGCTGCCACACAGCGCCACCAGATGGGGCATTCGCGCGGCCATGCCGCGCGGAACCTCCACCGAAGCCCACCAAAGGGGGGCGATCGGGTACAAGGCCGTACGCCGAGGTACGGGAACCTCGCGCCCCTCTCGCTGCTCATGGAGCACGAGGTCGCCCAGGGTGGTGCGGATTGTCCACTCCCCCAGGGCACCCGGAACGAAGTAACTACGGTCATCCTATTCCAACTTGGGGGGAGTACCCGGTAGTATTCCCAGGAGAAGTGGGGCTTGTCGCCCACCTCAGGGGGGAAGTCCCGCTCCGCCAGATGACGAAGCACCCGGCACACCCGCCAGTCATCCGGGCGGCGGAGGAAGGGGGAGTCTGTCGCCGTCCCCTCGGGGACGGCATACAACGGGCCATAGTTGGCCCGGATGGTCGTCCACAGATAGACCATGCGGCGGCCCCCGCGGGCCGCATACCGCTGCTCGACCAGGGAACCCCCGAGGTCCCTCGGAAACCGCTGGTAGGTGTCGTCCACGACGGCGGGAGTCGGCCAAGAAGCCGACAAGAGGGAGGCCAAGGCCCCGTCGATCTCCGCCTCTTCCCCGATGACGTCGCCGGGAGCGTCTCCCGGACTGGCGACCGCTATGGCAGCCGCGCTGGTGGCCGTATCGGCCGACGCCATCGGACCCCGGAAGACGGGGACCCGGGGAAGCTCGATAACCCCCACCCACGGGTGGGGCACGAGGTCGTCGCGGAACGGAGAAGAACCTCGGACGAGCGCTATCGGCGCCGTCCCCACTCGTGACGAAGAGGGTGCCCGCAGGGGGGGGGAGCCGGTGGGGGACGCCCCGCCGCCGCCAGCGAGCCACCCATCTCGGGAACCTGTAAAGATGCCTCCAGGTAGCCGCCGCCAGCGGATTCGGCGGAGATGGCTCCGCAGCCGCCAACTCTCGTGCCACCACCGTCTGAAGTGCGGGGGGGGGGCACGGCCCGCTGCGGGCAACGGCAAGGAACACTGCGATAACGAGGACAAAAATGAGCCTGCCGATAGCGGAGGGGCCATGGAGAGATGGGCAAAGGCACCGAGCCTAGCGCCCAAGAAAGTGCTCCTCATCTGCAACGCAGCTGCTCAGTGGATATGGGAATGTCAGTGAAGCACCTCAAGACGGCTACTTCCTGTGACTTCTGAAAGAAAGGATACGATGGTTGAAACCTGACATTGTCACACCCCTCTCGTTGATACCTGAAGGCCGACCACCTCAACCCAAAACATCAATATTCAAGCCTGATATCGTCACACATCGCATGGAAAGTTGCTCAGAAAGGCAAGGTGCCAGTCGAAAAAGAACGGCCACCTGTGCGACATGATGAAAAAAAATTGGATTCAGCGGCTCCGACCACGACATCCAATGCCTGAGACGCAGGTCCAGATCGTTGGGACCCACGCCGCCGTACCCACTTCAATCGCCGTACCGGGGGGTGGCAGCAGCCTCTGGCTATTGCAGCGCCCAGGAATGTCTCCGGCTCGTGGCCCGCAATGACCGAACGAGCGAGGCGGTGGCATCATCCGTACGGAGAGATGCGACAGATTGGCGACAGACATTTGTGACCATTCAGCATTACTAGGTCACGCGCTCCAGACCACTACGTGCTAGGACTTTTTCCTGACGTTCTACATCTCAGTCGTATCTTTTCATGGCGGCAGGCTGATCAGCCGAAGAAATGTCGCTTGCGGCCGCTCATGGCCATGTTCCCTAACCAAGTCACCGCTGTAGGTGTCCTTAACGCCGGTAGCGGCGAGGAACTGTGCGAACGAAGGAAGTAGCGAACATGGGCCAGAGGGGGTCCCTGATATTCATCTGCTCTGAGTAATGCCCTTGTTGCTCTGCCACCAGAATGCCGAGAGGTACCATACCGTTCAAGACAACATGCGGTACAAACCGACTCGCACGGCCGCACCTGCACTAGCCAGCGCATCACGGAGAGCCGCCAGTAGGGCATGTGCTGTTGTTTTCTGACTTATTGGTGACATGAACAAGAACAAGGACGGCGGAAACAGCAGCGTCAGTCAATGAGCGCGACAAGTTTATGTCAAGCAGCGACTAGATCTCGTCCTGATCTTGTCCTGTTCCCGTGCGGGTCCGCCAAAATCTCAAACATCAACGATATAGTTGTGCTGGATCGGAGGTGGGACATCACAGGCCATTGGCTCAGTGGGAATTGCACAGCATTCCCATGTTGATGCACGAATATCATAAATGAGATATTCATGGGTAGTAGGGCTGTCGCCCGTGTACAAGGCCTTATCCTCTTGTCGTAACCCTGAGCCTCAGACAGTGGTCCATCGTTCGAATAAAATTTCTGTGTATGAATTATCTCGCATTGGAGAAAGAGTTGGCAAATGTGAGCGTAGAACCGCGTTCTACTTTTTTGGTAATTGGCTCTCGCACTAATTCTCGCCGCACTACAGAACGGCGCGACCGAACGTCGACTACGCCGGACAGCACCCGCAACCTCACGTGCCCCTGAGCGGGCGCAAGCGGGTCTCTTTTTGCGGGGCGAGACGCCACCCTTCTCGCGCTGCGCCTTCGCCGTCGCCGTCGCCGCAGCCGCCATGACAACTGCGGCGGTGGAGCGGACGCAGGCGGCCTGGTGGAGACGGGGCAGGCCGGCGCCCGGCCGGGTGCGTAGCGGTGCGCCTGGCAACCCTTTGGTCCCGTGGGGGGGGTGGTCCTTTTTTCGGGGTCCTGACGGCGCCGTTGGCTGTAAGACAAATGCTGCCACACTTCGCTTTGGAACTACACCGAGCCGGCGGCGCGTTCCCCAGCGCCAGCTGCCACCGCCGAGTGGCCGGTGTCGGTGCTCGCGGTGGCTACGGGGGGTCGAAAACTCTCGCGGACAGGACGGGCCGGGGGACCGCCGCCGCATCCACCGGACACTGTCACAGGCCGCACGCTCAGTGGTTTCGGGTGGCACGGCCGTCCAAGGACGACGGCCTTGGCGCCTCGGCCGGAGGCGTCGAGGCAAGGCCTTTATTGATACCGGACGCCCTTGTGCCTCCAACAGACGGTGGCGCGCGCCATGGCTCTGGATGCGTCCGTCGAGTGGCCAGCGTTGGTCCTGGCCGACCGCCGCCGCCACCAACTCACGCTGAACCAGGCCCCACAATGCGCTTTCCCGGTTGGCACGGACGGCGAACGACGTCGGCATTGGCCACGCGGCCGTTGGTGGAGAAGCAAGGCCCGTGTTATCATAGGCCTCCCTGGCGCCGCCCTCAGGAGCTGGCGCGCGACAGGGCATCGGCTGCGACCGCCGAGTGTCCGGCGTTGGTTCTGGCGGTGACCGCGGCGAGATGATGAGCCTTGAGCCGGAAGAGAGCTGGGGGACCGACACTATAGCGTTCATGGATTGCTTTTTTCCTCACGCTGCAGGCTTCCAGCAGGCACTGCTTCCCAAAGATTAAGACTGCGACGCGTCGACCGGCGCCAGCCAGTCAGCGTTGTGTCGGAGCAGCGGCCGGCAGAATGCTTTGCTGTGGCGTGGATGGGGACGTTATCCGGGAGGGGTAGGGGTATCTGTCTCTGAGTGCAGAGGGCGCTCACCCAGGAGGTGGCGCACGCCACGTCTCTGGCTGTGGCCGCCTCGTGGCCGTCGGCGCTGGTGGCGACGGCGGCGGCGGTACGTCGCCCCTGGTTGGCAACTGAGCGGCAGGTCAGGTGACGCCAGAGCGGTTCTGGCGCTGATTTGAAGGCGGTGGTGGGGCGACTGTGTAGGAGGAGGGGGATGGCTGCAGGTCGGAGAGTGCGGGAGGTGTGCGGAGGGGGACGACATGCTCTTGGAGCTGAATGAGCAGAGTTGGGGACAGGAGAATACCACGCGTAGCCGGCCTTACCTTTTTGGCCGTCCGCCGACCACACATATACCTTCTTCGTGTCCCGGGTGGGTCGCGTGCGTCTGGTACTGCACCTCTTCCGCAACAGTGTCGTGTCACACGCGGCGTCGACGCTGAAGAGGCGACGGCGGAACAGAAAACCTGGCAGGTGTTGCGGAGTGGGTGACGCTGACGGTGTGGTCAGGTGGTGTGTGGCAGCGAAAGTGCGGGAATGAGGTCTCCGCAGGATTGGTAGCCTTTTAGCGGCTCGAAAACAGACACCGCGGAGCCACGTTCTTTTCTATTTTGACAAACCCGCTTCACGCCACGGCGCCACCCGCAGGGACACAGTTGTTTCTCGAAAAGTGTTTTGGCGGTGGCGAGGTGGAAAATGGACGGTGCAGCGGGTGGTGCCTGCGTGGACGAGAAACGTCATGATGGAAACGATGACTGTAGTTGGGGATGGGTTGGTGCCTTCCTCGGCCCGCCACTGCCGTTTATCCTGACATAGCGACCGCGCACCGCCCGCTGCGCAACCCCCTTCCCGGCAAATGACGTCGCGATAGGCAACCTCCCGGCCACGGCGGCCCACGACGCGGCACCCAAACTGTCTGCCGGCATTCCCATTTGGTCGGGTCTTCCTGTCCAGGTTGTCCAGGGGGAGCAGGGAAACACAAAACATGACGAGGTAGCAATAAAAAAAATATGCAAATAAACGAGGGAAGGTGGCTCCCGAGCACAGGGGTGCAGGCCGCAGAAGTCGTAGACAGAGCCCCGTGACGTTAGTTCTCATGTACCCCCTGTGGATCCTGGCGCAGATGCGTGCCGTGTCTTCCTCCCCGAAGCGTATTGGCGACATCAGACCAATCACAGTAACCCACACACTAACGCACCACTCGCCCACCAAGGTGACCACGACAAAGAGAACGTGCCTTGCTACCACTTGCGTGCCCTACGCGGTCCCGCCCAGCAAGGGAGCGGGTTCGTTGCATCCAAGTCGACATCTGTCTCATGCCCAGCGGCGATTAGATACACGTGGATGCGGCAGTGAGGTAGACGGGAGCTGCTGCGCACACCACAGTGCACAAAATCCCCACGAGAAACAAGACAATCATAAGAGTTGACGTCAATGAGAACTCCCGGTCCTCCCCCAGTGGTGGAACCCCCACGCGCCGCTTGGTGCGAGTCGGGCCACAGCCGTAGGCGTGTGCCCGGCCCTACGGCCATGAGAGCGCCAAGAAGGCGAGGGGGATCCGCTGTCACAAACGGTGGTCGATCGTCAGTGTGCGCGAGCTACCGGCATGCCCGCGGAGAAGACACCAATGCAACAGGCTTGTGGTAGCCATTTGTAGATCCAAAAGAAGTCGAAACAAGAAACGAGAGCCCAGAAAGCGCCGCAACCATTGCTATGAGGCCGGGCGCGCCTCCAATCGCGGCTGCAGCTTCGTCGCACATGTGCACCATGCCGCGGCGTCGGTCCGCTGACCGTCCT
>ENA-ORXC01002372-ORXC01002372.1-marine-metagenome-genome-assembly--contig:-NODE-2372-length-10356-cov-4.568830_pt1 | contig 10356 bp, 5 predicted proteins | sample MGYA00237865_ERZ511478 | MGnify/ENA metagenome assembly ERZ511478 | reverse complement strand
CCCCGCCGCCCCCCACGGCGCCGTCTCCCGCCGCTCCGACAGGATCGACACGGTTAGGGGCGCGCGGAACTCAATCGTCCGCACGACGCCGTCCCCCCCCCGGTGGGCGCCGCGCCCCCCACTCCCCGCGCGGAGGCGCCACTCGCGGAGCACCACCGGGTAGCGGCGCTCGAGCGTCTCCGCGTCGGTGATCCGCGTGTTGGTCATGTGCGTGTGCACGCCCGACGCGCCGTCCCAGGTCGGCCCCGCGCCGCCGCCGCCCGCAATCGTCTCATAGTAGCTGCTCGTCGCGTCGCCAAACGTCAGGTTGTTCATGCACCCCTGCGACGCGGCGGCCGCCCGAAAGGCGCGGAGGAGCACGTCCGTCACCCGCTGGGAGGTGAGCACGTTGCCGCCAACGACGGCGGCGGTCGGGGGCGGCGACAGCAGGCTGCCCGGCGGCAGCACGAGGGTGATTGGCTCGAGGCACCCCTGGTTGAGCGGAATCTCCAAATCCACGAGACACCGCAGCGTGTAAATGACGGCCGACGCGGCAATCGCCGGCGGCGCGTTGGTGTTGCCCGCCACCGCCCCGGTCGTGCCCGTAAAGTCCACCACCCCCGTCCCCGCCGGCCGGTCAATGGTGATGGCCACGGCGAGCACCGACCCGTCGTCCATGCGGTCGGTGGCGGACAGGGTGCCGACCGGCGGCAGCCCCGCGTCGGCCGACACGCGGCGGAGCATGGAGCGGACGGCCGCCGAGGCGGCCGTTTGGATGTGCCGCATGTAGGCGAGGACGACGGGGAGGCCTTCGGCGGCGATCAAGTCGCCGACGAGCGCCACGCCCTTGTTGTTGGCCGCCACCTGCGCCTTGATGTCAGACAGCACGTCCCGCACGCACCGGCAGCCGGCGCGCGACAGCGCGTTGACGAGGCGGTCTTCGTGAAACACCCCCCCCTCGACGAGCTTCATCGACTCGACGGCCATGCCCTCCTCCGCCAAGGTGGTGGAGAAGGGGGGCATGGAGCCGGGCGTCGCGCCGCCAACGTCCGTCTGGTGCCCCCGGCTGGCCACGTAAAAGACGGGCGCCCCGCCCCGGTGCACGGGCGTGATGACCGTCACGTCGGGGAGGTGGGTGCCCCCCGCCTGCGGGTGGTTGGCCAACAGCACGTCGCCGGGCGCCCACGACGGGCCGAGGCGGTCGACTTGGTACCGCACCGCCGCCTGCATCGAGCCGAGGTGCACGGGCACGTGGGGGGCGTTGGCGACGAGCCCGCCGGTCGCGTCAAAGAGGGCGACGGAAAAGTCGAGGCGCTCCTTAATGTTGACGGAAATGGCGGTGCGTTGGAGCACCCGCCCGCACTGCTCGGCGATGGACATGAAGCGGTGGCCAAAAATGCTCAGCCGCACGGGGTCGGGGGGGGGGTCCGCCGCCGCCGCCGCCGCCGCCGCCGGCGCGTCGCCGCCATTGGCCACGGCCTCTGGCAACGGCGCGGGCGCCGGCTCCTCGTCCAGCCCCGGCCCCGCGGCGGCGCGGCGGGGCACGCTCACGGCAAGGTCGCCGTCTGCCTCCACCGTCGCCACGCAGTCTGGCTCAATGACGACCGTCGCGCCCGCCGCCGGGTCGACGACCACGGCGGGCCCGACGATGCGCAACGCCATCAGCAACGACACGTTTGCGCCGCGCGTCGGCCTGCCGACCATCACCCCGACGTCGGTGCCGTCGCGCATCGGCAACCCGGGGTCGTCGGGGCCCATCCGGGCGGGCACCCTGCTCGCCAAATTCCGCGTGTCGGCGGCGGACCGTGCCAAGGCCCTCCAGCAGTACGCGGATCGGTCCATCGACGACATGGCTGTGACCGACCCGGCGGAGGCGTACATGGCCGCCGGCGTGAACGTGATGTGCGGGAACCCGGCGACGGGCCCCGGGGCGGTACGTTAGGGTGCAATGACCTTGCGTGGGACAGCGTCGTGTTGCCATTCGTTTGCGCAAATTGTTGGTGGGGGCGGCTGTCGTGGGAGCAGAGTGTGCATGGGAGTACGATCTGGACGGATGCAGAACCTGCGGCACGGCGATCACTATTGATGAGGTCACTCACTGACTCGCTGGCTTTGTCAATTGGACACCTCGTTCATACACCTGCACTGGTTTTCTTCTTGTTTCACCCACCACAGTCGGTCCCATCCTTCAAGGAGACCATCACCAAGGGTAAGGAGGAGAAACTGCGCAAGGCGGAGCTGTCTGCGACCTACCTTTCTCGCAACCGCTCGACGGCGGAGAAGTATAACGACTTTTATGAGCTGCGCCGCCAAGCGCTGTCGCTCGTCGACGGCTCCTCCTACGCGGAGAGCTTGGTGACCCGCTACCCCGCCGTTGCGCGCAAGGTCGTTGACCGCGCCGTCGCCGTGCGCGAGTCGCAGCTCCGCTACGTGGCCCCGACGTCGGTGGAGGAGGCGTACATGACCGCCGCCGTCGACACAGCGATGAAGCGCAAGCGGTCGCCGCGCACGCCGCCGGGCTTTGGCGGCTTTGATGGCGTCGACGCCGTCGCCGCCGAGTACCTGTCCAAGAACGCACCGCCCGTTGAGTGGACCCAGGCGCTGTACGACGCCAACGCCAATGCGAGCGTGAAGCTCGGGCACGGTTGCGACTATGAGGAGGGGCTCTACAACAAGTTCCGGTCGGTGGCTTCGGTGATGCGGCCGACGCCGCGGTACTAGGCTACGCGAAGAGGGATGGGATGGGGTTTGGTGTGGTTGGGGTACGCATGTGACCATTTTGGGCGATGGGCTGTGGCGTCGATGTAGTTTTTTCTTCTTGGGTTCTTGTCGCGTGATGTTTTCTGTCCATGCATGAAGCTGTGTTGCTCATGGGCCCATCGGGCATGTTCGACATGTTTTGCAAGTCTTTCCAGTTGCTGGTGATGGTACAGTGTGTCCCGTCATGGCCGACAATCCTCTGCGATCGTCGCAATGTGCGTCTCCTCCCCAGCTCGTGCAAGGCGTTGCGCTGCCCAGAGCGTGTCCGTCTTACGAATTTCGCATAGCGTTTCCAGCTACGAGAAATGTGTAAAATGGACACGATCTTGAATATTCAGTATGTGTCTTGTTTACGCAAGGAGGCCACTTGTCGCCAAGGATCACCGAGATCCGGACACGCCTCCGTCCTGATGGCGACCACCCGCGAAGCAGCCGTCGCCACCGCCGTCGTACCGACTGCCGCAGCGGGCCGTCATCGCCTTGCTCTTCGAGCCACTCATCCCTTCTACACTTCCACGAGCGTCACTATGAACAGTCGATTTTCTCTCTCTGGTCTCCAGCCGCTTGCTTTTGCCGGCGTGGCCGTCTGTGGGGGGCCCGTCGCCCCGCCGCCGCGCGCTGGCTTGTGCTCGGCCCCTGCCAGCTCGCCCCCTGTTGCGGCCACGCGGCCCTCTCGTTTGCTGGCCTCTTCCTCCACCATTTTCAATGGTACTGCCACCGCGCACCGTGGCTCGTCGGCCGCGGCGCCGGCCACCCCCCGGCAGCGCGGCGTGGCGCCCCGCATGGCCACCGACGCGAAGAACGGGTCGACGGGCGGCAGCGCGACAGCCTCCCTCATTCGCAAGCTCGACACTACGCGGGACACCTTTGAGAACCTCGACAGGCAGTTGGCAGACCCTGACGTGTGCAACGATTCACGGGAGCTGATGCGGCTGACCAAGGTGCGGGCGACGCTCGAGCCCGTCGTGGAGGCCTATGAGGAGTGGCTGAGCTTCAACGAGCAGCTCAAGGAGGCGCGGGAGCTGTTTTCCGATGCGGGCGACGACGTGGAGATGCGGGAAATGGCGCGGGCAGAGGTGTCTGAGCTGGAAGCGGCTATTGAGGAGCTGGAAGACCGCCTCAAGGTGCTCCTGTTGCCCAAGGACCCCAATGACGAGAAGAACTGCATGCTCGAAATCCGGGCGGGCACGGGCGGGGACGAGGCGGGCATCTGGGCGTCAGACCTGGTCCGCGTATACACCAAGTATGCCGAGGCCATGTCCTGGCGCGTCTCTACCGTCTCCGAGTCTCTGAGCGAGGCGGGCGGTGTCAAGGAGTGTGTCTTGGAAGTGACGGGCGACGCCGTCTATTCCAAACTCAAGTACGAGGCGGGCGTGCACCGGGTGCAGCGGGTGCCCGCCACCGAGTCGCAGGGCCGCGTGCACACCTCCACCTCCACCGTTGCCATTATGCCCGAAGTCGACGAGGTCGACGTGAAGATTGACATGAAGGATGTGGACATCTCAACGACGCGGTCGGGCGGGTCGGGCGGCCAAAACGTCAACAAGGTCGAAACGGCCGTCGACCTGATGCACAAGCCGACGGGCATCCGCGTGTTTTGCACACAGGAGCGGAGCCAGCTCAAGAACCGGGAGCTCGCCATGCAAATCCTCCGCGCCAAGCTGTACGAGCTGGAGCTGGAAGCGCACAATGCGGAGGTCAGTGGCCGGAGGAGGGCGCAGGTCGGGACGGGCGCGCGGTCGGAGAAGATCCGGACATACAACTACAAGGACTCGCGGGTGAGCGACCACCGCCTCGGGCGGAACTTTTCGCTCAACGCCTTTCTGGAGGGGGACATTGACGACATGATCCAGGCGTGCATCTTTGCCGACCAGCAGGAGCAGCTGGAGGAGATGGCCAACGAGCCGGCCACAGCATAATGCTACGGGGGCATCTGTCGTTTTGTTTTTCCTCCTCGCGCAGTCAGCTTGACTAGTGAAGATGGTACATGGGCGCGAGCAGCAGACACCAGCTCTGACCCACGGTGAGGAGCGACTGAACAGTGATGCACACCCGCCCCCCTACGTTGCTTATCGGGACAACAAAAAAACGCAGCGAACAAGACAGAAGAAGTCCCACACCCGCAAAAAGCAGCCAGTGCCCCTTCTCCCTCTCCCTACTCTCGCCTACGCACCCGCAACCAGCGCACAGCGCCCTCCCCCCCCCCACTTCTCAATACAAAATCCGCGTCTTGATACTTGTCTCGAGGTCCGAGATGGCCTTCTTGGTCTCATCCGAGTGGTACCGGTCCACGTCGACGATCAGGTAGCCAATTTCCTTGCTCGTCCCGAGCACCTGCGTCCGCACGTTGGCCGACTGCTCCGCAAAGATGACGTTGATGTCGCGGAGTACGCCCGGCACGTTGCGGTGCACGTTGAGGATGCGGTGCGTGCCCGAGCTAAACGGCATCTCCAAGGTCGGGAAGTTGACGCTCGCCAGCGTCGTGCCCTCATTGACGTACCGGATGAGACTCGTGGCGACCTCCCGCCCAATCATGTGCTGCGCCTCGACGGTGCTGCCGCCAATGTGCGGCGTCAGGAGCACGTTGGGGAGCCCCCGCAGTGGGGACTCAAAGCCCGGCCCGTTCTTGGCCGGCTCGGTCGGGTACACATCCACCGCCGCGCCGCCGAGGTGCCCCGACCGGAGCGCGTCGGCGAGCGCATCGAGGTCGACGACCGTCCCCCGGCTGGCATTTATGAGAAAGGCACCCTCCTTCATCGCCGCCAGCTGCGGCGCGCCAATCATGTTGCGCGTCGCGTCCGAGCGGGGCACGTGGAGCGTCACAAAGTCGGCCTTGCTGAGGAGGTCCTCCAGGGACTCGCACGCCACCGTGCGGGAGAGGCCGAGCACGGGAACCACGTCCCAGTAGATGACGTTCATGCCCAGCGCCTCGGCGAGGATGGACAGCTGAGAGCCAATGTGGCCATACCCGACAATGCCCAGCGTCTTTCCGCGCACCTCGTAGCAGCCCGACGCGGACTTGTTCCACACCCCCTGATGCATCGAGGCGGACACGTCGCCGAGCCGTCGGGACAGCGCAATGACCTCGGCGAGCACCAGCTCCGCGACGCTGCGGGTGTTGGAGAAGGGGGCGTTGAAGACGGGGATGCCGCGCATCTCTGTCAATCCGAGGTCCACCTGGTCCGTCCCGATGCAAAAGCAGCCAACGGCCATGAGGCGCGGGGCGGCGGCAAGCACCGCCGGGGTGACCTTGGACTTGGAGCGGAGGCCGAGAATGTGCACCGACTCCATGGCCTGCACGAGCTCCGCCTCGGAGAGCGCCTTGGAGACGGTGCGAATGATAAAGCCCTCCGCCTCAAACATCTCCACTGCCGACGCGTGAATGTTTTCGAGCAGCAACACCTCGATTTTGGTCTTGGGGAAGGAAAACTGTGTGTCGGCGGGCGGTGACGTGGACAACCGCGAGACGCCGCCAGAGCCGAGCGTCATGCGCTCCATCAAGGACGACGCAGGGGGGGGGGTACCGACGACCATGCTGCCGGGCGACGGCGCCGGCGATGACGACGCGCGGGTGCGGGAGCCGCTCGACTGGCCGAGCATGGTGGCGGAGGGGGGTAGACGACGGGTAGCGGAAAGCGAACCAGAGGAACACACTTGGGAAATGATGCCGTTAGGTGGCCCAGAGGGTGGAGCCGACTTAGCAGCGGGCGTCTTCAGGCAAGCGGCCTAGTTGCAAAGAGCAGCCGGCAGTCAGCAGCAGCAACAGCGCCGAGACCAGCCAGCCTCGATGACGACACGGCAGGGGTCCTTCCCACTGCGGACGGACGCCGGCGATCAGCGGGTGCGTCCGGAATTTGCGGTGTCCGACCCGCGGCCGATCAGCTACTGCGATGATCGCAGTCATGATGGCACCCACAGGGAATCTACTTGAATCGAGCCGCGCGGTTCCCATTGGTCCAGCGAGAACGAGAAATGGTCGTGAGCACTTCACCGGCAACTGAAGATACTGTACAATCAAGACGGATTTAGTCAGGTTATAACTGGGATGGAGAAAACAGTCTACATTCACCATATTTCTCGTATCTCTTTTCGACAATGTGAACGAAGAGGGGGTGTGAGATCATCAGCTGGCTGGAATCGACGTTTCTCCCACCCATTGGAGGAGTGAGAGAAACGCGCATTTCCGTCTCAAATGCGCGCATTTCCGTCTCACACGAGCGCATTTCCGTCTCACACGAGCGTATTTCCGTCTCACACGAGCGCATTCTCGTCTCACATGCGCGCATTTTCGTCTCACACGAGCGCTTTTTCGTCTCACACGAGCGTCGATTTGGCCTATCAACCCTACAGTTATGCATAGCCAGGCCTTCGTTAAGAGTCGAAACGGTCTCAGAAAACTGGGCAACATGCTGAGCCGGGCAAAGGAAGGACCCTCACCCTCGGGTCAGGCTCAGCAGCCAATCCAAACGTTCGTTGCTTGGATGGGATTCGGAGGGCTCCCACGGAGGTCAGAGACGCTCATCCAATTGTTGTTTGGATGGGCGATGGGCTTGGCCGGGGATGCATCGTTGTGCGGCCGCACGCGCGGGGAGGCGTGACGATGCCGTGGCCCGCCCGGTGTGTAGGTGAAGGCCGCGACCACGTTGTGAAGGGGATGCCGGTGGTGGGCCACAAAGAGCATCTCTTAAAGTGTGCAGGAGGATATCTAGGCGGCGCGAACGCGAGCGAGGACCTGTGCTTCACGTAGACGGGACTCGAGTGCAACCTCTTGGTCGCCGTCTCGCATGCGTGCGCCCGCTGTCACGCTGCCCGCCCTACGCGACCAGGCCAACCCCCTACTCCCCGCCAACCTCCCCCGCCATCCTCTCTGTTCACTGCACATTTTGTCGTTTGGTCGACGCGTGCAGCATGTCAGAGTCTGAGGAGGCGGCAGTGCAGCGCTGGAGAGCGAATTGTAGGTGCGTCCACACGTACAACTACTGCGGACACTGCCGCAGTTATCTAGGGGGGTACGTGCTGCAGCTGTGCTCCCAGGCGGTTGCGGCGGGCCGAGCGAAGGCCTGCAAAAAACCGGTCCGCACAATGGGCGTACGCCAATTCGACGCAAAGTGCACCGCATGCCTTAAACGCAAGAAGGAGGCAAAGAAGACCGAGGATAAGGATGACGACGATGACGACGATGACGACGATGACGACAATGACGACGATGACGACGATGACGACGATGACGACGGTGACGACGGTGACGACGATGACTTCGACGACATCGTTGACGTCCGGGTCGCGACTGCTACAGCGGTTGTGGTGGCAGAGGCAGCAGCGCTGGATGCGGCTGAACCGGATTGATCGAGCAATGTGTTGATGTAGAGGTGAGCGTCCAACTGCGTGTGGGTTAACAGACCGGAGGCGCTAGTAGATCAAGCTTCTTTGTATGTTGGCAGGTATGCCCGTGCATGTACGTGCTCACGTGCGAGCCTGCTGCTTGATTGCACGTTAGTTTAGTTTCTTTTTTCCTTGTATGTCTTTTCAGCATCTTGCAGGAACAGCAGCAGCAGCAGCAGAGGCAGGACAGGAAAAGAAGCACGAGACAACATACAAAAACGATGGTGCCGCAAACGTCTTTGTACTCAAGCACACCCGCCGTTTGGAGCTCAAGATGTAACCACACTAATGCCTCATCAGCCACACCAAGATCACGCCGCCTACACACGCACACGCACAAACACACAAGCACGCCCATAGGCTAGACGTCCGGTCGGAGGGTCGGCAGGGCGTGGATGAAGAGCTCGATGGCGTGTGCGCCCTGGGCGTCGCCCTCCTCGGAATCCGAGGTGCGCCACGTCACCCACGGCGGCGTGTGGCCGCCTTCAAAATCGATAAGGACCAGGGCACCCGACGACTCGTGAACAATGATGTTGTGGGGCTTGGCGTCGCCCCAAACGCAGCCACGGCTGTGGATGTGGGCCAGCGCGTCGCGCAGCTGAGCAGTCCACGTCCGCTTCTGCTCGGCAGTGGCGGCGGTCACATCGACTAGTGACTTTCCCGGCACGTGATGGAGGAGAATGGAGGCGACAGGGCCTGCTGGGTCTTCCGCGACCACAACGACGGCAGCCAGCTTGACGACGGCAGGGTGGTCCAGCTTGGACAACTTGCCGACCTCGTTCTTCAACCAATGGATCGTCCAGTGCGCGGGATAAGTCTTGTGAACAAGCTCGCGGGCACCGCCGCCATCGCCGTCGCCGTCGCCACCGCCGCCATCGCCGCCACTACGGCCGCCACCGCCGCCACCGCCGCCACAGCCACCGCTGCCAACGCCACCGCTGCCGTCTGCCACAACGCGCACGCCGTCGCAGCGGGACCCAAGCCCGCGCAGCCGTACCAGCTGTGACGGACGCACGACAGGCACACCGGGGCACGGGTTGGGGATAGGCCCCGTTTGGTTAACCACCGCGGGGTCCTGCACCGGTAGCGAATGCGGCATGGCCTCCACGACGCCCGATGACGTCGAGCAGAGTGTACGTCGAACAAGGAGTCGAGGCGGGTGGTCACCATCGTCGGAGGAGACCAGCTCTGGAGGTTCGCCCACCCACAGGTGCTCGTGCGCAAACAGGAAGCAAAGGATCGCGCGCGACGCGGCCTTCAGGGCCTCCCTGTCAGAAAACACTTCGTCCGCCTCCAGGTCCGCGCTGACGTAGAGGGCATCCATGAGCGGGTTCTCCACAGCATCCGGGATGTCCTGGTTGAATTCAACGATAAGAGAGTAGACGGGACCATCGTCACTGCCGGCGTTGTAGCCGTCCTTCGGTCGCTTCCTCAGCTGAAAATAATGGCAGGTCCAGATCCGACCGTCTAGTGATATGGACGGCGTGCAGTCGATCAGCTGCCATTGCGGAGGCACGGCGCCTTTTGCCACATTGTTCAGGATGTTCTCCATTCTTGGAGGAGGGGAGGCGGGGAGGCCCAGAGCGTCCCCACGAGCATACCCGCCGCCGACAGCTTGAGCTTCGTGATGAAGGCGTCGTTGGGCGACGCGGCGCGGTGGCAGCGTCCCCGCAGCCGCAGCTGCAGCAGCCGCGGTTGGTGACCGCCGACTCACGGCGTGGCCAAGCACCACTCACTGGCGAAGGTGTGACGGAGGACCGGGGTCGTTGCGAGACCGGCGGACGCGTGGGCGGACACGGCCAGGTCCGTACGGAAGGTGGGGTTTAGAATTCTGGGTTGAAGAATCTGATTGGAAGACGCACTAGCTTGACAGTAGTAGTTTGGACGCCCTGGGTGTAAGGTTGGCACTTGGTCGTGGGCACAGGTATGAAACACATTTGGTTGGTGACCAACCTTGGGGTCACCGTTGATTTGACCGCTTTTCACCCACAGCTGCGTGTCGTCAAGACGAGCACAGATACACGGTGTCCGGATGCCAACGATCAGCCCATCAGCGCTTCACAACGGAATGAGTAGGCGCTGTTTGCGCGCTCAGCGTGTTGCTGTCTGTGCGTATAGACTGCGCGCCACAGGACAGGCCCCCCACCCTCTTTCTTGGGCGTGTCTGGCTTGTTCCCATGTGCACGGCAGCCGCACCTGCTGAGCAACAGGCCACGGCCCCTCCGCGGTAGGCCG
>ENA-ORXC01002369-ORXC01002369.1-marine-metagenome-genome-assembly--contig:-NODE-2369-length-10367-cov-5.548688_pt1 | contig 10367 bp, 10 predicted proteins | sample MGYA00237865_ERZ511478 | MGnify/ENA metagenome assembly ERZ511478 | reverse complement strand
TCTTGAGATCCTGATGTGCGTTTCCAGTGCGCAGAGCTGCATGGGGAGACTCTGTAAGGAACTCAGATGATTCCTAGACTTGCCATTGGTCCGCATACGCGGTTGAATGATTGCAACCACTCTGCAACCGCCATTTTTTGGAGGCCAGCAATAAAGTCATCCTTAACGAGTTCCATTCATGTTGGGCTGAGGTGGCGAGCTCCCAGCTCTGTAGAGATCACGAGAACAGCAACAACGCGCGTTCGTAGATGCCGCAAGACCCGATTTCCTCCTCAAATGGGCCGCAATCGCCTATTCCGGCAGGACCTCATTTGATCCCCAGGATGACCTCTTTTGATCCATTTTTCTTTTAGAGTAGACACTAGTTAGCAGTTGGTGCAGGGTGTCGACCCTTGCCTTTAACCAAACCAAATTTAATCAAATACTTACGTTGATGGTAACTTGGGGATAGTTGGGTGCGAGAAATTCAAATCGCATTTCAGCGCCTGCAACGCGTTTCCTGAAGGGGATGCTTGCACACATACAATCTGGCCGATCGGCCTCTTGCTGAACGCTGATCGGATGACTAAGATCGTCGATCGGACCTATCCAAACGCTCGGAACCATCGACCGCACTACTAAATCACATCGATTGAAGCGTCAGGAGCAACGATCGGAGTTAGCGAGTCGTAATTGTGCTGCGCTTAAGCGGCAACTTGTGCCAACGTGTTTTTCCTCGGGATTTTCGATCACGGACATTTCTCAGAACATCGAAGTCATGATACAGCTCCAGGTCTCGAGAGACCATGCCAACACAACGCATGGGAGCGAGCAGTGCCGTGCCTACCCGGCACGCCTCAGGCCATAAAGCGTATGTGAATTGTGGCCCCCATGGGGCTTCTCTGTAAACGACAGTGGGGGGGGGGCGCAGAGTCGTCCCCGGACCGCGTGGCCGCCGGGCGTGGTTCGTGTGCCCGTGAGTGCAGCGCACGCACATAAAGGCGGTCTCCGTTTCTCTTCCCGGCAGAGGCCAGCCCCGGCGCACGCTGCTATACAGAGTCCTCTAGTCGCTCCTGTTTCCACACGCGACACGCCCTCGCGCGCAGGACGCCGCCCAAAAAGGCGTTTTCGGGTCGCATCCCCGCGCACCTCTGGGCAGTACCACAGTGCCCTGAGCTGGCGCACTACAGCCTCCACCCGCACGCGTGATGCCGTGTCTGTCAACGCCCCTGGACGGTCCCTCCCTCCGTCAGTTGACCACTACTGTCGCAATGTGTCACCATCAGCAATTGTTAGTCGTCGCTCACCAATTGGTGACCACATGAAGCAAAGCAATCACCCAATAAGCACTGGTCCAAGAAAAGCTAGCATATAGTCACACACATACCAGAACAAGACACATACGAAGTGGACAACAGTTCGAACATGCCCACAGTGGGTTCCGAGACCAAAGGCAACAGTGGAAAAGACCATAACGCCAGGTAGCTGGGCAAATGCCCTTTCCACCGCAGTCCGTGTCTTTCAGCCGGCCTGGTAAGAGTAGACAGACGGTAGCGGGCCGCCGACGCGGGCGACGCGGCGCGATACCATTTCCTTGAGCGCAAATACTTGGTGCTCAACAAGATGCTGAGTGTGTGCGTATATGATGGCGTTTCCGTTCTTCTGCCGAGCGACGACGATCATGGAATTCACGTACGCTACCCGCCACCACCATTCTTCGCGCGTCGCCTCCTGCATGCGCACGCGTGACAGCGGCGGGCAGGAAGCGGGGGGACGCGGCTTAATGCGCATGATGAGGCTGCGCCGCGCGAAGACGCCACGACTGGCGACTGCAACGCTCATGCGCAGGGCGTCCGCCAGCTGCGCCTCTTTTCCGATGCGCAGAGATCCGGTCAGGGAGAGCTGGCGGCGACCTTGCAAACGCGTTGAAGCCAACGTCAGAGTCGGGCTCCAATGGGCAGCGTCTGTCCACAGGTGCGCCTCTTCAAACGCCGTGATGCCCCCTTGGCGCTCGTTCAAGGCCCGCAGCAGAGAATCGCGGTGGCAAAGCGCCTCAGGTGACAACACAAGAGCCTGCAACTGCCTCTCTTGAAGAAGCTGACGCAGCTCGACTCGGTATGCTGCGGTACGTGAGCCTGACAAAGACCTCGCCGTCACGCCAGCTTTGTTCAACAGACGGGCGTGTTGAAGCGCAAGGCCTCTGAGAGGGACAAGCAGTACAGAACGGGCTCGCGTTTTCTGATAAAGAAGGGCACCGGCGATCCTAAGCACGCAAGTCTACAAAGCCTCGAGAAAGCAACAACACGTGGACAATGAGAACAGGATATCTTAGTTGCTGTGTGGCACCCGAGAGAATTCGCCAGATGCATTGCTGATCCTCGAATGTTGTCTTGGTGGACCGAGACTGAGTTGCGGACCGACGCTCTCCACCAATCAGATGCGCCCCTGGGATTGACTTGGAGCTTCTGATGGCTTACATGTGCCCAGACGGCCTGGAAATCGACATCAGCTCCTCATTTTTTCTGTACTTCTGGCAAGGAAACAGTCGATAATCTCCAGATCTCGCTTGGGCAGCTTGCTCCGTGCCAAGAAAAGCGGATCAAGCGGAAGAAAACAGTGAGTTCTCCTGCATGCAATGTCCGGGAACCGAATGCGGGCTTTCTATTTGCTTCGATGCCCTCTTACTGTCGTTTTAGACCAATAGAATGCTCATATTCACAGTCAGTCTCTGTCTTTGTCCGCTAGAACAAACTTCGGGGATCAGCAATATCTACCGAGCACAACAAGAGATCAGCAATAGCCAAGACGTCGCAAACGTCGCCAGATCCGGTGGCCATAACCGAAATGACGGCTGCACTCGGCTCATTCGCATGAACGACGTCCGCGATGGCTTCTAGCTGGCCGTCACGGAGCAGATCCAGATCAAAGCACTCACGTAAAAGGTGCCGGGCGCTCCGGGGAACTCTTGAGCGATCCATAGCCGGTGGACGCGACGCAGCCCGGTACCGCCCCGATGCACGGCCAGAGACGTGGCCATGCCGCGCTGTGGCGGCGACGTGCCTTGCAAAGACCCGACTGTTCGCCAACCATACCACCTGAACTGGAGGACCCGAGTGCCTATTGACCAATCAGCTGGTTCGCAAAGGTAACAAATTGAAACCCAGTTTCGAACGACTGGAAGTACAGCGTAGTGCGTACGTATTTCAAGATTCTGAACAATTACATCTCATGATTTGACAGTGGCCAAATTATAACACAAGAAGCACAATAAGCAACCTTATTGCGAGCTCACCGCCACCACGACCGCCATCGCTCAAGAGCTTTCTCTCAGGTGCGCTACTGCGCCAGGCGTGATCTGTTTTTGGCTGCGAATGCCTGAACCTCGCAGACTGGTGCGCGCACCAAGCTTTGCGCACCAGACACTCAAGCGAGGGTCCTCGAGGACATCTCAGAACGACTTCTTCTCCACCAACTGAGCATCCAAATTTTAGTGCACACGCAGAATCACGCTACCCTAACCGTATGGTCTTTCACATCATCAAAAACTATTTTCCGGACTTACCGGTTGTTCTCGAACCTGGACACCCGAAGTCGTCTTCCTGCTGTCACTTTTCTACCCGTTTATTCCCCGTCGTCCCCTCCGTGTGGTTCACACTGGCGTGGTTTGATTATTGATATCTGCAACGCTTCTCGACCGTCCGCCTCGTCGGCCGTGGCCCCCGTGACGCCGTCCCCCACGTCGGGCGTCGCTCGCGCGACACCGTCCGCCTGGTCGGCTGCCGCCCCTATGACGCCGCCCGCTGCCTTGGCCGTGGCCTCCACACCGCAACCTTTCACGACGGTCGGCGACACGCCTACACCCGGCGCTCCGGACCCTGCGGTAGCCGAGACAACCACCGGCGCCAAGCCGGACACCGCAAGCCGCGCCGATACTACGTCCGTCGCTGCCAGCTGTAACTTCGTGGGGGTCACCACCGCCGGAGACCGCGCTGTCTTTCTTCTCGTGCTTTTGTACGCGGCAGCTGCCCGAGGAGACGCGGTGCAGCAACCGGCCGCCTTCGTTTCGACGCGTGAAGCCGCCATCGGCGCCGTCCTAGAATCGCGCCGCGTCATCGCGGCGCACGCAGCTGATGTGACGGCTCGTACGGCTAGTACCTCTTCGGAAGGAGCTGTCGGGGATCTCAGAGAGGCAATCAGGGAGGCACAGGACCTGACTGTGTTGCGCGGGGTTGCACGCGCGCAGAAGGCAAGCCTCGACGCGGCCTTTGCGGCCGAGGAAAGACTCTTGAAGCGGCCAAACGTCAACAGCGTCGTCCATCGTCAAGCGGCGGGACGGTCTTCCCGACGAGGGGAGCTTCACAAGACGGTATAGGGCATGTTTGCATCTTATTCTTTGTGTTGCTTTCCCACTATGACTGGCTCTATGATAAAGGTAGTGACCGTGTCAACACGGTTCAGAAAAGGAGAGATAAACGGAAGAGACACAGCCAAGCTCTCCTAAAAAGTAGCTGCGTCGTTCCGCAGGGCAGGCCCAAGGTTTCCGAAGTCCTGTGGAGCCGGAAAAGCATCACCCTCAGCGTACCCGTGACGCCACCAGGCCCACACCTGGCGCTTCTTTAAGACGAGAGGCCGGCTCAAACGCTGGACAAACGAAACCATAGAACCCTCAGAAAGCGCCCGCGACCCAATGAACACAAACACCCAAAACAGAACACGACGCAGGCGTCCCCACCCGTACGCGTCCGCCTCTGCAAACACAGACGCCGCCACCAACATCTGAGCGTCCGTGTTGCTGAAAAGCAGGCAAGCCGTCAACCAGAGATGCTTCTGGGGAACGGCTGCGGGGGTCTGTCCGAGCAGCAGAAGGCACCCCACATGTGCAAAGGTGACGACGAACGCGAAAAACGTCAAGAAACGCTCGCCTGGCAGCTGGTGCTCGGCCTGACGCGTAGACAGCACCAAAAGAGCGACCATCGCGACATCCTCCGACTCTCAGGACGGCTCCGAACTTGTTGTCACGAAGAATGTCACGACGGCATGGGCAGCGGCGGGCAGCCACTCCATGTCCGCTCCTGAAGCATATGCAAGAAGGCGGACACACAATCCAGATACCGCAAGAAGGAGAACAGCACAATAAAAAGAAGCTTCAGTCGATGCTAACGTGACGGTTATGAGCGAGAAAACTTAGCATTTGTCGTGAACGGAGCAGTAGAGGGCTATTTGCACCAGCAGTCGGTTGTCCTCCTCCCCTGCTCTCCTCCAGGCCCACATGCGCACGACAAGCAAGCAAGAAGAACGAGCGCCGGGATTACCCTGACGTGAGGCTGCGAAGGAGAACAAGGCGCAGGAACGAAAGGCGTTGAGCGACTATCGGTGAGGAGACCCTGGGTGGCAGGGAGGGGACCCCGCCGGCCACCGACCACCGCCAGCGGAGCACTGGGTCGTCTCCCATGTGTCTGTGCATGCGTTGAAATCGGACTGAAAGCGCGTACGCGAAAACACCCCAGTCACCGTTCAATGAAGACTCGATGACAGGCAGCGTCAATTGTCAGGAAGGATATCAAACTAGAACAGCGCTGTGGTACGCAACCACGTCCGCGACCAATAGATTTCACGCATGGCGCTGGACGCCGTTGTTCCTAGTTGTGTGGGCCCGTGATGCTTGCCTTTGTACAGGCCCCACCCACTACGCGGATGGCAGCCAGCTTTTTTTTCTGTAAGAGGTTGGCACTGCCTCGCGGTGTCTTGGTCACGCAGGCCTGAGCGATGCTCGGCTGTTTCTGCTGCTCACTAGGCATGCTTCTTGGCCCCACCTCCATGTGCTGTAGGGAGCCTTTCCTCAGAGGCGTTGCGCGCCGTTTGCTGTTCACAGGGCTCTCCCTCCTCACATCGCCTGATCAAATTCGCGATAATTGCAAGCTAGATGGGCTCGGAAATTGCTGTGGGGCCTGTTCTCAATTACATCAGAACCGGCCAGAGCGCCGCTGTCCAATGGAGCAAGAGCCTTCATAGCTGACAACGATCTTTGATGGATCCATGGCGCTTGCGTGCTCTGCCGCCGCACCACCTGCACACCGCGCTGGCATCCAATCTTGTACCCTACGTCATGTAGTATAATACATTTCGCTGCATATGATATGCTCACACGCACTGTTTCTGGCGCCCCGTTCCAAGTCACATTTCCTGTTTCGATGGCTGCTCCTGGTGTGTGTGGGAAACTACGGCTCGTAACAAGCTATCCATAAAAGGTGGTTGAGAGTAGAGGCGGCGGCGCCTCCATACCGCTTTGACATTCCTATGGAGGCTCAGTCCCAAGATGAGCGCTCCAAAGAAACTCTTGCCCATGTCCTGAGAGCTGTCTTCGGAATGAGAACAACCATCAGCTAGGAGTGACTGCGCCTGTATTGGAGCCTAGGGTGATAGCGCCCGCGCCGCGATGTGCATTGAAACACTCGATGCGTCCGTGTGGCGAAACGCAGCACAAGAACATCGTGCGGGCACTGCGGCTGCAGGAGAGCACTCGAACCCGTTCTGCTAGCAGTTTTAGGTTTCTGCACATCACCATGCCCTTCTTCCTGTCCGTAGCGCCCTGGGCGTGGACCAAGAATATGCGCCCGGTGCTCTCCGCCCTCCGCGCGGCCCACTTCCAGCTTATGGGCTACTTTGATGACCACGGCGCCTTCGCGCCAGGAAGGCGGCCAGTTTCCAAGCGCGACGCGGCCGCGGGGTTCCGGCAGGTGGCGCTGCTCTGCGACAAGCTCGGGCTCAAGCTGCACCCCGCCAAGGGGGAGCGCGAGGGCACCCAGCAGCACACCCTTATTGGGTACAACATCGACACCGCGGCCACCTTGGTGAGCCTGCCCGACTCCAGGGTTGCCAAGCTACGGGGCGGTCCAGCTGCGGCTTTGGGCGCGGCGAGGAAGAACCGCTGGTGGGTGCGGCGCAAGTTGTTGCAGAGCGTGGCGGGAATAATTGTCTCCGGGTCTTTGGCAATTCCCGAGGCGAGATTATTCGCTCGGTCGATCTACGACGACCTGGCGGCGCACCCCACCGGCGGTGACTGCCAGCTGTCCCACCAGTCCATCCGCGACCTACGGTATTGGGCCAACTTTGGGCGGCACGGCCACGTGCGGCGGATCTGGGCGGCGCCGGCGTCGCACACCCTCCACACCGACGCCTCCTCCTTCGGGTAGGGAGGAATTTTGGACGGGGACACCCCGGTACGCGGCCTCTTTACCGGCGAGCCGGCGGCCTGGCACATCATAATCAAGGAGGTGGCTGCCATATGGCACACTCTGACGGCGCTGGGCAACCGCGTCAGTACCGGCGACCGCCTTCGGATCTTCACAGACTCCCAGGTGGCACTCCATGCTACCAACGCGTTGGTGTCCCGCTCCCTGACGTTGTGCGCCGAGGTGCGTCGGCTTCACGCGGTGGCGCAGGACTTGGGCGTCACACTCGACGCCGAATGGATCCCGACGGCCGAGAACGTGTGGGCTGACAAGTTGAGCCGGGCCGAGGAGTCCACTGACTGGCAGTTGGACCGGACTTTCTTCGACACGCTGGATTTCAAGTACGGCCCCCACACAATCGACCGCTTCGGGACGGCGTGCAACACGCTGCTGCCGCACTACAACTCGCCCTTTCAGGACTTCAGCGACCTGCCCGCCGACGCGTTATCCCAGCAGTGGGGGGGGGGGCACAACAACTGGATCAACCCCCCCTTCGACCGCATCCCGTTGGTCTTGGACAAGATGAAGACCGACGTGGCGAAGGCGACGGTCGTGCTGCCAGTGTGGCGGACGCAGCCGTGGTGGACCCCGGCGCTGACGGCGGCCGAAGAGGTTTGCTGCCTCCCTCGTCGGGCGGACCTGTTCTTCCGCGCCGCGGCCGGAGCGCAGGCGCCCCGGCCCCACTGGACTCTGCGCCCTCCGGTTCACACGCGGAGGGCGGGACCGGCGGCGGCCACCTGGACCCGCGCGGCCACTGCAGTCGGTCGCCACAAGTTTGGGGCTGGCCTTGGCGGAGCCCAAGCCGCCGCAATGTTGGCCGACCAACTGGCCGACTCCACCAAGGACGCCTACGCCAACAAGTGGGCCAACTTTTTCGGCTTCTGCGAGGCCAGCGGGTACCCCTTCCTCCCAACCACGACGGAGGTCGTAGCCTGCAGGGTGGGGGAGCTCTACGAGCGGGGCACGGTCGCCCCGGGCACACTCCAGAACTACCTCACCCCCATCAACGCCGTGAACGCGCTCTTCCGGATGGAGAAGCCCGCCGTCGGCCCGCTCCTGCTCGCGGTCACGCACGGGTACGCCCGTCGGTACGCAGACGCACACGAAGGGCTCCGGGACAAGCGCAAGCCACTGCCCGCGGCGGCGCTCATGCGGATGGTGGGCCTCGGCGGGGCCACCCCAGACCCTGCGCTGAGAAGACGCATGGCTGGGCTGGCCCTGTCGGCGCTCACTCTCTGCCGCCCAGGCGGAGGGGCCAATCTCCGCCTCCAGGACGTCACCCTCAAGGCGTCGCATCTGCTGATCCAGGTGCCAAAATACAAGCACGGGGCGCGAGCCAATCCGCGTGCCCCGCCGTCCGGCCGCAACCACCGACCCGGCCTATGACCTTGTCCGGAGCCATGTCGCCGCGATGCAGCTCGTCGACGCCCGGCCGGACCAGCCTTTCTTCTCGCCAGTCGGCGGCCTCCTGCCGCTTCCCACCGAGGTGGCCACGTCCTGGATGCGCGAGGGACTCACCCTGCTGGACATCCCGACCCCCGACGCCTGCACCTACAGCGGGCACTCCCTCCGGTCGTGCGCCGCCACCAGCGCGCGCGCCATCGGGCTGGTGCTCGACGCCATTGCGACGCTGATGGGGATGCGGAACAAGGACACAACGACAGTCACGGAGATCTACGTTGACGCCCTCACGGCCCCCGACGACGCCGCCCGGGACCTGTACGACCGCTACCTGGTCAACCGGCGGTAGCGGCCCCATCTGCGCTTGTGGCACCTACTCGGGACCGGCCCCCACCGGGGTATGACGGAGTTGGAGCCTGCGGAGCCACGGGGTAGCCCGCGGGGGGCTCAGTACCCCATGGGCGCCCACGGGTCGTGGCGGGCGCGTGTGACCCTGGGGGCTTTTTGGCCCCACACCTAGGCAGGGTGCCAACCCTGCCCCGGCAAACAGCCACGCGCGCCGCCGCCGGTCGCCGGCGCCGTTGGCGGCGCTTCATCAGCGCCGCCGCCGGCGGTCACCACCGCGGGGAGGACGCCGGCAAGCACTTTCCGGCCTCACCACCCACCTTCCCCGGCCTGTCACCCCGGGGCTCCGTCGTTTTTCCGTCCCCCGGTATGAGCTGGCCACTCTGTGGCCTGCCCTCTTTCCGACCTGTCCTTGTGCTGAGGGGACAAGGGCCATCGCGAGTGTACGCTCGCTTGGGAAAACCGTCGAACTATCCGATTGTTTCCCACTGAATTGTAAGGATTAAAATATCGACAGTTCTTGGCACCTACTCAAGACCGGCCCCCACCGGGGCATAACTTTAGTTGGGTTCTGCTGAATGAAAAGGCCTCCCATTTAATGTTTCGGTATCCAACTTATCTCACAAGTCATGGGGTTGTACAATTGTATTGACGATTACATCTTGGCCCGCCCGTGCGTCATTTCTTCGCTAGATTTTCAGACGAGCCGTGCCTGCGTCTGAGTGGAAGAGCCCCATCAATCAACTCGTATGACTACGAGTGGTGCAACGCACCGGTGCCATAGTACAGTACGCACCTGCGGCTGAATTGCCGCACACTGGCTCCATTGCCAAACGACACCACTCGTGCGCTGACACCGGGCCAGAGGCCAGACCCCGACGCTGCGCTGTGACGCCGTCTGCCAGAGAACTGGACACCGTCGCGCCTCTACCGCCGCGTGCCCTCGCCCCCTCGGCGCCCGTGCGGCGGCCCCTGCTCCCCTGCCCCCCCGCCCGTGACGGCCCGGGCTGGGGACGCGTCGTACGATCGCCAGCCAACGGGACGTGCTCCGCGTTGGCGCCAGCCGGTCTCGCCGTCATGGCCTGCAGCAACTGCGGCAGTGGCGACGGAGGCGGCTGGTGGTGACGTGCGGTTACCTGCTTCTCGTGCCGGGACCCTCTTCCATTGCCTCCTCCTGCGCGGTGCCGCCATGTTGGCACATCCCGTCTTCCCGTTCGCCTTTCGTCTCCTCTCTCTTGTTTTCCCATTTCACCGCCCCTTTTCCCACGGTTTCCGCCCTTTCGACGGGCCACCCCGTGACGTTGTCTGGCTCAAACCGTCAGGCGGGGTGGGTTACGAGAAAATTCTCGACTGGCCTCCATGGAAAGAGCCTCTCCCGAGACGTTCTTGGCTGACAACTGCTTAGTACCT
>ENA-ORXC01002368-ORXC01002368.1-marine-metagenome-genome-assembly--contig:-NODE-2368-length-10367-cov-57.503984_pt1 | contig 10367 bp, 14 predicted proteins | sample MGYA00237865_ERZ511478 | MGnify/ENA metagenome assembly ERZ511478 | reverse complement strand
GGTTCAAAATTGTGAATGGAGAATCCGTACGGAAAGTTATACCCATCCCAACCTACAACATCAAAAGGATGCCCAATGTAGACCATTTCATGTATAACTCCCTGTTTCTTCACTTTTATCAAGTGCTCATTAGTATCTGTAAACGTTTCTAAATTCTCTGGCAATTTATAATCACGCTCGCAAAAAGGAGAATGCTCCAATAATTGACCAAACCAATTACGATATCTTTTTGGCGTATATATAGGCGAGTACGATTCCGCAAACAAAATACGATTGTCTTCACCATCAAAATCTATTTGATAAATCGTTCCTCTTGGAATGATTAGATAATCGCCATACTCAAACTTAATCTGCCCAAAAATAGTTCTTAATACCCCTGTGCCTTTATGTATAAAGAGCATTTCATCTGCATCGGTATTCTTATAGAAATACTCACGCAACGATTTTCTTGGTGCAGCTACCCCAATAATAATATCACTATTGACCAAAAGTGGTTCTCGAGCATCTAAAAAATCATCTTTTGGTGCCGTATTAAAACTCACTAGTTTTAACGAACGTATATTCTTCTCCAAGGCTATTTTTGGTGAAACATCCGTACTTTTCAATATCTCCTTAACCATTGTTGGTCGGTTATGGTGATATAGTAAAGAGGACATACCGTCAAAGCCAATAGTACCGAACAATTGTTCTGAGTACAATTCGCCATCTGGTTTTCTAAATTGCGTATGCCTTTTAGGTGGCAACGCTCCCTGTTTATGATATATAGGCATATACGTTCGTTATTCTAGTTAATACTCTACTTTTAAAAATACGTTATTCTTAAATGCTTAAGAAATTTGTTGAACTTATAAAGTTCCTCTTAATTCTTGCTCACGCTCAATCGCTTCAAACAAAGCTTTGAAATTTCCTTTTCCAAAAGAAGTAGCGCCTTTACGTTGAATGATCTCAAAGAACATGGTTGGTCTTGCCTGTACGGTTTTTGTAAAAATCTGTAACAAGTACCCTTCATCATCACGATCTACCAAAATACCTAGTTTTCTAAGTGACTCAATATCTTCATCAATTTCACCAACTCTATCCGTCAATACATCATAATAGGTGGTAGGTATCGTCAAAAACTCGACACCTCTACTTTTAAGATCAGATACCGTTTTTACAATATCATCGGTAGCAACTGCAATATGCTGTACTCCTTCACCTTCATAGAACTCTAAATACTCATCTACTTGAGATTTTTTCATACCTGGTGCCGGCTCATTGATCGGGAACTTAATACGACCATTGCCATTACTCATCACTTTACTCATTAAAGCAGTATAATCCGTAGAAATATCTTTATCGTCAAAAGACATGATCTGCTTGAAGCCCATAACATTGGCATAAAAATCTACCCAAAAATTCATTCTACCTTCTTCAACATTACCTACCATATGATCTACAAATTTTAATCCTGTAGATGTTGGTTGATACTCACTTTCCCATTTTTTATACCCTGGTAAAAATGTACCATTGTAGTTTTTACGCTCCACAAAAATGTGAACTACCTCACCGTAAGAATAGATACCAGATGTTACCACTTCGCCGTCATCATCTTTCTCGGTTTTAGGCTCCATATAACTTTTGGCACCTCTTTTCATAGCCTCTTCATACGCATAGGTAGCATCATCTACCCACAGCGCAGTGACTTTTACTCCGTCACCATGCTTATCTATATGCCTACCTACATCAGTACCACTTTTTAAAGGGGAGGTCAATACCAATCTAATTTTATCTTGCTCTACCACATAAGATTCATAATCCCTACTACCGGTTTCCAAACCTTTATAAGCCAAAGATTTAAAACCAAATGCTGTTTTGTAATAGTGTGCCGCTTGTTTAGAGTTACTTACGTAAAGCTCTAAATAATCCGTACCGTTGATAGGCATAAAATCTTGTGCCTCTTTATGATCGTTTTGTGCTACTGTTGTTGTTGACATAGTTCTGGGTTTTATATTTTATTTCGTTTATTGTTGCTTCTGCAACATATATATTAAATTTTTTTATACTGTTGTGGCTTGAGATTTCATCAATACCTCTAATGCTGCCAAAAGTGCTTTATTAGCTTCTCTTACCCCAAATGAAATTCTAACTTTTCCCGGAGCTCCAAAATTACCTACTGGGCGCACCATAATACCTCGTTGCTCTAAAAACGAAGTAAAATCCATATCATTGATAGGAGGATCTATTAGTACAAAATTACCTTGTGCAGGCCAGTATTTTATGTTTAAGGCATCAAGTCCATTTAAAACGAACCTTCTTTCTTCTTTAACCAACGCTACGGTCTTATTCACAAAATCAACATCTTCCAATGCAGCGATTGCCCCTTCTAAAGCCATGGTTGACAACAAAAAAGGCTTGCAAATTCTGCGCATGTAATTACTAAGTTCTAAAGGAGCATAGCAATACCCAACTCGTAAACCGGCTAGACCATATGTTTTTGAAAAGCTATTGATCGCTATTACATTCTTACCCTCCACTACAAATGGTAAGCCAGATGTGTAATCTTCAGCTTCGGCAAAATGTCTATACACCTCATCTAATACCAACACTACATGCTCAGGTAATTTTTCAATAAAGCTTCTTAAATCTGCCATTGGAATATAGTTTCCTGACGGATTATTAGGGGATGCAAGAAATACCAACTTTGTTTTATCTGAGATAGCTTCAAGAATTCCGTCCAAATCATAATCGTAATTCTCGGTCATTGGTACATTAATCGCCTTTGCGCCCATCCAACGGGTAAAAGCAGTATAGGGCAAAAAACATGGTTGACTAACAATTACCTCATCGTCTTCATTCAAAAATGCCTTAGAAATCATATCTATAATTTCTGAGCCACTATTTGCTGAGATAAAGTTATCTGCAACTAAAGCGCCATCAAAGTCCTTTACCAAAGCTTCACGCAACCTTATATCCGTATTATCTGGATAGAAACTTAAATCATCTAAGGTATTTGCTAATGCTTCTTTCACTTTTGGGGAATACCCTAACGGATTTTCATTAGATGAAAGCTTGTGTACCGTAACACCATCAGGCATTACAATTTTCTTTCCGCCACCTTTATAAGTACTATCCTCTAATATATATTTCTTGAAACCTAGTTGCATATTTCTACTTCTTTTGACCAATTTATCCGTAGTAAATATACACTTTTTTTTAATTATTGTTGCATTAACAACAATATTAACGATAAACTCTGTTACTTTTGGAGGAATAATACTTGGATTATGGACAGGACGGAAGGATTTGGAGTATACATTGATCGCACGCTTAAAAAGGTTCAAAGTACTTTTTTACAAGTGTTTGCAGAAAATAATATTGATCTGACCATTGAGCAATGGGTAATTCTACAACGCGTACATTTAGAAGGTAAAGAAGCCTCACAGGCAGATATTGCCAAATCTAACTTTAGAAATAGGGCAACAACTTCTAGAGTTATTAGCGGATTATGCAAAAAAGGCTTCTTACGAAAGTCTAGATTTAGAGATGATCAAAAAAGATACAAACTTGTTATTACAGAAGAAGGTTCGGCACTCATAAAACAAGTAATGCCCTTTATTACCGATTTAAGAAAAGTTAGTACACTGGGTATCACTGAAGAAGAATTTGAAATTTTCTATAAAGTTCTTGATCAGTTATGGGAAAACTTTGACCAATATGAAGGTCGTTCATAGCTGTATTTTAGCATATAAAAGAAATAATTAAAATTTTATTGATTTTGGTTTTACCAGTCTATAAAAATCACTAAGTTTGCACCCACATTTGAAAAAATGGTGTCGGTCGCATAGCTCAGCTGGATAGAGCATCTGCCTTCTAAGCAGACGGTCGGAGGTTCGAATCCTCCTGCGATCACTCAAAAGCCCCTTTTAGGGGCTTTTTTGTTTTATATACATTATTCATTTATTCATCCTATCAAAAATTTTTAATGTCTTTTTTGTTTTTTGACATTTTTATTATTTTTGCCGATTAAGACCAATTTCATTTTAGATGTATACATTGACCTATGAATCTGTCGCTACAAGTAGATTAACGAGCGCAGAAATGGAAGAATTACTTGAAAAGGCACGCGCAAATAATCAACGTGATGATATTACCGGCTGCCTGATCTATTACAAAGGTGGCTTTGTTCAATTATTGGAAGGAAGTAAAGAAAAAATCGAAACCCTTTACGATAAGATTAAAATGGACCCTCGCCATAAAAATGTTACGCTATTTTCCGATGATGAAATTAGTAAGAGAACTTTCCCTAATTGGGGCATGGCTTACTACCCAATTGACGAAAACAACACTAATAAGTATGAGTACGAGCAATTTAAGAGAAACCTAATTTTAATGGCGGACCTTATTGAACCTACAAATGTTACGTCAAAACAGTTTTGGATAAAAATCAAAACCATGATTGCCGAGCCACCGATGTAGTTTTTCAGCTATCTGATTTTTCTTGATTTTCCTTCTCGTTAGAATCACTGCTTTTTATAAGCGGGTGATCGGTAATACCCAAGCCTATTATTTTAATAATATTCATAATGGTATTATATAACATGAGCACCACTACTATTAAAGCAGAGCTTAGTATAGCACTTACACCAATTGTAATGTAATAAATAGCATCAAAATAGCTTTCAGGTATATTTTCACTCTCTGTAACAGGTAAATTAAATACCAAAAAGAATAGTAACGAGGCTATAAAAATAGCAGTATCAAGCTTTGCAATCTGCATGATATGCATATAGTGATCGTTCTTCAACTTTGAATTTGTACCTGAACTAACTCCTAATAAAGTTAACATCAAAGCAAGTATGGTTGCAGATGCCAACACAATGGTATTACACAAGGTATTTAAACCTGTGAGACTAGATTTAATTAACACTTTGGCTTCATACCCACTTAGATTACCAAGCATTAAAGTTCCCATACCTATAAATGCCAAAGAAATGACACCACCAATGATTGCCCGTTTTGTGTAACCTGAAATATTTATATCCATCTTCTGATTAGAAAAATTAATGTTTATATAGTTTGACTTTAAACGTGCATTAAAAATCTTGCCAATACCCAAGTAACGGTAAGACCAAAGATCATGTGTGCCACCATTAATTGTATAAAAAAGTACATCCAGTCTATTTTTGGCGGATTATCATGATAGCTGATCATAAGAGACCACCCTGCAATACCGATGATACCTAAAATGAATCCCAGAAACAATCCCGTCCAAATGAAAATACCATCAGCTAAGTAAAAATAATAGGAATACAGTATTGCTGCCATGCTTATACCGATAGCAAAATGTATAATCCAACCTAAGTAATGATTATCCCCTATACTAGTTGAAGTAGACCTTAAACGTTTAATGAGTCCGTTTAATAAGTGGGCTTCATTAAACTTGTGACCCGTAAGTGATTCTACCACATGGCTGAACCCGGTCATAACAATGGTTCCCAAAATTCCAGAAAAAAATATCGCCAAAATAACCATAGCTGAATATTTATTTAATTGATTAGGAATTAGAAAATTAAATAATTTTTAGCCCCAAAAATCATCAGAAACGAATTGAACAAAGAATAATTTCTTATGGATTACTTTTTCAATTAGAACCCTATTACATTCATTTTGAATAATAGAAGTCATGTATTTATAAATGCTGTATGTCTTAAAAAAACCAATCGTATTCATGGAAGAAATTATCGGAACACTTGCAGGTATTTTTACGACCATTGCTGCAGTACCGCAAATATTTAGAGCTTGGAAAACTAAAAAAGTAGATGATGTTTCCCCTAAAATGTTTTTAGTACTTACCATAGGTGTTTCGCTATGGACCGTTTACGGTATCATGAAACAAGACGCCCCTATAATTATTACTAACGGAATTTCTACTCTATTAAATATTACGATGCTTTTTCTCATTCTAAAATTCAAAAAAAAATAAATATGAAAGAACTATTCAATACTTCATGGGAAACTGTAATGCTAATTTCTGCCAGTGCAATTGGTATTTACTTGGCAATAATTCTGCTTACCAGAATTATAGGAAAACGAAGTTTTTCAAAGATGTCTAGTTTTGACTTTGCCATGACAGTTGCGGTGGGATCAATCGTTGCCACTACTATATTATCCTCGTCAGTAAAATTAATTGAGGGTTTGGTGGGTTTAACAATGGTGTATGTGCTTCAAATAAGTATAGCCTTGGCCCGTAGAAATAAAACAGTTCAAAACATTGTGGACAACTCTCCGCTACTATTAATGGATGGCGAAAAAATTATATCATCGAACTTAAGAAAAGCTAGAGTTACGGAAGGTGACCTTAGGTCAAAATTAAGGGAAGCCAATGTTACTCAACTCAGCCAATTTAAAGCAGTGATTTTTGAAACTACCGGTGACATATCCGTCTTGCATAAAAAAGATGATTCTACCTTAGACTTATGGATTATGAAAGATGTTAAAAGAGAATAGCATCACTATTTACCCGCTTTTACTTCAACAAGAAAACCACATTGAGCTTTTTTGATCACATTATTTCTTCATACCGTATAACGCACAACTTCTAATTAAAAGAGCAAAGCATTTTTGAGTTCGAATTTTAATTTCAAGAAAGAAATTATATCACATTAAAATTCAACATTATGAAATCAAAATATCAAAATTGTATAGAAGCCTGTCAACAATGTTTTATTGATTGCCAAAATTGCACGGTACAAATGGCCGCATTAGAGAGTATGAACGATTGCCCCAAATGCTGCATGCAATGTGTAGATGCTTGCTTAAGCACGATAAAGTTATTAATAGCAGACAGTCCTTTTGCCTCAAAACAAGTAGCACTATGCGCTGAAATTTGCGAATGGTGTGCAGAACAATGCCAACAACATGATCATGAACATTGTAAAGATTGCGCAGCATCTTGTATGGCATGTGCCGAAGAATGCAGAAAACTTGCAGCATAAGTAGTAATTATTAAATCTAAGAATATGGAAAATATAACAATAAATAAAAATCAAGAACAGGCAAAACAACCGGGTGAAGAATTTAAAATGAAGCCTGAACCGGTAACCATACGTGAAAGCTACAAAGGCAGTGATAAGTTAAAAAACAAAGTTGTATTGCTAACCGGTGGTGATAGCGGCATAGGCAAAAGTATTGCGGTGCATTTTGCTAGAGAGGGTGCTCTAACAGCCATCATTTATTTGAACGAAGAGAAAGATGCATTACAGACCAAGATTGAAATTGAAAATGAAGGCGGCCAGTGTCTTTTACTTCAAGGTGATGTTAAAAATGAACAATTTTGCAAGAAAGCTATAAACGAAACTATATCAAATTTTGGATCTTTAAATTGTGTCATCAATAACGCCGCAATGCAGTTTCCTACGGAGCATATTGAAGATATTAAAACAGAAAATCTTCATACTACTTTTGAAACCAATATTTACCCTTATTTCTATATCGTTAAAGCGGCTATGGAGCACTTAAAAGCAGGCGACACTATAATAAACACTACTTCAGTTACCGCTTATAGAGGTTCTGAACACCTTATTGATTATGCCAGTACCAAAGGTGCCATTGTCTCATTTACAAGAAGCTTATCAAAATCGTTGGCAGAAAAAGGTATTCGTGTTAATGCAGTTGCTCCAGGACCAATTTGGACTCCCTTAATCCCCGCTACATTTGATGGTGAAAAATTAGAAAATTTCGGAAAAGATGTACCGTTAGGTAGAGCAGGACAACCTGCCGAAGTAGCCCCAGCATACGTTTACTTGGCAAGTGAGGACAGTAGTTACATGACAGGACAAGTACTGCATGTTAACGGCGGAGAAGTTATTGGAGGGTAATTAAATGATTGGATTATGATTACAGATGATGTATTTCATTTATTTATGGCTGAAGATGATCTAGAAGATCAACAAATATTTAGAGAGGCAATAGCAAGTATAGAAGGGAATCTCAAAATTACTATGTTCTCTAATGGTATTGATTTATTGCAAGCCCTACGCACAAGTAGCAATACACCTAATGTTATTTTTCTAGATCTCTTTATGCCCAAATTAAATGGCGAACAAACTTTAGAAAAAATTAGAGCAATGAAGCATTTAGATAACACCCCTGTTGTCATCTTTTCCAATGAATATAATATTGATCGTATTTCAGATTTATTTGAAAAGGGGGCCAACAGATACTTACATAAACCAAATTCGTTTAAAACACTTACTGCAGCCCTAGAAAGAACGGTAAAATCTATAATAAGCAATACACTTGGTGGCACGGCCATTATTAAATATGAAGAGTTGCCTTAAATTATAATCTAATAAATAGCTCATTAAATACACCGATGTAATACGATGTGCTCATATGATTCGTTAACATTTAGGTATTGAGCTATTTTTTAAATTAATAGAATTACAGCATAGGTTCGATAATATTTACCTTGCTTTTAGATTGTTCTTCAGTTTTTAATTGAAATAATCTTGAACAAACATATTTAGAGTTATAAATTATTTAATTGCCATGAGCAAAACTGTACTTAATGTCTTTCTAGCAGATGATGATAGTGATGACAGAACATTCTTTTCCGATGCATTGAGAGAAATTCCAATTCAAACCAAAATATCTGAATTTAACAATGGCGTAGACCTTATGGCAAGTTTGCTAGCAAATGATACCCAAAAACCAGATGTTATCTTTTTGGATTTGAAAATGCCTATGATGGACGGGTTTGAATGTTTAGCGGATATTCGTGATCTAGAGAAATATGCAGACACGCCGGTAATTATCTATTCTACGTCGTATCACCCAAAAGAAATTACTCGTTTAAATGAAATGGGGGCTTCTTTATATTTACAGAAACCTTCTTCATACAATCAGCTAAAAACACTTTTGCATAAGTGCTTACGCTATGTTGACAATTCTGAATATAGTAAACCAGAAAAAGAGTTCGTTATTTCTATCTAAGCAAGTCTTTTCTTTATTCATTATTCACTTCTTAAACCTTTACCTACTAGTTTTATTTAACTAGTTTTTATTTTTTTCTACACTTCCCATAATACAGTTCATCGAAATACAAGTATTTACTTATTTCATATAACAAAAAAAGCCAGCTCAAAGAGCCGGCTTAACTATTTTCATAACAATTTTCTTATGCTGAAAGCGATACGTTTCTAATGTTCATTAAGTATGCTTTTGGCGTACATTTAAACTTGTTTCTAAAGATTTTAGAGAAGTAACTTCTACTTGTAAATCCTATAGAGTATACTATTTCCGATATATTCATGTCAGAAGTTTGTATCAATTCTTCGGCAAGTATCAATCTTTCATTTCTAATGAAGTTGGTTACCGTAGTACCTTCCATCACTTTGAATCCTTCTTGTAATTTTGTTGGTGAAAGACCATATTCTTTACTTAAATCTGTAACCGTATAAGGAAATTCTGGCTTTCTCTTTATAGCGTTAACCGCTTCCTCTATTCTTAAAAGCTCTTTTTTGGTCAACATGCTTGAAACCTGACCACTATTCTCAATATCTTGCTTACAGTGTAAAATCTCTAATGCCAAAGTAAAGTTTACAATACCTTCAATAAGCAATTTTCTTACCAAACCTACCTGGGTTATTGATCTTATCTGTAATAACTGCTCTTTTATTTTAAGATTGAAGGTACCAATATGAGCACTACCATCTTCATTCAAAAACTGAGTAAACAATTTCCCGTACAACTCGTTGTTGTTAGAATTCTTCGTTAAGGCTTCACCATCTTGCGTTACTTTAATAATAGACAAGTTAGACTTAGTCGCCTCTCTTAATTTTATATTGATAGTTTCATTTGAACCGCCTACTACTACTGTCTGTAATGCTTCTACCTTATTATTTTCTTTTCCTTTTGAAAATCTAAAACTGCCTTCTAAACAATAGATAAAGTATAAACTAGGGTTTTCATCTAATTTTAAATCGAAGTTGAAATCTTCATTTAAATCCAAATCATATTCCGTATAAGAAATTCCTGACCCTAAAGAAACTGTTTGTATTCTACCTGTTCCTTTTTCATTATCATATTGAAGTATGCGATCTCCTTGAAAACTTGAGATACTACCTCCTAAAACACTATTGAAATAACTTAACTGATTATGGACTACTTGCATGATATATTGTTTAAATGGTTATTGTTTAACGTATCCTCTTGTGCTACTATAGCATCTAATGAACTCGAAGTAATTGCTTCTACATTTGAAGCTTGACTATGAAAGTTTTTGCTTCTTACAGCACCTACTCTAGCATATTGAAGATTGTTCATAAAGGCTTACATTTCTTGTTGGTACAAAGATGCAGCCTATATCATGTAAATGTGTTACA
>ENA-ORXC01002367-ORXC01002367.1-marine-metagenome-genome-assembly--contig:-NODE-2367-length-10369-cov-11.058492_pt1 | contig 10369 bp, 8 predicted proteins | sample MGYA00237865_ERZ511478 | MGnify/ENA metagenome assembly ERZ511478 | reverse complement strand
ATTCTTGTATATCTCGGCATTACTTTGATAATGATGGTCAAAGGATCCATGCTTCTGATCATTGTCGTCTAAAATTGGGGTCGAATCAAAGCATGATAATTATGATCTCGCAGCCCTGGGCCCGGGTGCCATGCACCACCAAGGTTTTTTTTTTTGAATACACATCAGAGGCGAAATGAAAAAGAGACACGTGTACAGTAGCCGGCCACTTCCGGCCAAATATTTTAAAACGGACCGAAGTGTTTTGGAGCGTCTTCATCAGAAGGCACTGAGCATCGCTCCTGGACTCAAGGCAAATCCGGATATTCCGGAATAGATATGGCACCTTAATCCTTGAGCCGCATGGTTTCCCCTGAGTGGTTCATCGCGTGCTCTGGGCGATCGAGCCGGTTTGGCACCTCGTCGTCGTCGTCCTGTCAACATCCCCTTGCCGTCCTTTTTGGCTGCCGTGACGTGATGAACCCACGGGTTGGTGGGCATTGTGTCGTTGTCATCACGGAGCGCTGTGAGCCACCATCGTGAAAAATCCGGGCATTCCGGTCTGTTGTCCCTCGCGCGGCCCTCCCGAATTCTGTTTCTCGGCGGTCTGTCGCGCCGCTTCATCAAAGCGGTTTAGTCGTCAGTCGCTAATATCACTGACGAGATCAGGGGGCTACGAAGAAAAGCCGAAGTCAGCTGTGTGTTGGATGGAGAAAATTGTTGTGGAATTGAAATGGAAATAGATTACTGAGATCAACACCGTTCACAGTGTGACGTCGCACACGCCGTCCACGCCGGCGACGGGCGCTATCGTCTCTCGTGAACAGAAAAGCGTCGAACCCGCATCGCACCCGTATCGAGGCCGACCGAGCATCGAAACGCGTTTTCGATACGATCAGTCGATACGTGTCGAAGCTCGTATCGAGGCATCGAAAGCACCCACTTCGATGGCCTGGAAATGGCGGCGCATCGAGCTTCTCGATGACACAGGGCGTGCCAGTCACGAGAGGAGTTCGCGGGCCTGATTCTGATTGGCCGCAGCTTCGGATCACGGGATCAACAGAGGGCAGCACCACCTCTGGCGAAGCTCCCGCGCCGCGCGGCGCCTTGTTGCTGCCTTTGTCACTGACGCGTCACAAGTGACTCCTACTGCGCGCCGATCCTGGAGAGACAGTCACGTAGGTCGCCGTCGGCGTGCTTTTTTATGGTTAGGCCCAAGTTGGTGAGCTTCGTGAGACGTGCGGCCACTGAGTGTCATCGCCAATGAGAAGTACGTAGATGGGAAGAAGCACACATGAGGTGGAGACGGAGGCGCTCAAGCGCAGGTGGTGTAAAATAAGAGAACGTCATTGATGAGAGCCAATAACAAGACACATACTAGCCCCACGGGAACAAACCATTCAAAAAAAAACGCATGGCACGGTGCTCGTGCGCGGCAGTGTGGAGCCCGGGAGGCTCCTCGTCCACCCCGTGGCGGGCCTGCAGGTCTTTGAAGTCGGGCACCACCACGCTGAGACGGCGAATGCTTGCCACAGGGACACAGCGCACCGCCGCTTCCAAGTCGTCGTCCCCCATGGACCACTTCAGTCGCTGGCAGTCACGCGCGGCCATAGGGCAGCCGGGCACCGCGTCGACGGGTTCCCATTCTCGGACAAGCGCCACGTCTTGGCCGTCCATGCGCACCAGGGCGCGCACCTCACCGACACACTGGCCGGGCTGGCCGTCGTCCGGGTCGAAGTGCACCGCATCGTACCACGGCACGTCATTCATGCTCGCCGTCGAGCGAATCAGCTGCGGCATCCTTGTGCCGCAGTCGAACACGGCCGTGATGTCCAGCTTGGAGAGCACGGATACCTTGGCGGAAGCCCGCTTTCCGAGCAGCGTGGCCGCTGTGGAGAGGCCTGGCCGCGCACAGAGCGACGCCACCGAGAGGACGGTGCGGCTGGCGGCCGCCTTGCGGCGCTCCTTCGCCGCCACAAGCCCACCCACTCCAGCGCCGCCAATGGGTGCCGGGGCAGCCACGCCGCCGCTCGCCGGAGGTGCGGCTGGGAGCTCCGAGGTCGATGCACTGGACTGCTCGGAAGAGGGCGACGGTGTCTGCCATGTCGTTGGCCGGCGGTCTGGCGCGGTTGCGCCGCCGCCCTCGGCGGCCTCAATGCGTGCAAGCACCTCCCGCGTTCCCTGCGAGCGCCGCACCAGCTGCAAGGTGAAGGTGTCAAACTTTTTGGACGTCCGGTCGTGAAAAGCTTTGTCAAACTTGTGCTCCGCCTCGTTGGCCGACGTGTTACCATTTCTCAGCGAGCCGTGGTACCGGATTGCATCGAGGACGTGCGCCAACAACTTGTGGAGTCTCACGCTGAAGATGGACCCCAACAGTGGCGTCACGAACTTGAGGACAAAGTTTGCCGCCTGCTCGTCAATAGACTTGGCCTCGGACAGCGTCATGGGTGGCGGTACGGCGTTGCACACGCGGCTGGTCATCCGCGAGTAAAGGTGAGCGTACTCGGCGAATAGCTCGGTGACGGCCTCGTCCAGCGGCTTGTCGCCGAAGGCGGCGTGATAGGCCGCCCAATCGTACACAAAGTTGGTGCCCAGGTCGGCGCCCTCCTCCTCCCCTCTGGTAGCACCTATCGGCGCCGCGCTGCCGTCAGAGCCGGTCGCGTTGCCTGCTGCAGAAAGAACGGGCGAGGGGCCCAACTGGTTGGACGTCGCCCGGGGGCGGGTCACGTGTGGCTCCTCACGACCAAACAGGCCCGCCACGACGAACAGCAGCATGGCAATCCCCCCCCGCTGCTGTGCACCCGTGAAAGTTGCCTGCGTCTCGCCCGGCATAGGGAAATAACTGAGAGGTGAAAGAACGAACGCGGGAAGCAGCGGCACAACAGTCTTGATCAACCAATCGTTGCGTAAGTCAGGGTGTTTATGATAGCGTCGATGCACCAATGGCACGCAGCCAGGTATGGAATAGCATAGAGACACAAGATAGAACCCACTCGTGTGCTCAGTGAGCACAACAAAAATAGCGCCCACGAGCAAAAAGACACACCCTTCAGCAAGCAAGAAGAGGGCGAGTCGCGGCGTACCCTGGTCCGAGCGTCCTCGCCTGGCTGCGGCGGCCAAGGAACGCGAGGCGGCGGTACACGGCCCGGATTGTTGCTGCCAAGCTGCCGCAGATAGGCCGGCTACCGACGCACATGTATGGAAATATGAGCACGAGCCGGCGGGTGAGCATCTGGGTAACGCCCAGGTCGAGCACCTGCGCCACGAGCCATACAATGTCACAGAAAAGGAGCATACAAAGCAGCACGGGCGAACCGAAAATCCCGGAGTCAGATGTGGTTCTGCGCCCGCAAACACGAGGCAAAGAGTTACAGTGCAGCACATCAAAACAATGAGAGCGAAGAACAGTACCCAGAAGAACGAACGTACGTGTAGGGCGTCAAACCCAATCATTTTGTAGAACAAGAAGGGCTCCGTGCCCAGTCCGGCCATCCCCGCCAACGCCGGCAAAAAGCTATTGAAGCTGTTCGCATCCTCGAGGCACTTGCGTCGCACGGCTTGGCGTCCATAGCGCAAGTGTGCCGCTGACTCGAGCTGTGGGTTCAGCGTGTGGACGACATGGCGGCTTTCCGCCCTCCGCGCGGCGGGGAACACGGCGTCGACGGCCGCCACCGTGCAGTTAGAGCACGGCATCGCACAGTTTCCAGCCTTCAGGCAGAGGACCGCCTTTTCCTCAGGCTGGTCGCAAAGATATTGCAGGATACGGACGAAGGCGCGAACCCTGCCGGCGGCACCGCCGTCAATCATGATGCCGTTGAAGCTGGCCTCTATGGTTGTGCGAAACGCCAAGTACAGCACTCGTTGGAGCACCCCAGCGCGTCGGTTCCTTCCCCGCACGTCGGCAGAGGGCTACTTGCGAGTCCGCACGATCGGGATGTAGGCAACGGTGATCCGTTCCACCGTCGCCGACACGGCATTGACAAGCCGTATTCGAACAGGGTATAGTTTATGGGCTGCGTGTGGTGAGACAGGAGACAGGAAAAATAGAGCAAAGAAAAAGATGGATGCAATAACGACCACGCTGTCAGAGTCTCTTCCCCCAATTCATGACGATTCTCAGACACCTGGGTGACCCCTGAGAGTGGCGAGCCACGCACACCCCACCCCGTCACGCAATGCTGTTCCACGGAAGCGCTGCCAGAAAACATACCACCAGACCAGGAGATGTGCGAGCCGTCAGAGAAAACGTGCAGGCCGAGCACACAGTTTTTCCCGGGTAGGCCGCACACGTCCTCCTCACAGAGCCGGAACGCGTCGCCGTCGAAAGGAGCGTCGCGTAAGTCGGACCGAGGCGCGGGGCTCCCCTCCCCGCTCCACAGTTTGATGACGCGCTGCCCGTCGAGTAGTGCCAGCACCACGTCAAGCACGGGACGGTAGTAGGCCCGGTAGGTAATTCCGTCTTCCTCAATCTCCACCTTTCGCCACCCAGCGGCCCGACGGCCGCGTCCAAGTCGTCGGCGAGCGCCTGCGCGAAGGCATTAAATCGAGGAAACTCCCCCTGCAGCGTCCCCGCCGCGCCGCCGTCCGCCCCGTCCCACGTGACGAGCAGCTCGTATAGACGCTCCTGCTCCCTCAGAGACAGTCCACCACGCCCTGTCTTGAGGACAAATCGCTGCGGCTCCCTCAACTTTGGCGTGTTGAACCGCCCCGTGCGCGCCGCCTTGCGCAGCTGCACCAACGGACTGCTGCGCACCTCGTCACCCAAGTCCTCATAAACGCCCCGTGCGTGCGAAGACGGGGTTGTGTACAGGAATTCGGGGGCAGTGGATGGGGCGGACCCACCGGGGGACTTTCGCTTTCGCGACCGTTGCGGCGGGGCAGGTACCCGGCTTGCTGCCACCGATGCCGCAATGGAGGAGTCGGAGGGGGATTCACCCAACGCTGCCGCGTCAATCGCAGTACCGTCACCTTGAATCACCTCCGCCACAAACCCAGTGTCCAGCCCGCTTGCGGCAGCACCTGCCCCCGCACCAGCCACCGTGGATTCGCGAGCGGCCGCTGGACGCCGTGAGGGAGAAACCTGGCCCCCGACGCCAGACGAGCCATGTGCCTGTGCGGCTGTCAACACTGAGGTTGAAGGAACCACGGCAGGTAGTTTGAGGACCTGCCGCAATCGCGCCGTGCTCATGATGACCTTGTGCACGGACATGCGATGAAGGCGGAGGCCCGGCACATTGGCCGCGACAATCGGGCAGATCAAGCATGCGAGCTCGTTGGCGGTCGGCGCCACGTCCGACATGGTGGCGGTCTCGACGGGATGACGCTTGAGGTTGACCAGTGTGATGTAGACCACATAGAAGAGGGTGAGCGACAGGATCAGCATGCGGGTGCACGTGCATGCGGGTGACCAACGTCGTTCGTCGTCCAAGACGCGTGAAACGCCAGACCGGTCGGGACGAAGAGGTCGACGAGAGCTGTTTCGGTGGTGCCACGACGACTGCTGTAAAAGAGCAAAATCAGTACGTCAGACAAAGTCAAGAAGACAATGGAGCAGAGTATCGCAGAAAAAGCACGCTAGAATACTGAAGTTCGGTCAGCGCGTGGTCGACGAGCGGTCATCAAAGTCCCTCCCCTTCTCCTCCGCACAGTCACATGCTTCTGGAGGACAGGCGGCCCAATGATAAAACGAAGACTTACCAAAAGCAGCGCAGCGATCAGCGGGGCAGCACTGAAGACTCTGAGGCAGGGATGCCACAAGGGCGAGGCCAGAAACCGCGCCCGCTATGACAAGTGGCAGGAAAAAGTCAGCAGCGCCAGCTAGGGGAACACGTCCAGACTGAACGAGGAGAGCGAGGCGGTCACGGCGTGAGAGGACTCCTTGTGCGCCTGGCTGCAGCGCTGGAGCGGCGCTGGGTAGAGTTGGAGGGATGAAAGGCATGACATGCATGACGGGGGGTTGCCAACATGGCCAAGCGGGACACGTGATGAAACTCAGCAGATGATGAAAGAGCCTAGTGGGGTGGCGAGTTAGTTCTAAAACTCGCAAGCGACTGCCATCCGCTCCCCCTAGAGCCGGACAACCCCTACGGTCACGCCTTCCCAGCGCATCACCCACCCTGGATTCGGACACCTACCATGAGCACGGACAAACAGGCGTGGGGCGCAGCGGTGCGGTGAGGGTGGCTTCGTGTTCGGTGAAATCAGGTCCGCAGCGTGCATCCACCCCACCTTGCCAGTCATCCACCAGACAGGAAGGAAAACGGGCACACAGGTGATGAGACACTAAGAGGGAGCAGCCCGCACCACCAGGCTGTAGGCGGGCATCCGCAAACGTTCCGAGCGTGTCGGTGAGGGGAGGCGGCGGGTCGAATGAGGCGGTGGTAGCCACCAGCCGTGTCACATGCGGCGCCGTAAATGCCAACAGCGCGACCAGAACACGGGAGCACGTCCGGTGTAGTACAAGTACACCACGGAGCCGACGATGCTCTTGCCAGCGGATGGCGGCGCGTGGCGCACCGACGGCCGTAGCGGTGGCGGCGGTGGTGGCAGTGGCGGTGGCAGTGGCGCATCTTGGCAGTTCTGCTCGGTGGTCGCGAGCTGGTCGAATTCGCAAGACAGCGAAGTCGGCCACTTGGACTTGGTGGGATCGACTGGCGCACTTTGGTCACCTGCCGCCTTCTGAATGGCCACCGATGGTCGTTCATGGTACTTTCCCTCTTCCAATTCGTTTTTGATCCACGACTCCCGCTTGTAAGCCACTCTAATTCAACCCCCAAGCCGGCGGGGGGACGCAAAGATCTGTGCTGCGGCGGCTGGATCTGCTGCACCTTACAAGAGCTCGCCGCTCGCGGTGCGGTGAACTCGACCGTCGGGCATCACCACATCCACCTCCACCTCTGCCGTCCTTGCCTTTCGCTTTTGTCCTTCACTGTCGTTGTCAGCAACCCTCACCCCCCTCCCTCACCCCACGCCACCGGATCCGGTCGGTTTCACCATGGTCAGCCGCAGGAGCAAGATGCCGGCTGCAGCCGGATCGTCCAGCGCGGCGCCGACTACGACGGCCACTCCTCCGCCGTCGTCGGATGATCGACATGCCAAGAGCGAGCTGCGCGCAAGCGCGCGGGCTGCCGCCCGCGCCACGGGTGGCTCCTCTGCCACTGCCCCGTCGTCCTCTCTGGCGGCTGCGGCCGCGGCGGCGGCGTCGATGAGCAAAGCGGGCTCGTCCACGGCATCCGGGCAGCCCGCGGCGCCCGTGAGTCTCGTCATCAACGTCGACGGCGTTCCGCAACAGCTCTCCCCCGTGGAGTACGAAATGAACACGCAGAAGGAGCTGATTTCCTCCCCGTCGGTGGTGGTCCCGTCCGGTGCGGTGCCTCCGGCGGCAGGTGGCGCCCGGCGCAAGGCTCCTGCCATCCGCAAGGCGCCCGCGCTGTCCGTGGCCAAGGCCGCCGGAAAATCCAAGGGGCGCGGCGCGGGCGGCCGATTTGGGATGCCTACCCACGCGGCGGGCTCGGCCTCCCCAGCAACCGGGTCTGAGAAGCGCCCCGCGTCGGCCACGGGGGCGGCGAAGGCCATGGAGGCGGCATTTCCGCCCACATCAACGGCGCAAATGAGCTACTCGGCCAGTGCTTCAGCGGCGGCAGGCGCCCCTGCGGCGGCGGCGGCGGCGGCGACGCTCTCCCAGATGCAGACTGCGGTGGAGTCGGCTGTCACCGCCGGGGTCCAGCCGCTGATGGTCATCGTAACCCAGCTGGCCACGGCTGTCTCAAAGATGCAGGACGACGTCAAGGTATTGAGCAACGCCATTATGACGCAGGGGCTGTCGCAAGTGGAGGTGCGAAAAGCGCTCGCCAAACTTGAGGAGAAGCTCGGCGCAGGCGTCGAAACCTTGCTCGAAAGGGCCGAGGAGGCCAGCGCGCCAGCGGTCAAGGACGAAAAGATCGACTCGGAAGGCCACAGGCAGATTGAGCGCATGCGCGCGCGCCTGCGCGCGAAGCTCGCCACCACACTCGGCGCCGCCAACAAGTCGTCGGACGCCCTGCCCGACAAGGAGACCTACCGGGACCTTGTACTGCTCGAGGTGCAGGACGAACTCAACATGGACGAGGTCGAGGGCCAGGTCTGGCTGTCGACGGCGATCACCGTGCCGTCCCGCGGGAGCGGGGACGAGCCGCTCACCGCCCGCCCGCTCGTTCCCCTTCTTCGCGTCCGCGCGCACTTCCTGCAGGCGCTGAAGAAGCGTGTCCTGCAGGCCTTCTTCACCGCCATCGGCGTGAGCCCGTTGACCATGACGGTGAGCACCGCGATCGAGTGGAAGGAAGAGGAAAAGTACATCAAGTCCTCCATCGGCCGCAAAGCCCTGGTCTCCGCGACGTCGGCGGCGCTCGTGTCGGTCGGTGCAGGGTGGCGCGTTATCCAGCCGACCAAGGTCGGCGACGAGCCTGTCGTCGAGACGACCCTGGCGGTCGTCAGCCTCGTCGCGACGTTTGTGCGCGCTGCGCTTGATGACGCCGCCAACACGGCGGGCACGCACGGGGTGGGGGACAACCTGACGGAAAAGATTGCTGCAGAGCAGGCACGCATCGAACAGAACTGGAAGATGGACCACAACGTCCAGCACGGGATCCGTCTGATCGACGGAGCCGTGGAGGAGTGAGCGCGCCGCGGTACCGCGGAGGGGACTCGGGCGAGCGGCACCGCGGGGCGTGGCGGTGGGCCGGCGGGAGAGTGCCCCCACGGGGAGTGAGAGCGGCGAGCGGCGCCGCGTGGCGTGGCAGTAGGCCCGCGGGAGAGGGTCCGCGCGCGGCGGGTGGGGGGCGAGTGCCGACACGCTGTGCAGCGGGAGGGGAGGAACGATGGCGCGCTGATGTGGGTCGGGGGCGCGGCCGTGTGCGCGGGCGTGCATCTTTTCCGACGCTACGGACGGCGCCACGATGGCGGGGGCGTGCGCCCATTGAGCATTACACGTTTTTTAGTTCTTCTTCATGTGTGACTGCTGTGGCGCCTGCTGGCGCCAATACGGGCGCCTGCACCGCGGCAACAGAGTGTCCTTGCCTATACTTGTGCGGAAGTGTGACCAGCGTGGGCGTCGGAGCAACAACGATGGCAACAGAAAAATACAGAAAAAATAAAAAGGAATACGCAGCGGGCTGCAGGGGGCAGCTGGGGGCATGCGCTTCCGGGCTGCAGGTGCCACAGACAGCTAATCGCGGCGTCTGCCTCGCGGGACCTGTGCTCCGGTCTCACGACTGTCATCCAAAATCGACGGCCATCGACGGCCACCATCGATGCGCCATCGAAGGGTGCATCCACCTCCGTCGAAAATCCGATTCGATACAGGCATCGAGGCGTATCGAGGGCGTGACGAAAGGGGGGATTCGACGCTTTTGCGGTCACTAGAGACGATGGGTGCTGCCTGCCCTGAGATCAGCGTTTCTCGTGTATCCCCGGCACGTCAAGTGGAATGACCTAAAAAACCTTAGACCCGACGTGGCAGCAGCAGTAAAGTTCTTGATTACGTAGATCATTTTTCGTATTTCGGATTCAAAGCTTCAGGGACCTGCGATTGCTGGCAGCACACAGGGGAGGGGCCGGATGGCACAGATGAAAGTTCTAAAAGAGGATCATGCCACGTATGTGCCGGATGACTGAGTGGCTCACGATGCTGACCCGTGTCGAGTGGACATCCAATGGTTAGATGGATGGCTGAGAGGCGTTATGAGGAGCGATGACAGCCTCATGATACCACGAGGTCTAGTAACGATAGACTGAGAATGGCTGACTTATCCGGCAACCATGTGTGTGCATGGTATCGGGGCCGTGGCGCGGGCGGGGGGGGCCCCTACGTTTTCCGGTCGCGGCGGTCGCCCGCGGTGCGGTGAGGGAGGAGTGGGGGGCGACGCCCGCGCCTGCGTGCGTGGGGCCGCGCCGCGACCGGCGGCGGCGGCGCGGCGGGCAATGGCCGCGGCGGGCGCTGCGATCGCGGCGGGTGCGGGCGCGCGTCGCGCCGTGGCCGGGGGATCAGACAAAGAACAAATTGCGCTCGCTCGGTGCGCGCGGGTGGGGGACAGTGCGGCATCGTCGGTGAAGTACAGTCTTTCTCCATTGCTGTGACATCCTTTCCTAGGCACGGTGCCTAGTAACGAATGTGGGTCGACCGGATTCTACGGTGCGATCAAGGCCGATTCTGGTCTGTTATCGTCTCCCACGTACGCAAATTGGGTGCCACGTAGGCAGAATACGATCGCCACAAAGGGTGCCCAGCTGTGGAGAAAGACTGTACGAGCTCGAACACATCCACTCAACAGCAAGAGCCGTGTAGGAGCTCTGAAACGCCGGCCATGGTGTTCGGCGTTTTGTTGCCTGCACACCACCTCATCAAATTCGCAAT
>ENA-ORXC01002365-ORXC01002365.1-marine-metagenome-genome-assembly--contig:-NODE-2365-length-10376-cov-4.595689_pt1 | contig 10376 bp, 7 predicted proteins | sample MGYA00237865_ERZ511478 | MGnify/ENA metagenome assembly ERZ511478 | reverse complement strand
GCGTTTTTGGTCGGCGTCGGCGGCAACGTGGTCGGCACGTTTGTGGGGTTGGCCCTCGGCTGGGGGGTGCTCCGGTGGCTCTAGGCTCGGGTGGGGACGACGCGTGCGGGCAGCGGGGCAACAAGACGAGGGCACACACGCAAAAAAAAAAAAGAGGACGTGACGAGCGCGCCTGCTTGGTGGGCGCCGCGGCAGAGGCCCGCAAGCCACGCAGCCCGGCGCCGCCCCAATCAAACAAAAAAGGGCACACGCCTCGGCGACGCGCCCAGTGTACACGCGGCGCGGCGCCCCCACAGGGCCTACCGCTGGCGATCGGCCCTCCCTTCCGCCCCCTCCACCCCCTAAACGACGGTCCGGCACGCGGCGTTTAGAGCTCGCCGCACGACTCGACGAGCACCTCGGCCCGCGGGCGGTCACCCGGCCCCGTCGGCGCCGTCTCAATCGACTTGATGATGTCGTAGCCGTCCGTCACCTGGCCAAACACCGTGTGCTTGCCGTCCAACCACGCGCACGGGACGGTCGTCACAAAGAACTGGGAGCCGTTGGTGTTGGGGCCCGCGTTGGCCATGGAGAGCAGCCCGGGGGTGGTGTGGGAGAGGTTAAAGTTCTCGTCGGCAAACTTCTCGCCATAGATGGACTTGCCGCCAGTGCCGTTGCGGTTGGTAAAGTCACCACCCCTGTGTGCGGACACGGCAGGGAGAGACGGAACAACAGACGGCAGGTGTCAAACCAACGAGGAGGAGGAGCACCAAACCGATGAGTCGACGTTAGCCTCGGCTGTCCAAAGGGAGCAAGCGGTCACTCGGGAAACCACATCTGGGCGAATCGATCGGGCAAGAGCGGGCGCGATGCGGCGAGAAACGTACTGGATCATGAAGTTGGGGATGACGCGGTGGAACGGGCAGCCGGCGTAGCCAAAGCCCTTCTCCCCCGTGCACAGGGCGCGGAAGTTCTCCACCGTCTTGGGCCTACATGATCGTGACACAAGCACCCCCACGGCGTACCAACAACAGCAACCGAGCCAAAAAAAGTGGGGAATCAACGGCGCAGCGTGTTAGATAATGAATTCGAGAGGATACAGCCCGGCTCGGAGAGGCCCACGACAAGAACACTCCAAGCCCCGCCAGTACCACCATACTTACATCCACCAGCCCAAACAATCCGCGGACAACACCACACACCCCACACCGTGCCTCCACCCCGTTTACTAAAACGTACACATCGTCGCCAAAGAGGCCAAACGTGACCCGCCCCGACGGCTGCCCGCCAATGGTGATGTCAAAATACACGGTGTTGGTAACCGTCGGCGACGCGGCCATGGAAAGGGTGCGGGTGGAGGTGGCGGCGGCCACGCGGCGGGCGGGCAGCGCCGCGCGGGCCGAGCCGACAGCCGCGCGGCAGACAAAGGAGGAGCGGGCGGCCGACAGGCGCACGGCCGCGGCAGTGGGGACGAACGCCATGATGAAAGGTTGGGATGGGTGGGAAGATGAAAAGAGAGAGAAGAACAGAGGGGGATGCAGACGCTGACAACGATGGTGGATCGAAGGGCAAGGCACAAGGGGGTGGCGGTCAAGGCAGCAGGAGCGCGTCAGGCGATGGGGTGGAGAGCCTGGATCACCCCCGATCATGCGCTCCACGGCACGAGCAGGGTTTCTGAGATTTGGACGGCCAAGGATCAAAGGGGAGCCATTGACTCGTGCAAGAGTGGCCGCAAAATATCTCCCTATCGGTGTCGTCTCAATGTTTTCCCATGTCGTCAAAGTGAAAAAGGGATAGTCCCTCATCCCATTGGTCGATACACTTTATCCGGCTGAATGGATGGCCAAAACACAGTTTCACTCTCTTGATCACCCATCTTGATATCGCCGGAGTCGGCTAAAATTGGAAAGACGGCATAGCCATACTAATACTTGATGGATCTGGGTGACAACTACACGGACTGGGAACGTCATGAATCAGTTCTGAATTGGACAGGCGCTTCCAGTCCACGCAGGGCTTCCGTTGCGTGTGTGCACAAGGCCAAGCCCCGCTTCCCCGCTGTCGCACACATGGGGGAGCAGACGCGCTTGCGAGCGAGTTGGCACGCCCCACTCGCCCGCATCTGGTCGTCCCTACGCTCACCCCGCCCCTGCTGTCGCCGTCGCCGACCGTATGCCATGGGGAGAGGTGGTGATGGGAATCGATGGCACAGTGTAGGGGTAGCTCTTGCTTCAATCGGCCGCCGCCTCGTCGGTTGCGAATACGATTCGTGGAGGGGTGAGCAGGCGTTGCGGGTGGCGCCGCTTGGGCGGCCGCCACGCGCAATCGGCCGCGCGCCCTGCCACGACCAACCGGGGGGGAGGGGCGGGCGGGCGTGCGTGCAACCAGGTGGCAGATATGCAACGTCGGCGGTAGGGGTGAAACGCAGGCTGAGTCGCCGAGCGGAAGCGGGAGTTTGAGGGGCGCCTGGCGTGACTGGCCCTGCCGGTGACCCGTGGGAGCGTGTACATCCACAGCAGTCGGGTGGGATAGTCTGGCAGCCTGGATGCGGTCGTCAGAGCTGGTTGCCCTCGTTGATCAGCACTGACGTTAGTGGGCGTGTGTTCCACCCCCGCCGTCTCGCTCCATCTGCCCGTTTCGTTGCGTCAGCGGCGCACACGGCGGATCTTTGCGAGCTTGTAGTCATCTCACTCTGGGGAGGTATCTTGCTCTCCACCCCGAGGACGACCTTTGCCACCCTCGTTGCTCGCCTTTTCGCCATGGCTCGATGGCGGTGTTTGGCGCTGGACGCTGCCGCCGTTGCGGCGGCCGTCCCTCTACTGGCGGCTCTCGTTGGCGGAGCTACCGCCGACGGCACCTTTGCCTACACTACCCGCATGCGGGGTCCCGGCTCACCGCTATGGTGCATCCTCCCACCCATCGACCGCGCCATCAACGTCCACCGCACGTGTTTGGCGGTGCGGGGCTCTCCCAATGGTTCCCCCTTCCTCGTCGACGCCTCTTCCTCTGTCCCGTCCTTTGACCGCGCCGTCGGCTATGAGTCGGAGCGCCGCTACCGGCGGCGGGGCCTTCACCCCGTTCGGCCAGGGGATACCCTGAACGGCGGCCGCTACCGGGTGGTGTCCAAGCTCGGCTGGGGCTCCTTCTCCACCGTTTGGAAGGCGGTCGATACGACGGTCAAGCCGCACGACGCCAGGCACGGCGACTGGCACGGACGCCCGCGGGAGGTGGCGGTCAAGATCTGGGCCGCCGAGCGCATGTCCATGGCCGAGGAGGAAGCCTACTTTGCCAGCCGCCTCACCGACGCGGCCGAGGCCGAAGCGGCGGCGGCAGTCGGGGAACACGGCTCTCCGCCTCTACCGCCGCTGATGCGGCAGCTGGCCACGTTTACGACCGTCGGTCCGCACGGGCGGCACCACTGCGCGGTGTTTGAGCTCCTCGGCACGTCCTTGCGCGTCGCCCTCTTCGCCTACCTCAACACGCCTGCGGGGCTGGCGGGGCGGCGTGGCGCCCCGCTCAATGTCGTCCAAGTCGTCGCGCGTGACTTGCTCCGCGCGCTCGCGCTCGCGCACGACCACTCGATGGTGCACACGGACCTCAAGATAGCCAACGTGGCGCTCCGCCTCCCGCCGCCGCTCGGTGCTGGCATGAGTGTGTCGGCGGCCGCCGCAGCCGCTAACAGCTGCGTGGCACTGCTGCAAGCGCAGACGCGAGCGGCGGCGGCGCTCAACGGCACGGTGGTGGACGTGGCGGCGGTGACCAACTTTGCGGGCCTCCCCGCCGACGTGGCTCGGGAGCTGGCCACCGCCACTTTTTTCACGCCCGACGGCACGTGCCACGCCTCCACAAGCGTTGTGACGATTGATTGGGGCAATACGGAGGAGCTCGACGAGGACGGTAAACTTGACCGTCCTTACGTGCTGCAAACGCGTGAGTACCGCGCGCCCGAGATCATTGCGGGGGTGCCGGGATCGGCGGCGACCGACATATGGTCGGTCGGCTGCATCGTCTGGGATGTGGCGGTGGGGGATTTTCTCTTTTCGCCCGACGGCACGGACGCGGGAGACACGATGGAGGAGGACATTGAACACCTGGCGCTGATGAGGGAGGTGCTCGGGCGGCCCGACGTGGACTTTCCCTCCGCCTTCAAGGTCGGCAGCCGCTACGGGGAGCGCCTGTGGGCGACCGACGGGGCGCTCTTTGGGGTGCCGACACACCGGTACGTGAGCCTCGGCCGGTTGCTGCAGGCTGTCACGGACCTGTCGACGCACCCGCGGCGACTGCTTGCCGACTTTCTCAGCCGCATGCTGACGCTCGACCCAGACGCGCGGGGCTCCGCGGCGACGCTGCTCGCCCACCCTTTTCTTGACGCGGTCTTTGACGAGCGCGCCACCGACGCGCTGGTCCCGCTCCCGCAGGTGCACGAAGGGGACGTTGGCGTACTCGTCATGGAGGAGGTGGCAGCCGCCACCCCGGCGGTGCGGCTGCCGACGGGGCTGCTCGCCGACGTCGACGGCGCGTCGCTGGTCAGTGGTGCGTTGTGAGGCGAGCGGGAAGGTTACAGGGATTCAGTTGTTTTTATAATCAGGGGCACGCACATGCACACGCAGCCTCAAACGCAGAGGACACCGATCGGCAGGAGGCACAGCCCATTGGGTGACAGCACAGGTGACGGGAGGTCGGCACCCGCGGGGCCCCCGTCCAAGCGGAGGGGGTGCCCGCAGCACACAGGTGTCGACAATCACGGGCGTCTTGTGATCCGCTGCAGTCCCCCCGGCACGCCGAGCGGTGAGGGAATCCACTGCTCAGCTCCTAGCACCGGGGAGGGGGAAGTGGTGGGTTCATGAGGGGGGGGAGTGGGGTAGATAGAGCGGGTGGGGTGAAAGAGATGACCGACGGCGGTACTTGTCGTCTACTTGTCCGCCGCTGGCCTCCAGTTGCCGAGGTAGTAGTCATTTCTCGCGAGCACAAACACGACCTCCCTGGACAGCCAGTTGCGGGAGCCCGAATACCCCGTCGCTTTGGCCGTCACGCGGAGGCGGCGCTCAAAGAGCGGATGCTCCCACTTGTAGTACTGCCACCCGCGATCGCCGGCAATGGTAAAAGGTGCCTTGCGGTCGGTGAAGACTTTGATGCCATTGACAAACCACTCAATCTTCTTGACGTTGCCCGATGTTTGAGCGACCAAGGTCAGCTCGACCTTGGAGCCGACAAGCACCGTCCTCTTGAAGGTAATGTCGTTGCGCGCGAGCCGGTTGCGAATGTTGGCCACCCGCAGACCCGTCACCCGCACCTTGGGGCTCACGCGCACCTTGGGCTCGCTGAAGACGCTCTGGCTGATGGCCGACACGTCAAACTTGAACTTGTCAGACGGCGCGCCAAAGCTCGACGCGTAGATAGGCGACGGGGTGCGGCCATCAAACTCGGCGGGGCGCTTGAACGTTACCTGGCGGAGGGGCCTGCAGGGCTCGCTTCTGCACACGCCCGGCCGGTTGACGGTCGCATGGCAGCCGCGGCCTGCAAATGTCGGAATGTGCTTCTCCTGGAGCGGCCTGCCGCCCTCAACGCGCACGTAGCTGCAGTCAAAGTAGTCACCAAAGTGCGCCCGGCCGCCCGCGCGTCCGCCGCCGTACCATGACCAGCCGAGCACATAGTCTCCGTTGGGTAGGTTGGCGGGGATCCGGATGTGGTCCTTGAACGCCACATTGTTGCGGTCGTACTGGCAATCACGCTGGCGGTCCATCCGGCTACACTTGAAGCGGTTGATGTTCCAGCAGCTCCAGTGAAAGGCAAACTTCTTATGCGCCGCCTTGTTGTTCATCTGATTGATGGGCACGAGAGCCCAGCGGGTAAAGCCGCCTTCATGGTTGTTGCGTGTCCACCGTACTTGGTACCTGCCGCCGCGGCGGTAGACGGCGGCGGGGTTGCCAGGGCTCGTGTCGGGCCGGAAGTCACTGTTGGGGCACGGCCCGGGGCAACGGCCGAGGCGCCCGGCCTGCGGGCCATTGCCCGACAGCGTTGACGTGCCCAAGCGGCACCCGTGCATGCGGCTGATGGGCACCGGCATGGAGAGGAAGCTGTGTGCCTCGATGGCAGCCGGCAGGGAGACGGCGGCAGCGAGCGCGGCAGCGCCCGCGAGCGCGGTGGAGAGGACCCGCCGGCATCGCCGGGCGGGGGAGCCAGAGGAGGAAGACATGGCGGCCAACGCACGAGGGTTTCAGGGGAAAGTGGGAACAAACGCACGGACAAAGTCGTAGGTGGCCGGGCGGGGATGGAAGGAGAGGAGACGAATCGTTGAGGCAGCTGCAACTGCTGACCACGTCCACGTCCGTGGGGTATCTGATGGACGGTACAAGCGGCTGTTGCGTCAGAGCTACGCCGACTGAGTGTTCAGGCGCCGCTCCTTCCCGCGGTGTGATGCGCCTCAAGTAGGCGGGCCGACCATCGGCACCCTCCCCTCCAAGTCCCCCCCCCATCCCACGAACGTGTGGGCGGCCGGGACTGAGGTTGCGCCCGCTGCTTCCGAGCCGCCGCACGTGACAATCCCGCCACCCCCTGTCGTGACTGCGCGAGTTTGGCGTCCGGTCGCACCGTCACCGGCAGCAGCGGCTGCGGACACGCAGTCACGCGCGGAGCGGGCGGGAAGCCGCGGGAGGTGGGGGCGGCGACCGCATATCTGAGTGGGTTGCGCTGCAACGCTCTGTCGCGGCACGCCCCGCGGCCGTCGACGGCACCCCACTCCTGCCTGCCGCGACACATGGCGGGTGCTCTGCTGCGAAACCCACGCGCCGACACGCCGGCGGGGGGCGCCGGAACACCACAACTCGGTTGTGCTCTCCCCTCCGACCCCCCCAGCCCTGGTCGCATCAGAAAAAGTAGCCCGGCAGACGAACAGGCGTGACGCAACCACAGCTCGCGGCCGGGGCTGCCGCCCTCCACGTCCCGCTGGTAGGGTGGCGGGCTTGCGAATGAAACTGTCCGCTTGTCCCCGTTGCCGGCAATCTCTTTGGGCGGCGGGTTGGGTGGGTCTTCCACCCAGCATGATGCGCGCGGTCGGTGGGGGAGTGCAAGGACGCGGCCAGCGCGGCGACCACGAACAGTGTTTCGCCAGAGCGACTGAGGACAATCAATGCCCAAGAAGGGGAGGAGGGGACACGACGCATAGTCGCGCAGGCGACGGCAGCGGCTGCCAATGATGCAACGGTGGCGACCTCGGCGACGGCGGCGGCTGCTTGACGGCTGGGCACAGGTCGGCCCGGCCACCGGCCCAGATGGCGGCATCTCGGGGCACATTGGCCGCGCCGCCGTCCCGTTCTTTGGCCGGGCCACCCGCCGCACCGATCCCCGTCGTCTGGCCGGTGGCGGACGCGGCGGAAGAACCCTGCCCCTTCCCAAACCAACACGGCACTCGGGGGGCGCGTGGGTGAAACTTTGGGGAGCGGTGAGCCGCGGACCGGCGTTTCCCATATCGCGGCCCGGCCGCCGCGGTCCCCCCTCCACCGCCGCACGTGGTGGGGGGGGCGGCGGCGGGGGGGTTACGGCGACGCTGAGCGCCACCCGCCGCCGCCGCAGCCGCGTGGCTTCTCTCCGTCCTCTCTCAGCGCCCCTGACGTCCCAGACGCTGCGACGAGGCGCCGTCCGCCGCCACGCCGGGGAGCCGAGGACGGCGCCTGCTGACAACCGCCACCCCCGTGATCCGGCCACTCAGCGGAGCACGGTGGCAGAGCGCTGCCGGGCCGCCGGAGGCTGCAGTCGCAGCAGCGGACGCTCGGACGGCAGACGCGTGGCGACCACTCGTCCGGTACGGTTGAGGGCACCCACCCTCCGCAGCTGTGGACGCCACGCGGCCGCAGCCGTTTTTCGAGTCGTACACAGACCGGAAGCGCCGTGTCGGCACCCGCCAACCATCCAAGAACCGCCGCCACCAAGGCGGCGATCGCGATCAATTCACGCTGCCCCAGACGACAGCTGCGACCGTGGCCACCCGCTTTCAATTCAGCGGCGCAGGGGAGCCAAGAGCGCGCGCCCATGGCCAAGCGCCGTGGGATAATAGGGATTGTCAAGCAGGCCATAGACCCCCGCAATATTATGAGCCACAGCCAGCCAACGAGTCAACGAGGCTGTCATGCTGCCGCGCGTCCACCACGTGTCTTGTAACGGAAGCGCCGCGGATGAGGAAACCAGTCCTGCTTCAGTGAGAAGGCGATACCACAAGGCCTCCGGGCGATGAAGTGGCTGGCTTCTGTGTACCGTGTCATCGGCCCCTGGATAGGCGATCTCTCGGAGGCCGTGCCTGCCTGCCAATCGTGCGTCGACTGTTCGTCCCCTGGTCGACGCCTGCCTCCCACGATCCGGGCGCGTACATTCGTTGATGAGTTGGAACTGGGTTCCGAGTGAAAAGACAATTCTCCATGAAACATGCACCGGTAATGAGATCTACTTTCCCTTATGCTGAAATATTATTTGATCGTTCTTTTTGGAGAAAATGACTTGCCATACGTCCATTATTGCCGCTCACACAATTGACTCCTCTTTGAACAGCATCGCATCTCGATACGCAGTTTCTCGAGCGCACAGACGTTGTCAGTGTAGAGCACAGAACACTCACCTGTCAGAAACAAAACATGATCAGCCCACGGCCGCTCTGGTCCCTTGGCACGGACTGCGCGGGTGGACAGTTTATCGACAACAAAGAAATGTCAACTCCATCAGCAGTCTTGAAACGAGGAACAAGGAGAGCCAACTGAAAGTAGGGGTGTCGTTGGCCCGTCCATACGGTCTGGCCAGTGCCGGCCAGCTATCACTCCCTGGTAGCCGCTGCTTGGCCTCCAACTACCTGGCCTTCGCAGAGATACCGACGCATGTTAGCGTTCTCTGGGATTCCAACGTCGTGCGGCTATGTGCCATCATTAGCGCATGGCCACTAGTTCTATGAACATTATCTGCGTCGACCAAGTTGTTACATGAAAAGGCAATGGCTCAGTGTTCTTTCGATTTCCGGATACGGGCCTGTCAATTTTGTCGTAGATTTCGCAGTGGTGTGCGCTTCGAAGAGGGGCAGCGCAGCCAGCGCACGGAGCCACACGCCCGCGGCACTTCGCTGGCCAGCGGTTGGACGAAACGTGCCCCGTGTCGGTGATCCCGTGGCCATTTTACCGTCAATACTGGCCCCTGGCACGGGCCGACCCCTTGAAACGCTCCCCCGCACGGGGCATCGGCAGTGAATTGGTACGACGGCAGTCCGGACGACGTCTTCGACGGCCAGAAACGGGTGAGTGGGCGTGCATGGCAGGGCTCCAAGTGGACGAGCAGCAGCTTGGCCGCGGCAATCGCGTCCAATCTGGGAATGCACGGTCCTTGGAGAAAGAACCCGGCCTCGCCGCCAGCTCTCTCGCCCACGCCAGTCTGTTGGCGTGGAGGCGGCGCACGGGTCGGCGATCCCGTGCATGGCCCGCGAGAGGCGGCGCCACGTCTCACTGCCCACCTGCGGGCGCCTCGACAACAGATCGAACGCGGCACCCCGCCAGGCGGCGGGCCTTGACTGGATGGCCCAACCGCAAGGCCCAGACACCGGACTTCGGTGGAGAACGGAGAAGTGGCCGTGGGTCTGCGTCAGCGGTGTTCAAGCGTATGATTTTTCTGAAGCGTATTGGCGCAAACTCTTTTCGCGTTTACACCCGAACACGTGACTTTCGCAGCACACAGAGATGTACAATATGCAGTGATTTCGCCCAGTCGAAAGTACGCTTGAGGGGAAAAGTTCCGGGAAGTTTGTGACATACGCTATCCCGAATGTCGACTAAAGCTGTAGGGAAGTACACGCGAATAGAACGAGCGAGGGCGCGTTTGGTCAAGCACAGTCCAAGAACGGGCCTACTGATCTGACCGCCGATCAAATCAAGTTGAACTTTTCAGTTGGATAGCTGATGTAAGTAGTCTATAAAAGCAGTAAACCAACTTTCAACTACATCTAGTACCGAAACAGGACCCAGATTAACGATTTTTGTAGGTCACAATGTGGTTCAGAACATATGCGGAAATGTGCGCTTGTCCGTTGCTGTAGGGAAAGTCCACTTGAGTCTGACAGCCCCCGCTGGCCACAGGTGGACGCTTTCCTTGAATCGTACCACGCGGACGCTATCATGAAATGGGTACGCTTGAAGACTCCTGGTCTGGGTACCGCGCCTGGCGCGTCGGCGGGTTGTTCCCGCCCGCCCCCCGCCCGTCTTGGCCAAGAACCAAACGCCGTCGTCGCTGGACGAGGCAGCCCCAACAGAACGCGGTTCTGTTCGGGCGTCTGTTACCGAACAGACGCCCAACAAACGCGATTCTGTTCCATTGTTGTTCGGGTGCTCGGTTCTGGATCTCGAGTTTGTTCCAGAAACGGGCGGAACAGC
>ENA-ORXC01002364-ORXC01002364.1-marine-metagenome-genome-assembly--contig:-NODE-2364-length-10378-cov-23.327541_pt1 | contig 10378 bp, 3 predicted proteins | sample MGYA00237865_ERZ511478 | MGnify/ENA metagenome assembly ERZ511478 | reverse complement strand
ACGCCCCTCTTCCACGCGCTCCCCTGAAAAGGGTCGACGCTGCACGCCCGAAAGGGTCGACACCGCGCGCTCCCTGGGAAGGGACGCCCCGCTTCCACGAGCGCCCCTGAAAAGGGTCGACGCTGCACGGCTCCCCGAAAGGGTCGATCAACTGTGGAGGTCTTCGCGCTTTACTTCCGACCGGTGTTGCGGTCCCCCGAAAGGGCGGACCGTACACTGCACCCCGAAAGGGACGGCCAACTGTGTCGCCGTGGTTGTTTGGTCTGCTTGGACGTCCGACCATCGGCGCTGCGGTCCCCTGAAAAGGCGGACCACACACGGTATCCTGAAAGGGAAGGCCTGCTGTATTCATCCGTGCTTGACCGCTGCTGGCCCGGATCACCATCGGTGAGTCGGTCCCCCGTGAGGGCGGACTGCGCACAGCACCCCGAAAGGGACGGCCAACAAATCCCGAAAGGGACGGCCAACTGTGACATCTGTGGTGCTCGCGGCTCGCCACACCGCTACGTGCGTGCTCTGTGGCCTCCCGAAAGGGTTGGTTGTGATTCGCGTCCCGAAAGGGACCACGCACCCCCGAAAGGGATTGCCGAATCGCGGAGCTACCCGCTGGTAGGGTCAAGAATCTATCGCTGGCAAGCCACACGCCGGATATGGATGGGGATCGGGAAACGAGCTGGTGCCGTGGCAGCGGTGGCGGCCGGAGCGCGTCTGAAGACGCTCCGACTGAGAACGGGCCCAACAAGCGGCAGCGCAACGAGTCCCGGGGCGCGCAGCCTGCGATGTCGCAGGCGCAGGTGCTCCAGTCCGAAGCTGCGCGGGCGCAGCGTGTCGCTGCCCAGATGCTTGCGGCGGCCCGTGCCGCCCAGCGCGCCGAGGATCTCGCGCGGCGGTCTGCTGTTGGCCCCTCGCAATGCGATGCGGGCCAATCGAGCGGCGATGGTGGTGGCGTCGGCCGCGGCCGTGCTTGCGGCAGCGGTAGATCTAAGAGGCGAGGTCGCGGGGCCGGCTCTCACAACGGCGGCGACGGGCCCTCTGAAACGGTGGCACACCAACGTCGTTCCAAACCAGAGCTCGACCGCGGTCTGGGAGCGTCATCACGGACCCGAACGGAGCCCGGGGGTGGGGTGGCAAATTCTGGGACCGCCCTGAACCGCGCGATGCGGCGCCGGCACCTGCAAGGACGTGGAGGCGTGGCCCCAGATGCAGCTCGAAACGCTGACGCAAGTCCCGGGCACAACCGAGCAGCAGCAGTGTCGGATCGGGCTTCGGTGCACGCGCCTGGGGACGGTGAGCCGCGGCCACAGGCTGCCGCACTAGTGGGAGTGCTTCACGATGCGCGGCGGCCGTTGATTGGGCAATCCACGGGGGGACTGTCAACGGCCCAGTTGCGGATGGTTCTGAGCGCACTTGAGATTGCCGGTCGGCAATTTGTTCCCAGCGCAGATCAATTGAGGACAATGCGCAACTGCTCGGGTGGTTGCGGCGACGCCGCGGCCCTGGATTCGCTACTGGCAGCCGCTGTCAGGGGCCTGAAAGATGACGTCAGCCGCTCCGCACCGAATGCGGCCGACACTGCCTCTGTATTTGTGCAGCGTGCCTTGCAGTGGCACGCGTGCAGCGGCGGCTGTTCCAGTGGGCTGCGAGCGACCAGGATGCACGAGCCACGGCCACGTCCGCTCGAAGCGACTGCCGAGGCCCCAGCCGCACAGGGCGAGCTGCCGCATGCCGTCAGTACACTGCCGGTCCGCGCCGCTGCTGTGCCAGCCGACCTCGACGCTCCACCGCAAGCCGACGTACGCCGGGCTCCCTTGCGAGGCTCTCTAAGACTCACCGCGGGCCTCCCCGCGCTTCGTCCTCGGCCGCGCGATGTGCCACGACAGGCTCACTCGATTTCCCGAGGGAATGCTCGGCCTTCAGCTGCTAGGGAGGCCGTCAGAGGGGACCGCTCACGCCTGCCAACGCAGCCGCGCCACGACGAACTCGTCGACGACGATGGCCTGACCATTGCCACGGCGAGCCCGCCACGACAGCGAGGTCGAAGTTCATGGCATGCGACCGCCGCTGCGGTAGGCCCATGCCTGCAGCGCCCCCCCCTGCCGCGGTGTCCCGGTGAGCCACCTTTTTTGTTTCCTTCCCACGCCTCTAGGAGTGTGGAGCTCTTCCCAGTTGATCGGATCTCTCTGGCGGAGGGCAATGCGCTCTTGCGGCACGTGGTGGATGGGCTCTTCCTCTGGTTCCTGATGAAGTTTGGCCGCGACGGGGGCTATGGCGGTCTCCGATTGCTGACCTCCTTGGACGCTGATGACATAGCAGCCTCCGTGCGCCGAGATGATCGCCTGGTTGGGCGTGTTCGTGACGCAATCGTGGATCGGCTGGTGTTCAGCGCAGGCACGACGGTAGTTCCCGTGTGCACGGCTGGCACCTGGTGGGCAATCGTTGGGACGGGTCTGCGGGAGACCGTCGTACGGGTGGTATCCTCTGTGCGCTCAGGCGCGGCGCTCTCGGATGAGGCTGTGCCAGAGGCGGCAATGGCTGTGATGGACACCTCGTCGGTCGGGAAGGGTGAGGGGGGGTGGGATGAGCATGTCGTGACAGGCCTCTTCCGTGCGTTAACGGTGGCCATCTGTCCGACCTACCTGCGCACTTGCGACGTTTCACAGAAGACCAGGCTCGTCGAAAATGGCCTGCGCGACCTTCTGCCCATCAAGGTGCTCAAGACTCGAGCGGGGGGGCGAGACACGACGGCGGACAACCTGATTGCTTTCATGGCGATGCTTCTGTCGGCTGAGCCGGGACAAGCAACCCTCCTTTTTCGCGGGCACGACTCCCGCCAATGGCAGAAGGCCCACGCCCCTCGGCGCCTTCGTAGCCTTGTCGGCCGCATTATCGACGCCCATCGACCAGGTGGTCTCAGGGACGATGAGGAGGAGCCAGCAGAGGAGCTGCTCAATGGTCGTGATCTGTCTGAAGAAGAGGAGACGGACGCTGATGACGCAATGCGAGACGTGGACGATGACTACGATGGCGGGGGGTCTGGTGACCGGGCAGGCTACAGGAACGGCCACCGTGACGGCAGCCGAGATGGCGGCCTCGATGCGAATCCCGGCAGTCGGGTCGAGTCGACGAGTCGACGTGGAGCGCATGGGCCCGTGGATGTTGCTCATGGTGGTGACGTAAGGCGGCGTCGCGTTTCCCTCGGGCGTGTCTTCGGCGACACAGTCGTCGGCCTTAGTGCCACGCATGGTAGGCTCAGCGCCGGCGAGCAAGGTTCTCACCGCCAATCTATCGGACACGCGCAGGGTGAACCTGATACCCGAGTTGCTGATGGCATGCGTGTTGGTGGTGCTGGCCGTCACTCTGACGCAGATGCTTCCCGCGCCCAACCCATTGCATGTGCCAAAGAGGCACATGGTCTTCGAGTTCCTGATGCCGCCCAACAAGATGCTGGTGAGTGTTACGCTAGCACAGGCTGCCGACGACGGGGACTCGTGCATGGACGAGGTGCAGACGATGACGGCCCTCAACGAGCAGATTCATTGGATGTTCGACAAGCACGCCGTCTGTCTCGGGAGCATGCGCATGGTCGCAGCGATGCTGGTCGTGCCGGTGCTATCGGAAGATGTTATGGCAACAGAGGTGGTGACGGCCACGAGGGACGTGAAAACGACCGGCACCACCACGCTCCCTGTGCCGTCACAAGCGCGGGTGGCGGACGCATGGAGCATGTCCAACCAGTCGCATGTGTGCCGCGAGAGCGTGAAGCCCGAGCTGTATATGGCAACACTAGCGGCGGCGATGGCGGAGGTGCTCTTGACACCCATTGTTCCAATCGCACTGATCACGGGCGAGCGCGTGGTGCTCGTGATGACCTAGAACCCGGTTCCCATCAAGTTCATCGTGCTGCATGCGTACACGGTGCCCACATCCGAAGCGCTGGACGTGCGCCACGAGAGCCTGAAGCCCAAGTTCTTAGCGCTGTTCGAGGGGGTGGTGAAGGTCAAGGAGGTGGTGACCAAGGACATGTCGACGGTGGTGCGATTGGCAACAGCGGAGGTGGCGACGGCGGGGGAGCGGTGGACGCCCGTCGCCTCAATGGCGATGAGGACCGGCGCGCCCGTGGTGCTCGTGATGACCCAGGAGCCGGTGTCGATAACGGTCATGTGGACGGTGGAGGACATGGCGCCCGCCACGAAAGCGTTGGACGCGCACAACAAGCGCCTGACGCCCGAGATGCTCATGGTGCTCGACGAGGTGATGATCAGCGACGTGACGACGGCGTCGTTGGTGGCGACACTGGCGGCGACGACGGTGGAGGTGCTGTTGACGCCCATCGTCCCAATCGCGCTGATCACGGGCGAGTGCGTGGTGCTCGTGATGACCCAGAACCCGGTTCCCATCAAGGTCATCTTGCTGCACGCGTACACGGTGCCCACATCCGAGGCGTTGGACGTGCGCCACCAGTGAATAACGCTCGATTTGCTGATATGTCTCGAGGAGATGGTGCCGGTCGACGTGCCGACGCCGATGGGGAACGCGCTGAGGGCGTTTCCGACTTGCGACGGGGTGTACATGGAGGCGTTCACGGCCAGGAAGGTGGGGAGCACGAGGTCTTAGACGGCCAGAGTGGTCGTGTGGCAGGAGTCAGTGGCATTCGAGGAGACGGCGGCCAACTGGGTGACAATGGTGAGCATGATGATGACCATCGGCGTGGCGACGGCTCGGGGCCTGTGCGTGCCACCACGGCAGCGGCAGAGCCTGATGCGGCCAGCTTCTCAATGGAGGGCGCCGGTGCCGTCGGCCAGACGAATGAGCGGTTGGATGTCGCTGGCCTAGGGTTTGACCTTCTCGATTTGGGTCACGCGTCGCGTCTTGGTGAGGCGATAAATAGCTTGGACTCTGCAGACCTCAACGTCCTCTCCGGCGTTGCTCCTGTGCCACCTCGTCCTGGATTCAATGCTGCAGAAGACTGCGGCGGTGCCTCAGCGGAGGCCCGCACGAAAGTTCCTAGCCCTGGAACTGTGGTTGACGGCGACGCAGAACCGGGCGCCGCTGGTGTCGCAGCCAATTGTGCAGTACCACGCCCAGGGGCCACTGCAGGCGACCCCGTTGGCGACATTAGCTCTGAGGGGGAAGCAACGCTACGTACAGCACCTGACCACACCGACAGAGATGCCTGTGGCTCACTTGAGGCATCGCGTCTACGCGAAGCACGGCCAAATGTCGAGACGGGCACTTTACAGCGGCTTCCGATGGACTTCCACAGAATTCCAATTACTTGTATAAGTACCGTTCCGGAGCTTGGACTGCATGGTCTGATTCGCTCCAAGTTGGCATCGATGCGGACTTTCGGTGCGCACGTGTTCCGAGTGGTTGCACCCGCGGTGCGCCCAGTTCCTAGCAGGGCTCCCAAGCGACTCGTCGGGGACAAAGTCAGGGTGCGCATTCAAAGCTTCCCACAGTTACCGACTATCGTCAGCGACACGTTCCGTCGTCGCCGTGCTATGGACCGCAGCGTGAAGGGCAGAGAGCTACAGAAACAGCTGCCAGCTGAAGGCCAGAAGTGGATGTCAGCAAGCCGGCTGAGTGCCAGGATCGAGGAGAGTACCAACGCCATGATATCCCAGTACAAGGACCTCACTGTTTCGAGCTTCATGAGGAACGTGAACGACGCCAATGTGACCTGGGTCCGAGAGGTGACCTCTGCTGGCCACGAGAAAGCGGTATTGGGTCCCGGGAAGCCTCACCCAATTGATGTGTACTATGTGTCGGACTTTTCGCCTGACAATGAGGACGGGTGCAGCAGGAGTCTGGGAGATCCCGCGTGCAAGGCCGCAGTAGACCAGTCCTTCCCCACCGACCGACTGCAGAACCCGCGTACCCTGAACCATCACAGTATGCTCGGAGCGGGGTCAACATGTGAAGGCGTCAATACCAACTTGCTGTACATGGGGACCATGGGATCCTTCTTCAGCTGGCACGTGGAGGACAGCCTGCTCTCGTCCGTGTCGTACTTGCAGACCGGGGCGAGTAAATACTGGTTCTTTGTGCCCAGATCTGAACTCCCCCTGATGGTTCGCGTCCTGGAAGAAAACATGGACCCAGACGTGCTGAAAGCTGCTGGAGGAGATGTGTGGGCGGTTCTCGCGAAGAAGGCCTTGTTGTGGCCAGCTACTTTCTTCCTTTCTCACGGAGTGAGAGTTGGGTTCCACGCAATGGAGGTCGGGGACTATGTCGTGACTGGCTACGGAGTGCCCCACAGTGGCTTTAACGGAGGTAAAAACGTGGCGTCGGCTGTGAACCTGGCGTGCACTGGCTGGCTTTCCTATGCAATTGAGCACGCGGCGCAGTGGCGAGGAAAGTTGGCGATCCTCATCCCATTTGAGAAGCTGTTGGTGTTGGCCGCTATGAAGCTCGTTGATGGAGAATGGTGGGTCGGCGATGCGAAGACCTATGAAGCTTGCGACCCAGCCGAGTTCCGACGGGACCTCCGCGTGATGGTGGCCTACCTCACAGAGTACCTCGACCGCGTCCTGGCTTACATGAAAATGGATGCGCACCGTACTTGCGTTGGCAAGACGCCAACAGTCGTGGCACTCGATCGCGCTCCACAGCTTGTGCAGAACTTCATTGCTGACAATGCTGTCGGCACGAATGAGGACCCCCTGGTGATTCCAGGTGAGGATGCCGCACAGGTGACTGACTACTCAGTAGACGGCGCGTCATGTCCCCACTGCGGGAAAGTGGCTTGGCTCTCCGTCGTTGTCTGCCAGACGTGCATTGAGGAGCTGGGAGATGAAGCGGCTAAGTTTGCGCCTTTTTGCTGCTTGGAGTGCGCGCCAGATGTCTACGATGGCGAGCACGATCGACTGCGCAAGACTCCTCTACCAGGCACCCACCCCGTGGATTCTCATGTCCCTCTCGTGGTGCAAAGACTAGCTAATGGTCACGTGTCCTCGGTGGTGGAGCACCTGCAGAGTATGGGAACGGTTGATGGGGAAGATGGGAGGTCGTGATGGGGCTAAACGTTTTTTTTCTGTTGTTTTTTATTGTCGTTATTTGGGACCTTACGTCTTCTATGCAGTGGGCGGAGGGCCATTCAGTTGCCTTCTAGTGCGCAACGTGTTGTCTGCATTCCATTTTCACGGCAATCCTATGGCACTTTATTCATTTCCCACAGATCGCACGAGCGACGAACGAAACAGAAACCATCTACACCCTGTGTCCCATCGCCTAGTGGAAGGCTGTGCAACAAACTAGCCACTCTTGAAGTGAAATCCCGACCTCTTGGAGAAAAGGACGTCGTGCTGGCCACAAGGCAGCACGAAGGCAATCTGCCGCACACGGTCAGCTCGGGCAATCGCGACCCCAGCTGCTACGTCGATTGATACCAGCACGGGCTGTCCGAGGACAGAGAGCGCCATCGGTGGTAACTTCCACTTCTCTACGGCAACGTGTAGCTCTCCGTCAATCTTTGCAATGGAATGCACACGAGCAAAGAACTGCGCGTCAGAATCCGTCGATTCGGAGCTCGGTTCTTCTGAGGAAGCCTCCCTCTCCTCAGCAATAGAGAGTGTCGACCCTTCTCGGATCACGAATGATCTGTGTGGGTGCGTTGCCTTCCCGCAGAACGCGAGAACAGCATTTGGGGCTTCGCGTCTCCACAACTCCTCGGTCGAAGACCGGACAGTTTTCAGGGCTTTTTTCGGACGCCAGTTCGCGTCGACAGCAGGCGAGGGTCGCCGGTGCGGAGCCAGTCTGTGGAACTGGACAGCCTTCAAGGGCTCGCCACTCCTCCCAAGCAGCCACGATGCAGGAATCCCATACTGGTCTGGCATTGAAAGCAGTCTCGAGAAGTGCTCGGTGTCCCTCCATCTCTGCATGGAGTACTCAGCGGGGTTCCGGCTGTTGCTTTGGCCTACCTCCTGCTTTGCCAGTTGATGAAACTTTTCGAATACCAGCTCGCATACTGCTGGCCCGAGCTGCACAAGGGGCAGCGTGCGGTACAGAAGCTCCAGTAATCTGTGAACAGCCGGGCGCTCCCAACTTCCTTCAAACGGAACCAGTCGACGTAGCTCCATCATCAGCTGCTCACCCAGAACTTGGAGCGCGGGTACAGTTGGGCGTCCCCTCATGGCTTTTTCTCCATCAGATGAGAGGGTTGGAAGATAGAAAAAAGCTGTGGCAAACTGGCGGAGAGCCTTGAGAGCACTAAGGGTAGCCATTGCGTGCGGCGTCGTTGCACCGGTGTGCACAAGGTACTGTAGCACCGTGGGGCCCACCGTCAGCAGAACTGCATAGTCTGACATTGACAGAGTCGTGCCACCCATCTTCTCTGGCTCAAGAGACGACAGGACTGTGTGAGATGGGATATGCTTAGCGCTGCGACGCATCTCTCGCATGAACCGGTCTCGCTGTTCAACAGAAAGTGCCTCGTACGCTTCCATCAAGAGGTTAGCGCCGATGTTGTAGTACAACAGATGCGAGGGAGCGACAATGACGTGAGAATGTATATCAAAGCTCCCTTCACCACGGGCCTGCTCCAGGCGCATCAGCAACGTACCACTCTTGTCTGTGATACCGTTCAGCAATAGAGCGTCCTTTAAGGCCTCTTCCGAGAGGTCGGGCGAGCCCTTCACGGTGGACATGATGACAGCCGTGCGTTCCTGCAATCGACAGTAACGAGCGTCTTGGACATCAACAGACTCTGTGCTGCTCATCGCGCGCTCTTTCCTCTCTGATGTAGTCTTTGGATGCACAATGTCGCAGCTTGTGCAGTGCTCAGTACCTCTGGGGCCAACGGAGTTTGAGAACGTGGCAGCCATGGGGAAGTCGAACACACCCAGACATAAGTATACCCTCACAACAGCATTCTCTCGCTTGAACGCGTCATAAACGGTAACACCCTCTCTGCTCATTTGGAGAGCATCATCCACGACACGCCTGATCAGAGCATCGGAGTTTGCTCCCGGAGGCAGGTAGAAGAGTGGTCTAACCGAGTAAGCACGATCTGCCAATGATAAAGATGTGTAGCCCCCATAGTAACCCTCCAAGCTCCCTCGACGCCTCTTGTACACGTTGAATTCATCCCCGTACAGAGATACATAGAGGGTGTATGGATCTTTCTCTGGGAGCGCATCGTTCGTTGGTTCAGCCACTTGGGACAGCTCTAGAGGCTGCGGTGCTGACAAAGCCGACCAGGAGTCCTTCTCACGCTCATCTGAGCCCCGCACGTCAATGACGAACACTCCTCCGGACCGATTGAACCTTAGCGTCAGCCTCCGATTGGCTGTGAAGCACGATGCCCAACGCTCAGGGGGATCGACGCCTGGAACAACCTCGAACAGCGCTATCAAGTCTCCAACTCTTAGCGCGCTCTGACGAGCGTACGTCGATGCTGAGATTGTAACATCTCCATCGGGGGCAATGGCGGTGCTCTCCAAGCGGGCCTGAAGCGACGTAGTGCTATCAAAGGAGATTCGGACAACACAGCCAATGTCGTACCTGTAACCAGCACGGAAGAAGGCATTCTTGAAGCTGAACCGGGCAGGATCTCTGGCGGCTATGGTCTGAAAGAACTCTGCGGGACGCTCAACGGTCCCTGTGCCGGAGCCCCCTTTGTTGTGGAACAGCGCTGCCGTGACAGGATCTCCAAAGTCACGCTTGATGTGTTCAGAGAACGGAATATATGACACCGTCACGTCGGGGAGTTTGCGCAATGCTTTCCCTTTGCCAACGGGTAGCTGTCGGGTCGTCACCTCCCTTCGGAGAGGCACAGCTAGATGCAGCAGCAACTTGCGCAGCCTTTGCAGGCGCCACCTCGATGGCCACTTCTCCTTCGGATTAAACGAGTTCTCGGCCTCCCGCATGATGTCGTATTGCCTGAAGGTGACACGAGCTCGGCCAAAGAGGTATCCGAAGCATAGGAACTCTCTGCGGGAAGTGAACTCGCCAGCAGAACTGTGCTCGTCACTCGAAAACTCTGTGTCCTCAGAGGGGCATCCTTGCGGCTCAGAGTCCGTCGACAAGGCAACCTCTGCATAGCCATCCGTTGAAGCCACGGAGGGCATGCTTGTTCCTCCAAGAGTCTCAACACGCCCCGTGACGTTGCTGCTGGGTTCCTCCACGCCCGTCGTGTCTACGTCAACAGTAGCGGTAGCACGCTGAGCTTCCATATGCATTAAGTTACCATCGAAAAAATTGAAGAAGGCCGCCCCTCGCGGGCCGCGCCTCCGACGCTTCATTTATTCGAGACCGCAGCGAGCGCCGGCTGCGAGGAGATAGTAAGTGATAGCAGAGAGTCGACGAAAGCAGGTATCGTAGGCAAGCACGGTACTAGGGGCCGCAAAAGGGCACAAGAGGAATCGAATCGAGCTCTTGC
>ENA-ORXC01002362-ORXC01002362.1-marine-metagenome-genome-assembly--contig:-NODE-2362-length-10384-cov-8.465703_pt1 | contig 10384 bp, 11 predicted proteins | sample MGYA00237865_ERZ511478 | MGnify/ENA metagenome assembly ERZ511478 | reverse complement strand
CCGTAGTGGAGAACTCGTTCGGTTTGCTGAAGGGGCGCTGGAGGGTGCTCCATGACAAGGTGTCGGCGGAGACAGAGTTTGTGCCTGTCATCGTGGAGTCCTGCGCGCTACTCCACAACTTTCTGATCGACGAGGAGGACGAGTGGGCGGATGCGGTGGATGCGAATGACGGCGAACCGAGAAACGTCCATCCAGATGTTGGCGTCACACGTGCCTATCAGATGGCGCTCCGCCTGCGCGATGAGTTGGTTGGGCATCGCTGGGCTGAACATCATGAGAGTGTGGGCATACAAGCCAGAATGAGGCCCAGTCGAGATGGCAGGCTTCAAATGTGCATGTTCGCGTGTCTGAAAAATAAGCGCGCGCCGTTCCAATCATGTGAGACGAATGAAGAGTTTCCATTGGCTAGTACTCAGTGGTGCACGCCGTGCACGAGTCTTCAAGACTGGGCCTGAGATGTACATCACAAAATTTACACAGAAACAGCTGGCCTACACAGCGTAGTACGACTGCATCGACATTTCAATCCAAAGTCCTCTCAAAAGCCCGACTGCCCAACCAATGTTACAGTCTCCTAGACCTTGCGCCTCACTCACCACCTTCACTCTCATCACGAGTGGCCAGTGGTTGCGTGGGCTTGGGTGGAGGGTAGGGGTCGTCCAGGTCCATTGAATCGTCAAACTCATCGGTACCCAAGGGTGCCCCTGCTGGAGCCCCAATACCCGATCCAGTGATCAGAGGGGCGCAGCCGGCGCCAACATTGAGCAGGGTCTCACGCTGCTTAAAGAACCTCTCCATAGACTCATTGGCCTTTTCCAGGTCGATGATCATCGACGGCAGGCTCTGCTCTTTCCGGCTCTTGCGATCTTGGTCCTTTTCCTTCCTCTCGCCCTCCAGGCTGTTCTGCTGCAAGTCCAAACGCTTCTTGGCCAACTCCAGGCGTTCGGCCGCGTTTCGCTCGGACGCCCGGGCGGACACCATCCGCTCGATCTCCCTGTCCTTTTCCCCAGACTCCTGCTGCGCCGCAATCTGCTGCACGCCCTCTGCCACGGCGGCGCCCGTTGAGGTGACTGGCCTCTTGCGCTTGAGGGCACCTGCCGGCACCACGAGCTGTGTTGACGTGTGTGGTACAGAGAGAGGAGAAGAGCAGCGATCCGACGACCTGCCACCGCGCCCCACACCAGAGGGCGCTGGCGCCTGGAGGGGCGGGTTCGGGCGAGGGTCATCTGACTTGTCAGCGCCGCACGCAGTGGGTGGAGCATCGTCATCCTCATCGGAGAGTCCTCAGATCGCAGCCATGCGGCGGGGCTGCGTGGTCGGCTCGTCGGGGTCAGACAACTCAGCAGGGGAGTCGACGGGCGTGGCCGCGAGTGAACCTTACGGCGATGCATCGAGCACCGCCGCAGCCGACCGTGCAGTCCGTGACGCGGCAGCCGACCGAGAAGACGATGCGGCCATAGACCCTGCCCGCGATGCGTTTGGCTGTCCAGCGGGCACCCCGGTCGACACAGCCCCTCGAGTAGGATTGGTCTCGCGCCGCCGCGATGGCCGGCCGCGCTCAAGCGCGATACTTGCTTCAACTGCACGATTTGAAAACCTCAGAGTACATCCCAAGTCGTAGTCCACGAACCTGTCTGTCAGACACAAACGAAAACGTTGACGGAAAATGTCTTTAAATGAGCGAATAGACAGCGTTTTGTTGTTAAAATGTCAGTTGGGTACGATGACAGCAATCGAGTTCGAAAGGGAGTAGTGACACAAGAGCGGAGAGGAGGCGCCCAACTGTGCATCTCCAAATCGCGCATCACTAATGTGAACATCGGAAAACCGGGGAGATACCTGTCTCGAGCTTGACGTCTTACTCGTCCGAGTTGTGCCGCATACTCGACACCCGCTTGTGCACAATCTCACACTTCTTTGTGAGCGCCCTCATCTTGTTCGCCACCTGCTTAGCTGAGTACGTCTGGCTAAACTCATTGGACAGATGCTTGGCAGAGTCGCTTGCAAAGTTCTTTACCGGGCCCCGCTTGTTGTCCTTCTCACACTCGGCCTGCTTCCCCATGCATTGCACCATCAGCTCCAGCAGCATCCTTGAGTCGTCGTCACGCCAGTAGTGCACGGGCAAGGGCACCGGCATCTTGCGCCGCTTGTCCGGATTGCCGGCAGCACCGCCGTCGGGGGAAGGCCGGCGCGCCACGGATGGACGTGGCCGGCTCGTTGAATCACTCCTCTGCGGGGACAAGCGAGAGTGAGACCGAGCGCCCGGTGCAGACGAGCCACAGTGGGACGGTAAAGTAGAGGGTGGATAGGAAAGGCGTGTCCCATGCACGCGAGTCGGGGGAGGGGACAAAGAAGGCCCCGTTGGAGCAGGAACGCACAATGAGTGGCGGCCGGAGGGAAAAAAGAGTGGGTTAGAAGGTGTCCGAGAAAACGAGCTAGGGGACCAGCCCGACGCATGTATTACGCACGTGCGCAGGAGCGGGGGGAGACGGTTGGCGGGAGTGGCAGCGACGACTTCCGCAGACGCCATGAGGCGAGAAGAGAGGAGGAGAGCCGCGCGGGCCACCACATAAAGTGGTATCCGTGCCTCGTCCATCGGCAGGGAGCTATATGTGCAACCGGCGACCGCCCGTGGCGCCGGTTCCGCCGCATTCTCAGGTGTGCGCACGCATTCCCATTCGGGTGCACTAGTCGGAACCCCCCGTGACGCGCTCGTGTGGCAGCATCACCGTACCCATGCCCACACTGGACCAAATTGCTAGTTCCAGATGGTTCCGTGTACACTGTGAAAACATGACGAGCTACGAAGGGCGCTCGGCTCCTGCGTGTGACGGCGTTGCGGCGCTGGCCGGAATCGGGCTGGGCTCTCCTCGCTGGCGCTTGAAGCGTGCAACGCATTCGCCCACGCTCGCGTCGCGCCCCCCTCGATTCTCCCCTTGGATATTGCTAACTGGTCACCGAGCGAGCAGCAGGGGTGCGGAACGTAGCTTTCGTGCCACATGGCTCCTCCGCTGGCCGATTGCGTGGCCGTTTCTCTTCAGAGTTGCAGCTGACACTGCAAGCCTCCTGCAGCAGACAGAAGATGTGAAAGCAATTCTCGTCACATCGTTTGTATTTTGGACGGAATTTTCATCGGTCGACCACGGATGCCATCACGGAGCGCCGAAGGCGACGCCTTGAGGAGGGGTTCCCCTCCACTGAGCGCTCAAGGCCGCTTTTTGCGTCGATCGTCAAAGCAGAGGCGAGCGCAGCGTGTTGCACCTTGGATGACCGAATCGGCGACTGAAGATGCTGTTCGCCGGGGACTTCCTGAAGATTGCGCCCATTAAGGGGCAGTGAGCGTTTTTGAGTGACGTTTGGGGGCTCGTCTTCTCCGACCGAGCCCTCGTGTTGGCGACGAACTGGCGGCACGTGCGGGACGACGGCCTACTGGGGCTCCTGTTGAGCTTGCGCGCGGGCACCCATACGATGGCCGACATGGTGGTTCTGGCATCCCGGCGGTCCCTGTAACCTCCGCCACATGCTCTGCGGAGATTTTGCCACATCCAGGACGTGCTGTTCAAGAAGGAGGACGAGCTCCACCGCCAGCCTGACAAGCTCGTCAAGTTTGAGGCGATGGACCAGGCGATGGCGTCCATCTTGACCTGCCCGAAGACGTCGGCGCTGTAAGACACGACCGCAAAGTACGTGCGCGGTTTGTTTTTGCGGGTGGAAGCGATGGTAGCGGTGCCGACTGGGGTTCTTGCTTCACCGGGGGTTCTTTGTTGCTCGCGTGGTGCTGTGCTGTTTTTTTTTCCGGTCAATGCGCGTGTATTTTCGCGCGCTTGCTTCTCTTTGGTGTGTGGGGGCACCAAGGCGGTGGTTGTGCTGCCCGCATCGGCCGACGCCGTCGCGTTGGACGGTTGGAGAAAGGCTGCAACGCGAACGCAGGTGCCTTTGGTGCTTGCCCGGGCGGCCACGATCCATGCTGCCCGAGGCTGGACGCTAACAGAGGTAGCGGTGGACCTGAGCAAGGCCTTTGCCGCAGTTCTCGCTCTCTCTGGCCTTTCTCGCATCCCTACCCTTGAGGGTCTCTACCTCGTCGCGTTTTACGAGTCAAAGATCATAGTAGACAGCGCCGCTCTTGCGTTCCATGAGGGCCTACATGCGTAGGAATATGGCTTTTCTTCTTTCCATTTTCTGCCTCTCTTGTCTTAGTCCGTCGACCGCTGCTCCCTTTAATGCGGGGTGGCCATGTGCCGTGCGCAGTCCGGGAATCTGACCCGCGCATCCCTGTACTTAAACAGCTATTTAAAATTATCCCCATCTTGTTACCTGGAGTTGTACGACTCACATACATTCGGGTAAGTCCACACTTCCTGTGTCAACCCGGATAAGCTTCATTGTCTGCCCGACAGTCGTGTTTGGAAAGGGACATTCGGCGCACACGTCAGGCGCGCTTTTCAGTCAACCAGTCCGCCCGGCCACCATACATCAATCGAGAGGCCACCGGCACCTGCAACGCCTGTGCGGGCCATCTGCTTACATTTCATCCGCCTCCCGTCCTCTGCCCAGACTGCCAGCCGCCAGCGTCGCCCACTTCTGCTGTCCGCGCCGTCGTCGCCCGTACTGCGCGCAACTACCCTTTCCTCCCCCTTTGTTTGCCCAGCACTCCTCCGTGTCTGCGCTTCCCCCTCGCTTCCCTCTACTCGGTGGCTTTGCGTTTCTCCCCCTGTGTGCGCGCTCCTCTGTTGGTCCGACGGAACAGGCCTCTGCTTTCTCCGGCATGGTCCCGCTGGCGCTGCCCAACCGCTCGACACCGCCCTTGCCAGCGGCGATGGAGGAAAGGCTGCACGCGCTGAGCGCATCAGTCGCGATTGCCGCGGAGCCGTCACCATCGGCGACAGCACCGGCGGCCACGGCGTGTGCGACCACAGTGGGGACTGGGCAGCCGCCACTGTCGCCGTTGATGAGGCATCTGCTGCTGCGCGACATCACGAATGGGGATCAGGCGGAAGAGGACCACATGTCGCTGCAGCGGCTGACGACCGAGGACGCGAGGCGTGCTGTGCCGCGCCAGCGCCTGTCGTTGCCCGCACCCACGACCGAGCTGCCGTTCACCTTTGCGCGCCTCCCGGCGCTGGAGCCCTGAAGAAGTAGCGCTTGCTGTTCGTAAAAATGTGGATGCTGCGCATCGTCTGCACCTGGCCGCAGACGGCGTCCAAGGCCAAGCGCCGCCGGCTTTACTCGCTGGGCGTCGACTGCTCCAGGGCCGGCGAAAAGGCGGCCGTCGGCACCAATGCCATCGTCAAGACCTGGGCGTCAAGCATCCGCACGGCTTGTGCCTTTGCAATCTTTGTCGGGGAGGTGCTCTGCGTGCGGCCTGGTGAGCCGAGGCCGCCGAACGAGGAGATCAACCGCGGCGCGCAAAAGGTTTTCCGTTGCCCGACGGCCGGCACTCACCGGGTCATCAAGTTCTGCCTCAAGTGCCGCAGCCTGGGGTACAAGGTCGCCGTCAGGAAGAAGGGCATCTCGTCAGTGACCCGGAAGGACTACACTTTGGGGCTGACATTCCTCTTCGGCGTCGAGAACGTGGACGGGCACGGCGGCATAGAGAAGGTTGTTGTGGACTATGCCGGCACGGCGTCGCGGTGGGGGCTGAAAGGAATCAACGAGCTCGAGGCCGAGCGGAAGGTGCACGTGGACGCCGGCACGCACGTCGGAAACCCCATGTCGACGGATGACCTTAAGGACTTCCGCGGCGCCACCCAGAAGGACACGAGGCACAGCGGTGAGCGCTCCCTCAGCTCGGCGCCAGTGACGCCCGCGGTAATGGAGGCGCTTTACAACCAGATTGTTGTGAAGCACGTGCCCGACATGGGCTCCATGGACAGCCCGGTTGAGCAGACGATGAGGCGCACGCTTGCCACCTCTTCCGCCGCGGGAAAAGACGACGCCGTCACATCTGCCTCTGTCGTGCAGGCCGACCTCCTGACGTACATCGTCTACGTCTTCGCATTTGTCACGATCGCCCGGCCTGTTTCGCTCATCCACCTTGCCTTCTGCGACATATCTTTCCCTGACCTGATGCTGGCCAACGAGCAAGTGTTCTCCAACAGATACGCTTGACAGTGGCCATGCGGTGATTTGAAGTGGTTCTTATGGCGGAGGGCCCGTGTGAAGAGCTGTGTTTGTCTGTGAAGTTCCTGACGTCTGATACGTTTTGCTTGTTAATTGCGCTCCTTTTTTATTTGCCGTGTATGCTTTGGTGCAGGCACCAGCACTTCCGGTTCATCAACATTCAGCTGCGTATCGTCAAGAAGGGGACCAGCAAGGTGAGCGTGATGACTGTTCGGCTCTTCAGCTACTTCTCGTCGGTCACGGCTCAGCATGTGGAGGAGCTGGGGTCGGACACACACGTGCAGTGCCCGAGTGAGCACTTCAACGTGCCCCAGCTCCTTATGAAGCTGCAACTGTTTGCGTGCTCGGCGCGGGGGGTCGCGGTGGACATGCGGATGCTGCACGAGCAGCCGCTGGCTCCAAGCGTGCTGGATCACAGCGTGTCGGGCGCCGTCTCCTTCCTCAAGCGGCGCTTCGAGGCGAAGATCAACGCCCGCTTGACTGCGGACTAGGGCCGCATCGGCATGGTGATGATGAACGGCGAGCGGGCATACCGCATGTACGGCTTTTGTCGTGGAGAGGCCCAGTTCTTGCTTGACCTGACAGGCAATTTCGAGCAGGTTATGCGGCTGGGCGGCTGGACGGTAACGTCGAGCCTCATGCTATCCTTCCAGAAGGCGATGAATGGCCGCGGAACATTGCGGTCACCCCTGCGGTCCTTCCGACACGACGAGGTGACGCAGATCGTCGCCCAGTTGGCGTCGACCAACAGCCGCTGGACGGTCGGGGTGGTGAAGGGGGTGGGGCAGCGGGCGATGGGCGAGACGAGGGAGGTCGACCACGCCGTGCTTGTTTCCATTGAGGAGGACAACGCGAAGGTTCGGTGCAATTTATTGACCGAGTGTGTGTTGGAATCGAGAAACGGCAAAGAAGACGAAGATGAGAGGGAAAAAGAGTCGGTGGAGGAGGACTTTGGGGAGGTTGGCGAGCCGGAGGGGTGGGGTGATGGAGACGAGACGGACAGCGAGTGGCACAAAGGTTTGCTTTTTATTGACACGGTGACTACGAACTGCAGCATGCCAACGGCAGCATGCCAACTGGACTCCGCCAGAGAAAGGCGACCATCGCAGGCACGGCGCTCAGCCGGGGCGGAGAATACTGCTATCAACACGGTCACAGCCTCTTGTCCCGGCGAGGCCGAAGGCCTCGAGCCCGGCCACATCCCTGTGCTCATGGAAGCCGTCCCATGAGTTGGAGGCCTTGGCGTCCAGACTCACCAGCGCCGCCGCCACCCTTTGTTGTCCGTCGTTGCCTCGTGGGCGGCGGCGACATGCCCCACCACCGTCGCCGCCGCTCTTTGCGGGCGCTCGCTCCAGGAGGGCGGAGTACCCAAAATCCACAGGCGCCGCGGCTGCCCATTGCTGCCGTTCGCTCTTGAAGGGGCGTCGGCAACAAGCACCTTCAGGACTGTCGCCATTCCTCCGCTCCAGTCGTTGCCTCGTGATTAGAGGCGAAGCGCGCCACGAGACCTGAAGCCGCGGCTGGCCGCTGATCGTGTGTCGCACGGAGGCGGCGACCACCGCCGCAGCCGCTGCGCCTCGCCGCCAACGGATGCGTGCGCGGCAGCAGCGACAAACGCCACAGGGGCCGCTGCCGCTGAAGGCAGTGGACGTCGGCACCACCCCCGCCGCTACCCCTCCCCGAGTGTCGTCGTTGGCCAGGAAATCTAAGCGAGCGCCACGAGCCTCGCCGCCACCACTTGTGGGCGTTCAAAACGCGCACGAAGTCCGCGACAAGGACCTCTAGCGCCGCGGCGACCACTTTTCGACGGTCGTATCGTCGCGCGCGGCTTCAGCACACACGACCAGCGCCGCCGCGGCCCCTTGCCGCTGGTCATTTCTGGGCGGGCGGTGGTGACGAGCTCCACAACTTCCACCACCGCCCCATTCCGCCGGTCTTTGCCTCGCGTGCGGCGGCGACGAGCCCCATCACCGCCGCCGCCGCGCCTTGCCGACACTTGTTCCTCGCGAGGCGGCAGCGAAGAGCTACACCTGCACAGCGGCAGCTCTTCGCCGCTGATGGTCGCTTGCAGTGCCGAAGTGCACTGCGCCACCAGCGCCGCCACCACCCTTCGCAACCATCATTGTCCAGGGTTTTGGCGGCGACCAGCGGCACAGCCGCTGTCGCCGCCCCTTTCCGCCGCTCGTCGCTTCTGTGGCGGCGGCGCCAAGTGTCACCAGCGCCGCCGCCGCCCCTCGACTCAGGTGCATCACATCGTCGGCGGTCCTGCCCACGCGCTTGTTTGGCTACTTCGTGGCGATTCGAGGGCGACATGTTTTGGCGACTCAGCTGAATCGCGGCCTACAGCTTGGAATGGGAGGTCGGCGATCTGGCGACACAAAATATTTCTGGCGGCAGGCCCGGTACACGACGAAGACAATGAGAATGATGTGCATGCGGCCAAGTCCCATGCAGAGTGTGCACTGAAAGACAACTTATTGACATCTGTGGGAACGGCCACGCTCACAAGCTACTCAGACGACATCACTGTCAGCAAGAGATCCTAAGGCAGACATCTGCCTCGGCCGTCTTCGATCCAGATGCAAGGCTTTGTGCGCATCGCCAGCAGTCTTGCCTGTGAACTCGGCCTCTGATTGGCGGGTGCCGCCCTGCGGTGACAGTACTAGAGACCCTGACGCAGACAGTGTTGCTGCCCTGGGGCGACGTGTTTTTAAACGATTTTCATTGGATAAGTGCCGTGCCCACATTGTTCTGCTCGTGCAGCTGTGTTTTTCCAGCAGTACGATTGGTTGGCGGTGGCCTGCTCCCACAGGAATCCCCCGAGATCTCTTGGGCCAAGACCCCCCCATGGGGGGGTGCGGCAGAGGCTCCAACCGCCGCCGCCGCCGGCCGCGAAAGGCACAAAAGGCGGCCGGCGCTCATCCCCCGCCACCGCCGCCCGCACGTTGGCCCCAACTCCGGTAGTGGCCGTGGCGGTGGCGGCAGTGTTGGTGGTGGCTGTGGCTTTGGCGGGGGCGGCGGCGGCGGGGGGCGGCGGGGGGGGGCGGGGGCGGCGGGGCGAAGGCAGTGGCGGCCGCTGTCGGCCGCGGTCATGGCGGGCGGCGGCGGGGCGGCGGCGGGCGGGCACCGACGGGGGCGGCGGCGGCGCCCGGCGGTCGCCCTCTGCCGGCCGCCTGGGCGCTCCCCCCGTGCCGCCCCTGTCCCCCGACGTCCCCCCCCCGGCGGCCGCCCCCGACGCGCTCTCCGCGTCGCTCTCCAACTTGGCCAGCCGCTGCCTGTCGGGGCTGGCCACGGCGCCGCTGTCGCCGCCCCCACCCCCGCCGCGCCCGTCGCCGTCGCCGTCGCCGCCGCCGCCGCCGCTGCCGACCGGTGCGGCGCGCCGCCCCGCCGGCGGCGGCGCCGACAGCAGCTTTCGCGGCCTCCCCGTACTCCCGTCCACCACGGGGGCGGCCACGGCCTCGCTGGCGGTCACGTCGACCCGCGACGGCCGGCGGCGGCAGCCGGCGCGTGCCGAGGCGCCCCCCCCGGCGCCCGCGGCGGCCAGCGCGGACCTTTGCCGCCCTCACCGCCGCCCTGTCGCGCTCCAAAGACCTGCGCCAAGGCGGCGACGTGGCCGCGGCGCTCGCCCACCTCCGCGCCGTCAATGCCGGGCACTCGGCGTACGCGGGGGCGACCGTGGAGCTCGCCGTCCTCCTCTCCCAACTCGCCACCGCGGCGGCGGCGGCGGGCGGCGGCGCCGGCCTCCCGGCTGCCATGGGGCACCTGCGGGAGCTCCTGCGGCTGGCCGCCGCCGCCGCCACCGTCGGCCGCCCGGCGGCCACGGCAACGGTGGCCGAGGCGGCGGCCGCGGCGGCGGTGGCGGCGGCGGCGGGGCGCGCGCCCCCGCCGCCGCGGCGGGCGCCCGTCAAGCCGCTCGTCCTCACCCTCGGCCTCGCGTCGGCGGCGGACGTGGCCGCGTCGGCCCGCCGGTGGCGGCGCCCCGCCACCCGCGCGGCGGCGCTCGAGGCGGCCGCGGCCGTGGCCGCCGCCGCCGACGCGTCGTCGGGCCCGTGGGCGCGCGCCCGCGGCCGCGCCAAGTGGTCCCCCGCCGCCGTCGCTGCCGCCTTTCGCGTCGACGCGGAGGGGGGGTGCGCCGCCGCCGTGGGGCGCCGCTGGGCGCGCCTCGTGGGGGGGGAGACGGGCGTGCACCCGGGGCGGGGGTTGGGCCGCAGCGTCGCCGCCGCCCTGGGGGCGGTCGGCGCGTCGGACGCGCTCGAGGGGGGGG